>OGQI01000172.1_pt1 | contig 52155 bp, 58 predicted proteins | sample 1553171 | NCBI WGS metagenome assembly OGQI01 (sample SAMEA2579988, study PRJEB22360) | human gut metagenome | biome: human gut; feature: human-associated habitat; material: faeces | place: Denmark | collected 2008/2010
TTGGAGTTATAAATAATAATATAGTAAGAAAAGATTATAAATTTGGAGTTATAAAAAATGTTATAGAAAATATATATAATGATGAAGACTCTATTATTCAAACAAAATTTGATGAAAATAAAATAAATTATAATTATGATGAGTTAGGGAGAATTACTAATAGGAATATAAATAACTGTCTTAATACAAATTATAGTTATGTAACAAATGGTTGTAGAACATCATTGGTAGTAAAAAGTATAGATAACAATGGTGATAAATATAAATATAATTATGATGTTTTAGGTAACATAACTCATATATATCATAATGGTACATTAGAAAATGAGTATTTTTATGATGAATATAATCAACTTATAAAAGAACATAATTATATATTAAATAATACAATAAGATATAAATATGATAATTATGGAAATATCTTATTCAAAAAGACATATAAATTAAATACATATAATCAATTGAGTCAAAATATTTATGAGTATAAAAATGTTAGATGGAAAGATCAATTAACTAAATTTAACGATGATATAATAATATATGATGCAATTGGAAATCCACTTAATATTGGGAATACTGTATTAACATGGATAAATGGAAGGCAATTAGCAAGTTATGATGATGGAATAAATCAAATTACATATAAATATAATATTGATGGTATAAGAAATAGAAAAATAATAAATAATGTTGAAACAATATATAAATTAGAAGGGAAAAATATTATATTTGAAAAAACAAATAATAATGTGATATACTATATTCGTAATGGTGTAGATGATTTAATTGGATTTAAGTATAATAATGAAGTTTATTATTATCAAAAAAATAATCAAAATGATATTATTGGTATATTAGATTGTAATTATAATATAGTTGCAAAATATCAATATGATAGTTTTGGAAAAGCGATTTTGATAACAGATGGTAATGACAACATTATTACAGATAACCTATATTCCTTAATCTCAAAACTAGTTTCCCTTTGCTTCTAAAATGCTTGATAAATCATTAATTGATAACAAAAAACATTAAAAAATTCTATCTTTTATGATGATGTAAATAATATAGGTGCGAAAGTTACTCAAAACTCTAAAGAAATAAATGATATTGTTTCAAATGAAATAAAAAACAGTAATGAAACTTCTTTTAATACTTCAGGAAGTGATATTTTTAATTCTACGAAAGATTTACACTTATCTATAAATAAAGCAGATTATGTAATAAGTGGCACAAAAATTAAAGATAATGAATGGCTTATAGATGTTCATTTAGATGATAAATACGATTTTGAATGGTTACCATCACTTCCCGTTGATGATGGTTTTGTAATAAAATTAATAAATAATGGAGCATATTTATATCAAAGTATTGGTTTATTAACGACATATGAATGGGAAATAGAATATCAATTTATTTATAGGGAGTGATTTTATTTGAAAAGTAATTATTTATTTTCTCACAAAAAAATATATATTTTTATAGTAGTTTTAATTATAATTATATGTTCAGTATTGTTTTATTATAGGTATAATATAAAACTTTGGTTTAATCATAAGGTCTTGTTGCCAATAGGAAATAAAAATCATATTTTGTATCAATCGCTTGGTATAGATCATAGGGGTATATTTGTATATAATTTAGATTATAGAAGAATAAATAAAATAATTAAAAATAGAAGAACTAAAAAAAATGATAATAAACAATTAGACAAAATATTTAATGAAGTGATTGAAGGACAATATGGTTTTTTTAATGATATTAATATTTGTGAGTATATAGATAGAGATAAGCTAACAAGTGAAGAAATGTATTATATATTTATAGAGGATATTTATTGTAAAGAAAATGAGAAAGTTACAAAATGTCGTTTATCTGATTTTGAACTTTTTATAATAGATATTGTTAATAATAAAATATATGAAATTTATTCTGCATAAAGGAGAGTTATTGATACTACTATCTGTCAAGTACACACTAAATAAAAAGAACCAAAATATGGTAAAATTTATTTAGGAAGGACTTTGCAGGTATTATAATCAAGTATCTTCTTTTTGCTTTTTATTTAATTCGGAAACATAGTTTTTTAACCATTCAATTGGTTCTTGCTCTTCAGCACGTAATTTTAATTTTTCAAAATTACCAATATTTTCATAAATTTTAGAAGTTCTTTTACCATTTATTTTAGTGTTATAAATGATAGAATAATGTTCAGAATTTTTGGGCTTAGTTATTTTAATATTCATAATATACACAACCTTACATTATAATTATATCAAAAAGTATGACAACGTATGCAGTGCTAAAGTTAAAAATTTGACAAAAAAATAGCTATTTTATAATAGCTTGCAAAGTTTTGGAGTTTTAAAAGTGTTTAAGTTTCGTGGTACTAAAAAATCATATAGATATGTTAAGCAAAATTATTGACAAAAATTTTAGATTATATTATTATTAGAGTGTACAAATGATAAATTTGTGCACACTCTTACTGTTTTGTGTGAGAGTGAATTCAACCAAAACCCCCTGAAAGGAGTCTTCCCCCCAGAAGACTCCGCCTTTTTTAATTGTGAGCACAATATAAATATGTGAAATTTAATTATTTATGATACAATTAACTGTGAAGGTGTGATAATATATTTAATTTGCCATGATAAACGTATTTTAAAAGTGCAAATTTAGGAGGAATTGAACTAAATAAGAGTATTGATTAAATTTTAATTTCTCTAAAACCCCCAGTTTTTTGTTATATTATGGGGGATTTATTATGATAAATATAGAATAATATAATTGAATAAAAAATATTATGAAAGTATGGAGTTGATTTAGTGTTAAGTTTAATAAAAAGATTAGATAAAAAGCAATGGTTACTTATGATTATAAGTGTAATATTTATTGCATTGCAGGTATTTTTAGATCTTAAGATACCTGATTATATGTCGAATATAACATCTTTGCTTCAAACAGATGGAACTAAGGTAAGTGATTTGTATATTCCTGGTGGAAAAATGTTGCTTTGTGCTTTTGGTTCTCTTGTATCTGCAGTTATTGTTGGGTATGTTATATCTTTTATTGCGTCATCCTTTTCTAGAAATTTAAGAAAAGATATATTTAGTAAAGTTATGGATTTTGGTATGGAGGAAATAAAGAAATTCTCTACTAGCAGTTTAATAACTCGTACTACAAATGATGTGACGCAGGTTAGAATGTTACTTTCTATGGGATTACAAATGCTTATAAAGGCACCCATTACTGCTGTTTGGGCAATACTTAAAATATTAGGTAAGAGTTTTGAGTGGAGCATTGTTACTGCAGTTGCTGTATGTATTCTTTTATTGATTATAAGTGTTATAGTTATATTTGCTATACCTAAGTTTAAAATTATTCAAAAGTTGACTGATAATTTAAATAGAATTACTTTAGAGGGCTTAAAGGGTATTAGAGTAGTTAAGGCATATAATGCAGAGGAATATCAAGAAAGTAAGTTTGAGAAGGCAAATGATGAACTTGCTAGTACTCATTTGTTTACTCAAAAGATAATGTCTATAATGTCACCTGGTATGTATTTGATAATGAATGGATTAACTCTTTCTATATATTTTATAGGAGCAATATTGTTAAATAGTGCTTCTATGATGGATAGAATAGGTATATTTAGCGATATGATAGTTTTCTCAAGTTATGCAATGCAGGTTGTTATGTCATTTATGATGCTTTCTATTGTGTTTATAATGTATCCTAGGGCAAGTGTGTCTGCAAAAAGAATACTAGAAGTTCTTAATACAAGTTCTAAAATTCATGATGGAAGTGTATTAAGTACTAAAAATAGGGGAACAGTTGAATTTAAGAATGTTTCATTTAAATATCCAGATGCAGAGGAGTATATGCTTAGAAATATAAGTTTTAAAGCCAATAAAGGTGATGAGATTGCAATTATTGGTAGTACTGGTTGTGGTAAAAGTACTTTGATAAATTTAATACCGAGGTTTTATGATGCTTCTAGTGGTGAGGTTTTAGTGGATGGTGTTAATGTTAAAGATTATAATTTAGAAAGCTTGTATAATAAAATAAGCTATGTTCCACAAAAAACGGTAATATTTAGTGGAACTGTTAGAGATAATATTTGTTATGGTAATAATACAAAAGGTGAAATAACTGATGATGAAATGAGGAAATCTGCTGAAGTTGCACAGGCATCTGATTTTATAAATAAAATGGAAAATGGGTATGATGCACATATTGCACAAGGGGGTACTAATATATCTGGTGGTCAAAAGCAAAGATTAGCGATTGCAAGGGCTATTGCTAGAGATCCGGAAATATATATATTTGATGATTCATTCAGTGCACTTGATTATAAGACAGATTATTTGCTTAGAAAAAAGTTAAAAGAGTATACAAAGAATGCAACTTTATTTATAGTTGCTCAAAGAATAGGAACTATTAAAAATGCAGATAAAATAATAGTATTGGATGATGGTGTATGTGTTGGTATGGGGAAACATCAGGAATTATTGAAAAATTGTAAGGTGTATAAAGAAATTGCTTTATCGCAATTATCAAAGGAGGAGTTAGAAAATGAATAATAGAAGATCTCCTGCTAGTAAGCCAAAGAATTTTAAAAAGGCAATTATTAATTTGTTTGGTTATTGTAAGGATTATTATAGATTAATAATATTTGCAATTGTTTTATCTATTATTAGTTCTATATTTTCTATAATTGGTCCAGGTAAGGTTCGTGATATAATAAATGAAATAACTATTGGACTTACTAGTACAATAAATATGGAAGTTATTAAAGATATTACGTTGTTTCTTGCTGTAATGTATGTTTTAGGTGCGATATTTCATTATGTAGAAGCATATTTGATGGCAATAATGACTAATAAGCTTTCTAAAAATTTAAGGAATAAAATATCAGTTAAAATAAATAAAATACCACTTAAATATTTTGATTCTACTAGTTATGGTGATATTTTGTCTAGGGTAACTAATGATGTTGATACAATTAGTCGTACTTTGAGTGAAAGTGTAAGTGATTTGGTTTCTTCAATAGTTCTTTTTATAGGTGTTGTGTTGGTTATGTTTATAACTAATCCAGTAATGGCAATTACAGGTATATTAGCGTCTTTAATTGGATTTTCTTTACTTGCATTTATATTGGCTAAATCTCAGAAGTATTATGAGATTCAACAAAAAGAGTTAGGTAATTTGAATGGACACATAGAAGAGGCATATTCTGGGCATAATGTAGTTAAGGTATATAATAATGTTGAAAATTCAAAGGATGAGTTTGAAAAAATTAATGAGAAGATGTTTAATTCTTCTATAAAGAGTCATTTTTTATCAGGACTTATGCCTCCAATTATGGGGTTTATTGGAAACTTTGGATATGTTGCTATATGTATAGTTGGATCTATACTTGTAATAAATGGAAAAATTAATGTTGCTACTATTGTTTCGTTTATGATGTATACAAGATTGTTTACGAGTCCGCTTTCAACTATTGCACAAGGTTTTATAGAGCTTCAAAGTGCTGCTGCTGCAAGTGAGAGAGTAAGTGAGTTTTTAAGTGAAAGTGAATTAGAAGATGAGAGTAGTAAAACTTTAGTACTTGATAGAAATAAAGTGGAAGGTAATATAGAATTTAATCATGTTGTGTTTGGCTATGATGATGATAAAAATATTATTAAAGATTTTAATGTAAGTGTTGAGAAGGGTGAAAAAGTAGCTATAGTTGGACCTACTGGTGCAGGTAAAACTACAATGGTTAATTTGTTAATGAGATTTTATGAAATCAAGAATGGAAGTATTACAATAGATGGAGTTAATACTAAAGACATAACAAGGGAAAATGTTCATGATTTGTTTTGTATGGTATTGCAAGATACCTGGGTATTTGAAGGAACTATTAAGGAAAATATTATATATAATAGAAAGAATATAACTGATAATGAAGTAGAGGATGCTTGTAGGGTGGTTGGACTTGATCATTTTATAAAAACATTACCTCTTGGTTATGATACGGTATTGGGTGATATTGAAAGTTTATCTGCTGGTCAGAAGCAACTTTTGACTATTGCGAGGGGAATGTTAAGTGATGCACCATTTCTTATTTTGGATGAGGCGACTAGTAGTGTTGATACAAGAACGGAGGAACTTGTGCAAAAGGCAATGGATGCTCTTACAAAAGGAAGAACCTCGTTTATTATTGCACATAGATTGTCTACTATAAAAAATGCTGATTTAATATTGGTAATGAAGGATGGTAACATTATTGAGCAAGGTAGTCATAATGAGTTAATGGAGAAGAATGGTTTTTATACAGAATTATATAATTCACAATTTCAGAATTAATTGTTAAAAATAGTTAAGAATATAAATGGTGGTTTTATGACAAAAAAATACATTTATATTCTTTTTTCTTCATTTGTTTTATTTTTGTTTTTTTCATTCAAGGGTGAAAAAACTATTTCTGTTTTTAATGAATACGAATATATAGATGATTATAAGTTTGATAATTATATATTAACTTTTGATGATTGTGAATTAAATTTATCTAATTTTAAGGATGTATTTAGTTATTTTAATGATTTAGAATTTAAGATATTGGAAATTATTCCATATAAAAATGATAATATTAAGTATTTGTATTATAGTGATAATTTGGATTATATAATATCTAATTTTAAAAGCAAATATTTAGATAGCGTTATAGATAAATCTAGTTATATTACTAATATTTGTATTAAAAATGTGAAAATAAATACTGCTAATAAGTATATTAGTGAATTTAGAAATAAGAAAAAATAAAACCCAATTCTATTATTGAATTAGGTTTTGTTTTTATTTAATATTGTATGGATCTGATAAAGAGCCATTGCCTGAGTGATATAGTACATCATTTCTAAGTGCTATTATTGGTTTTATTGATTTTCTCATGTATGCATCAGTTTTCTTAACTCCTTCATAAGTATCAATATAATATACCTTTGAAGTATCATTAACATCTGCAGTAATAGTCCAATTGTTTTGATTCAAGAAGTTATAGTTTTGACAGTTTTTAGTATTTGTTGTACTGCAAAGTGGATCTAAACTTGCGTTCATATAATCGTTTACTGTTATAATTGATGCATTTTGGTTATCTAAGATTTTAGTACAAGTGTCAACATTTGTTTGCGACATATTTACTTTACCAATACAAACACTGAATTTTGTTAATCTAGATAATCTTTCAGCATTAAATTCTGCTATATCCTTACTATATAAATTGTCTAAATATTCTTTTAATCTACTTATTTCATAATCATTAATACCAACTTGATTGTCTTTGTTATTGTTATATCTATCGTCCCAAGATATATATTCAAATGGTTTATCACTATATACCATTTTTATATTATTAGAAGAGTCAATACCTATTATTCTCCATTTAACACCTGCAAACATTACATAGTTGTTTGGATTTTCACCTCTAAAAATATAAGAACCATTGTAATTATATAACCCGTCATTTGTCGTTTCTATATTTTGCATTAATTTGCTTACTAATGTTTTAGAATCTCTATCACAATTTATAAATGGTGTATATATGTATTCACCGTTAATTTTAGTTACTACTACATACGAAGAGCAATTAGCACCTTCTTTATTTTCGCTTATGTATCCAGTTGATATCAAAGTAGATAAATTAACTTTACTTGAATCATAATTTTCTTTTGGTAATAATCCGGTATGTTCGTTATAATATTTTATTGCAGCATTTTTCAATAAATTATTATTTATTCCTTTATTTTTATTTCCTACTATTATAACTGCGATAATGATAATTAATATTATTATAACTATTGCTATTAATAGTGTCCTAAGTAGTTTATTTTCAAATAGTTTTTTTAAATTTTCCATTCTTTCACCTCAGTTAGATTATAACTTTCAATATGATTATTTGTCAACTAATCTATATAAATTAAATGATGGTTGATTAAATAATCTTAGATTAACTTTACTATTTCCAATTCCTCCAGATATATAAAAATCAGTATTACCAATTTTGTAATATGGGTCATAATAATTTTTTGCATTGTTTGGTTTATATATGGCTCCAATTTTTGGGATTCTTACTTGACCATTATGTGAGTGACCTGCAAGAACTAGATTAAAATCATATTTTAAAATTTTATCAATATTATCAGGGTAATGTGTTATAAATATTTTATAGTTATAATTTTGTGTATTTAACTTTTCTTTGACATCATTGTTTATTCCAGATTGTATATCTGTACCAGTAATAAATATACTAGATAGATCCTTACTATATATTACTTCGTAATTGTTGTTTAAAGATTTGAAATGTGATTTGTCCATAAGTGCTTCATATGATATGTTGTTTTTATCTTCATCTCCATTTACATAATAATTTCCGTATGTACTTTTTATTTTAGATAGATTGTTAACTAAGATTTTTTCAATGTCTTCTGTTAATTTTGTTTTGTTATCTAATAAATCTCCTGTAAAGAATACTATATCTGGTTTGGTTTCATTTATTAAGTTGACAAGTTTTTTTAGTTTGTTATCATCAACTCCCATTCCATAATGTAAATCTGTGAAATGTACTATTTTTATTCCGTATAGAGATTTTGGAATTTTACTTGTAACTTTGTATTCTCTTATAATTATTCCTTTAGTACCAATAAATCTCATTGTAAGAAAAAGGAATGTTATAATAAGAATTACTGTCAAAATTATTTTCCATTTTAATTTGAGTTTTTTCTTAATCATAAAATCCTCCTATACAGCGCCACTTATAAAATATAAAATCATAAGTATAGTATTATGTATAAAATGTAATGTTATTGTAGTAAATATATTTTCACTATCTGTATATATGTACATAAATATTCCACCAAGTATTCCGTATGGAATTATATATAATAAATCAAGTAAACCAGAATATGTTCCTACAACATGTGCGAGTCCAAATAATAGAAATCCCATAAAAATACTTAATTTTTTATTTATGAATATATTATTAACTGTTTTTCTAAATGCAAGTTCTTCTGCAATTGGTGCGACGATACAAGTGGACATTATACTATAGATAGGTAATATCTTAGTAATTTCTCTTATAGCAGTTTCATTACTTGAATTATCTGTTTTTGTTATGGTAGAAATTATAATATTTGCTATACCCATTAGAAATATTCCAAGTAACCAATATTTGATATATTTGTCTGCATATTTTTCAATATTTGGTTTAAAATCATTTAAATCCTTTTTTAAATCTTTTTTGTATATCAATATTAATCCGATAAGTGGTATTAGTTCTATAATATATATAAAACCAATTCTATACATTATGTTTAATTTTGATATATCAATACCTGTTATAGTTAGAATAAATGTGACTATATAGGAAAAAGAAAAATATAGTGTGAAAATTATAATACTTTTAATTATTTTTTTAATTTTGTCTTTCATAAATCCTCCAATTATAATAATTATAACACAAAAAAGATTGTTTTTTAAATAATATATGATATAATACATTTGACAACGAAGAGTGGGCAATACCCACTCTTTGAATTTGATTGGAGGATATATGAGTTTAGAAGATAAAATCTTGAATGTGATTAAGAATGATGTAAATAATATTGGAATAGAAATTAAAGAGGTAAAGTATCTTAAGGAAAATGGAGTAAATTATTTAAGAATATTTATAGATAAAGAACCATTTATAAATATAGATGATTGTGTTAATGTTACTAATTTAATAAATCCTATATTGGATAAGTATGATTTTATAGATGAACCATATATGCTTGACATATCATCTGTTAGTAAAGGAGGCAATTATGAATAAGGAAGAGTTTATTAAAGCAGTAGATATTGTGTCAAAGGAAAAATGTATTTCAAGAGATGTAATATTTGAGGCGATGGAATTAGCACTTCAGAGTGCTTATAAGAAAAATTTTGATTCTAAAACTAATGTAAGAGTAAGTATTAATAGAGATACTGGAGATATAAAGGTTTATTCAGTATTAAATGTAGTTGATGAGATTAGTGATGAAGATGAGGAGGCATATTCTAAAATATTAGTGGATGATGCAGAAAAAATAGTTAAAGGGATTAAGGTTGGTGAAACTATTGAAACAGAAGTTACTCCAAGGGATTTTGGTAGAGTAGCAACTGCAACTGCAAAACAAGTAATAACTCAAAAAATAAGAGAAGCAGAAAGAAATAGTATAATGAATGAGTTTGAAGGAAAGCAAGATGAATTACTTGTTGGTATAGTTAGTAGAGAAGATGCTGTTAATTATTATATAGATTTAGGTAGAGCACATGGAATTTTGCCTAAGAAAGAGTTGATTCCTGGTGAGAAAATAGAAATGGGTTCTAGTGTGAAAGTATATGTTACAAAAATAGATGATACTGGTAAGGCACCTTTAATACTATTATCAAGAAGTCATTATGGTTTTATTAAAAGATTATTGGAACTTGAGGTACCTGAATTACAAGAAGGCATAGTTAAGCTTTATAGTGTTGCAAGGGATGCTGGTTCTAGAAGTAAGGTTGCTGTATATTCTGATAATCCAAGAGTGGATGCTATTGGTGCATGTATTGGTGAAAAGAGTTCTAGAATACTTAGAATGATGAAGGAACTTAATGGTGAAAAACTTGATATAGTTTTATATGATAAAGACCCAGTTAAGTTTATTAAAAATGCGTTAAGTCCAGCAAAAGAAGTTAATGTAATTATAATGGATCCTAAAAATAATGTTGCTCTTGCTGTAGCAGAAGGTGATCAATTATCTCTTGCTATTGGTAAAAAGGGTCAAAATGTAAGATTGGCTGCTAGATTAACAAAGTATAGAATAGATGTAAAGACAAATGAAGAATTAAAAGAATCTGGCATAAATATTTCTTTTGAGTAGGTGAAATATGAAAAAGATACCTATGAGAACTTGTGTTGTTACAAAGGAGAAATTAGAAAAAAGAGATTTAATAAGAGTAGTAAGAACTCCTGTTGGTGAAGTTGAAATAGATTTAACAGGAAAGATGAATGGTAGAGGAGCATATATTAAAAAGGATATAAATGTAATAGAAAAAGCGAAAAAAACTAAGATTTTGGAAAGACATTTGGAAGTAAGTGTTCCTGATAGTGTTTATGAGGAGTTAGAAAATTATGTAAAATAAATGATGAGAAAGAGGTGAAAGATATGATGACAGTTAAAGAGTATGCACTTGATGTAAATAAGGATGTAAAAGTAATTTTAGAGAAATGTGCTTCTTTGGGGTTTGATAAGTATAAAGAAGATGATTTGTTAACAGAAGAAGAGGTAATTGATTTAGATAATGCTGTTTATAGTGAAGATGATGAGGAAGAAAAACTTATTGATAAAGTAGAAGAGATTGTGTCTAATATGAAGGTAGATGATACAGTTAAGGTTCAGAAATTGAAAAAGAAAAGTGAAATAAAAGAACTTTCTGATTTTAAAAATAAGAAAAAAGAAATGTATAAACATAAGGAAAAGCTTATGTCAAATGCACCAAATAAAGAAGATAATAAAATAGTTTATAAGGAAAACATGACTCTTTCTATGTTTGCAAATGAACTTAATGCAAATCCTATTGATTTAATAAAGAAATTTATGTCTTTGGGTGTAATGGTAAATTTAAATAGTCCTATTTCATTTTCTGATGCTGAATTAGTAGCAATTGATTATAATAAAGAATTAAAGAAAGCAGAAACGATGGATGCTACTAATTTTGAAAAGTTAGAAATAACAGATGATGAAGAAAATTTAAAAGAAAGACCTCCTGTTGTTACAATTATGGGACATGTTGATCATGGTAAAACTAGTTTGCTTGATGCGATTAGAAAGTCTAGTATTACAAGTGGTGAAGCAGGTGGGATAACTCAGCATATTGGTGCTTATCAAGTAGAAAAAAATGGTAAGAAGATAACATTTATTGATACACCTGGACATGCTGCATTTACTGAAATGAGGGCAAGAGGTGCTGCTATTACTGATATAGTAATTGTTATAGTTGCAGCTGATGATGGTGTTATGCCTCAAACTAAGGAAGCAATTGATCATGCAAAAGCAGCAAAAGTACCAATAATTGTTGCTATAAATAAAATAGATAAACCAAATGCAAATATAGAAAAAGTTATGACAGAAATGACGGAAGCTGGTCTTACTCCTGATAAATGGGGTGGAGATACAACGTTTGTAAATATATCTGCGTTAACTGGTGAAGGAATAGATGAGTTGTTAGAAACAATATTGTTGATAGCCGAGTTGAGAGGGTTAAAAGCAAATCCTAATAGATATGCATTGGGTACAGTAATAGAAGCAAAGTTGGATAAGAATGTTGGTTCTATTGTAACTTTACTTATTCAAAATGGTACTTTAAGAATAGGGGATCCAATAGTTGTAGGAACGTCTTTTGGTAAAGTTAGAACTCTAAAAAATGATTTGGGTGTTGAAATAGTAGAAGCATTACCTAGTACTCCTGTTGAAATAACTGGTGTAAATAGTGTTCCATCTGCGGGTGATAAATTTATGGCTTTTGAAACAGAGAAACAAGCAAAATCTATTGCTGATGCAAGAAGTGAAAAAGCAAAGCAAATGCAAAATAAGAATACTAATTCTCTTTCATTAGATGATTTGTTTTCTAAGATAGAGAGTGGAGTAAAAGAGATAAATATAATACTTAAAGCAGATGTAAAAGGTAGTGAGGAAGCAGTTAAAAATGCTCTTGAGAAAATTGATGTTAAGGGAGTTAAAACAACTGTTATAAGAAGTGGTACTGGTACAATAACTGAGAGTGATGTTGTTCTTGCCAATGCGTCTTCTGCAATTATTATTGGATTTAATGTGCGTCCATCTTCAAAAACAAAAGAGTTGGCGAAGGAATATAATGTTGATATAAGATTATATAATATTATATATAAGGTTATAGAGGAGTTAGAAGCGGCTATGAAGGGTATGCTTGATCCAGAATATGAAGAGAAAATATTAGGTGAAGCAGAGGTAAGACAATTATTTAGATTTTCTAAGGTTGGTACTATTGCAGGAAGCTATATAACGAATGGTATTATTAAGCAAAATAGTAAAGCAAGATTAATAAGAGATGGAGTAGTGTTGTATGATGGTGTTATCGCATCTATTCAAAGGGAAAAAGATTCAGTTAAAGAAGTAAAACAGGGCTTTGAATGTGGAATTACGTTAGAGAATTTTAATGATATAAAGGAAAAAGATGTGATTGAAGCATATGAGATGGTAGAGGTAAAAAGATGAAGGTAAAAACAGAGAGATTAGCTAGTTTATTACTTAAAGAAGTAAATGATATATTATATAATGAGATAAGAGATGAAGATATAATAGGTGTAACTGCTACTTATATAAAGCTTGCTGATGATTTGAGTTATGCAAAAATATATTGTTCAGTATTTGATTTATCAAAAAAAGATAAGGCGTTACATGATTTAAATAATGCAGAGGGTTACATAAAAAGTATTTTATGTAAGAGAAAGTTGCCTTTAAGGGTAATACCTGAATTGGAATTTGTATATGATGAATCAATAGAGTATGGAATGAAAATAGAGAAAATATTAGAAAATACTAAGAGAGAAGATTAAAGCACGAATATGTGCTTTTTCTTTATTACATTTTGTGATAGTATAGTTTTGGTGATATTATGGATATACAAAAAAGTATAATAAAAAAGTTTAGGAGAAAGATTTGGAGTAAGTTTGTAAAAGTAATAAAGGAATATGAACTTATTAAAGAAGGGGATAAAATAGCAGTATGTATAAGTGGTGGAAAGGATTCATTTTTACTTGCAAAATGTTTGGAGGAATTAAAACAACATGGACAATTTAAGTTTGATTTAGAGTTTATATGTATGAATCCTGGTTATAAAGATGAAGTTATGAATAAAATATTAGAAAATGCAAAAATAATGAATATTGATTTAAAGGTATTTAATAGTAATATATTTGATGTTGTGAAGAATAATGCATTGGATTCTCCATGTTATTTATGTGCTAGAATGAGAAGGGGATTTTTATATAGTAAAGCAAAAGAACTTGGATGTAATAAAATTGCGTTAGGGCATCATTTTAATGATGTTATTGAAACATCTTTATTAAATATTATTTATGCTGGTAGGTATGGTGGTATGCCACCAAAACTAAGAAGTGATAATTTTTCTGGTATGGAACTTATAAGACCTCTTTATTTAGTTAAAGAAGATGATATTATTAGTTTTGCTAATTATAATAATTTAGAATTTATTGATTGCGCATGTTTGATATCAAAGAAGAAAAATGATTCTAAACGGAAATATATAAAAGAACTTATTAAAGAATTGGTAAAAGATAATAAAAATGCTGATATAAATATATTTAGAAGTTTGGAAAATGTAAATTTGGATACTTTAAATGGATATATTAAAAATGATTTAAAATTTAACTTTAATGACTTGTATAAAAATAAGTAACCTGATATAATTAAAACATCCTATATATGTGTTATCATAAATCCGAACTAAGCGAATTATAGGGAATCTAAAGTATAGTTGGTGTTGAATACTTGTATTTATATAAGGATCCTAAAAACTATATGGGGATACCCACCTTGATGAAAGTCGGGGTTTATCGCTGTAACACGTTTATAGGATTTTTTTTATTTTATAAATTTATTTTTAACAATAATAAATTATTTGTTATAATTAGATTGTAAGAGGTGACTAGTATGGAGAATAAGAAGAAAATAAATGTATTATTATTAATAATTTTAATAGTAATTGTACTAATAGCGATTGGTGTAGCTTATTTTGTATCAAAAAATCAAGATGATGACGTTAAAATATTAAGTGTTGATAACTATACTAAATGTACAAAAGATAATCCATGTACTTTTAAAGTGGATGATGAGGATTATAATATTGTTTATGAGAAAAAAGATAGTGATTCTTGTGAAAATAATGATTGTGAGATTATTTATTTGAATGATAAAGAGATTAGAAAGGTTAAGAATTCATTTGGAGATGTTTCTAGTATAAAGTTATTTAAAGATTTATTGATATTTGAAACTCATTTTGGAACAGATATAAGAAATCATAGTGTGGAAATTTATAACCTTTCTGGTGATGTATTAAGAAAAATATCTGAACTTGAAGATGTGAGTGGTATGGAAGTTAGTAATGATTTTTCTGGTATGGATGCTGATTATGTTAAAATTGAAGAGGATAAATTAATTTTAACAGGTACTAGGAGATATCATGGTGATACGAGCGTATATGATGGAAGTTATATTGGATTGTGTAGTAATGTATCAAAAGAAAATAGTAATGATTATGGAGATTTGAGGTTATCTGATTTAATAGATAAGGGAATTCTAAAAATTACTGATCCACTAACAGCAAAATATGAGATAACGTATGATGAAATATTAAATAATGATAAACCGAGATTAAAAGAGGTTATTGAAACATATAAAGATTATGAATTAAAGAATTGTAATAAATCTTAAAAGATTATTACAATTTTTATTTAAAAAGGGTTTGATTTAATGTATAATTTTATTGGTGGTTTTATGTGGCTTGATAGGTTAGAAAAAATACTTAATAGTGATTGTATTCAATTGTTAAAAAATAAAACTGTTCTTATTATTGGTATTGGTGGTGTAGGTGGTAGTGCACTTGAAAGTATAGTAAGAATGGGTATAAATAATGTAATTATTGTAGATAATGATAAGGTAGATATTACTAATTTAAATAGGCAAATAATAAGTTTAAATTCTAATGTTGGAGAATATAAGGTAGATGTTGCTAGAAAAAGGGTATTGGATATAAATCCTATTTGTAATTTGGTAACTGTTAAGAAGTTTATTGATGCATCTAATTATTTGGAATTATTTGATTATAATATAGATTATGTAATAGATTGTTGTGATACAGTAAGTACGAAGATGTTGCTTATTAAAGAGTGTTTAGATAGGAATATTAAAATTATTAGTTCTATGGGAACTGGTAATAAGTTTCATCCAGAGATGCTTGAGATAGTTGAGCTTAAGAAAACTAGTTATGATCCGCTTGCCAAGGTTATTAGAAATAAGTTTAAAGATGAAAAAAGAAAGATTATGGTAGTCTGTTCAAAGGAAAAAGGTGTTTCTATTAAAGATAGAACTCCTGGATCTTGTTCTTTGGTACCTAATGCAGCTGGTATAATGTGTGCTAGTTTTGTAGTAAATGATATTTTAAAGGAAGTGTAATAATGGCAGATTTAGTATTTAAATATGGTTCAATGGGAAGTAGTAAGAGTGCTTTTGCACTTATGTTAAGGGTATCTTATATGGAAAGTGGTAAAAATGTTCTTTTGTTAAAGCCAAGTATAGATACACGTGATGGATGTGATATTATTAAATCGAGGGTTGGTATAGAGGCACGTTGTAAAACTTTTTCTAAGGATGAAAGAATTATTACAAAATTTATAGATGATTTACTTGTTTGTGATGTAATAATTGTTGATGAGGCACAATTTGCAACTAAAAGTCAAATTGATGAATTAAAGGCAATATCTGAAGAGATGGATAAAACTGTATATTGTTTTGGTCTTAGAACAGATTTTCAAACTAATATGTTTGAGGGTTCAAAAAGGTTATTTGAGTTATCTACTAAAATCGAAATTCTACCTAAGAAGTGTGAATGTGGTAATGAGGCGATAGTTAATGCTAGATATGATGATTCTGGAATAGTTTATGATGGTAATCAAGTAGAACTTGGTTCTAATGATAAATATAAAGCTTTGTGTTATACTTGTTATAAAAGAGGTAGATTACATGTTAAATGAAGAGATTGAGTTAGAAAAAGGTATTAGTTTAGATGTAGTTAAGAATATATCTGAAATAAAGGGTGAGCCGAATTGGATGAAGGAATTTAGAATGGAATCTTATAAATTCTTTGAAAAATGTATGATGCCTAGTTTTGGACCTGAACTTAATATAGATTTTAATAACATTACATATTATAAGAGAATAAGTAATAAATCATTTAATAATTGGGAAAGTGTTAGATGTGATGTTAAAAATACTTTTGATAATATCGGATTAATAGATGCTGAGAAGAAGTATTTGGGTGGTGCGGCTGCACAATATGAAAGTGAAGTAATATACCATAACATGCTTGATGAGGTTAAGGAAAAGGGAATAATATTTACGGATACAGATACAGCTTTGAGAGAATATCCTGATATATTTAAGAAATATTTTAATAAACTTGTAAATTATAGAGAAAATAAGTTTACTGCTCTTAATGGAGCGGTATGGAGTGGGGGTAGTTTTATATATATTCCTCCTAATACAAAATTAGATAGACCTTTGCAAAGCTATTTTAGGATAAATACTAAAGATATGGGACAATTTGAGAGAACTTTAATAATAGTAGATGATAATTCAGAACTTCATTATATTGAAGGTTGTACTGCACCTACTTATACTACGGATAGTCTTCATGCAGCAGTAGTAGAAATATTTGTTGGTAAAAATGCTAAATGTAGATATACTACTATACAAAATTGGGCATCTAATATATATAATGTGGTAACTAAAAGAGCAATAGTAGATGAGAATGGACTTATGGAATGGATAGATGGGAATATTGGTTCTAAGATTAATATGAAATATCCAGCATGTATATTAAATGGTAAATATGCACGTGGTACTTGTATAAGTATAGCAGTAGCAGATGATAATCAAATACAAGATACTGGTGCTAGGATGATTCATAATGCACCATATACGAAGAGTAATATAATTGCAAAGAGTATTGCTAGGAATAGGGGTAATGCAACATATAGAGGTACAGTAAGGATAAAAGAGAATGCAAATAATTGTATAGCCAATGTTAAATGTGATACTATTCTTTTAGATGAAACTGCTAGGAGTGATACTATTCCTAAAAATATAGTTATGAATGATACATCGTCAATTGAGCATGAGGCAACTGTTTCAAAGGTAAGTGATGAGAAGTTGTTTTATTTGAAATCAAAAGGAATAGATGAAGATAAAGCAAGAGAAATGATAATAATGGGATTTATTGATGAGTTTAAAGAAGAACTTCCTATGGAATATGCAGTTGAACTAAATAAATTATTAAAAAATAAATTTTAGTATAAATATGGTTTCAAAAATTAAATAGTTGTATAAATAAAAATGTAAAATGAATTTATTTTAATAAATGAATTCATTTTTTTATTATTTGAGTATTAAATAAATAAAATGTATTATTGCTTTGAAAGGAGAGAAATATGTTAAATCAAATAGTTATAGTTGGGAGATTAGTAAGAAATCCTGAATTAAGAGAAACAGAAGGAGGAAAAAAAGTAACTAATATTACTCTTGCTGTGCCAAGAAGTTATAAGAATATAAATGGTGAATATGAAACTGATTATATTGATTGTGTATTATGGACTGGTATAGCAGAGAATACTTCTGAATATTGTAAGAAAGGAGATATATTAGGATTAAAGGGAAGAGTTCAAACTAGGGCTTATGAAATTGATGATAAAAAGAAATATGTTACAGAAGTAGTAGCAGAAAAAGTAACATTTTTATCACCACCTCATAGAGATAATGTGTAAAATTACTTTTTAGTTAATTCGACACTTTGTGTTTTTCTAATCAGATATAATTCGCTTGAAGGTGATATATATATGTTTATTGGAAGCAGATTGAAAAAATTAAGAAAAGAGAGAAATTTAACGCAATCTGAGTTGGGTGATTTGTTAAATGTTACAAAAGTTTCAGTATGTTGCTATGAAAAAGGAACACGTATTCCTAGTTTAGAAACATTAGATGATTTATCTAATATATTTGGAGTAAGATCTGATTATTTTTTAGGTAAAGATGTAGCAGTTGTAGGAGAAGACACCAATGAATATACATATTTTATATCTAATAGTGAATTAGAATTTATAAAACTGTTAAGGAAAAACAATAAATTGCATTCTCTTATTATGGGTGAACCAAAAAGAATGATGGAACTTATAGAAAAGAAATTAAAATAGGTATTTGAAATATCTATTTTTTTAACAAATTTTTCTTATTTGTATGATATAATGAGTATAAGAAAAAAGTGGGTGTTTATATGTATATAGTTGATTTAATAAATAAGAAGAGAAATAATTTAGTATTTACTAAAGAAGAAATAGATTATATTATAAATGAATATACAAATGACAATATAAAGGATTATCAAATGTCTTCTTTACTTATGGCCATATGTATTAATGGTTTAAATAGTGAAGAAACGTGCCTTTTAACTGAAGCAATGTTAAATAGTGGTAAAACTATAGATTTGAGTAGTATTCCAGGTGTAAAAGTTGATAAACATTCAACTGGTGGGGTTGGAGATAAAACAACCCTTATAGTTGCACCTATTGTCGCATCATGTGATGTTCCTGTTGCGAAAATGAGTGGTAGAAGTTTAGGGTATACTGGTGGAACTATTGATAAACTTGAATCTATACCAGGATATAAGGTAAATATTCCAATTGATGATTTTATAAAACAAGTAAGTGAAATAAAAGTTTGTATAAGTACTACTACAGAAAATCTAGCACCTGCTGATAAAAAAATATATGCATTAAGAGATGTGACTGGAACTGTATCTTCAAAATCACTTATTGCAGCAAGTATAATGAGTAAAAAGTTAGCAACTGGAGCAGATAAAATATTACTTGATGTAAAATATGGGAAAGGTGCATTAGTAAATACTAAAGAAGAAGCGGTTGAACTGGCTAGATTGATGGTTTATATAGGTAATAAACATGGAAAAGAAACTAAAGCATTAGTAACAAATATGAATTATCCATTAGGCAGTATGATAGGTAATTCACTTGAACTTAAAGAAGTTATACAAATATTAAATGGAAGAGGAAATAAGGATTTAAGGGATTTATGTGTAGTATTATCTTCTTATATGATAAGTATGTCAAAAAATATAGATTTTATAAGTGCACAAGGAGAAGTGCTTGAAGCAATAAGAACTGGTAAAGCATATAGAAAGTTTTTAGAATTTATTACATATCAAGGTGGAGATTTGAGATATGTTAAGATATCTAATAATGTAGTTGAAGTAAAATCTACTAAAGAAGGTTATTTAAATGATGTAGATGCCTTAGAAATAGCAAAATGTGCATTAAAGTTAGGTGCAGGTAGAACTTATAAAGATGAATTAATAGATCATAGTGTAGGAATAGAAATAATTAAAAATATTGGAGAATATATAAATGTAGGTGATACTTTAGCTAGAGCTTATGTTGGAGATAAAACAATAGATTTCAATGAAATAGCAAGTGCATTTAAAATAAGTTTAATAAAGGAAGATAAAGAACCACTTATATATGGAACTATAAAATAGAAGAGCATATCTTCTATTTTTAAATTACACAAATAGCAAACAAAGGTTTCTCTTGACAAACATAAGGTGGTTTTAAAGTTTTTTCACAAATCTTTTCTTTGCCATACCAAGAAGTACAATGAACAATATTTCTGTTTCTTAAAATTTCATTAGAGACAGTTTTGTTAGATTTACAAATATCATTTGCAATCTGAGTAAAGCTTTTCTTTTCATCAATTCCTTTTTCAATTTTAAATCTTTTATCTAAAGTAAGATGTTTTTGATACACATTACTAGTATTCATAATAAATCAATCCTTTCAAAATAACTAGTAAAATATCAATGGTATATTATAAATGTAAATAAGCATAAGTACAAATGTGCACTTATGCCGAAGAATAATTATAATATCTTTTTAAGTAAGTCAAGGATCAAGATGAACTCGTAAACTCGTCCTTGACTAACATAAAAAGTATTGAAAGATTAAATGACAAAAGCATATATTAAAATGACATTTACAAATTCAATTGATTAAATAACAAATTATATATAAGATTTGTTTATTTTTTTATATAATTGTGGTATTCTATAAACAAGAATAAGGAGGATATATGAAAAAGAGAAATGCATTTACATTAATAGAATTACTAGCAGTAATAGTAATATTAGCAGTAATACTAGTAATAGCAATACCAAGGATATTAGATGTAATAGAAACATCAAAAAAAGATTCATTTAAAAATTCAGCACAATTAATAGCAGATAGTGCAGAAAAGAAGAAAGTATCAGATAAACTACTAGGAAAAGATGAAGAAATAACTTGTAAAGATGTAGCAAAGATAAATGATGAAGATTATGCAAGTTGTAAAATAACATTTGATAGTGAAGGAAATGCAAAAGTAAGTATATTAGGAAGAGGAAAGTTTAAGGGATTAAAGGTAATAGAAGCGACAAAAACAAGTGCAGAAGTAATAAAATTAGAAGCACCAAAATATGGAATAACAGCAGTAGAATATATAAATGGATTATATGAATATTATGGAGATTCATATAATTTAAAAATAGATAATACAAAAGACCAAAATGTAAGATATTATGGAAGTGATCCGAATAACTATGTAAGTTTCAATAATGAGTTATGGAGGATAATAGGAGTATTTAATGATAATGTAAAACTAGTAAGAAAAGATAGTTTAGGAAATTTATCATGGGATAGTAGTAAAGAAAATATAAATCGCGGTTGGGGAGTAAATCAATGGGGAGAAAGTACATATGAAGATGGAAGTTCGTATGAAGGAGCAGATCTACAAGTATATTTAAATAAGATGTATTATGGTGGAGATACAACCATAACTTGTTTTAATAGTTTAAATAATACAGAAACAATTTGCCCAAAAGATAGTAATGATAAATTCTTAACAATAGATGAAACATCAAAAGTTTTAATAGATAATCATACATGGAATATAGGTGCAGTAGAGAGTTCTAAGAAAACAGATACTTTAGAATTTTATAAGAGAGAAAGAGGAACAAATGTTAAAACATGTACAAGTGGTAGTATTTGTAATGATAATGTGATAAGAACAACCATTTGGACTGGATATGTAGCACTACCATATGTAACAGATTGGGCCTATGCAAGTAGTGAAAGTATATGTGAAACAAATATGCAAGCACAAGATGATTCAAATAATTATATATGCAAGAATAATAACTGGATAAATAATAGAAGTACATGGACATGGTATTTAACACCAAGTATTGGTTCTGTTGGTGCCGATCGTGCGTGGGATATATTATATAATGGTAGTTTTGGTGATACGAGTACGAGATTCAATAATTCAGTTTATCCTTCAATCTATCTAAAAAACAATGTCATAATAGAAAGTGGAACTGGAACAAGTGATAATCCATATATGTTGAAAACAAGTTAGGTGTGATAAGTAAAAAAAATGATATTAACAAATAATAGTTGTTAGTATTTTTCATATATTAATGACTTTTTATTAGAAATTTGGTACAATTTAGGTGGTGATACTATGGGCAAGATTAAATATTTGATTGGTAGAATAGGAAATATGAGTTTTAAAAATATGTTTAGTACTATTGATGAGATACATAATAGGACTAATAAATCAAAGGTATATTTATTTTTTGATATGATTATTTGTGCTATTAGGTATCAATCTGGGTATGTTGATTATCTTCTTTTTGAGATGTGGGATTTAAATAGTAAGGAGAGAAAGACTGTTTTGACTAGGGGTAAGAATAATATATTTGTAAGATATTATAATAATAAGGATTATAATCATATATTTTTGAATAAGAGTGAGTTTAATGAGAAGTTTAGGGATTATTTAAATAGGGAATATATTATACTCAATAATAATAAGGAAGAGTTTTTGAAGTTTATTAAAAATAAGAAAATAGTATTTTGTAAGCCGATTAATGGTACTCATGGAGATTCTATGGAGAAAATAGTTATTAAGGATTTTGTTGGTGATTTGTATGATTATTTGGTGAAAAAGGGATTATTGCTTGTTGAGGAGGTTGTTGTTCAGTGTGAACTTATGAACAAGTTATATCCTTATTCAATAAATACTGTTAGAGTTATTACCGTTCATAGGTATGATGGAGATGTTAGGATTGTTGCGGCATATCAGAGAATAGGAAATCATGGTAGGATAGTAGATAATTATAATGGTGGGGGCATGGTAGTACCTATAAATGAAAAAACAGGTATAATAGAGTATCCTGCGGTTGATAAACTTAAGAACGTTTATTATAAACACCCTATGACGAATACTAGTATAGTTGGATTTAAGATACCAAAATATAAAGAAGTTATTGAACTTGCTAAAAAGGCGTCTCTTGTAGTAGATGAGGTTAGATATGTTGGATGGGATATAGCTGTAACTGATAAGGGTCCTGTTATAATAGAGGGCAATGAATATCCTGGACATGATATATATCAGTTGCCAGTTCATAGGACGAATAATATAGGTGTTCTTCCTAAGTTTGAAGAATCACTGGGAAAAATAAAAGATTTAAAAAAATAATGATTGGAAGTGGAAATATGAAAAAAATATTAACTGGATTGCAACCAACTGGTGCGATTACATTGGGTAATTATATTGGTGCGATAAGTCAGATGAAGAAGTTACAGGATAAGTATGATTCATATATATTTGTTGCCAATATGCATGCTATAACTGTACCAATTGATCCGGAGCAATTAAGAAAAAATATAAAGAGTTTGGTAGCACTTTATTTGGCATGTGGTATTGATAAAGATAAAAATACTATATTTGTTCAATCTGATAACTTATATCATGCTAATTTGTCATGGGTTTTGGAGTGTAATACTTATTATGGTGAATTATCTAGGATGACACAGTTTAAGGATAAAAGTAGTAAGAATGTTAATTTTACGTCTGGTCTTTTAACCTATCCTGTTTTAATGGCATCAGATATTTTGCTTTATGATGTTGATTATGTACCAATTGGTATCGATCAAAAACAGCATTTGGAAATAACTCGTGATATAGCAGATAGATTTAATAAGAAATATGGAAATACATTTAAATTGCCTAAACCATTAATAAGTGAATCTGGAACTAAGATAATGGATTTAGTTAATCCTGCTATAAAGATGAGTAAATCAGCTGAGAATAAAAAGGGAGTAATATATTTGTTAGATGATTTGGATGTAATTAGAAAAAAGATAATGGGTGCTACTACTGATAGTGAAATGGTTGTTAAATATGATGTATCTAATAAACCAGGAATATCTAATTTAATAAATATATATGCATCATTAACGGGTAAAAATATAGAAGAAGTTGAAGAAGAGTTTAGGGGTAAGAATTATGGAGAGTTTAAGAGATGCGTTAGTGATAAAGTAGTTGATTTGATTAGCCATATTCAAGATGAATATAACAAGTATATAAATAGTGATATAATTGATGAAATACTTGATGATGGTGCAAGAAAAACAATTGCTTATGCAAAGGAAAAATATGAATTAGTAGAGAAAAAAATTGGATTTAAATAGAGAAATGAGGGTTTATGGTGGAAATTTATATTGATTTTGATGATGTAATAATGGATACTTCGTCTGTATTATTTAGTAAATGGGATAAAATACCATTTAGTAGATTGTTTTCAGAAGATTTAAAAATTAAATACATTAAATTGGCCAAATGGGAAGAATTAATAAAAAAATCTGATATAATTAAAAATTCTATTTCTGAATTAAAAGATATGGATCCTAAAATGACATCTATATTAACTAAAGTACATTCTATGGAAAATGAGAGTGTTGCTAAGGTTAGATTTTTAAGAGATATGGGAGTTAAACAAAAAATAATAATTGTCCCATATCATTTAAAGAAAACTGATATGGTAGATGCATGTGGTAATATATTAGTTGATGATTGTGTTAGAAATCTAGATCATTGGAAAGAATGTGGTGGAACTCCAATATTTTTTAGTAAAAATGATAGTGATATTGATAATTGGGGTGATGTTAATACTTCTTATACTAAAGTAAAGTCATTAAATATGTTAAAAAAATTATAATAATTATTTTATGTTGTAAAATAATTAATGAGGTGTAAAATGAAAAAGATACAAGTTTTAATATGTAAAATAGCTGGCTTTTTGTTAAAGCTATTTGGTAGAGGTTCTAATTTCCCAGGTGTACTTGCTCTTAAGTTCGATAAAAATATACTGTCTTATTTTAAAATGCCAAAGATAGTTATTGCAGTTACTGGTAGTGCTGGAAAAGGAAGTACATCTACTATTATAAGTGATGCTTTAAGGAAAGATAATAAAAATGTAGTTCATAATAAATTTGGTAGTAATATGACACCAGGTATTGTAACACTTCTTATAGAAAATTGTGATTTATCTGGAAATATTAAAGGAGATGCATTGGTAGTTGAAGTAGATGAAAGATATACAGAAACTATATTTAGGTATTTAAAACCAAATTATGTGGTGGTTACTAATATATGTAGAGATCAACCACCTAGACATGGACACTTTGATTTAGTGTTTGATAAAATAAAAAATGCACTTACTCCTTCTATGCATTTGGTATTAAATGGTGATGATCCTTATTTGCAAAAATTTAATTTAGATAACACATTTAATGTGACTTATTATGGAATAAATAAAAATAAATATTCTTATAAAATGAATAAATTTGATAATATAAATATGTATTATTGTCCTCTTTGTAATAATAAATTATCTTATAATTATTATCATTTTGAATCCATTGGCGATTATTATTGTAATAAATGTAAATTTAAAAGACCTGATATATCTTATTTGGCTAGTAAGATAGATTTGGATAATAGTAATATGATAATTAATAATAGTCATAAATTATCTATTGCATTTAATGTATTATATTATGCTTATAATATACTTGCAGCGTATACTGTATGTTCTTTATTAGGTGTTGATGAAGATAAGATTTGCTCATATATAAGTGAGATGGAGAATAATAAGAAGTTAAATGATTTATATACTTATAAAAATAGAAAAGTATATGTTATGAATAATAAAAATGAAAATAGTACTACATTTAATGAATCAGTGTTGTTTACAAGTAATAAAAAAGTATCTAAAACTATTGTTGTTGGTTGGAAAGAGATAAGCAGGAGATATGAATTTAATGATATGTCATGGTTATATGATATCAAGTTTGAATTATTAAATGATAATTTGACTGATAAAGTTATATGTGTTGGACCAGATAGATATGATATAGCTACGAGAATGAAATATGCTGGTTTTAAAAAGAATCAAATAAAGATATATGATAATTTAGAGAGTGCAAGAGATATGATTAAAAATAAATCTAGAGGAGATATATTTGCAATATTAAACTTTGATTACGTAATACCTTTTAATGATATAATGGAGGATAAACAATGAAAATAAATATATTACACTTGTATTATGATTTAATGAATTTGTATGGTGAAGTTGGTAATATAAATGCTATTGTACATTCATTAAAAGAGGAAAAAATTAAGGTTAATGTTGATAATTTGACTATAAATGACCAGATAGATTTTAGTAAATATGATTTAATATATATTGGTTGTGGTACTGAATTAAATAGAAATATTGTTTTAAAAGATATATTAAGATATAAAAGTGAAATATTTAAATTTATTGAATCAAATGGTTTTGTAATTGCAACAGGAAATAGTTTAGAATTGTTTTTAAATAGTATAAATGATAATAAAGGTTTAGGTATATTTGATTATAATGCAAAAGATATTGATAAGAGAATAGTAGGAGATTTAGTAGTAAATGTAGATTTTGTAAAAGAAGAAGTACTTGGTTTTAGAAATCAAGGAAGTAATATTACAGATAATATTACTGATGGTATACTTAATTATAAGAATTTCTATGGTACTTATTTACTTGGACCTATTTTGGTTAGAAATCCAATATTACATGAATATATAATAAAATCTTTAATAAAAGAAAAAAATAAGAAATTTAAATTTAAAAAACTAGATTTAAGTTTAGATATAAATGCAAAAGAAGTATATATGAGTAAATATCATTCAAAATAAGATTTATTCTTATTTTTTCTTTTGTTTAATTTACTAATTTAGTTATTGTTAAAGTGGAGAAGTAGTAAGTGCTAGAATATATAACTATTATAATTAACAAGATTCACATTTTAACTAAAATGTATTGAAATATACTTTAATTATTGATATAATGTGGGCAAAATTTAGCACTTGTTAACATAAAGTTTGCTGCGTTTAATCAAATGTGATCGATAAGGAAGATTGGGGTGATGTAACTATTGACAATTTGTTAAATACTAAACTAGATTTAAAAAACTCACTTAACAATAGAATTAATTTGTTTGAAAATGAAAAAGTTAATAGATTATTAGAACAAAATTCTACTTTGTTTAATAGATCGGATTTACAGAATAAAGAAGTGAATGTGTTGGATGATAATAAAAACATAAAAATATTTAGTTTGGCAGGAAATGTTATTGAATTAGATGAACTATACTATTATGACTACAATACACAAGAATTAAAATATATATTAAAAACAGTAAAAAATGTAAATGGTTTATATGACGCAGATGGTATAGAAATTATTATTTAGAGAGGTGATTTTGAAATTGACTAAAAAAAATATAACTATTATTGTTGTAATTGTATTGTTTCTTTTTGTGAGTATGTATTTTGGTTTAAGGAAAGATAAGTTTATAAAAAAATACATTGATAATGGTAAGGTTGTTGAAAGAATTGATTTTAGGCATGTGGTAGTCGAATTGGAAACTAATTCTGTTAAAATGGATGTTTATTCAAGTGTTTTTAATACGGATGACAAATTAAAAGTTGAATATTTTAAAAAGAATGGGAAATATGTTATACATAAGATAATATCTTTAGCAAATACGCAATTAGAAAAATCTAGGTTAGTAAGTAATATTAATAATGATGTAACATTGCGTGAATATAAAAATAAAATCAGTGGATATAGTGATATAAATTCAAATGAATTTATTGATGATAAGAAAGTTTTAATATCTAAATTTTATGTGTTACCGAATAAAATTTCTAATCAATATTATGAAACATTAAATTCACTTGAATTTTATAAAACAAAAAATTATTTAATTGATACAGAAGAATTAAGTATAGAGAAAGATTCTCTTGTTACATTAAATATAGATTTGAAATTTAAAGTGTTGAGTTTTAAAAATATATCTGAAACTGAAAAAGTAGATATTAAATTTAAACAGGTGGGGGATGAAGTTATTTTTAAATCACTTGGGTATGGTATATATGAGATGCAAGTTCAATTTAGAAATGGGGATATAGTAGATTATTTGTTTATGTGATTAGATTATTTTGCTGATAATGTTAAACATTGGTTAAAGATAATATTAATAAAAGCAAGGACATTGCTAAAGTTTGTAAAGATGGACCTTGCTTTTTATATTTTACTTTTATATTTTATTCTTATTTTTTCTTTTGTTTAATTTACTAACTTAGTTATTATTGATATAATTAAACTAAGGAAGTGGTTAAATGTTAGAATATATTAAAGGAATTGTAACAATGATTTTACCAAGCTATATTGTTGTTGAAAATAATGGCATTGGTTATAGAATATATACACCAAATCCATATTCTTATAAAGAAGGTAGTGAGTATACTATTTATATTTATGAACAGATTAGGGAGGATGAACATTCTTTGTATGGTTTTAATGATATATCAGAAAAAGATATGTTTTTAAAACTTATTGATGTTAAGGGACTTGGTCCAAAGATGGCTTTACCTATGCTTGCTACTGGATCTATAAATGGTATATGTGATGCTATAAATAGAGAAAACGTATTATATTTAAAGAAGTTTCCTAAAATTGGAGATAAGGTTGCTAAACAAATAATTTTGGATTTAAAGGGAAAAGTGAGTACTAGTGAGGAATATGTATCTAGTAGTGAATCTGATGATTTAGTTGAGGCATTGGAAGCACTTGGCTATAAAATGAATGATATAAGAAGGGTTATACCAATGGTTGATAAGAATAATGATGTTGAAACGCAGATTAAGGATTGCTTAAGATTGTTACTTAAATAGGAGGAATTATGGAAGAAAGTGTTTTTATGAAGAAAGAGTTAGAAGAAGATACTTTTGAAACTTCAATAAGACCTGATTCAATTGATGAGTATATTGGACAAAGAGAAGTTAAAGATAATTTAAAGGTATTTATAGAAGCAGCTAAGTTAAGAAGTGAAACATTGGATCATGTGCTTTTATATGGTCCTCCTGGGCTTGGGAAAACAACGCTTGCTTATATTATTGCAAATGAACTTGGTAAGAATATTAAAACTGCAAGTGGGCCATCTATTGAAAAAAGTGGAGATCTTGCTGCTATTTTATCAACTCTAGAACCAGGAGATGTATTATTTATAGATGAAATACATAGAATGCCTAGATATATAGAAGAAATATTATATCCTGCTATGGAAGATTTTTCGTTAGATATAATAGTTGGAAGTGAAGGTAATAGTAGAAATATTAAAATAAATCTTCCTCCATTTACTTTAGTAGGTGCAACTACAAGAGTAGGAGATTTATCTTCTCCTCTTCGTGATAGATTTGGTATTATATCTAAATTGAATTATTATACTATAGATGAACTTAGTGAAATAGTAAAAAGAACTGCTAGAGTACTTGATGTTAGTATAGATGACGATGCTTCTTTTGAACTTGCAAAAAGAAGTAGGGGTACACCTAGAATAGCAAATAGATTATTTAAAAGAACAAGAGATTTTGCACTTGTTATGGGTAATGGCATTATAGATTTAAATATAACTAAACTTGCTTTAGATAGATTAAAAGTAGATGATATGGGACTTGATGAAGTTGACATTTCTCTTTTAAAATCTATAATATATAAATTCAATGGAGGACCTGTTGGTATAGATGCGCTTAGTGCATCTATTGGAGAAGAAGTATCTACTATTGAAGATGTGTATGAACCATATTTATTGCAAATGGGATTTTTAAAAAGAACTAGTAGAGGTAGAATTGTTACTAAAAGTGCGTATGATCATTTAAAAATAGAACATCAAGAGGAATTGTTGTAGGAGGAATTATGGAAGAAATACATTTTATAACACCAGAAAATATAAAGTTTTCTGTTCCAGTTTCTGATATTTATAGTTTTTGTGAAAAATATTGTGAAGAGTATATATCAAAAAGTGAAGAGAATAAAGAAAAATTTTTAGAGTTTAAAAAAAGATATACTTATTTTTCTCCATATTATGATTTTTTGATATGCTCTTTAAAATGGATAAGTTATCCTTCTTTAATAGATGAGACATCTTATGTTACATGTAGTGATAATGATAATGAAAAAAGGTTAAGAACATTAAGTTTAATAAGAAATTTTGATTATGAAGAAATGGATAAGAAGAATAGTAAATATACAATGATGTTATTAAATTCAAATGATGAAAATATTGGACTTGAGAATGAATTTACAAAAGTATTTGAGGGCTTTTTTGATGAGTATGGAACGTATTTAAGTAATGATGTAACTAAGTTTCATGAAGTAACTGCAATGATTATATTAAATGGTATTTGTGCATCTAATGGAGAAGTAATTAAGGATTTATATTTATATAGAAAAGATAGAACTAATCTTTATGAAGATTATTTAATGGAAAGATTAGGATTCTTGATAGTAGGAAATTATAGGGGAAATATGCAAATTATGTATAATCCAAACCTTGTTTCGCCAAGTCAGAGAAAGTTAATATATGAATATTCTGATTATGGTTATACAAAAAGAGAATGTGATTTTGAGTATGACAAAGATGGATCGAAAGAATTTGCTACTAATTATAGAAGGAGTAGATTATGAAAACCGAGGATTTTAACTTTTATTTGCCAGAAAATTTGATTGCACAAACTCCTCTTTTAAAAAGAGATTCATCAAGATTATTAGTTCTTGATAAGAATACAGGGGAGGTTTGTCATAAACATTTTTATGATGTAATTGATTATTTAAATGAAGGAGATGCTTTAGTACTTAATGATACAAAAGTAATACCTGCAAGATTAATAGGTACTAAGGTTGATACTAATGCAGTAATAGAAGTGTTAATGTTAAGGAATATTGAAGATGATATTTGGGAATGTCTTACTAAACCCGCTAAAAGAATTAAAGAAGGTACAATAGTTAAGTTTAGTGATAAATTAAAGTGTATTTGTGTGAATGTATTAGATGAAGGTATAAGACATTTCAAATTTATATATGATGGAATATTTATGGAAATATTAGATGAATTAGGTAGTATGCCTTTACCACCTTATATTCATGAAAAACTAAGTGATAAAGAATTATATCAAACAGTATATGCAAAAAATATAGGAAGTGCAGCTGCACCAACAGCAGGTTTGCATTTTACTCGTGAATTATTAGATAAAATAGAAAAAAAGAAAGTAAATATTTTATATATTACTTTGCATGTTGGTTTAGGTACATTTCGTCCTGTAAATGTAGAGGATGTTACTAAGCATAAAATGCATAGTGAATATTATGAAATGAGTGATGAGGTTGCAAATAAATTAAATGAAGTTAAAAAAAGTGGAAAAAAGATAATAAGTGTTGGGACAACGACTACAAGAACACTTGAAACGATTATGTGTAAATATGGAGAATTTAGAAAATGTAGTGGATTTACAGATATATTTATATATCCTGGCTATAAATTTAAGGCAGTTGATAATTTAATAACTAATTTTCATTTACCAAAGTCAACTTTGATAATGCTGGTAAGTGCACTTGCTGGAAAAGAAAATATAATGAATGCATATAAAATTGCAGTAGAGAAAGAGTATAGATTTTTCTCATTTGGGGATGCTATGCTAATTAAAGGAGATTTATGAAAATATTTGAAGTAATAAAGGAAGATAAAAATACTTTGGCAAGATATGGTTTTATTTCACTTAGGGGTAATACATATGAGACACCTATGTTTATGCCTGTTGGGACACAAGCAACGGTTAAAGGAATGACACCAGAAATGGTTAAAGAATGTGGTAGTGCTATAATACTTGCTAATACATATCATTTATGGGAAAGACCAGGTGAAGATATTGTTTATAAAGCCGGTGGACTTCATAAATTTATGAATTATGATGGCCCAATGCTTACTGATAGTGGTGGTTTTCAAGTTTTTTCACTTGCTAAGCCAAAAGATATAAAAGAAGAGGGCGTTTATTTTAAAAGTACAATAGATGGAAAAAAATTGTTTCTTTCTCCAGAAAAATCAATTCAAATACAAGAAAAACTAGGAGCAGATATAATAATAAGTTTTGATGAATGTCCCCCTTATCCTGTAAGCCGTGAATATATGAAAAATAGTGTAGAAAGAACTTTGAGATGGGCTAAAAGAGGTAAGGATGTACATACAACTGATCAATTATTATTTGGAGTTGTACAAGGTGGTGAGTTTTCTGATTTAAGGGAATATAGTGCAAAAGAACTTATTAAAATGGATTTTCCTGGATATACGGTAGGAGGTACATCTGTAGGTGAAGGAAAAGATGTAATGTATAAAATGATAAGTGATTCTACTAAACATTTACCAAAAGATAAACCAAGATATTTAATGGGTGTTGGAGATCCTATTGATATTATAGAAGGCGTTATTAGAGGGATTGATATGTTTGATTGTGTTTTACCAACAAGAATTGCAAGACATGGCAATGCGTTTACAAGATATGGTAAAATTAATTTGAAGAATGCAAAATATAAAGAAGATTTTACTCATTTAGAAGATAAATGTGATTGCTATACATGTAAACATTATACTAAAGCATATATAAGACATTTACTTATGTGTGATGAAATGTTAGCAGGTACATTACTTTCTATTCATAATATAAGATTTTTAATTAAATTGACAGAAGACATTAGAGAAGAGATAAAGAAAGGAACGTTATTAGAATTTAGAGATGAATTTATTAATAATTATGGAAAAAAACAATGAAATGTCCAAATTGTAATCAAGAGATGATTGAAAAGAAAGATTTTTGTATTAATTGTGGAAAAAGGTTGATTAAAGAGAAACAAGTATCAAAAAAAGGGATAATTGTATTTATGATTTTAATGGTAATTGTTGGTTTTATTACTTGTTATCTTATTATTAATTTAAATACTGATAAAGAGATTGAACCATATATAAAAGGTGAATATAATGTTAGAAAAAGCAAGTGAATATAGTAAATTTTATATTGAAAGTCATCCTGAATTAAAAGAACAAATAGAGTATGGATTAAATAATGGTTTAGTTTTTAATTTTGGTAATGATGAATTTGAAAAATTAAAAAGTTTAAGTTATGTTGTTATATTTGATGATGTTATAAATTTATTTAAAGAAGGGTATAATTTAGGTAATTGTAGTGAATTTGCAAAATTATTAAGTTATGCTTATGACTCTTCAAAAATAGCAATTGGTTATTTTAAACCAAGTTATAATGGACAAAATGGACATGCATGGATGGAATGTGGTAATTATATTTATGATACAACTCTTCTTTTAAAGATAGATAAAGAATATGCAAATGTTCTTGGTTATGTTAAATTAAAAGAATATGATCCAATGACTAATTCATTATATAGAAATAGAAAACAAATATATAATGAAAAATATAATGTGATAAAAGGTAAGTAATACTTATAGATAGGCAAATATGAATAAGAAAATTAGAATAATTGCTGTAATAATTGGTGTTATCTTATTATTAGTAGTTATATTTTTATCTTTATTTTTTAACCGAAAAAGAGAAGTTAGATTTTATTTAGATAATGGTGCGAATGTTGGAACAATACAGGTCAAATATAATAAAATGATAAATGAAGAAGATATAAAAGGTAAAGATGTTTTAGGAGAATCATTTATTAATTGGTATGAGATAATTGAAGCTAAAGATGGAAAAGATGTATTAGCTGATAAACCATTTGATTTTAAAACTAAAGTTACCAAAGACATTAAGTTAAAAGCAGTATTTGATGAAACTAATAAACTTGATTAAATATGGATGCATAGAAACAACTATACTTGGTATCTGCCCCCTGAAGTTCCCTCGAAAGAGGAAACATTTTTTATTGAAAGCCAGTAATTATAAGGCATTGTGGGCTTTTTTAATGCCTTAAAGAATTACCATTTTTCGGTATTAGATACGAATTAGATGCGATTTCTTCGATTAATCCGTAATTAATTACTATTTTTAATTAACTAATAAAGGGATAAATATTTTTTCTTGTTTTCTTAGGATTATCAAAAAAACTGTGGTATAATTTACTATGCGAGGTATTTATATGGAAAATATATTCAATAATAAAACATATAAAATAAATAATATATTTTGTGAAGATTGTGTAGAGGGCATGAAAAAAATTAAATCAAATAGTGTAGATTTAGTTGTTACATCACCGCCATATGATGGTATTCGTAATTATAATGGATTTTCCCTTGACCTTCATGAAACAGGGAAAGAGATATATCGTATTCTAAAAGAAGGTGGAATCTGCGCTGTTGTTATCCAGGACCAAACAAAGGATTTTGGTAAATCGCTAACATCGTTTAGAATGATAGTTGATTGGTGTGATAATATAGGATTTAAATTATTTGAAAATATTATTTATCATAAAAATGGTACAGAAGGAGCATGGTGGAAATATAGATTTAGAGTTGACCATGAATATATTCCTCTATTTTTGAAGGGTAAAAAGCCATTATATTTTAATAAAGAACCATTAAAAATTCCTTCAAAGCATGGTGGCAAAACCATGACAGGAAGCGGGAATAGAAGGACTGACGGAAAAACAACTGCAACTGTTTCTAGACAAATAAATGCAATGAAATGTAGAGGAACTGTTTGGGATTATATGATGGCAGGAGATAAAAATCCATTAAAAAGAAAACATCCTGCAGTATTTCCAGATCAAATTCCAACAGATATAATTACCTGCTTTTGTCCAGAAAATGGAATTGTATTAGATCCATTTATGGGATGTGGCTCAACTGCAGTTGCCTCAGTCAGATTAAATAGAAATTTTATTGGATTTGATATATCTCAAGAGTATTGTGATTTAGCATATGAGAGATTAAAAAAAGATACATTATTTTATAACAATAAAAAAGAAAAAGAGTAGCGTATAGTGATGTGAACCCTATTTAGGAGACATTATAAAAAAAGACTTATATTAAAAAGAGAAAAGTTATTTTTCTCTTTTTGTGTAAGTTTTTCTCTTTTTCTTGATTTTTGACTTTAGTCTTGTAGTATTGTAAAATAATATCCATTCTTCTACAAGTTGAATATATTCTTGTAAAGATGTAATATTATTATTGTACAAAGTTTCCTTTTTTAGAAGAGCATGCCAGCTTTCTATTGGCGAATCATCTACTGGAGTTCCTTTTCTTGACATAGAAATCTGTATTCCGTTTGATTCACAAATGGCTTTGTACTCATAAGATGTATATTGGAAACCTTGATCACTATGAATGATTAGTCCATGTACATCTTTTTCCTTATCTAAAGCTTCATTTAAAGTATCCATAACAAGTTTATTATCATTATGTTTGGATATTTTATAAGCAACTACATGTCTGTCATATAAATCAATTATTGTAGATAAATAATCTCTAGAACCTTTAAATATTAAATATGTTACATCTGTATCCCGCACTTTATTTAATGCACCAGTAGTAAAATTTCTATTTAATAAATTTGGTTTAACATTATCTTCTATTCTTTCATTCTTATTTTTCTTCTTTGATTTTCTTATATATTCAGCCATTAAATTATATTTTTTCATTATTCTTAAAACCTTCTTTCCGTTCATAACTACACCATATTTTAGGAGTAGACCTTCAACAATCCTACGATATCCATATGTACCTTTAGAATCATCAAATATTTCAAATAATCATAATAATCAGGATCTTCTTTATTTCTATACTTATAATAAATTTTAGGACTTATATTAAGTACGGCACACATATTATATAACTTATAATTATCTCAATATAGATTAATAAAAGTTACTTTTTCTCTCGTTGTGCCTTGAGGAAGGCCTGGTATTTTTTTAATATTTCATATCTTTCTTTCCAATCCTCTTTAGTTAAATCTTTTTCTTTAGGTCGACCTTTTTGTTTTGAAATAGTTGTTCCTGTATTTCTATATTTTCTAACCATACTTTCAACTATTTTCCAACTAATTCCACGGTCTTTTGCTATGCTTTTATAAGAACCTTGTCCAGATAAATATTGACCAACTATTTCTGTTCTTTCTTCATCAGTAAATCTTATAAATTTTTGCCCTTTTGAAGCCATAAGAAAAACACCTCCTTTCGGAAGTGTATTCTAACATATTTTTAAAAGTCTTTTTTTATAATGTCTACTCTAAAGGGTGCATTTCATAGCGCTATTCTTTTTAATTGAAAAATCCTTCTTCATCAATTGTATATTCAATTGCTTGACCTGAGGTAATTGCCATTGAAAAACATTTTCCTTCTACCATTTCTGTATAATTTTGTTGGTTAAATGCTTTGTGTTCTCCTTTACCATCTAAAATTCCTTTAGAGAATTTTCTTAATTTAAAGTTATTAAAATTCCATTTTTCTAACTTTGATTCCCAACCCATTAATGAAGCTAATAAATTGATAAACTGTTTTACCCTTTCTTGTTCTTTATCTGTAATATCAAATAGATTATTATCATTAAGTTTTATATTAATTGGTTGTCCTTTTGAATTTGAAATCATTAATTTGTCACCAGTTCTTGAACGATGTTTTTCTGTTGTTTCTAATGTAACAAAATTATATGTTTCATTTGAATTTAATTTATCCCTTTCTCGTAAAAAGGAATTTATTTCTTCCATTACAGTATAAAAAGAATTATCACCACAGAAAATGTCATGAAGAATTGAATCATTATCTTTTATATGTAACCATTCAAACCAATCTAAACAGTTTTCTGTATATCCAAATAAAACGTTCCAAACACCGTCACTAAATAATAAAGGAACAACTGCATCATCACTAAGTTTTATATCTTTAACTTTACTTAATAAAACTAAAAGAAAATGTATTGTAGCAAATGGATATTTTCTTTGAAAATCATGAGTTTTATCAAATCCCCTTAAATTATTAATTTGAATGCAATTATCATAATTACTCCAGTTTGATGGGAGATTGTTTTTATTAAAGCATACCATATGATGCCCAACACTTTTAATTTTATTACAATAAACATCCATATCTAGAAATAAACAGTCTTTTGGATCTATGTTTTCAGGGCACAACATTACCTTACCATCATAATATCCAACTACTTCACCACCAAAGTAATTAATATATAATAAAGCACTTAAAAAACCATCGCTATCTGGACTAATAATCAATTTTTGATTTTCTTTACATATCCATGGATATTTTTGTAATATTTCATTCGAATCCATCTAATCACCTCTAATTAAATTATATCACATTTTTAATAAACAAACTATTTCCATTTATTTAGATACAAATTAGATACGATTTAGATACTAAAAATATAACATTATTCCGCAAATGGCATAAAATATATTGACATATTGTTCCGGAAACGGTATAATCTATATATATAGAGGTGATAACTATGCAAATTAGAGAAGCTAGTGAAAAGTGGAATATTAGTGAAAGAAGAATAAGACAACTTATTCAAGATGGAAGAATTGAAGGTGCTGAAAAAATAGGCACAACATGGAATATTCCAGATGATGCTAATAAGCCAATTGATAAAAGGGTAAAAGATGAAATAGAATTCAAAATAGATCTACCTGAAGATTATTTTAAAGAAGTTGATGAAAAACTTGCTAAACTAAATAGTAAAAGACCATTATCTAAAGAAACAACTGAGTCATTACAAAATGCAATTAATCTAGAATGGACATATAACAGTAATGGTATTGAAGGTAATACATTAACATTAAAAGAAACTAAAGTAGTATTAGAAGGTATCACTATAGGTGGTAAGTCTGTAAGAGAACACCTAGAAGCTATAAACCATGAAAAAGCTATCGAATATCTAGAAGAATTAATTGGTACAAAAAGTGAAATATCTGAGTGGAATATCAAAGGATTACATCAATTAGTTTTAAAAGGAATTGATGATGAAAATGCCGGAAGATATAGAAATCATGATGTAATTATTAGTGGAGCACAACATAGACCACCACAATACATAAAAGTTCCAGAACTAATGGAAAAACTAATAATGAATTATGATGAATGGGATAAATATCATCCAGTAGTAAGATCAGCATTATTACATGGAGAATTAGTTAAGATCCATCCTTTCATTGATGGAAATGGTAGGACATCAAGATTAATAATGAATATGGAATTAATGAGAAGTGGATATGTACCAGTTATTATTAAAAAAGATAATAGATTAAAATATTATGAAGCACTTGATAAAGCACATACAACAGGGGATTATACAGATTTTGTTAAATTAGTAACAGAAGCAGAAAATGAAATGCTTGATAGATATTTGGCCGTTGTATAATAGATACTATTAATTAGGGAGGTTTGCGGTATGGAAAAAATATTATTAGACACTAATATGTTTATATATTTGGAAGACTATGCAGTGACAGAGGATAAAGTTGCAACTTTAACCAAAAGACTATTTGATTCTGATCAGTATAAAATTGTGATACATCCAAAAACAAAAGAAGAAATATTAAAAATATCTGATAGTGAAAAAAGAGCTATTTTTTCTTCAAAAATATCTGTGTATAGAGAAATAAAATCAGCTCCTAAAGCTACCAAGGAATTTAATGATACGGTTGGTTGCAACAACAGTCATGATGCAATTGATAATGAGTTACTATTTTCAATATATAGAAATTGTGCGCAGTATTTAATTACTAATGATAAAGATTTAATTAAAAAATCACAAAAAATTGGACTTAGTGATCGAGTTTTATCTATTGATCAAGCACTTGAAAAATTTCAAGAAAAGGCACCAGAAGATGTCAGAAAGCCAGTTTTTATAAACTACAAATATTTACATGAATTAGATATAAATGACACTTTCTTTGATTCGTTAAAAGTAGATTATGCAGGATTTGAAAAATGGTTTAAAAAGAAACAATTAAAAGAAGCTCAGGCATATGTTACTGAATTTGATGGAAATTTAACCTCATTTTTAATGTTAAAAGTTGAAAATGAAGATGAAGACTATAAAGATTTTTTAAAACCATTTAGGCCTGCAAGAAGATTGAAAATATCAACTTTAAAAGCTGCTGATACGGGTAAAAGAATTGGGGAAACATTTATTAAAATTATTGTGGAAAAGGCAATAAAAGAAGATGTTGATGAAATATATGTTACAGTATTTGATAAGCAAGAATTTTTAATCGATATGCTTGAAAACTACGGCTTTAAAAAATATACTAAGAAAAAAACTCTAAGATCAGATGGTGGGATTGAATTAGAAAATGTTCTCGTCAAAAGTATGAAAAATAAAGAAAACTATTATCCTTTTTTTGAAATTGATGATAATAGAATATTCCTTGTTCCTATTCGTGATAAATATCATCGTTTGCTATTTCAAGAATCAGAAAAGCAATTTCAATTAAGTTTGGAAGATTTTCAAGGAAAAAATGTTGCTTCTAATTCGTTAAAAAAAGCCTATTTATGTGATTCAAAAATAAAGCAAATACAAAAAGGATCTATACTGTTGTTTTATTCATCGGGAACAAAAAAGTCTATAACATCATTAGGTATTGTTGATGCAGTATTTAATAAGTTTGACAATTTTGATCAAATGTTTAATTTGGTGAAAAAAAGAACTGCATATGATGAACATGAGCTTAGAGAAAACTTTAAAAATGATAAGTTAGTAATACTATTTAAACTATATTATTCTTTTGATAATTATGTTGACTTTGAATTTCTTAAAAGTAATAGAATAGTTAATGGAACAATTCAAACTATACAACATATCAACAAAGAACAGTTATTACAAATACTTGAAAAGTGTAAAATGAAGAAAGAAATTTATTTAATAGATAAAAACACATAAAAATTATGATACAATATTATATATATTAGGAGGTAGGTAAAATGTGTAAGATTTTAATGCCGATAAATCCTGAATATGTAGATGAAATTCTTTCTGGAAACAAAAAATATGAATATAGAAAAATAAAAGCTAAAAGAAAAAACATAGATAAAATGATTATCTATTCTACATCACCAATTATGAGAGTAGTCGCTGAAGTAGATGTTGAAGGAATAATTGAAGCTTCTCCTGAAAAGTTATGGGAGCAAACAAAAGAATATTCTGGTATTACAAAAGATTTTTATTCTAAATACTATAAGAATAAAGAAAATGCGATAGCCTATAAATTAGGAAATATTAAAGTATATGATAAACCAAAAAAACTTTGTGATATTGGGATAAATTATGTTCCACAATCATTTATTTATTTAGATTAAACTGATATAGCTGATATAGAAAAAATCATTGAAGAAATGATTAAATTAAAAAAAGAAATTGAAGATGAATTAGAAAAAGGAAATGAATATGATCTATCTTCTGAAGAAAAAGCATTCTTTGATGCTTTGGGAGTAGATCCAGAAATAAAAGAATTAATGCAAGATGAAACCTTAGTTCAAATAGCTAAGGAATTAGTAGAAATTATTAATGAAAATTTAACATTAGATGCATTTAAGAGAGAAGATGCCAGAGCTAGAATTAGAGTCAATATAAGAAGATTATTAATCAAATATAACTATCCTCCAGTAAAACGAGAAGGAGCAGTTGAACAAGTTATTAGGCAAGCAGAATTAAAGTACGCAAGAGAATAGGAGAATAAGTGAAATATGGCAACAAAATTTGAAAGATTATATAATGATATAAATGATGAATTAACAGATGTTAAAGATATAAATAAATATACTAATATATCTCAAGCATTTGGACATTTTATTTTAAAAATGTTATTTGGGTTAACAGATGAAGAAGCACTTAATTGTTGTACTGATGGTTCAGATGATAATGGTATAGATGCAATTTATGTTGAATCTGATAAAAAAGTTCACTTTTTCCAATTTAAATTTCCTTCTAAAGCAAACAACATAAACAAAGGCGTTAGTGATGAAGAGGTTTTAAAATTATGTAATGGTGTTCAATCATTTGTATCTACAGATGAAATTTTCAACAAAGTTTCTTGGAATGATTTGTTAAAAGATAAAAGACAAGAGTTTTTAGAAGCTGATATATGTGATTTGAAATTGTGGATTGTTAGATATTCTAATCAGGATTTAAGCAATTCATCAGATGTAATTATTAACAATTACATGGATAAGTATTATAGAGAAACAGGAAATAGTATAGAATTTGAAAAAATTTTAGCGATGGAGTGTATGAATTTATATGAGTCTAGAGCTAAAAATATATGGCCTGATTTTGTTCTTCCTTATTCTAAAACACTCACTCCTTTTACTGATGAAAAGGCCAGTATTTCCAGTGCCTATGTTTCTTTAAAAAGCATTTATGATACATTTTATTCTATTCAAGATACAGTTTTTGAAGGAAATGTTAGATTTTTAAGCCCTAATTCTAAAATTAATGATGGAATTAGAGAAACTATATTAACATCACCTGAGAATTTCCATTTACTTAATAATGGTATAACAATAGTTTGTAAAGGTTGTTCTGACATAAATGCTAAATCTTATTTTAATGTAAAATGTGGATCTATAATTAATGGCGCTCAAACGGTAGGAACTATAATAAATACGCTTTTTTCTCTGACAGAAGAACAAAGAAAACAATATGATAAATCATTTGTCTTTGTTAAAATAATTTCATTTAGTAATGACAATAGTCTTATTAATGATATGGTTTATACGCTTAATACACAAAATCAGATGAAGAATTCATATACCATTGCTAATGATATTATAGTAAAGAAGTTACAAGAAAAAATCAATAAAGAAACAGAATACTTTTTGGAAATTAAAAATAACGAATTTAACTATTATAAGAATAATATGCGTGGTTTTAACAAATTGTCAAAAAACAAAATTGACATTGAAAGTTTTATTCAGGCATATACTACATTCTATGATATAGCCGGAATGGGTGCTCTTTCAAAAAATAATAAAGCATCTTTATTTACAAACGAAAATATCCAGAAGATTATTAATGAATTAACTTTTGAAAAAGCTTTATTGCCATATAATACATATTTAGAACTTATGAACATTATAAAAGAATATAAAGCTTTTAGGAAAAATCCGGATAAAACCGATATTTTGAGTATACTTGATATTTCAGAAAATGAAATAGACGACTATAGATATTTAAATACTGGTAATTATGTTGTTTTATTTGCGTTAGGTCAAATTTTTTGTAATAAAGAGTTGGATCCCCAAAAAAATATGATACCAGTTATTAAAGCATTAAGATTATTATTTAAAAAAGAAAAAAACGTATCAAATGCAACAAAAATAAAAGAAACTTTTGACAAAGTAGAAAAGTATGTTAAAAAATTTAAAATTGAAAATGAAATTATAATTCCACCTAAAAAAGTAGATTTATCTAAATTATAAAATAAAAGTAATCAGGAACGGTCCTGATTTTTTTAGGTATAATTTAGGTACAAAAATACTAAAAAACCACGGTAAACGATGGTTTATGCCAATATAAAAAGGCCAATATTTAAAGGGTTTAACACAATTTGGTCTCTTCTAACTGAAGAGAGCAGGCCCCCTAGTGTCGATCGTTCGCGTGCTAACCTTGTTTGGCGTGTGTATGGTTATGGGTATGGCAGTCACAACTTTTCTGCTCTCTCATGTTGTTATACCTTCAATCTATCTAAAAACTAATGTCATAATAGAAAGTGGTAATGGTAGTAGTACTAATCCGTATATACTTTCTTTAGATGTGTAAATGAATATGAAATAAGTTATATATATAAATATATTGTTAATACTAATATTGGTGATATTATGCAATATGATATTAGAAGTGATTTATTAATTGAGGCATTGTCTATTGATACTGATGGTATAGTAAGTGATGTTAGAAATGAAAATAATTTAACGATTACAACTGTAGATGTAATTGATGAGGATATTACTAAAAAAAAGAAGGGAAAATATATTACTATTGAGTTTAATGATATAAATAGTGATAAAGAAAATCTTAAGATTGAGTTAAGAAAGTCGCTTGAGTATTTGTTTAAAATCAATAATATAATGAAGGATAGTAGTGTTTTAGTTATTGGTCTTGGTAATGCAAAAAGTACTGCCGATAGTTTGGGTCCTTTGGTGATAGATAATATAATAGTAACAAGGCATTTAGAGGAACTTGGATATAATAATATGAGAACTGTAAGTGCAATAAAACCAGGTGTAAAGGGGGAAACTGGTATAGAAACTAAGGATATAATAAAGGGAATAATAGATGTAATAAAACCGGATTTTATTATTGCTATTGATTCTCTTGCTAGTAGTTCTATATCAAGGATAAATAAGACAATACAACTTACTGATACTGGTATACATCCTGGCAGTGGTGTAGGTAATAAGAGAGAAGAGTTGAGTAAAGATACAATATCTATTCCTGTTATAGCTATAGGTATACCTACTGTTTGTGATGCAGTTACAATAGTAAATGATACGATAGAAGAGGTATATAAGCATTTTGCAATAACTACTAAAAGTATAAATAATCCAGTATTTAAAATGACACCATTATCTAGTATAAAAGTTGATAATTATACTCCATTAAATAAAGATGAGAAAGAGAAATTATCTGGATTAATAGGAACTCTTTCTTATGAAGATAGAAAAGCTTTAATATACGAGGTTCTTTTGAAAACGAATTATAATTTAATGGTAACACCTAAGGAAATAGATTTTATAATAGATAAATTAAGTGATTTAATAAGTATAGGTATAAATGAAGTTTTACATGATTATAATCTATAATCGACAAATTTTATAATATGATTTATATATTATTTAATTGGGTGATTTTATGAAGTTAAAGGGAAGAAAACATATTTTATTAAAACCATTATTAGTTTTAGTATTTATGTTTTTTATTTGTTATATGACAATAGAATATTTAAGTAATAATATAGAAATATCTAATGAGGAATATGTTCGGTTATTACTTAGTGATTCTTATAAGAGCAAAGATAGTAATTTTTATTATAATGTGATTAGTTTTTTTACTGATAAATTTAATCCGAAGGAAATGCTTAATATTCCTGAAAATAAGGAAGTTAAGATAAAAAACAAATTTGTTAGTAATCCTAATAAAAAGATTATTACTGATCCAGTATTATATATTTATAATACTTATCAATATGAAGAATATAATAGTAAAGATAATATATTTGATATTACGCCTAATGTAATGATGACTTCATATATATTAAGTGAGAAATTAAATAATTTGGGTATAAGTAATATAGTTTTGGATATAAATTTAGATAGTTTAAATGATAGTGATTATATGAAAGTAACTAATAAAATATTAGCAGATAAGAAAAAGGAATATCCTAGTTTAAAATATTTTATTGATATTAGTCGTGATAGTATAGATTCTAATGTTAAAAGTATTAAAATAGATAATAAGAACTATGCTAGAATATTATTTATGATAAATAAAAGAAGCACTAATTATAGTGATAATTTAGAACTTGTTTTGAAATTGAATTCTAGATTGAATGAAATTTATCCAGGTATAACAAGAGGAATAAGTAAAGATGAGAATAGTGATTATGATGGGATTAGAATTGAATTTGGCAATATTTTTAATGATTATGATGAGGTAATTAATACTGTAGATGTGTTTTCGAATATATTTAAAGAGGTATTATATGAATAAAGAATCTGCTGTAAAAACTGTATTTATTTTGCTGTTTATATGTTTTTTAACTATTTATATATCACAGGCAACTGGCTATTATGAGTATAAACTTCATAAGAAAGCAGAATTAACAAAGGAACAAATAAAAAAGTTTGAAAATGATGTTAAGAATAATGAAAAAATTGATTTAAATGATTATTTAAAGGATGGTGTAAAAGATTATTCAAATAGTGTTTCTAAAATGGGAACTGATTTTTCTAATGTAACTAGTAAATATATAAAAAAAGGAATAGATGGTATGTTTAAAATTATAGATAGTTTGCTTACGTAGTTTACAAAATACTCATTTTAAGATATTATTATAATGTGGTGGATTATATGAACGATTTAAGTAAGTATAAGTTAAGTTATAATGATTATAAAATAGATATTAGTGTTATAAATAAGTTGTGTTTAGATATAGATGGTGATAATAAGGAATTGTCAATCTTGGAAGTTGTAGTTACAAAAAAGAACGGAAGTGTTGTTTATTTGGGTGATTTTTATGGATTGCTTCCTAAGGTTTTGAGTAATGATGAGATTAGTAAAATGATATCTTATTTAATGGATAATATTGATTATATATTATATGAAAATTCTAGGTTCATTGGAGTGTTTGATGGCAAAGAAGTGACTTTAAATGATAAAATAACTGCTGTTTTAAGAAGAAAAATGAATAATAGTAGTGAACTTGAATTAAAGAACATTTATGAAGAATATATGAGTATGAAGAAAGATACAAAAGAACATGTGAAATATGCTCATTTTTTAGAATTATATTTTAATAGCCATAAGATACCAGATTCAATAGTAGGATCTTACTTAGGAAAAAGAAGAAAATCTATATTGGATTATGATGATGTTTCTTGTGAAATAAAGAAAGATTTTAATATGAATGTTTATGATAGTACATCTACTTATGAATATGAGAATAATTTGGAATTATTAAGTAAATTAAATATAGAAATAAATGAAAAAGTAGAGGAACTTAAGGTATTAGAGAGTTTTATTAATAAGATAGATGATTTGTTAATGTTTCAAAATAATAATATTAAAACGAAAAAAGAGATTGGAACTATTGAACAAGAATTAGATGAATTGAAAATGTTTGACAAAAGAAAAAAAGAATTGAAGCAGAGATTAAAAGAATTAAAAAATGGATTTATTAAAATTGATATGGTTAAAGTGAGGGATGAATTAAAAGTTGATATTTCAGAAAGGTATACGAGTAAGTATGCGGATACTCATGGTATAATAGCTTTATATGATAGGTTATCTTTAGAGGATTTATATCAAGTGTTTAATGAAATACATAGTGTAAGAGAAAGACAGCATTTGAGGTTGTTAGATAAGTATAATAATGTATCTGAAATGGTTCATTATCATGAAGAAAACTTTGTTGATATTGGAGATTTATATGATAGAGTAGATAATAGTAATAGAAAAAAATCATAAAAAAAAGAAAAATTATTGACAGTAAAATTGTACTATGCTATAATTTATCTTGTCTTGGGGAATTAGCTCAGTTGGCTAGAGCATCTGCCTTGCACGCAGAGGGTCAAGGGTTCGAGTCCCTTATTCTCCACCATTAGATAATTAGCCCTTATTTTATAAGGGTTTTTATTATATCTTGATATTTTATATACCATTTATATACCAATTTTGATAGTTTTATAAATTATTAATGCAGTTGACTATGTCTTAAATATTTTGCTACTAGAACAATGCTGGTGCCATTATTAATTAATAGTGATGCACAACTATGCCTAAAGTCATGTATTCTTATTTGTTTTACATTTGCTTTTTCGATGTAATAATTGAATTTTTTTCTCAAGCATGTGTCCGAATATGGCTTGTTTGTTAAATAATTAAATAATATAGGTAACTCAGGGTTGATAGTTACCTTTAATTTTTGTTCAATGTATTTCTTATAATTTTCAATTTCTTTAATTAATTTTGGTGAAACATCAAGTTTTCTTTGGGATGATTTTGTTTTTGTAGTACTGAAAAAAATTTGAATCTTTTGTATCATAATTTATGGAATGCTTAATTTATAATCTATTACCTCTTTTGTTGACCGGATTTTACGATTTTCCCCTTAACGGGAAAATGTTTTTTTCTTTAACCTCTGTATTCATTTTACTCATCGCTTTCTTACTTCTATTTTAAAAATATCTGTACTAGCATACTTATTTTTTCCTATCTCCAAAATAATTGATTGTTATTTTTGACAAGCATGTATAAATGTGATATTATAAAAAACATGTTTTTTTAGGAGGGATTTTATGATAAGTAAAAAGGAGTTGCAATATGTTGGAGGATATCCTAATAAGGTGCCTTTTCCAGGAAAAAATTATGCTATTTCTGTAATGGAATATTTAAAAAAATGTTTGGAAGTTTATAAAGATGTATATTCAAACAAAACATTTAGTTTTATTTTCTCTGATGGTGAAGAGATTAATTTCGCATTGCTAAATAAGAATTTATGCCATTTATTAGGTATAGATTTTAAAGATTTAACTAATGATGATGCTAGTGAAACTATGCAAGATGTTCTTGGCTTTAATAAAGATGAACGTAAAACTTCTTTTGATGTTTTGGCGCGTATAATTGATAGGGCTGATGATGTTATTGAAAATGATTCTATTCCTAGCAATTATAAGATTATGAATTATTATAAATCTTTAACTAAAAGTGAAATGTTTTTGAAGTTGTCTAAGTTTGATAAATTTAATTTTGGCTGTATTAACTTTGATAAGAAAACATATGAATCATTTGATTCTAATTTATTTGGACCACAATCAACTAAGTTTTTATTTACGCAAAGTAATGAAGCAGTTGCTCCTTATTTTATGATGGGACTTAAGTATGATGAACAGTGTGGCCATTTTATACCTGAAACGTTAATCGCACCAAGTGATTTTACAAAGTTTTTTAGAGAACAAGAATTAGTTATTCCTACACAAATATTGATTGATAATTTGGATAATCTTAGTAAGATAAATGCTACTAGTGAAGAAAAATTAGCACTTTTAAATTTATATAAATTTATTATTAATACTTATAAACTTAATTCAAGAATAAATATATTTAGTGATTATGAAAGTGTTTTATCAAGTGGAAAACAGTTATAACTAGTAAATTTAGTAAAAAAAAATATACTATTTTAATATTTCGTATATTTTTTCTAAACTTTCTTTTTTATTTGGATAAATAATTTCTACATTATCATTTTTGTATCTAGGTGTTAGATGCATATGATAATGTTTTATTTCTTGTCCATAGTCATTGTTCTGAGTAATTGTAAGTCCATCAATCTTTAATTTTTCTTTTAGTAATTTATACATATTTTTTGATACTTTATTTATGTGATTTAGTGTATCTAAGTCGATATCTGATAAATTAGTAAAGTGTTTTTTTGGTATTATAAGTAGATGTCCATCTGAACTTGGATTAATATTTAAGAATACTTTTACTATTTCATCTTCGTAAATGGTGTAAGATGGACTTTCATTATTAACAATTTTACAAAATATGCATTCCATATTTAACCTCCTATTATTATTGTAGCAAAAATACAAATTGTATTCAATAATAAATAGTGTTATAATTGTTTTGGTGGTAGCATGAAAAAGTTAACAGTTAATATGCTTTCTATAGCTAATACTGTAAAGGGTCAAGGAGTAGAAACTGCTTATAATGAGCTTACTAATCTTTTAGATAAATATGGTAAAGATGACATAAAATATGTGGTTAATAAGGGGTTAGGTTATGATGTGATGCATATGCATACTGTTAATCCTGCTAGTTATTTTAAGCAAAGATTTTCTAAGGGTGTTTCTCTAACTTATGTACATTTTTTGCCAAATTCACTTGTAGGAAGTTTAAAACTACCTAAGTTTTATATGAATGTATATGCATGGTGGACTAAAAGATGTTATTTAAAATCTGATTATTTAGTGGTTGTTAATCCGCTTTATATAGATGAAATTGCTAAAATGGGATATCCTAAAGAAAGAATATTTTTTATACCTAATTTTGTGTCTTCTTCTAAGTTTTATGTAATGAGTAATGAAGAAAAAAATAGAAATAGAAAAAGATATGGCTTTAAGAAATCTGATTTTATAGTGATATCTGTTGGTCAATTACATAAAGGTAAAGGAATATTTGAATTTATTGATATAGCAGAAAAAAATCCTGATATAGAGTTTTTGTGGGTTGGCGGATTTACTTTTGGAAAATGGATGGAGGGCTATGATGATATTAAAAGGATTTATGATAATCCTCCAAGAAATTTACATTTTGTAGGAGTTGTTGATAGAGAAGAAGTGAATGTGCTATGTAATATATCAGATGTATTCTTTTTTCCGTCTTTTTATGAGTCTTTTGGTTTGGTTGCACTTGAAGCGGCATTTACTTTAAAACCACTTGTACTAAGAGATTTGGATGTTTATAAAACTGTATATAAAAATAATTATTTAAGTGGAAATACTAATGAGGAATTTATTAAAATAATTAGAGATTTAAAAGATAATAAAAAGTTATATGATGAATATGTAAAAAAGAGTAATAATATAAGAAATATGTATGATGAATATGGTATATATAAAAAATGGCTAGATTTATATAAAACTATTTCTAAAAAAGAATATCAAAAATGATATTTTTTTCTTCTATTGTGGTAGAATATTTATGTTTGGAGGAGTTTTATGCTAGAGATAAAAAATTTATGTGTAAAAGTTTTGGATAAAGAAATACTAAAGAATTTTAATTTAAATATAAGAGATGGAGAGATACATGCTATTATGGGTCCTAATGGTACTGGTAAATCAACTTTATCAAAGGTTATATTAAGAAGTGATGATTATAAAGTAACTAGTGGTAGTATAGATTTTTGCAATAATGATTTATTAAAGTTATCTACAGATGAGGTTGCTAGGTTAGGAATATTTCTTGCAATGCAATATCCTACTTCTATAGAAGGAGTTAGTAATGCAGATATGTTAAGGACGGCTCTTAGTATAAAAGAAAATAAGCAAATTAATTTGTTTAAGTTTATTACGGATTTAGAAAAATGTTATGATGAGTTAAAGTTTGATAAATCTACTATTCATTCATCTATAAATGAAGGGTTTTCAGGTGGCGAAAGAAAGAAAAATGAAATTATACAAATGAATTTATTAAAACCAAAACTTATAATATTAGATGAGATTGATTCTGGTGTTGATGTAGATAATTTAAAGGTAATAGCTGAAAATATAAAGAAGTATAAAGAAGAAAATAATGCATCGATTTTAATAATTACTCATTATCCACATATTTTAAATTATATAAAACCAGATTATGTTCATATTATGAATAATGGTTCTATAGTAAAAACTGGTGATTATTCACTTGCTCTTTCTATAGAAAAAAATGGATATGAGGCAAGCATTATGAAGGAAATATAGAAGTATGAATAAGATATTAATGAATGAAGTAATAGATGGTATAAGGTTTGATAAACTTAAAGATAATGTAATAAATGTATTAAGAAATGAAAGAAAAGTGATTTATTTAGATAGTAGTGATTTTAGTAATTATGAGTTTAATTTGGAAGAAAATGCGTATTTAGAAATAAATAAAATATATAATTTAGGTGAAGTTAATGAAGAAGTTACTATAAATTTAAATGGTATAAATAGCCAAGTTTTATATAATTTTAGAACTCTTTCTTCGAGTAATCAAAAATATATTATTAATGTTAATCATAATAATAAAAATACTATTAGTAATGTTATAAATAGGGCTGTTGTTTTAAATGATTCTAGAATTATGTTTGAAGTAAATGCAAGTGTTGAAAAGGGGAATAGTGGTTCTGTTTTGAATCAAGAAAATAAAATTATTACTATGGGAGATAATAATAGTGAAATAAGACCTAATTTATATATTGATGAGTTTGATGTAGAAGCAAGGCATTCAGCAATTATAGGTAAGTTTGATAAAAATGAAATATTTTATTTAATGATGAAGGGTATTAGTTATGATAAAGCAAATGAATTATTAGTAAAGGGATTTTTGAAAAGTCATATAGGAGGTGATTAAACTGAATACAAAGGATTTTAAGATGTTAGAAAAATCTTTGATATATTTTGATAATGCTGCTACAACTTTTAAGCCAAATCAAGTAATTAATAGTGTAATTGATTATTATTCAAATTATACTGCAAATGCTCATAGGGGAGATTATGATATTAGTTATGAAGTTGATACTAAGTATGAAGGTGTAAGAAAAAAGGTAAAAGAGTTTATTAATGCGAAAAAAGATGAAGAAATAGTATTTACTAGTGGTACTACTCAATCATTAAATATGATAGTAAATGGCTTTTTTAAGAATTATTTAAATGATGGGGATGAAGTATTGTTAACTAAAGCAGAGCATGCTTCTAATATACTTCCTTGGTTTAATATAGAAAAAGATATAAAGATTAAATATATTGAACTTGATAATGAACTTGTTACTTTAGATAATGTTATTAAAAGCATTACACCTAATACTAAAGTTATATCTCTTGCACATATAACTAATGTAATAGGAGATGAAAGACCTATAAAAGAAATAACTGATTATGCACATAAACATAATATTTTAGTTGTATTGGATGCTGCTCAAAGTGCACCTCATGTTAAAATTGATGTAGAAAATCTTGGTGTAGATTTTATGGGATTTTCTGGACATAAAATGTGTGGTCCAACAGGAATTGGTGTATTGTATGGAAAATATGAGTTATTGAATAAACTTAATCCGCAAAATGTGGGTGGTGGAATGAATAATGATTTTGAGAGTAACATGACATATAGATATAAAGAATTACCATATCGTTTAGAAGCTGGTACTCCTAATATAGAAGGTGTTATAGGACTTGGTAGTGCAATTGACTATATAAATAGTATAGGTATTAATAATATAGAAAACTATGTATCTAATTTAAGAAGTTATGCTATAGATAAATTAAGTAAATTGAAAAATATAGATATATATAATAAAGATATTAAATCATCTACAATAATTTTTAATGTAAGAGGAGTACATAGTCAGGATACATCTACATATTTAAATAAGCATGGTATATGTGTGAGGGCTGGTAATCATTGTGCAAAAATATTAAAAGATGAGATAGGTGTTACTAATACCTGTAGAATAAGTTTATATTTTTATAATACAAAAGAGGATATAGATAAACTTGTAGAAGTTTTAGATA
>OGQI01000182.1_pt1 | contig 50715 bp, 45 predicted proteins | sample 1553171 | NCBI WGS metagenome assembly OGQI01 (sample SAMEA2579988, study PRJEB22360) | human gut metagenome | biome: human gut; feature: human-associated habitat; material: faeces | place: Denmark | collected 2008/2010
CCTCATATAATTTTATTGTTTTTATTTTTTGGATTTTTCTTTGGATTTAATTTTTGATTTAAGTTTGTTAATCTAGATTTACGTAAATTTGTTAACATACTAATTATATAGCCTAAATGCTTGCTTGTCCAGAAAAACCGTACGTCAAAGTTCGACACACGGTTTCGATTTTTGTTGATTTTTAAGTTTTTTTAATTAATTATTTAGAAGTTTGTAATAATATATTTTTTCTTTTTTAATATTATAAAAACTGAGCAATTTTGAATTTGCTCAGTTTTATGCTTTATATTTACTTGGTAAATATTAACAGAATTACTCACTAGGCTAGACAAGACCTTTTTTCAACTATAGCGTATTTCATTTGCTATTAGTTGAACTTATTGCTTTCTTTTAGCTTTTATTATGTCTACTTAATAATTATTCTTCACACTGGTGCTCACGCTCTAGAGTTCAGTGCTACTTTATTATTAAAGTGGGACGAGAACCGTGTGTAGCCGTAGTCGCTGCTGTCCGGATTGCCGTAGGCGAGGTAAGAAGCTGGATAGCTAGAGCCATTGTTGCCGGAATTGCCACCCCTACAAGCTCGACTGTTGGTGTTGTCCGCCTCTTGGGTCCATTCCCAACAGTTTCCTGCTAAGTCGTAGATATTATTTGCTTTCCAATTTTCACTTGAACCTGCATTTTTTTCATATCCTGCTGTTCCTTCTGTATAATTATTTGCTGCATTATAATTATTATAATTTCCCCAAGTGCTTGAGTCTTTATTTACTTCATCACTCGTCTTTGCCCCTGAACTTATTAGCCAATTCATCGTTACATCCCATTGGCATCCCCATATCATTTGTGTTTTTACTTTGTCACTTGCTTGTAATTCTGTACATTTTTTATATAAGTTATACCAATTTGTTTTTGTTAATGTTGGTTGGTCTTTTTTTACACCTGATTCCGATAGCTCATATCTTCCTATATAAAATCCTCCATATTTTCTTATACTTTCTATCATTTCTTTATATTCTGCTACAAATGCTTCTGCCATTTTTTCTTTACTTTTAAATCCTAATATTGTTTTATAATATTCTTCTTTTGCATCATAATCATCGTTTCCATTAGAATTTTTAACTACTAGGTCCGGCTCACGGTAGTTACTTGATGTTCCTGGTGTAATTCTTGAAATTGTTTTTTTATTGCTATCTGTTCCTATTGTTATTGATTTCGAATACAGTTTCGTTTTTACTGCTGTTTCTCCTGTTGTTCCACATAGTGTATATTCTGTATTATTTAAAGTATCACACATTACTGTTACATCTGGTACTGGCACCCACACCCATTCATTATTTTTCTCATCTTTTATTACTAGTCCATGTTTTACTGAATCTTGACTAGGTGCATCTTTTCCATTGCCCCAATTTGATGTTTCTGTATTTATTGGAATGTATCCTGCTGGTATTGTTGGATTATTCGAATTTCCCTCTTCTCCATTTATTGTTCCATTTTTGCTTGCTTTTGTTCCAACCGGTACTTTCGCTAAAGTTACTCTTCCTGTTGCTTCATCTATTAAGTCTGACATATTATCTAAATCTGCTTGCTCATTTGTTTGTGCTTGTCTATATTCTCTTCTTGCATCTTTACTTTTTTTGATTATTCCATTATTATCTAGTATTAAACTTATACTTACTCCTGCTAATATCAAGAGCACTACTATTGTTACAACCAAAGCTATTAATGTTATTCCGCTTTTTACTTTTTAACATTCTACTTTCCTCCTTTGTTTCTTTTAATTTTTTTAATCTTTTTTGGTTCATCTTTCTTCCCCTTTCCTTTTGTTTATTGCTATCATAAAACATTTTGTTTTATGATTCAACTGTTGTTTTGATTTTAATTGAATATATAATTTAATAAAAAAGTTTAAATCTTATAATTAAGTTCTCTCTAGTAAATTCTTCCTTTCCTTTATTTTTAGTATACGCATTTTCAATTTTTTTACTATTGATTTTTTCTTACAGTTATGCTATAAATTTGGTATAAAGATTTTTATTAAATTATATATTTAATTAAATTTTCGAAATAAAAAGAAAACCTAAAGTTTCAGTTTATATCTGTACTTTAGGTTTTTATGATTTTGAAAGTATTTTTTATTCTTTTTGAGATAATAATCTTAAAATGTTCTACAAACACTTCTAATTTTATTTGACAAAAGTCGACATTCATTGTAAAATATTATTATATATCAAAAAAGGGGATAAAATAATGTTTGGACACAGAAGTGATGGTAGGAAATTAAAAACTCTTCCTCCATTTTTTAGAGTAATTCCTAGCGTAATGTTAGAAAGATCTGATTCGCAAGTTTATTTTAAGCAAGACATTTCACTTAAAACTATAGATGAATACATCGATAAAAAAGCAGCAGAAGGAATTAAGTTTTCTTATATGAATATCATTTATGCGGCTTTGATTAGGATTTTGGCAGAAAGGCCACAATTAAACAGATTTGCTATGAATGGTACCTTGTATGCTAGAAATCAAATTTTAGTTTCTTTAGCTATCAAAAAAAATCTTTCTGATGATGGTACTGAAACTACTATTAAGTTGCCTTTTACAGGAACTGAAAATATTTTTGAAATTAAAGAAAAGCTTGACAAAGTTATTGAAGCTAATAAAGATACTAGTACCGCCAACAGTACTGACCGCCTTGCAAAAGCTTTAAGTTTAGTATCTAATGGAACTTTAAGACGAGCTATTAAGTTTTTAAGTTTCTTAGACAGACACGGTATAATGCCTAAGGCTGTAATTAATGCCAGTCCGTTTCATACTAGTGTATTTTTAACAAATGTTGGTTCTTTGGGAATTGATAGTGTTTATCATCATTTATATAATTTTGGAACTACCAGCTTATTTTTTGCTATGGGCAAAAAGAAGAAAAGCTTTATTTATGATGATGATGAAATACATGAAGAAAAGTGTATTACTCTCGCATTTGTTGGAGATGAAAGAATTTGTGATGGTTACTATTTTGCAAATTCATTTAAGCTATTAAGTAAGTATTTAAGAAAACCCGAATTGCTAGAAGAACACGCACAAGTAAAAGAAGATATAAAATAATATTAAAACCCTGAGTTGTCTCAGGGTTTCATCATATTCTATTTTAATATTTCGTTTTTAAAGCTTGTTCCATTTTCTAGTTTTGGCATATTTAGTATGTCTAATACTGTTGCTGATATGTCTGAAAATGTTTCTCTTATTCCTAGATTTATATTCTCTTTTATTTGTTTTCCATAAACAAGAATTGGTATATATTCTCTATTGTGGTCCGTACTTGGTGTACTTGGATCATTTCCGTGGTCAGCAGTGATTATTAACATATCGGTCTCTTTCATTTTTTCCATTATCGTTGGTAATTGCGAGTCAAAATATTCTAATGCTTGTGCATAACCTTGGATATTGTTTCTATGACCGTAAAGCATATCTGTATCAACTAAATTAGTAAATATTAAATCTGCTTTTTCATTCTCTATCTCTTCAATAGTTTTGGCTATTCCATCAGCATTTCCGCTTGTGTGTATGGCTTTTTCTATTCCTCTACCATTGAACAAATCTTGTATTTTTCCTATTGATATTACTCTACCATTGTTTTCTGATATTACATCTAACATTGTTCTACCAAATGTTTCAGATTCAAAGTCTTTTCTATTATATGTTCTAGTAAAGTTCTCTGCCTTATCTCCAACAAATGGTCTTGCTATTATTGTTCCAATATTGTATTCTGGTTTGTCTGCTATTTTCCTTGCCACTCTGCAGATTTCATATAGTTTTTCTACTGGAATCACATCTTCATGTGCAGCTATTTGGAATACGCTATCTGCTGAGGTATACACTATTGGATAGCCTGTTTTTACATGTTCTTCTCCATATTGTTTAAGAATTTCTGTTCCTGAGCCTACTTTATTGCAAAGTATTCCTTCTAGTCCCGCTTCTTTCACGAATTCATTTATTAGTTCCTCTGGAAAAGCATTGGGATATGTTTTAAATCCTGGCTTTTTAATATATCCAGATATTTCCCAATGTCCTACTGGACTATTTTTGCCTTCGGCTTGTTCTTTGGCTTTTCCAAAAGCTCCAAGAGCCTGTTCTACTTTAGTTCCAACCTTCACTCCATCAATATTGTATAGCCCTAATTTTTGCATATTCGGAATATCTAGCTTTGTATTGTTATATATTCCTGCTAATGTATTACTTCCGCAATCTCCATACTTGTCAGCATCTGGCGTTTCACCTATTCCAAAGCCATCAAGTACCATTATAATTATTCTGTCAATCATTCTTAGTTTCCTTTCTTCTTTAATGTATATTCATAGACTTTAACTTTCTTTACAAAATTGTTAAATTCGTCTTTAAACATATTTATGTTGAAGTCTTCTTTGTCTTTTAAATCTAAGCTATATAAATCTAAGTTTATTAAACATTCTTTTGATACATCCATTCCCAAAGGTAAAGTCTTATTTGTATTCTCAAAAAATACTATATTTGAGTATACAGCTAACTTTGTACCTTTCTCCACATTTATTTTATATAAATATGTTTCTTTTGATGTTTCTATTTTTTCTAACTCATCCAGTGTTTCGAATGGGCTCAAACTGAATTTGTTAAATCCTTCTGGCAATATTTTTTCATTGCTTGCTTTGTATAGGGGAAGGTCATATGGAATCTCTATTTTGTTGTCTTCTTCTTCCAAGTATGTCCTTAATTCCTTTAGTTTATTTATAAATGAATCTAAACTTGTTTCCAGATTGATGTTTAATACTTTGAATTTGTCTTTTTCTATTTCTCTGTGTTTATTGTTTTTTAATGTTTTTATTTTTGTTTTATCTTCACTGATGTTACCAAATATGTCAAAGTCCTTTTTCTGTATTTTTTCTATGTTTACCTTATATTCTTCTTTTTGTTTGTCCAATATTGCTTCTAAGGTATCAGTATCCTCTTTGGTCAGTTCTTTTTTTGCAACTATATTTATTGCATCTAACACTGATTCTACTGCAAACATTGCATCTAATTGATTATGTGTTAGATTTTCTCTTTGCTTAGAATCTAAATAGCTTGCCAAGTCGTCTATATCTGTTTCATAGTCAAATGTTTTTTGTAGATTTTTGCCTTTTTCTTCTGCTTGATTTTCTGTTTCTCCCTCTACTAACATTTTAGATTCGTCTTTATTTGCGTATTTCCAAAAGTCGAATATGCTTTTTCTATGCTTTTCTATTTCTCCTAAATACTGTTCAGCATTCTGTATTTTCTTATCTATACTTTCTATTGTATTTTTTAATGCATCTAAATCTAAGTGTGCATTTTTGTTTTCTCTTCTATTATTGGCAAGTTCGTTTCCTATTTTTATTATGTCTTCTACTGTGTAGTTTTTGTTTTCTAACTCTTCATCATTGTAATGAGTAACTTCTTCTTTGTCTTGTTTTAAAATTTCTTTCATTCTGTTTTTGCTGTTTTGAATTATATTGTCTTCTTCTGTTTGCTTTTTCTTTCCTTTAAAGAAGTATCTAATTCGTCCTATAAATGTTTTCTTTGATTCCATGTATTTTACTATTTGTTCTTCTTTTCTAATATATTCTTGGTTTAGCTCTTCTTCTTTTCTCTTTAAATCTTGAATATCTGCTTTTGTTTCTTTTGTATCTATTTTTGTTTGCTCGTTTTCTTTTATTTTAGATATTGCTTCTTCTTTTAAGAACTCTAATAATGAATCGTATTCTATCTTTTTGTTTTCGTTATAAAACTCTATTCCACCTTTTTTGCTTATTCCTATTTGGAATTTGTACAAGTTTTGCAAATCATATGACAATATGAACAATGCTTTTATTAGCTTATAAACTCTCATTGCTTCTTGTTTATCGTTTAGTATCATTCTATATTTGCTGACCATTTTGTCGTATATTTGAGCTTCTCCAACTATTTGTAATGACACATTACCTTCTTTGTCTGTTATCTCATATATTGATGGCCAGTTCTTTGTAAAATACCATAAATAATTTTCCAAATCTTCTATTTCTGATTTTTTAAGTATTTTTTCAGAGTATTCTTCATTGCTTATTGGAACAAAAATTGTGTTTTCTTTTTTGCTTCTGCTCTTATTTTCTTCTATTTTTCTTTTTAGTAAATAGAACATCGGTGAATTATCTGTTTCATTTGTAGAGGCAAGCATGAAGTATTTTTTTGCATAGTCTGAGTAGAATATTTGCCATTTAAAATTGTTTGTAAATTTAACGTCAAACGGTATTTCTTTGTCAAATTCTTTTTGCTCTTTTTCTATGTTTTCTATGTCTAATACATTTGTCTGATTTATCATTTTTAAGAAGTACGCATATCTTTCTATGTCTTCGTTTGTTTCTGGCTTCATATATGTAAATAAAGGACTCGCTAGCTTATATCTTTCTGATAGTTCATCTAGTCTATCTTTTGGTGTTATTAATATTTCTATATCTTTTATTTTTACATATTTATATATTTTGTATGTTGTTTCATCATATACTTTTGGAACTCGATAATTCAAAGGCTCAAAGTCTTTTAAAAATTCTGGTACTTTTTCTAGTTCGAACCCTATGTATTTTATTTTACTATTTAATATGTTTAGATTTTCTGTATTTCCTTTTACTATTTTTCTTGGCATTTTCTCCTCCAATTTTGTGCATATTTCGTTTATTAGTATATCACAAGTTATTTTATATTTCCATAGAAGAGCACAAAAAAAAAGCAAGCAGTTTACTGCTTGCAATATTTTTAGAAATTCATTTTTTGGAATATAAAGTTTACTCCTTCTTCATCTGAAATCTCTTGATGCCAGAAATCATTTATAGCTTGGAATGTAGCTTGTTGTCTTGGAGTTAAGTCAATTTTTATTTCTTGGAATAAGAAGTTTTTTATTTTTGTCCAAGTGCTAATTTTGCTTGGTACTGCTGCATCGAATTGATTTGGTATGATATTATCATTATTTGGTATTTCCATTTTTATTTCCTCCTTTGTAGGCAAAGTTATTATTATCTAATATACTTATACTATAAAATTAAAATTTTATCAAGTCTTTTTGCAAAATTTTTTTATTTTTCTGTTTTTATTTCTAATAATTTTTCTTTTAATTGACCTTCTATATTTTGTAATTCTACTTCTGCTTCTTTTCTCTTTTCTCTTCCAGCTTCATGAATTGCAATTAATTGGTCTAACGTGTCTATAATGTCTTGGTTTGTTTTTTGAAGTGTTTCAACGTCTACTATTGCTCTTTCTGATTCTTGTGCTATTTCTATTGTTCCTTGTTTTAATGTTTCGCTATTTTTCTTTAGCATTTCGTTTGTCACTTCTGCTACAGCTTTTTGAGCATCTAATGCTGATTTAGCATGCGTTATTCCTAATGCTATTACTATTTGATTTTTCCAAAGTGGAATTGTGTTTATTAAAGAGCTTTGTATTTTTTCTACTAACTCACTATCATTATTTTGTATTAATCTGATTTGTGGAGCCATTTGAATGGATATAATTCTTGTTGTTTTTAAATCATATAGTTTTTTCTCAAATCTATTGATTGTTGCCATCATATCGTTTACAGCTTGTACATCAGTTTGGTCATTGCTTTCTTGTGCAATTCTTTGTAATTCTGGTAAAACTGTTTCTTTTAATTCTTGTATTTTTCTTTCTCCTGCAATTATATATAAAGATAATTGTTTGAAGTATTCTAGATTTTTCTCATACATTGAATCATATACTGCTATGTCTTTTAACATTTGAAGTTTATGGTTTTCTAATTGTTTTTCTATTTTGCCTATATTTACCTCAACTTTATTGTATCTTGTTATTAGTTTTTCTAATTCTTTTTTTGCAGAGTGGAATACTTTTGCAATTCCTGTATATTCTTTTCTTGGAATATCACTGTCAAATTGTTTGATTTCTACTACTAAGTCTGATAATAAATCTCCAACTTCTCCAGTACTTCTTGTTTTTACATTGTCTAATACTGAATCTGAAAATTTTGATATGTTATTTTGTGCAGATGATCCATATTGTAATATTTCTGTTGTGTTTTTAGGATCTATTTTTGCAACAAATTCGTCTATTGCTTCTTTCTCTTCTTCTGGTAGTTCATTGTAATTTAATGATTTTTCTACCTCTTCTTCTGTAACTTTCTTTTCTTGAATTAAGCTGTTTTCAACTTTGCTTGTATCGATGTTTGATACTACTTTTAATTCTAAATTTTCCATAATAAAATTTCTCCTTTTTTATTTTCTTAATTATGGTTTAAGATTACCATTATTGACCTAAATATGAAATCATTTCGTCATACATTTTCATTTTTAAGCTTGATACTGTACTTGTTATACTTTGTGGAATTCCCGAAACATTTACTTTTGTTACGTCATAGTTTCCACCAGTGATACCTGTTCTAAATCCATATCTTGACCAAGCAATTTGTCCAATATCTTTATCTTCAAATGCTTTGAAGAACTCGTTTCCTGTTTCATTAAATGTTGCTATACAATGTGAGTTCCATATTGTAGGAGTTGGGTATAATATTCTGATTTTGTCTTTTACTTGCTCCCATCCATCAGGATTTGAGTTTGCAAAATCTATTACACTTTTCTCATAGTCAACTATCATTGGCTTTCCACCGACACCTGTTTTTAAATATAGTTCAAATAGGTCTGCTGGTGTGTTATTCATATAGCCTGATTTTATATAAAATTCCTTTAAGTTTTGTAAATTAGCTTGTAGGTTTTCTTCTGTTACAGTTCCACCACACATTATTGATAGCAATAATCCATAGTATGTTGCTCCTGGTGAAGATGTAACCGGGTCTGTTGAGTCTATGTTGATTGTTCCATATAACATGTCGACTCCTATGTCAGACCATTTCTTTCCTTCCAATATATATGATATTAGTTTGTTCATATCTGTTATATAGTAAACATTATCTTTTTGTGTTACTATATTTTCTTTTATTAATGCATCTACAACTGTATCCCAACTATAAATAACTATTGGAGTATTTAGGGTAAGTCCTCCTTCTAGTACTCTGTCTCTTTGTGCCTCTCCTTTTGATGTATCTGCGCTTACTTTAAAATAATCGTAGAATCTTTGGTCAGAGCAAAACATTGCATCATATTTGCTTCCATTTTTTCTAAGTAGTGGATCTTTTACTATTTTTCCATTGCTCCAAGAATCATATGTTACTTTTAATCCATATTTTTGTTTCATTATATTGTTTACTTCTTCATCTGCTAGAAAATTTTCTTTTCCTCCACCTGTCGCCACAAATACTTGCTTTAGATTACTATCTAGTATTCCCTCTTTGTTATTTTTTAATGTTGTCACAGCTACTATTACAATTATTAATACAATTAATATTGCAAGTCCTAAAAAAGCTTGTTTTTTTCTGTCCATCATTACACCTCCTTATCCTTTTTTTCTATATTAAAATCTATTTCATCTAAGAATCCATCTGCTTTTAACATTGATTCAAATACCTTTAATTCTGCATCTGTATCAACCATTTCTGTTTGATAGATGTTGCTTAATTGTTCTTCAAATGCATCTTTTATTTTTTCAATCATGTTTTCGACTGACGACATAAATTTTTTGCTTTCTTTTGTTGTTAGCTTTTGGTTCTCTATCTCGTCATATCTTTCTAGTATTTTTATTGCTACCGGCAAATAGTAGTTTAAAAAGTTTCGTACTTTTTTTAATTTTTCCGGTTTCTTTTCTACTGTTTCTATAATTTTATTTGATGTTATATAAATAGATTTTACATTTTGAACTAACTGAGGACTTTCTAATTGTTTAGAGATATTTTGCATTTTTATTATTGATTCTTTTGCTTGCTTTATTGCTAGTTTATCTTCTGCTTCAAAGTTGTCTGATATATCTACTTTCTTTTTGTCTCTAAAAAGTAGTATTCCAGCGCCATATGCAGCAACTCCTATTGCAGCCGATGGCAAAGCACCAATTCCGCATGCCAAATATGGTACTGCAAAAAACGTTCCTCCTAATAAACAAGAATAAATATATTCCTTTTTCAATTTTGTTCCTCCTCTAATTGTAGCTTCTAACTTTTTTAAATGCTTCTAGTAAGTTAGTTCTACCATCAAATACTTTTGCATTACTTAGTTTTGCTATATCGTCTAACTGACTCGCAGATGCGCTTCCAAACATTATACTATATACAGGAATATCTCTTCCAATGTTTGTGTATAATTTTTTTACATCATAAAAATTTCCTTTGTTTGACAATCCGTCAGTCATTAATATTATAGAAAGATTGTATTTGTCCATGTCTTCTGTTTTTAAAATGTTTAGAGCTTCTGATGTTGCTAGATAAATGTTTGTCATTCCTGTTGGTTCTTCATTTTCTATGTTTTCAATTAGCTCTTGTGTTTGCACACCGTTTTCTATGTTCCATTTATTTTTTATTTCTTGATTAAATGTTATAACTGATATTTTGTCTTTGCTAGAGAATTGAAGCATGTTTTTAGATGCCTCTTCTTCTGTTAAGATATATTTCATAGCAGATACTAATTGTTGCTCTCCCTCTCCTGACATACTTCCTGAATAGTCTAAACAAAATACCGTATGTGTTGGCTTTCTTAGTTCAGATTGATATAGTGCTAATGCCTTTTTTATTACTGCAGTACTTGGATATTTTACAGGGACCAAGTATTTAGTTGTATCAATTCCCCAATTTGGATTGAATATTGTTTTATCTGCATTTGGATTTACTCCACCATACCAAACTCTTCTACCTGTTTTTAGTAATTCTTGTTGTCCTTCTTCACTTAAAATATAAGATTGTAATTTTTCAAATATTTCTAGTTTGTCTTTGTTAGAATTGTCAATATATGCTAGTGGCGAATCCGATATAGATACACCATCTTTTGCATAAATTATGTACAATGGTTCTCTTCCTTGTTCTTCTAGCTTTTTGTTAATGTTGATAATTGAAGTTTCATATGTTACTACTGCCTCATAATCTCCTTTTATAAACATCTCTTCCAAAAACTCTTCGCTTCCTGATGTTCTTGTTACTCCTGAGAATAAGTTTTTTACATTTTCTCTTAGTTCTACATTGTCTAGGTCTTCTACTTTTAGTATTTCTGGATTTCCAGCAAGTGTAGCTAAAAATCCTAAATATGCTGTTGCTCCAGTGTTTGTTTGCGTTGCAGACGACATACTAAATTTCAATTTTCCGTTTTGTATTTCTGTTAAAATATCTTTTGTGCTAACTTCTTTGTCTATGAATCCTAGTTCTTTTGCTTTAGATTTTTTTATTCCAAATACTACTGGATTTATGCTTGTTGATTTTGAATTTTTTACTGATACCGACTTATCTAACATATATAGCCAAATAGAATTAGATGTCCAAACTGCATCATATTGTTCTTTGTTGTTTAGCTTTTCCATTATATCTATTGTACCAGCGTAGTCTATACTTAGTTTTATATTGTTTTTTCTCGCAAATTCTTGCAGTGTTTGCTCCAAATCTGCATTTTCTGAACTAGAAATTAATCTAAATGTTTTGCCTCTTGTAATATGTTTATTTGAATCCCTTGATTTGTTTGTTACATTTTGTGCTACTATAAGTATTAGTATCACTATAATCGCAATTAACCATCCTTTTTTTGTGCCTTTTTTCACATTTCATCCCCCTTTCGTTAGTTGTATTATATCATTATTAAAATATCTTTGTAAATATTTATAGCACAAAAATACTATTGCTTTTTTTATTGCAATAGTACTTTTTTATTATCTTTCTTCTTCTCTTTTTGCTATTTCTGTTTTGTATTTTTCTGTTAATCTTCCTACTAATTCTGGGTGTATTTTTTCATATGAGAATCTTGCATTTGGATTATTTGACATCTTTCTTTCTAGTTTATCTAGCAATCCTTCATGTCCAAATAATTGCGCCATATTAGCGTATTCTGCTATTTTTCTTGGAGTTGCATATAATCCTGGGTGTTTTTCGTCATCTTTTGCCATTACCTCATACGGTATTAATTCTTTGCCAGCACGAGCTGCTCCGAAATTTCTATGATGTCCTTCTATTATATATAATATTCCATCTACGCTTACTGTTTCTATTGGGCTGTCTGGGTAATAACCATTTTTCTCAATCAGTTGTGTCATCTCGTCTATATCTTTACCAAACATTCCAGGTCTAAGAGTATCCATTTCATCTTGTTTAGGAATAAATACTTTTGGACTTGCCCAATTTCTCGCAAAGTCTTCGCCTTTTTGGAATCTGTCCGAACATTCAAGAATAACATCCGCAATAGAATCTGGGCTTGAATATGAAGTATCTATAACTACACTGTAATTTTCTTCATCTGATATATCAACTCCATATACTTTTTTATATCTTTTTATTTCTCCTGTTCTTCTATCTTCTCTTTCTTTTATTGCTTCTTCTAGAGAAGTGTATCTATCTTCTTTTCCTCTGCTCTTGTCATTAAACAATCTTTCTCCTGCAATTCTTGGGTTAGCAGTTAGTCTTACGTCAAAAGAGCCTTGAACATTTGAAAAAGCAAGTCTAGAATCAATTATCCATGCTTCATCTGGATGACTTTCACTATTTATTTCTATTCCTTCTTTTTTCATTTCTTCATCTATTGTATGGTCTATTACACTTCTAATATCCTCAAATTCAGAACTGTTATTCGCGTCCTCTATTGTAAAATGAGATAAATCAATTTTCTTTTCTGCTAAGCTTGCTATTGTTTTTGAAATTACTCTTCTATTTTCAGCATTCTCAAATAAAGCTTTTATTTCTGGACGTTTTGCTATTTCTTCCCTTTTTGGATTGTCAAAGTTTATAATTAACTCAACCACTGATGTAAAATATTTTCTAAATTCGTCTCCTGTTGATTTCATATGAATTTTTTCAGGTTCATAGCCCTCTTGTATTAATTTTTGTTTTAATGCTTTTGCTACTGTTCCTTTTCCGCTTACAGGTTCTCCTGATAGTGTTATTATTTTATTTTTTATTTCTTCCATTTTATCGGCCTTTCTTTTTTATATTAATTGTCAACTACTTCCATTTTACAACTTTTTCCCTATTATGTCAATCTTTTTCTATTTGTCTACATACACCGTGCTTCCTTGTTTTATTTTTATTCCTGCTTTTGGTAGTTGTGATTTTATTTTTTCATCTTCGTCATCTAGATTTGTTTTTAAGCTTTCTTTTGTTTCTATTAGTAGTCCTTCTTCTTCCAATGTTTTTTTAGCTTCTTTTCTTGTTAATCCTATTAAGTTTGGCACTTCAACTTCTCCTTTTTCCTCTTCATCTTGATTATCTTTTTTTATTTCTAAGTATGGCAAAACTTCTCCTAAGACTTGTGAAGCTATTGGTGCTGCAACACCACCTCCTTGGTGTATTTTATCGCTACACCTATACTTCTTTTACTTTTTCAAAGATACTTGCTTTATTTTCATTTTCTATGTACTCTAATATTTTATCTAATTCATCCATAAACTTAAAATGAATGGTTATTTTTTTATCTTCATGAACTTCTATGTAATCAATTAGCTCTGTTATAATATCTCTGTCTAATTCTGTTATATTTTTATGTGCTTTAAAGTTTTCTATCCATTTACTATTTCCATTTATAATTTCTTCTTGCTTTTCTTTTTGTTTATCCAAATTTGCCATTATTTCTTTTATTTTTTCAATATCTTGTTCATATTTTTGTTTATACTCCAAATACTCTTCTTTTGTTATATATTCATTTTTCCAATCCTCATATAAACATCTTTTTAAATTACTTATTTTTTCTATCTCTTTTTCTTTAGCTTGTTTTATATTTTCCATATTTTCATTTGCCAATTTTTTAGTGTTTGATTTATTAATTTGCTCTAATAATTTTTCAGTGTCAACAAGCAATTCTATATGTAATTTAATTGCTTCTAATACTGCGTTTTCTAATTCTTCCACTTTTAGAGTATGTTTTGTGCATAACTTGTTTGACTTTTTTCTGTATGTACCACATATGTAATATTCATATACTGTTCCACTCTTATTTTTACAATATTTCTTGTGCATTGCTCTCCCACAATCTGCACATTTTAAGACACCTGCCCACATACTTAAAGTCCCGCTATATTGCACTCTAGTATCAACTTTTCTTAATCCTTGTGCTTTCTTAAACAATTCTTTGTCTATAATAGGTTCATGCATATTTTCTACTGTAATCCATTCATCTTCTGGTACTTGTTCCACTTTATGAACTTTATAACTTTTTACTCTTCTTTTACCTTGTGTAACATTTCCTATATAAATATCATTTTTTAAAATATTTCTAACAGTTGATGGACACCATGAATAATCTTCTTGCATAATTTGAGAATTATTATAATTTTGATTTAACTTCTTCTTTTTGTAACCTGTTGGATTCAAAACTCCCATATCATTTAATCTATGGCATATGCTTAAATTTCCTAACCCTTCATTTACTTTCCATTCAAAAATTTTTCTTACAATTTCGGCTGACTCTTTATCAATGATTAACTTATGATTGTCTTCTGGATCTTTTATATACCCATAAGATGGGAATGCCCCTACAAACTCTCCGCTTCTTTTTTCTTCCATTTAGTGCTGACCTAATTTTTATTGATGTATCTCTACAATATTCATCGTTTATTAAGTTTTTAAATGGTACTAATATTGTATTAGTGCTTGTAGGATTTTTAAAACTATCTACACTATCATTGATAGCAATAAATCTTATATTAAATAATGGAAATATCTGTTCTATGTAGTTTCCAACTTCTATGTAGTTTCTACCAAGTCTTGATAAGTCTTTAACTAGAACGCAATTAATATTTCCTTTTCTCATATCTTCTAGTAATCTTTGAAATCCAGGTCTATCAAAATCTGTTCCTGTATAGCCATCATCCACATAAGTATCATAAACAATCAAATCATCATGTTCTTCAATAAATCCATTTAATAATGCCTTTTGGCTTGTTATACTGTTGCTTTCTTGCTTGTCTTCCCCATTGTCGCTATCTTCTTGTGAAAGTCTTATATATACTGCCACTGACCATATTTTTGTTCCTTTTGTATTTGAACTTTCTGAAGAATATTTTGATTTTCTTCCAGCCATTATTATTTTTCCCTCCCTTCTCTTATAGTGTAACGTGCCCAGTATAATATGTCAGCCCATTTTGTTTTTTTGTCTTAAAACATTTATCATGCATTCATTAATTTTTTTATTATTTTCAGAATATTTAAATTCAACAGTCATGTTTCCAACTTGCAATTGATATAAATCTTTATTATTAACTAGACATTCAGAGCTTTGTTTCATATTTCAATTACCTCTTTATTTTTTGATATTTAATTTTATTATGTTGGAAAAAATTTTATTACTTTTTCCTCCCTACTAGGTAAATGCCACTTAAAACTCAAAAATCGGTAATTTTTAAAAAATTTTATTAATTTTTTATGAAAATTTGCAAAAAAATAACTAGAAAATAGTTTTCACTAAGTTCTAGTTATTTATAAAATTTTATTCAACTATAATATTTGATTTTATAGCATTAGATGCATTAAACTTTTTTATGTTTTCTATTTTTTGTGATAACAATTGAATTTCTGTATCAATATTATTTAATCTTTCTATTTCTTTTACTAAATATCTCTTATTCCTGTCTATCTTTTCTATAATAGATTTATCTCCTGTTTTTAAAATTATATCATATAGATTTATTAATACATATATAATCTTTTTATGATTTAAAAGATTAAATTCTAAATATCTATCTATATTTATTATTTTCTCTCCGTCATATAAGCTTATTTTTACTAAATATTCCATTGCACTATTTATCATGTCAATTAGTCTTTGATTAATATTCAAATTATCCATAGGCTGAAAGTCTAATATATCTAATCTATTCATCTCTTCTGATAATTTTATTTCCGAGTTTATTTTTTCTTTACTAATTTCTTGTTCATTCAAATTATTTTGCCAAAAAGATAAAAATATACTAATAACACCTATTACTACAGTAATATTAGCTATCACTTCCCAAAAATCTTTTACACCCTCAACACTGTTGCTATATAATATTATAGATATAATGATTGAAAGTATATATATTAAGCACACTATAATAAAAATAGCTGTTGTATTTCTAATTTTTTTGCTTAATAATTTCATTCGAACTATCACTCCTTATTTCTTGTTGTAATTCTTTTACAAGTTCATTTATATATTCTTCATCTTTATTAAATGTAGCTTTAATTATATCATAAGAATAATTTTCTAATACACACTCTAAAATTTTTGAATCTTCTTCATTAAATTCGTTTTTTATAATCGTTTTTATCTTACTTGGATCTTCTATTTTCTCTATAATATTATAATTTTTTATTCCTATACTATACATATTCAAAAATTCATACCACTTTCTTTTTAGTTCATTATTATCTTCTTTGTAATTAGGATTGCTATTTTTTAAAATTAATCCCGAGAATATTAATTCATTATTAGCATCAAAAAATGATTTCATAAATTGTGTAAAAATAGGTACTTTATATAAAAAAGCTTTTCTACCAAAAAAGAATAATTGAAATAGTCTTTTTTCTTCATAAGTCATTTTGTGTCTAATCTTTTTGTATTCTAATCTATAGTAATTATTTAATATTTGATCATAGATATATGTTGCGTCTAATCTCATTGCATCTAATGCTTCTGCTCTTGGAGACATATTAGAACATATCCAAATCAATATATCAAATTTTTGTTCCATACCTTTTCCAGAATTAATATATTCACATTCTTCTTTATATTCCTGAAATTTGTTGCATTCTTCATATTCTTTATTTAAATAATCTGTTACATCTTTTATAAGTTCATAGTACTTATCTTCATCATATTTTTCAATCAGTTCACAAGCTTTCTCATAAAATTTATATTCTGCCTTTTTACTATCAAGTGTAATAGCATCTTTATTTATATTTTGAATTGTTTCTGTTATTAACTTCTTCTTAAATTGAATAAATTCTTTATTTTTAAGTGCTAATTTCATTCTTTTTATAATATTTTGTTGTTTTTTTAATTTTATTAATTCTCTATCAAACAAATCACTATATTCATTTTTTATATCCGAGATTTCATTTAGTATCATCACTCTAAAATCTTCATATTCCTCTGAAGTCATATTTATTTTAAAAATCCTGTCATTTAGTAAACTCTTATAAATTAAATCATCATACTTTATAGAAATTGTATTACTATTTTCCTTTTGTTTTAACATATATTGTAATTCTTCATATTTTATATTTTTATCCAAAAATATGTCATCTGCTGGAAATATAAAATGAAAATTTAGCATATTTAAAACAAATATACTCTCCTCAATTCCAATTTTATTAGGTAATTCCTCTATATATTTACTCAATCCTTTTATATTTGGTATGTATAGTTTTAACTTTCCTTTTTTTATTTTTTTGCCATCATAACTTAATTCATATTTTATAACTTCCTTTTTCATTTTATTTATGCTCCTTCATGCTATTTGTCAAAATTTATTTTAATGCCTTCATTATATTTTCGGCAATCCTATTTATGACTGGTACAACAACGCTATTTCCAGCTTGTTTATAAAGTCTAGCATCACTCATATTTGTTGGCAATTCGTAATACTTTGGATACCCCTGTGCATAAAAACATTCTATTGGTGTCAATTTTCTTATTCCGAACTTTGTTTTTATCAGTGGTACATTATGTCCTCCTTCTCCCATATTAGCCGTTAATGTTGGCACTAAATTACTTTGATTTTTTCTTACATATTTTCTTCTCCATTGATATACTGTATTATCATCATCCATTTCTTCTGTTAGCAATTTATATATATTACCTTTGTATTTTCCTTCTGTGTAATAATATTTATCATCAACTTTTGTATCAAAATTAAAAACATCTTTTATATTTTTATCTAAAGTCATTGGCATTGGCATTTGAAATCTATCAAAATCTTCTTTATCTTTAAACGCTACAATATAAATTCTTTCTCTATTTTGTGGTATGTTACCATATTCGCAAGCATTTAATACTTGGCATTTTATTTTGTCTTTGTATCCCGCTTCTTCTAATTTTTCAATTATAGTCTTAAAAGTTTTTCCTTTATCATGACCAACCAAATTTTTCACATTTTCTAAAAATATTACTCTTGGTTTTCTTTCCTTAAATATTCTTTCCATTTCAAAGAATAAATCTCCAGTTCTATCATCTTCGAATCCTTTTCTATATCCAGCTACTGAAAAAGAAGTACATGGAAATCCTCCTACCATTATATCAAATTCTGGTATTTCATTTACTTTAACATTATGAATATCTCTACAATCAACTTTATTTTCAAAGTTTTTTTCATAAGTTTCTACCGCATATTTATCAAATTCATTAGCATATGCTATCTCACATTTATTTGTTTCTAAAAATCCTAAATCTATTCCACCAACACCTGCAAAAAGGCTACAAATCTTATACATAATTATTTTCTCCTTATCTTTTGCGGCACGCCGCGATTTTATTAGTTATAGTAACAGAGTAATTAACACTCTACCTTTCATCCTTTTTCAACTATCATTCCTCTTCTAATATTAAATATTACAGTAGGTTCTAGTTTTCTTGCATTAATTATTGATTCAATAATTCTTATATGTGGTCTCTTACCAGCTTTCTGATAATCTCCTACTGTTGCTGTTTTTGATACTGGAAGTTTCTTTAATTCTTCTGAATTAATACCTGTATCATACACAAACAACATATTTAAGTCTAAATCAAATCTTAAAAATACTAAATCATCAAAGTCACATCTAGGTCCAAAACTACTTAAATCATATTCATAGTTACTTGTAGCTTTAAACTCTATTTTTCTCCCATCAAGAGATTTGGCATCTCCTCCTGAACTTTTATTCCAAAGAAGATTTAAGCAATAGCAACCCATAGGCTCACTTATTGCATCTGGCATATTAATACCTCTTGATACTAAACTTTTTACATATGTATTTAAGTCTTTCCACTTAAAGTATGCATCACATGTTTCTTGAATTCTTGGCTCGTCTATTTTTATTAAATATTCATCCTTCATTTATTCACCTTCAGAGTGTCATTACTCTAATGGCATTATATACTAAAATTTAAAATTTTTCTACTAATTTTTACAATTAATATATTTTTTTATGTAGTGCAAGAAAAGGTGTCTAACATATACCTTTAAAACACTTACAGGAAAAGCCTTTAACTTGTCAGATTTTAAAAAAGTGTCAGATTTTTGTTCAACATTTTATATAAGTATTTTTTCAAGCATTTCCTTATCTATGTAGTTTTATATTGATTTTGGACATGATGTCCAAATTACTAATTCATCTGCTTTGTTATAAATAAAATTATTATATTTTACTAGTTCTATAAAACTATCTGTATTAGGTTTCTTATATTTATTTCTTAATTCAATTATAATAGAATTTCTTAAGTTATTAAGTTCTTCATCTTTTAATTCTAAAAAATCATTTATTGTTCCATTCATTATCAATTCTTGATATGTTATTGGCTTATATTCTTCTAAATATTTGCTATATAAAATTCCATATTTACTTAACATTTGGCTTTCCTCCTATACATTCAATAATCAAATTAATTCCATCCATAAATCCAACTTTATAAAACTTTTCGTTTTCATAGCCACCAATATTAATTAATTTGTTACAATGTTTATCTATTTTTTCTAAAATTATTTCTTTATCATCTTCTTTAACTATTTTAGATATTTCATTTGCTATTTTTTGATAGGTATCTTCTCCTTTTGTTATTTCTGCTATTTTCTTTTTATCGACATCATTTAGTATATATAAATCTTCTGACCTAGTATTATACCAATAATCAATAACAGATTCTTCTTGAAATGATTTTAATTCTTCCTTATTTAACATTTTTCATCTCTCCTTACACTTAATTTAAAATTATTATATTTAATAACTATATTTATTCTAACGTGTTCAATTTATAAAGTCTGCCCATTTTCAAAATTTTTTACTTTTTTCACGTAGTGCAAGAATAGATGTATTACATCGACCCATAAAACATTAGAAAGCAAAGCTTTCTAGTAGTATTACTTTTTAAAAAATGTATTACAAAAAGGCATACATTTTTTATAATGTATTTTTATTGATATACTCTTACTCTTTGTAAAATTATATCAATTGTGGACAACTTGTCCACCTTTTGCTTTTATAATTAACTATTTATTTATAAATCATAAACTCTTTTTTTGCTATATACCTTTACTCTCTGTAAGGATATATTCAATTAGGACAGGTTGTCCTAATTGCCTTTAATAATATTTTTTAATTTAAATTTTTCCTGTGTGTGTTATTATTTATTATTATTTTATTATTATTACTTATTATTATTTGTGTTAAGTTTTTTAACATACTGTAATCGAAATCTTCAACATCTAGTTGTTTAAAATACGAATTACTAGTTGTTCACCTCGTGCATTATTGAATTTTTCAGTATTTTCAGCAACTTTTCTTCATTAATTTTATAATAAGTCTTTGGTGGAATATCTATATGTTTTACATTTAAAATTCCTGCTGTTTGTAAAATTGATGTTGCTTTTCTTTGTTTATATGGACTTAATCTAGTACTCTTTTCTATACTTTCTTTTGTAGCAAAAAAATACCCATATTTTAATTCATTTCTTTTTCTAAAATAATTCATTCTTCCATATAATTCTCCTAGCATTATAGCTGAATTTACTCCAAATTTAGTTATCAAATCTCTGTTAGTCATTATAAAATTTGTACCAATAATATTTTCTTTTGACATAGCATGTCCTCCTTTTATATTTTTAAAGAGAAAGTAATTCTGAAATCACTTTCTATTTGATTTGATTGTTCTATTTTTTCACCTAAATTGTAAGGCTTTTTAAATGTTGCTTAAAATGTAGCGACAAAATAAACCACACACCTCCTTGGTGGCCACCTTCTCCTGTTGGATTGTATAGTGTTATTAGGATTGCAACTTCTGGATTTGATATTGGCGCAACTCCTATGAACGACGTTACGTATTTCCCTGTATTTACTCCATCTTCTGATGTTCCTGTTTTTCCACCTATTGCATATCCTTTTACTTGAGCATTTTTTCCCGTTCCTTCTGCAACAACACTTTCCATCATACTTAACATTTTTTTGGCAGTGTCTTCTGATATCACTCTATCTTTTTTTACTGTTTCTATGTTTTTTATTTCTCCAGTTTGACTGTTTATTATTTGTTTCACAATTCTGGGTTGTGTGTAAATTCCGCCATTTGCTATTGTTGAAACCATTGTTATCATTTGTATTGGTGTTACTTCAAATCTTTGACCAAATGCTATTGTTCCTAACTCAACTGGTCCTACTTTCGATTCTTTTAAGAAAATGCTTCCCGCTTCTCCTGGTAGATCTATTCCTGTTCTACCTAAGAATCCATATTTTCTTAAGTATTCATAGTATTTTGTAACTCCTATCTTTCCTCCTAACCCTATAAATACAGGATTGCATGAGTTCATTAATGCTTGCCTTAAACTTTCTGGTCCATGTGGTCTATAATATCTCCAACATTTCATTTTGACTCCTGCAACTTCTATATACCCAGTACAACAAAATTCACCTTCTTTGTCGGTTGAGGCTACTATTCCTTCTTCTAAAGCTGTTGAAGCTGTCACTAATTTGAATGTTGAACCTGGTTCATAAGTATCTGATATTGCCTTGTTTCTCCACATTGCTTGTAGTGCATTCGACCTTTCTGTTGCTGTCATGTTAGACCAATTTGTTTTTAATTCTTCATTGTTTATTGTGTATGGATCATTTAAATTGAAATCTGGATAACTGGCTATTGCTAGAATGTCTCCATTTTGAGGATTCATTAGCAATATGTTTCCACCATCTGTGCACACATTGTCAATACATGCTTCTTTTAGATACTTTTCTGCTATTCCCTGTATTGTTGCATCTATGCTTAGGACTAAATCGTTTCCTTGTTTTGCCGGCTCATAAGCCTCTGATGTATCTGTTATATCAATTCCTTTCGCATCTGTCATTTTTAGAATTTTTCCCTTTTCACCTTTTAGTTCGTTATCATATTTTGCTTCTATTCCTGCCAATCCCTGATTGTCGCTACCGCAAAATCCTATTATTTGCGAAGCTAAATTGTTATATGGGTAAAATCTTTTTGTGTCTTCATCTATATTTATTCCTGAAGTTATATTGTTTGCCTCCATCCACAGTCTGAGCTCTTTGCTCTGATTTTTATCGACTTTTTTTGCAATGGTCTCTATTGCTGTTTTTTTGCTCACTTTTTTTAGCACATCTTCGTATTTCAGATTGAATAATTGCGTCAATTCTGTTGCTACTTTTTCTTTTTCACTACTTAGAATGTTTACAGGATTGACTGTTATTGTTTCAACACTGCTACTTGTTGCCAATTCCACCTTTCCGCTCGAGTCATAAATAGTTCCTCTTTTAGGATTTATGTTTCTATTAAGTGTTTGCTGTAAATAGGCCATTTGCTGTAACTTTTCGCCTTCGAAAAATTGTATGTATCCAACTCTTGTTGCTAAACCCAAAAATATTATTGTTGAACAAATAAGTGCAAATCTCATTCTTCTTTTTCTTGATACTTCCCCTTTTTTGTTCATTTGACTTCTATTTATTTTGTTTTGCTTTAATAGCTTTCTTTCTGCTTTGTGCTTTTTTTGCTTTCTTTTTCTCAAAAGCATTTTATTAAGACGACTATCTTTTCTGCTTTTTAGCTCTTTTTGTTTTAGCTTTCTTATATTTGTTTTTTTCATTTCAATCACCTAATCTATGTTTATTCGATTCGGCTGATTTTATTAATAAAAAATACTGAACCCAATTATTTGAGTTCAGTATAACTTTATTTTCTGCTTACTTCTTTCCATCTGTCTATTTTTATGTCTCTGTATATATCCATTACATCTCTGTATTTTGAATATTCATCTTCCCATACCATTGATGGAATTTTTGAGAAGGCATCTGATACTTTTTCTGCTTCTGATAGAAATATTACTTTTTCTTGTGGCGACATTCTATTGTATTTTTTTGAAAATACATATAGTTTGTCTAAGTTTTCATTTGCTTTTACAAACGAATAAAAGTCTTTTATTTCTATTCCTGCCATTTTCAACTGCATTACAGCAAATGCAATTAATGAAATTATGACTATTACTAATATTACAATAACTGCAACTGCTTCCAATCTTACTACCTTCCTTTTGTTTTTATTGCTGTGTAAAGATGCTTTCGAATTCTTCTCCTGTTATTTTTTCTTTCTCTAACAATACTTTTGCTACTGCATGTAATTTGTCTTCATTTGCTTTTAATATTTCTATTGCTTTTGCGTAGCAACTGTCTATTATTCTCTTCATTTCTTCATCTATAATTCCAGCTGTTTCTTCTGAATAAGTTTTCTCTTGTGCAAAGTCTCTGCCTAAGAATACTTCTTGTTGGTCTGATCCAAGTGTTATTGTTCCTAATCTCTTGCTCATACCATATTTTGTAACCATTGCATTTGCTATTTTTGTAGCTCTTTCTATATCATTGCTTGCGCCTGTTGATATATCATCTAACATTAAATCTTCTGATGCTCTACCACCAAGTAGTGAAATTATTTGCTCTATCATTTCTGTTTTAGACATAAATGATTTGTCCTCTGTTGGTTGATACATTGTGTATCCTCCAGCCATTCCTCTTGGTACTATTGATATTTCATGTACTGCATCTTGTGTTGGTAAAAATCTGCTTACTACAGCATGACCTGCTTCGTGATATGCAACTAGTTTTTTCTCTTTTTCGCTTCTAACTCTTGTTGTCTTTTCTGGTCCCATTGTTACTTTTACCATTGCATCTTCTATTTCTCTTTCTCTGATTTCCTTTAAGTTTCTTCTTGCTGCAAGTAATGCTGCTTCATTTAATACATTTTCCAAATCAGCTCCAGAGAATCCTGCTGTATTTTTTGCTATTATTTTTAAGTCTACATCTTCTGCTAATTTCTTTTTTCTGCTATGAACTTCTAATATTTGCTCTCTTGCTCTAACGTCTGGAAGTGATACTACTATTTGTCTATCAAATCTTCCTGGTCTTAGTAAAGCTTTATCTAATACGTCTGGTCTGTTTGTTGCAGCTAGAACTATAACACCTTCATTTGCTGCAAATCCATCCATTTCTACTAGTAATTGGTTTAATGTTTGCTCTCTCTCGTCATGTCCTCCTCCAAGACCTGCACCTCTTTGGCGTCCAACTGCATCTATCTCATCTATGAATATTATACAAGGAGCTTTTCTTTTTGCTTCCTCAAATAAATCTCTAACTCTTGATGCACCAACACCAACAAACATTTCTACGAAGTCTGAACCACTTATGATAAAGAATGGTACTCCTGCTTCTCCTGCTACTGCCTTTGCAAGAAGTGTTTTACCAGTTCCTGGCTGTCCTACAAGTAAAACTCCCTTTGGTATATGCGCGCCCATTTCTGTGAATTTTGCTGGATGTTTTAAGAATTCAACTATTTCTTCTAATTCTTCTTTTTCTTCATCAACACCTGCAACATCATCAAACATTACTCTGTTTTTATCTGTTGGGTTTAACATTCTAGCTTTGCTTTTGCCAAATGTCATTGTTTTGTTTCCACCTTGGCCATTTGCTGTTCCCATCATGAATATCCAGAATATTATAAATATTAAAAGTATTCCTATTGGTGTTAAGAATGTTAATATTAATGCCCATACTGATTCTGATTTTTCTGTTACAGCTACTTGACCATTTTTCATGTGGTCTTGTAGATTTTCCATTAGGTTATCTACACTTGGAATATTTACCTTTTTTTCGCCATTATCATTTTTTAATTTAACTATGGCTGAGCCTCCGCCTGCTTCTAACTCTATTTTATCTACTTGCCCAGCTTCTATTTTTGCTACTAATTCTGAGTATGTTAATTTGCTGTTTGCATTTTCTACTATTGTTGAGATTGATACTATGATTATTATTCCGATTATTAGCCATACAGCCAATGTTTTTAAACTGTTCTTCAAAATTGTTCCTCCTCTTTGCTGAAATCTTTTGTTTCAGTCTTTTATTTTTGTTTAATCTATTGCAATATATCACATAAAAACGATTATTTCAATACTTTAAGTAAAAGTTTATGTTACAAAATTTTAACATTTTTTGTTAATTACTACGGAAAGTACATTTTACACTTTTTCAAAATAAACCTTTCTGTTTTGTATTGATATCTTCAAATTCTTATTTGGTGTTAAGTATTTGTTTCCTATATTATTTCCACATAATTTTATAATATCTTCTATGTGTTTTTTCTCTATTCCTTTTGTTGTTTTAAATAGTTTTTTTATAGTATACATTATTATTCTTGCTTTTATTATAGAATCTAATAAATTAAATTTTTTAAGGTCTATTGTTATTTTATCATTTTCTTCCTCTAGCACAATTTCATTGTATTTTTCTAATGTCACTTTTTCCATATATTGTTCTTCATCTGTGATTAAATCTGACAATCTATCTAATGCTTCTACAATATTTGGATTAAACTCTTTTTTTATGTAAGGAATTAACTCATTTCTAATTCTATTTCTTGTATATTTGTTGTCCAAGTTTGTTTTGTCATATTTTTCATCTAATTTTTGATCTTTGCAATATTGTTCTATTTCTGCTCTTTCACATTTTATTATTGGTCTTATGTATTTTCCTTCTCTATCTGGTTTTATTCCACATAATCCTGTAATTCCGCTTCCTCTTAATAAATGCATTAATACTGTTTCAGCATTGTCATTTAAATTATGAGCTATGGCTATTTTATTTGCATTTATTTCTTGAGCTACTTGATCAAAAAACTTATATCTTTCTTTTCTTCCTGCTTCTTCTGTGCCAATCTTTTCTTCTTCAGCAATTTTTACTACATCTAAATATTTTACAAAGCATCTTATTTCATTTTTTTTGCAATACTCTTGTACATATTCTGTTTCTGATTTTGCTTCTTGTCTTATCATATGATTTAGATGAACTACTGCTATTTCTTTTATTTTTAGTATATCTTTCAAAGCTAATAAATTGTCAATAAGGCACATTGAATCAGGCCCTCCTGATACAGCAACTAGTACCGTATCATTTGGGCTTATTAAATTATATTTTTTTATTGTGTTTAATATTTTCTCTCTTATTTCAATTGGTCTTTCAGCCATTAAATTCGCCTTTCTTTATGTTCTATATTTCTCTAAATTTGCAAATTTAGTATATTTTCCAAGCCAAGCAAGTTCTACAGTTCCTGTTGAACCAGCTCTTTGTTTTGCAATTATAACTTCTGCTATATTCTTCTTTTCTGAATCTTCATTATAATAGTCATCTCTATACAAGAACATAACAATGTCGGCATCTTGCTCGATAGAACCAGATTCACGCAAATCAGAAAGCATTGGTCTATGGTCCGGTCTTGCTTCAACCGCTCTTGATAGCTGTGATAAAGCTATTACTGGGACTTCTATTTCTTTTGCAAGTATTTTTAATGATCTACTTATTTCTGCTATTTCTTGCTCTCTACTTGATGTCTTTCCACTTCCTTGGATTAGTTGTAAGTAGTCTATTATTACTAGTCCAATGTTCTTTTCTAGTTTTAGTTTCCTACATTTTGCACGAATCTCCATTACAGATATACCTGGTGTATCATCTATATAAATAGGAGCTTGTGATAGTTCTCCAGATGTCTCTGCTAGCTTTCCTAGTTCCTCATCATTTAGCTCTCCTGTTCTTACATTGTTGCTATCTACTAATGCTTCACTACATAGAATTCTGTTTCCAACCTGCTCTTTTGACATTTCCAAGCTGAATATTGCTACTGGTACATTAGCTCTTGTTGCTGCATATGAGCCTATATTTAACGCAAATGCTGATTTTCCCATTGCAGGTCTTGCGGCAATCAGTATTAATTCTGAACCGTGAAGTCCAGCTGTTTTCTTATCCAACTCTGCAAATCCTGTTGGGACACCTGTTATGTGTTCTTTTTGGTTATATAGTTCTTCTAGCTTTGTAAAAGATTCTACTAATACATCTTTAATAGTAGTATATCCTTTTTGACTCTTTTTTTGCATTACATCAAATATTTTTTTCTCTGCGTGGTCAACTATGTTTTCTACATCATCTTCTTGTGCATAACCACTACTTAAAATTTCATTTGCTGCTCTGATTAGATTTCTTAGTAATGATTTTTCTTCTACTATTTTTATATATCTATCTACATTGGCTGTTGTTGGCACTTTTTCTGGAAGTTCTACTATGTATTCCAATCCTCCAACCGCATCTAGTTTTCCCATTGACGAAAGCTCCGCTTTTAAAGTGATGATGTCTATTGGCTCCGCCTTGTTATATATGTTTAATATTGCTGTATATATTTGCTTATTGTCTTCCCTATAAAAGTCTTCTGGCTTTAATCTCTCTATTGCTGCATACACAGCTTCTTGGTCTGTTAGCATACTTCCTATTACAGCTTGTTCTGCTTCTATATCGTGTGGTGGTACTTTGCCTAGTTCCATTTTTTTCCTCCTTTGATATAATTATTCTGCTATTATATCAACCTTTAATTTTCCTGTTACACCTTCATATAGTTTTATATCAACAGTAATTGTTCCTAGTGTTTTTACTGTTTCATTTAAGTTTATCTTCTTTTTATCTATATCTATTTGATAGTCTTTTTTTAATCCATCAGAAATTTCTTTGCTTGTTACTCCTCCAAAGATTTTTCCATTTTCTCCAGCTTTTACTTTTATTTTAAGCATTATTCCTTTTAACTTTACTGTTAAAGCTTCTGCTTCTTTCTTTTGAACATCTTTCTTAAATTGATTTGAGTCTTGTCTTGCTTTTAATTTGCTCATATTCTCATTGTTTGCTTCTAACGCTAATTTTTTAGGAAATAAGTAATTTCTTGCATATCCATCACTTGCTTCTATTATTTGGTCTTTTTTGCCAACACCTTTAATATCATTTAATAAAATAACCTTCATATCTATTTCCTCCTTATTTTTTATACCACTATTTTACTATTTTATTGGGCATTTGTATACATTTATTGTACATTTTGCTAAAAAAGTTTATAAAAGACATATCAAAAAAAGATATGTCTTTTGTTTTTATGATACTTCTGTAAAATATTCATTAATTCTATTGGTTAATTCTTGTTTTACTTCTTCTAGTGTCATTCCTTCTAGCTGAGCTCCTGCAACAGTGATATGTCCGCCTCCACCTAGTTTTTCTAGTATTAGTTGAACATTTATATCTCCTATTGATCTACCACTAATGCAAACTTTTTCTCCCAATTTTCCTATTACAAATGATGCTGTAATATTGCTAATTGTTAGTAGTTCGTCTGCTGCTTTTGCACAGGTAATATTTGCATCAGTATCCTCTTTATCATATACAGATATAGCTATTGTTTCATCCATAATTTCTGCTTTTGCTACTATCTCTGATATTTTATTATATGTTTCTAAATTACTTTGAAACCATTTTTTTACTCTTATGATGTCTACACCACATTTTCTTAAAAAGGCTGCTGCTTCAAATGTTCTAACACCTGTTTTAAATGTAAAGTTTTTAGTATCCATCATTATACCAGCATATAGAGCTTCTACTTCTATTTTCTCTAACTTAATTGTTTTTTCTGCATATTCAACAAGTTCTGTTACAAGCTCACAAGTCGATGATGCATATACTTCGTGGAATGTTAATATTGCATTTTCTATATAATCTGTTCCTCTTCTATGGTGGTCAATTACTGCAATTTTCTCTGTTTTCGTAAGTAATTCTGGTGCTTCTACATAATTCTTTTTATCTGTATCCACAACTATTAGTAAAGATTCTTGATTTATTTTGTTGCTTACTGTGCTTCTATCTACTATTATGTTTTTGTATTCATCTATTTCTTTTATTTCATTCATAAAGTTTTCTAAACTAGTTCCGTTTGTTTCGTTAACTATATAAACTTCTTTACCAATGTTTTTTGCTATTCTATATAATCCTAAACTTGCACCCATTGCGTCAATGTCGCTATTTGCGTGTCCCATTATGATTATATTGCTTGCTCCATTCATTATTTCTTCTAATGCTTGTGAAACAATTCTTGCTTTTACTCTTGTCCTTTTTTCTACTTCTTGTGTTCTTCCACCAAAGAAATAATATTTTCCGTTTTGTTTTATTATTGCTTGGTCTCCACCTCTTCCAAGTGCTATATCAACAACTGCTTTTACTGATTGGTATTTTTCTAAGTTGTTGTCGCCTTCTTCTGATATTGCTATACTTAATGTCGATTGGATATTTTCATCAGTTTTTATCTCTTTTATTTCATCTAAGATTTCAAATTTTTCTTCTCTCATTTTTTCCATTTCAGATTGACTAAATATACATACATAAGTATCTCTTTCTGATTTTATAGCTAATCCATTATATTTGTTTATCCAAGCATATATCTTTTTCTCTATTCCAGAAGTAAGTTTTAATTTTTCTTCTTCTGTAGCTCTTTGCATTAATTCTTCGTAATTGTCTATTACAATTATTCCAACACAAGCTTGTATGTCGTTGTATTTTTGCAATAAGTCTACATAGTTTGTTTCGTCTAGGAAATATATTGTTGACATATATTCTTTTGAATTTTTATGTTCTTTGTCTTTTATTTTTGTGTATTCACCTATTATTTTATAGGTTTTATTTCCTATTTTCATTCTCTCGCAAATAGAGGTTTCTTCAACTTTTTCGCCTTTTTCTATTTTGATTTTTAGTTCTTTTATTATATCGTTTAAAAATGTTCCTATATCTACATTTGCGAATTCTTTTACGAAGTTGCTACTCTTCCATACTATTTCTCCATTTGTTTTCATTATGATTAATGGAAATGGCGAGTTTATTATTGTACTTTGAGCTGCTTTGTCCACATTTAATGTTAATTCATTAATGTGTTCTGATATTTCTGCTTTTCTTTTTTTATTTGACCAAATTGTATATATAACAACTAGTATATATAGTATTATTGATGGTATTATAGCTCTTGGTTCTATAATACTTAGAGCAATTAATATTATTGCTATTACTACTAAATATATTTTTGTTCTAGATACTAATTTATCTAAATTCATTTTATTTATTGGCATATTTTTATCCTTCCAAATTTTTATAACATATATATTTTACATTATTTTGGCCAATTTGTCAATTTTTTAAAATCTCCAAAATATGCCAAAATACGCCACTTATATTATTTCTAATATAAATAGCGTATTTTTATTTTATCTTAGTACATATTTTTTGATTAAAACTACTCCTGTTGTTAGTATTGTTAGTACTACTATTGCTATTCCTGTATATCTTGCTACTTCTCCTGTTTGTACTGTTACCATTACTGGTGCATCGTCTATATCATCTTCGCCTTTCTTGTTATTATCAGGTGTTGAATCTATATCAGGGCTTCCATATTCGTTATAGTCTTTGCTAATTTCTGCCCAGTTGTCCATTACTCCCATGTTGTCTTCGCCATTTATCCAAGTTAGCAATACTTCTACTTCTGTTGTGTCTCCTGGTTTTAATAGTACATCTTTGCATTGATCTGTTGTTATTGTTTTTTCGTCTACTTTTTTCCATAGTGGATTATCTTCTTCTAGGAATTTTAATCCATCTGGAATGTAGTCTTTTATTTCTTTTACATATCCTGCGATTGTACCTTCATTTTTTACTCTGATTTTAAATCTGAATTTTACTATTACATTGTTTATTTTGCTCTTCTTCAAATCTACTTTTGCTACTGCTTCTGGGTCATCTTCAGCTGTATGTCCTGTTTCTGTTACTTTTTCTTGTCCATCTTCTATTACAATTGATTGTGTTACCCATTTTCTTAATGATAAATCAAAGTATTGTACTTTTACTTTTTCGATGTCTTGGTCATCTTCTCCTTCAATCCATTCATCCGGTGTTGAATCTCTATCTTTTACATCGTTTTCGTCTTCATCACATTCTTCTGATATTTGAGCTTTATTTATTACTATTCTGTCAGAGGTTGCTGGTTCTACTACTTTGAACGCTACTTTTACATCTTTGTAGTCTAATGTGTCCATTGTAGTTGGATCAAATGCTTTTATTAGATTTTCACCAGCTGTTTTTTCTTGTTCTATTGATAGATAATCTGTTACGATCGATTGTGCATCTTCAACTTTTGGTGTCTCCATTCCATCTTTGTCTAACATAACCCATCTATATTTTGTATTTGTTTCATTTTCTGGTAAGAATTCTAGTCCTTCTGGTATATCATCTTTTACTTCTTGTGCATATCCTGCAACGCTTCCCTCATTGTATACTCTTATTGTATATTCTACTATGTTGCCATTTGATACTAGAACTGGCTCTTTTGAATGTTCATATTTAGCTGTTGTTCCGCTTCCATCTTTTAATGGTGTGACATCAACTTTTGGCTCTCTATCTTTGATTTGTGTGTCGTTAACTGCTGTTATGAATTTTCTTAATGATAAGTCAAATTCTTCTAATAGTAATTTTTCGAAGTCGTCATCATCTTCTTGTCCTGGTACATAGTCTTTGTTTATTTCACTATCTTTGTAGTTTTCTAGCTCTGTTCCAGTTGGTACTGTTACTTGATTTGGATTTGAGTCTCTTTCATCTCCAGAAGCAAGACCTTTTACTTCTATTCTATTTGAGTTTTCACATTTGCTTATTTCTGCGATGTTTGTTATTTTCTTTGGCATATTGTCAGTTGCTACTACTTTACATACTACTTTTACTTCTTTATATGATAATGTATCTCCATCAAATGCTGGTATTTTTTCGTCTTTTAATTTGCCTGATTTTATTGTTACAGCATCTGATACATTTTGTGTCTCATTTCCATTTGCATCATACATTTTCCAATTATTTGTTATGTTTGTTTGATTGTCTTTTATAAATTCTAATTGTTTTGGTAAATAGTCTGTAATTTCTGTTGCATATCCTTCACTATCGCCTTCGTTATATACTCTTATTGTATATTCTACCACATCTCCTACATATGCACTTAATGGTTTCTTTGAATGGTTGTAAGTTGCTGTTGTTCCATTTCCTTTTAGTGTACTTAGGTCAACTTGTGGAATTCTGTCTGTTATTTCTTTGCTGTTTATTTTTGTAACAAATTTTCTTAAAGCTAAGTCGAAATCTTTTAATCTTATTTGTTCAATATCTTGATCATCTTCCCCTTCGTTCCAAACGTCAGGTGTTGAGTCTCTGTCATCTCCTGTATCTTCAGCTATTTGAGCATGATTTACTATTGTATTTTTTGATGAATTTGGTTCTATTACTTTAAATGCTACTTTTACATCTCTGTAATCTAATGTTGTTTTTGTCATTTCAAATGCTTTTAATAAGTTGTTTCTACCAGTTGCATCTTCTTGAGCTTTTGATAGATAGTCTGTTGTTATTGTTGTTGCTTTGCTTACATCTGTTGTTTCGTTTCCATCTGCATCATACATTTTCCATCTGTATTCTATGTTTGTAGCGTTTTCTGGTAAGAACTCTAATCCTGTTGGTATATCATCTCTTACTACTTCTGCATATCCATTTGCTTCACCTTCATTGTATATTCTTATAGTGTATTCAACTATATCAGAATTTTCTACAACTACTGGATTCTTTTCTGGGCTGATTTGATATGTGTATTTTGCTGTTGTTCCTGTTCCTTTTAATGGTGTTACATCTACTTGTGGTGCTCTATTTGTTATTTCTGTGTCATTTACTTTTGTTATAAATTTCTTTAAAGATAAGTCAAATTCTTTTAATAGTAATTTTTCAAAATCATCATCATCTTCTTGTCCTGGTATATAATCTGGATCTATTGGATCTTGTCTATTTATTTCTTGATCTTTATAGCTTTGTAAATCCGCTGGAATTTGAACATTTTTTACGCTTGAATCTCTTTCTCCTGTAGCTGGACTTGTTATTACATTTCCTTCTTCATCTTTGCATCCTGTTATTTCTGCAATGTTTGTTATTTTCTTTGGCATATTTGCTGTTGATACTACTTTACATCTGATTTGTACATCTTTATAATCCAATTTTGTTCCATCAAATGCTGCTAATTTATTTTCTTCTGGTGTTTCACTTGTTGTTCCATCTGCATTTGATAAATAATTTGTTTTTAGTCTATGTGTATTTTCAGTATCGTATTTCCATCCGTATTTTAGATTTATTTCATCATCTAAAATATATTCTAGTTGGTCTGGTAAGTAGTCTGTAATTTCTGTTGCATATCCTGCAAGTTCACCTTCGTTATAAACTCTTATTGTATATGTTACAATGTCTCCAATGTCTACCTTCACAGGTGTTTTTAGTTGTTTATATATTGCAGTATTGGCTGTTCCATTTTTTAGTTCTTCTAATCCTTCTACATTTGGAACTCTACTTGTTAATCCTAATTCTTCGATTTTTTGTCCATTTATTTCTGTTATGAATTTTCTTAAACTTAGGTCAAATGTTTTCTTTTCCTCTAATCTTGCAGCAACTACATCTTCAAAGTATTGAGTGTCTTCATTTACTAAAACTACTGGTTGTTCTACTTCTGGATTCTCTGCTGATAGATACCATGCTTTTCTTACTTTGTATGAACCATTAATTTGCATTTTTAATTGTGTTATGTTTGAACTTGTTGGCACCATTAAATAGAATTCTTGTCCTTCTAGTTCTTTTATTGTTTTATTTGTTGCTTCAATATTTCCGTTTGAATTTTTTATTCCTATTGTTGGTGTTATTGTTCCATCATTATATGTTGCTGTTACATCATAATCTATGTCTAGTTGTTTGTTTATAATGTATGGTCCTGCAACATAATTGTCTCCTATTGTTTGAATTTTTCCATCTGAGTTGTCTTGTATTGTTATAGGTTTTGCGTCTGATGCAATTACTGGACTTGAATAGTTTGCATCTGCATTTTTTACATAATATGATAATAGTGCTTTTGTCGCATTAAATCTGTCTCTATCTATATTGAATAATGAGTCAAAAGCTTCTCCTTCTTTTGCAATTTTTAATCCAGCACTTTCGATATGGAATCTATCGTTAGCATCAGGGTTTGTGAAATTCCAAACTGCTAATTGTTGAATTGCGTCTATGTCGTCATCTATCATTGTATCATATAATTCATCTGGTATTGCTCCATTTAAGAATGCTGTTCTTGCTTGTGTGCTATCTTCTTGAGTATTTTCTGGCATTATATATAAGTGATCTAATACCCACATTAACTTATTGTAATTTTCTCCTGTTGGTAGAACGTCTTTGTATGGGCTTGGTATTGCACTTAGATTTTTTAGATCATATTTTTTAGTATATGTTACTATTTTTTCTTGATATCCTGTTTCTGCATCATCTGATCCAAATCCAATTCCACCTTTTATACAGTATATTGTTCTGCTTTTATCTGGTATTTTATTTGTTGTGTCTGTTGATTTATATGTTGCTATTTTGTAGATTGGTAGGTCTCCTTGTTTATATCCATAACCAGAGCTACGATATAGTTCTATTCCTAAATATGCAGGCACAGTTAAATCGTTAGCAGCTTTCACAAAATCAAACATTCCAAAAGTTGCCATTGTGCTAATGGTCAATACTAAACTTAGTACTGCTTTTTTCAATTTTCTAAATTTTTCCATATCTCTCCATCCTTTTACTATCATAGTTATTTTAATTTTAATAGATTATACAATTAAAGTCAATAACAAAATTTTCTATATTGTTTTTTTTCTTCTGTCTACTACATATGTGCTTCCTGGAATTGTTTTTGATAAATGTTTCACTTGTGCTCCCGCTTCTCCAATTTCTAGTGTATTATGGAATCTTTCCGAATCTACTTCTACTGCTCCTATTGATATTGAAGTTAACGGAAATTCTTCTAGTATTCCTTTTCTATTTGGTACTTCTACGAATCCTCTTTCTATGTCTTCTTTACTATAATACTTTTTCACATTTTTATCAAATGTTATTATTATATTTTGGCAAATTTTTTCGTAGTCCTCATCTTCTACTATTGCTATAAAATCGTCTCCCCCGATGTGTCCTACAAAATTGTTGTCCTCTTCTTTTGAATGTACATTGTTTGTTATTGTTCTTGCTGTAAACTTTATGAGTTCATCTCCTTGTGCAAAACCATATGTATCGTTGTACGCTTTGAAGTTGTCCAAATCTATATATAACATTACAAAGAATTCTTTTTTCAGCAATCTTCTTTTCATTTCTGCTTGTATTTGAACGTTTCCTGGTAGATTTGTTAATGGACTTACTTTTCTATTTATGTGTAATAAATCTATTATGTTTTTTATTGTATAGAACAAGTATTCAAAATCTATCGGGTTTTTTATAAAATATGTTGCTGCTTCTCTTAAAACTTCAATTCTGTGATCTCTATCTATGTTTGATGTTATTACTATTACTGGTGTTATAGAATTATCATCATTATTTCTGATTTTTCTACATACGATTGCTGCGTCTTCTTTTATTGTGTCCTCATTTATTATTATTAATGCTGGAATATCTTTTAATGCTACATCTATATTTTCTGTTCTTATTTGTTTGAACTTAAAATCTTTTGAGCTCGAAAAATCTTCCATTAATTTCTTTTTTAAATTTTCATCATCATCAATGAGATAGATATTTTGCATTAGTCTCCTCCTTGTATTAGTAGTTGTAAATTCCTTTAAACTCCGTAACTTGTTCATTTATGCTGTATGCATGTACAGTTACATTTGATTGTCCTTTTTCTACTTTTTGTCTCCATTCAAAAGTTTTTGTGTTTAGTGATGTATTAGGATCTGTTTTGTATTCTTGTTGATTAATATAATATGAAATCATTCTAAGTCCTTCTTCATCTGTTGCTTTTATAATTATGTATGAAGGATCATTTGGATCTGGTGTTACTTCTATAACTGGTTTATTTACACCTTTTACATCTTGTTCTTTTGTTGCATAATTTTGTGCCTTATCTACTGCTTCTATTTTTAAAGTATACTGTCCTGGTCTTGCTTGTATTGTTCTTTCTATTAATGTTGGGTTATCTGGATTTGCTGTAATTTTTACTTCGTCGCTATCTCCATATTTATATACAACATAGTCTAGCGCAGTGTCATCAGTTATTGTTATTTTTATGTCTGCATTTACTGAATCAATTTTTATCACAGGTTCTGTAACATCTTTTGCCTCTTGTCTATAATTTTTAACAAATTTTGATTGTTTTCCTTTTGAGTTTATTATTGTTATATTAAGTCTGCTTTCTCCGGTTGGTATATTTATCGTTTGTTTTAATTCTGTATTGTTTCTGCCAAATATTACTTTTTCTGTTGAGTCGTTCCACGAATATACCATGGTTCTTATTCCAGATTCACATTTTGCAATTATTGTTACTTCATTTCCACTTCTTTGAGTTGTAACTTCTGGTTCTTTGTTTAGCTGTGCTTCTTTTGCACTTTGCATCATAGCATATACAGTATTTCCTACTAAAGCTAGTCCAAACATAAGAATTAATATAGCAAATACTTTTACAATGCTAGAAGTTCCAATAGGTTTATTTGAATGTACCTTTGGTTTTTTTTCTTTATAATTGCGATTATTATCTTCTGTCATAAGAATTTGATTCATTATATTTACCTTCCTTATTTTTACAGTCTTTTACATTTGAATTATAGCATAATGGAATTTTAAAGTAAATAAATTTTCCAATATTTTTTACGGTTTTTTGAATTTGCTTAGATATATTTCAATTGTGTTACAATTTTGCTTTAAAATTTACAAAATATTGATTTTTCTTTCATATTAATATACAATATTTTTATTAATATCTTAGGAGGATTTATGAATTACAAAAATAAAAAAAATGTTCAAATAGAAAATAAAGGGAACCACCTAAAGTGGTTTGTTGTAATTTTCGCTTTTTTTATCATTTTATTAATATCACGACTGTTTATTTTACAGTTTGTTGATAGTGCTTCTTTAAAGGAAAAAGCGTACAAGCAATCGACCGCAAATAAAGTTATTAGTCCAAAGAGAGGAACAATTTACGATTCTACTGGAAAGGCTCTTGCCGTAAGTACAGATGTGGATACAATCAGTGTTAATCCTTCCCTTATTGTAGTAAAAAACAAGCAAGAAGAAACAAATGCTTTAAAAGAGAAAGTTGCCACTGCTTTGGCTCAAATATTCGAATTGGATTATAATGATGTTTTAGTCAAAGTTACAAGTACAAATTCTGTTGAGACAATCGTAAAAAAGGTCGATTTGAATAAAGTAGAAGAATTGAAACAATGGATGAAGGACAATGATTGTTACGCTGGAATTAATATAGACAAGGATACTAAAAGGTCTTACCCTTACAACAATCTTGCTTCCAATTTAATAGGATTCTGTGGAAGTGATAATAACGGATTGTCTGGAATTGAGTACAATTTAGATTCTCAATTAACTGGTACTCCTGGAAAACTTGTTACTGCAACAGATGTTACTCAAGAAGCAATCCCAGATAGCGACAAACAGTATATAGCTCCTGAAAATGGAAGTAATATTACTTTATCTATTGACGCTAATATTCAAGCTATTGTCGAAAAGTATTTGAAACAAGCTGTTGATGAGAATAATTGTAAGAATGGCGGTTCTATGGTTTTAATGGATCCTTCAACTGGCGATATTTTAGCAATGGCTACTTGCCCAGATTATAATTTAAATACTCCATTTGAACCAAATGAGTCTTTATCTAAAAATTGGGATAATTTGACTAGTGAGGAAAAGAGTAATAGTTTATACAAGATGTATAGTAATAAAGTGGTTAATGAGACTTTTGAACCAGGTTCTATTTTTAAGGTTCTTATGGCTTCTATCGCATTAGAGGAAAACACTACGGAAACTGACATTGCGGGCGATTTTTATTGTTCTGGAGTCATGACTGTTGCTGATAAGAATATAGAGTGTGCTAGAAGATCTGGCCATGGCTCACAATCTTTAAGAAATGCACTAGAAAATTCTTGCAACCCAGCTCTTATTCAGTTAGGTCAACGTATTGGAGTCAAAACTTTATATAAATATTTTGGAGCTTTTGGTTTATTTAACAAAACAGGAATTCAAACTGCTGGTGAATCTTCAAGTCAATTCCATCCAATAGATTCTGTTGGCCCAGTTGAACTTGCGACAATGTCTTTTGGCCAAAGATTCACAATAACACCTCTTCAAATGATTACAGCTGCATGTGCAATAGCTAATGACGGGGTTTTGGTAAAACCTAGACTTATCACAAAGGTAGAAAATCCAGATACTGGCGTTGTTACAACCACAGATGTTGAAGAAGTAAGACAAGTAATATCTCCTGAAACTGCTGCTAGAGTTCGTAGCATGATGCAATCCGTTGTTACTGACGGTGGTGGTCAATCAGGTGCTGTAAAAGGATATAGCATTGGTGGAAAAACAGGTACATCAGAGCCAAATCCTAATCATCCAGAGGATGGATATGTTGCTTCTTTCTTGGCAATAGCTCCTGTTGAAAACACAAAAGTTGTTGCACTAATGTCGTTATATGGACCTCAAGGAAGATCTCACTTTGGTGGAGAGATTTCAGCACCAGTCGTTTCTCAAGTTTTAAGCGAAGTTTTACCTTATTTAGGTATTCCTTCTAATGATACTTCTTCTGAATCTACTGGAATTAAGATTCCAGATTTAAGAAACAAAACAGTTGATGAAGCAAAACAGTTATTAAAAGATTTAGGAATTACCTGTTTAACTTCTGCTTCTTCAGGTGAAATTGTAACTTCACAAACTCCAAAAGCCGGAACTTCTATATCTCCAAATGGAGTTGTAAGAATTTACACAGCAGAGCATAATTCTTCTGTTTCAACTACTGTTCCTGATTTAAAAGGAAAGAGTTTAACACAAGCAACTTCTGCTTTAAAGAATAGAAACTTAAACATTCAAGCAACCGGTAGTGGCACTGTTGTTTCTCAAGATTTAGCAGTTGATTCTTCTGTTGAAGAAGGTACGATTGTAAGAGTTACTCTTCAAAAAGTTACAAGCGATTTGCATTGATGTCAGAGCCCAGTTGCTTCATTTTCAAAAAGGAAAAAATAACAGAGTACAGCGTACTCCATTTAGAAAAAATCATGGATTTTAGATTAATCCATGATTTTATTTTATTGAATTTTTCGTTTTTGTGCATAATAGCAGAAAAATGCCGATACTTGGTCTGGTAATATTTTTGCAAATATTCTTCCCAACCATGTAAAGAAATTTGGAAAAATCAGCGTTCTATTTCTAAACATTAATCTCACTGCATATTTTGCAACATATTGACTATCCGCTTCTGCTAAGTTAAACTTTACATCTGCCACTTTGTTAAAATTTGTTGCAACAGGGCCAGGACACAATGCACTTATTTTCACTTTGGATTTTTGTTTAAATAGTTCATGCCTTATGCTTTGTGTTAATCTTACCACATACGATTTTGTAGAATAATATGTCGCCATAAGTGGCCCTGGCATAAAACCAGCTATTGAAGCAACATTTAGTATGTGACCTTTGTCTTCTTTTACCATGTCTTGTAAAAATAGTTTTGTTAATATATGAAGAGCTACCACATTTGTGTCTATCATTTTTATTTCTTTTTCTAAATCAGTTTCTGTAAATTTTCCACAAGTTCCAAATCCTGCATCATTTACCAATACATCTATTGTTCCATATTTTTCCTTGACGTTTTGATGCAATTTCTTGCATCCTCCTCTATCAGTTAAATCTTGTTCTCTAACGTCTACTTTTACTTGATAATCTTTTTCAAGTTCTGCTTTTAAATTTTCTAGTGCTTCTCTGCCTCTTGCAACAGCTATTATATCATATTTTCTTTTAGCAAGTTCTCTTGCTATGTCTCTTCCTATTCCAGAAGACGCTCCTGTAACTAGTGCTATTTTTTTGTTTTCTTTTGCTTTTTGTTTGCTTATTTTTATATTCTCCATATTTCCTCCTGTATTACGCACTAATTATATTATTATTGTTGCTTTTAGTCAATGTGTTGTTTGGCAAACTTCTTTTATAGGTGGATTTTATGTTTTAGTATGGTTCTGGTAACTCTCTCATATTTACTATTCCTGTATATTCTTTACCATCTTTTACTAATATTATAGTCTGATTTGTGTCAATCAACTCACTTTTAGAATCTACAAGACCTTTGTTCATTAATATACGGCCAACGTCACATAACCTTATTTCAGGTGTTTTACCAAAATCTAGCATTATAGCGGTTATATCAATTTTCTCGTCTTTATAGATTATATATGCATTTTCGAAGGTCGTACGTTTTTTCTCTAGAGTATCCCAAAGATATATATAAAAATAATCTGATATTACTGCAAATGCAGGTTTTGTTTTATCTATATTAGTTACTTCTACTTTTTTTGTATATATTTCCCCTGTTATTATATCTTTAATTTTAAATGTATATGTTCCATTTTCTGTTGCTACGCCGTCACTATAATATTTTATATTATCTTCTCCCTCGTTTTTGAATTCAGACAATTTTTCATCTATTTCTGTTATAACATACCCCTCTATTCTTCCAGTAATATATCTGTTGTAACATGGACCTTGCAATACTTTCAATGTTGCATCATTTAATTCTTCTTCACTTTTAATTTCTGACCAAAATTCTTCTTCTGTTTTATTCATCCACTTTAAGGCTTCTTCAAAAGTTGTACAATTTGCAGACTCATATCCATTTATAGCTTGTATATAGCAATTTTTAATTATTTCTTTCTTTTGTTCTTCGCTTAAGGTATCTATATAATTAATAACTTCCGAAAAATCTTCGTTCAATCCATTATGATATATTCGAAAACTTGGCATTGTCATTCCTTCTACCGATTCTACTGTTAGAAGTACTGCACCTGATTTTGTTGTTTCTGGGTTTTTACTTATATTTATTGTTACTGGGCTATAATTTATTTCTTTTAATATGCTTCCGTCTTTTTTCTTTATTGTTATTATTCTTTGTTCTCTGTCTATTTCTTCTTCTTTTAAAATATTTCTTGAAATTAGACTTGCTAATATTGTGTCAGCTTTTTCTTGAGCTTGACCAGATTCTTTGTTTATAAAATTGTTTTGTTTCCACATTCCAATTTCATCTTCTATTTGCGAAGCTCTGTTTTCCAGCCTTGCGTCTTTACTTTTTGCTATTATTCCATTTTCGTCTAGTAATAGGCTTATTGTTACTCCTGCTAAGATTAAAAGTACAACTATTGTTACTACTAATGCTATTAATGTTATAGCATTTTTGTTTCTAAAATTTGTTTTGTTTAGATTTGTTTTGTTTGGTTCTTTACTTTGTTTCATTTGTTCCCTCCATTTTTTTATTTTCTTTTTTTAATTTAGATAATTTTTGCAATATGTAATCTTGCTTTTGCATAGCTTTTAACAATTTGCTATAAACTATCTTTCTTTAGTTTTAACTTGTTTTACATATTTAGTGTATCACTTTTTAAGTATTTTTATTATAAAACAATTTGTTTTATAATGCAACGACAATTTATTTTTTTATTAAATATGTTATTCAATAAAAAAATAAAAATTAGCAATTCTTACTTATTGTATGCTTTTTGGCTTTTGCACTTTTTTAATTTTTATATCTTTTTGTTTTAAGCTATTGACTTTTTCCTTACAGTTGTGCTATATATAAGATTAGTTAGTTTTAATTGAATAACATATTCAATTAAAATTTTTTTAGACAGTTTTTTATAGCTGTTTTTTATTTTTGCTATTTTGTTTTTTCTTTGCCTTTTTCATTGACTTTATACTTCTTAAGTTATAAAATATATCATATTAATTCTTCAAAAAGGAGTCTACTTATGATTATTTTATTAGACGCTATGGGTGGCGATAACGCACCCGATGCTAATATTAAAGGAGCCGTTGCTGCTGTTAATCAAGTTGATGCGGAGATATGGCTTATTGGAAAAGAAGATGTAATAAAAAATAAACTAAAAGAATTTTATAATAAAACTGCTGAAGAAATTTCTCCAAAGCTTAAAATTTATCATGCACCAGATACTATTGAAATGGAAGATATTCCAACTGTTGCTATAAAGAGAAAGAAAGAATCTTCTATGGTTGTTGGTTTCAATCTTTTAAAAGAAGGAAAAGGAGACGTGTTTATTTCTGCCGGAAATTCCGGTGCGCTTCTTACTGGAGCAACCTTATTAGTTGGCAGAATAAAAGGTATTGATAGACCTGCTATTGCTGGTATTTTGCCTTCTTATCATAAGAGATTGGTTCTTATGGATTGTGGTTCTAACACGAACTGTAAGCCTATTAATTTGCTACAATTTGCACAAATGTCTAATATTTATATTCACGATGCTTTAGGAGTTGAACATCCTGCTATTGGCTTATTAAATATTGGAACTGAGGAAACCAAAGGTAATGAATTAATAAAAGAAAGCTATCAATTATTGAAGGAAAAATCGGAAGAATTGGGTATTAATTTTATTGGTAATATCGAAGGTCGTGATGCTTTTTCCGGTAAGGTTGATGCTATTATTGCAGACGGATTTACAGGAAATATCTTTTTAAAAACTGTTGAAGGAATGGGCAAGTTTATTAAAAAGTCTTTAAATGAAAGCATTAAAAAGAATGTATTTTCTATTATTGGTGCACTTCCTACATTACCTGCCTTGAATAGATTTAAGAGAATGATGGATTATAAGGAATATGGTGGAGCTTTGTTTTTAGGAGTTAAAAAACCGGTTGTAAAAGCTCATGGTAGTAGTGATGCTAAGGTTTTCGAATTTACTATTAAACAAGCGGAGCAGTTTGTAAATAATAGAACTGTTGATAAATTGATTGCAGCTTTTGAAAAGACTGATAAATAATTTATAAATAATTAATTACTTTTTTGTAATTAATTATTTTTTTGCAAAAAAAAGTAAAGGTCAAGTTTCTTTGACCTTTATCTATTAGAATTATTGTAATTCTACAACTGCTCCAGCTGCTGAGAATTTTTCTTTTAATTCTTCTGCTTCTTCTTTAGAAGCTCCTTCTTTAACTGTTTTTGGTGCTCCATCAACTAAGTCTTTAGCTTCTTTTAATCCTAATCCTGTTGCATCTCTAACAACTTTGATTACTTGGATTTTGTTTGCTCCAGCTTCTTTTAATACTACGTTGAATGAAGATTTTTCTTCAGCTGCTGCTCCAGCTGCTCCAGCTGCTGGTGCTGCTACTGCTGCTGCAGATACTCCATATTTTTCTTCTATTCCTTTAACTAATTCAGCAAGTTCTGCTACTGATAAAGCATCTATGCTTTCTAATAATTCATCTATTTTTGCCATTTTAATTTCCTCCTTATTTATATTTTTTATTTTTAGAACTTTATGTTCTTATTTTCACGGCAATGTGAATTTTGATTTTTAATTTTAGGCGTTCTCTTTTTGAGCCTTAACCTGATCAAGCGCAACTGCAAGTTTTGTAATATTTCCAAGTAAAGCTCCAGCAAGTTTTGCAAGTAATTCTTGTCTTGATGGTAGTTTTGCTAGTGTTATTATTTCTTCTGCAGTCATTACTTTACCTTCAACTATTCCACCTTTAATTTTGTAGAAATCGTGGTCTTTTGTAAAGTTGTATATTATTTTAGATGGCTCTAAATAATCTTCTTTACTCATAACTAGGGCTACTGGTCCTTCTAAAGCAGAATCTAATGCTGATTCTCCGTTAGCGTCTAGAGCTCTTTTAATTATATTGTTTTTTATAACTTTGTACTCTGCGTTTACATTTCTTAAATCAGCTCTAAGTTTTGTTACGTCTGTAACTGTGATTCCTCTGTAATCTGCTAAAAGTACTACTTTTGCTTCTTTTATTTCTTTTGCTAATTCTTCAACTTGTGCTTGTTTTTTTGCTATTATTTTCTCATTTGCCACTTTTATTCACCTCCTAAATTATATTACCATTTCTAATATTAAAATCCAATCCGTACAGCCACAATGAGGCTATAAGAATTGGATTCTTTCCGATCTTATTGCCTCGGTAGGACTTATTTTATGCCTACTGTCTTTGGCTATATTTCATAAATTATTTTTGGTCAATATACATACTTGGACCCATTGTTGTAGATATTGCTACACTCTTAATGTATTGTCCTTTTGCAGCAGCTGGTTTAGCTTTGATTATTGCTTCTATGATTGTTTCATAGTTCTCTGCTAATTTTTCAACTCCAAAAGATACTTTTCCAAAACCTAAGTGAATTATATTATTTTTATCTAATCTATATTCAACTTTTCCTGATTTGATTTCTTTTATAGCTTTTTCTACATCCATTGTAACTGTTCCAGATTTAGGGTTTGGCATTAATCCTTTTGGTCCTAATACTTTACCTAATCTACCAACAACACCCATCATGTCTGGTGTAGCAACTATAACATCATAGTCAAACCAATTTTCTTTTTCGATTTTTGGTATTAATTCTTCTGCACCTACAAAGTCTGCTCCTGCTTTTGTTGCTTCGTCAGCTTTTGGGCCTTTTGCGAATACTAAAACTTTTTGTGTTTTACCTGTTCCATTTGGAAGTACTGTTGTACCTCTAACTTGTTGGTCAGCATGTTTTGAGTCAACACCTAATTTAACATGTAATTCAACTGTTTCATCAAATTTTGCTTTTGGCATTTTTTCAATAAGTTCTAGTGCTTCTTTTGCGCTATATAGTTTTGTTTTATCAACTAATTTTGCACTTTCGGCATATCTTTTTCCGTTTGCCATTTTTATTTCCTCCTTTTGGTATTATCGAGTATTTTACTCTCCCATTTTATTTTAGATAATTTTATTTTGCAATTAACACACCCATAGAACGAGCTGTTCCTTCAACCATACTCATTGCTGCTTCTAATGATGCTGCATTTAAGTCTGGCATTTTTTGTTTAGCTATTTCTTCTACTTGTGCTTTTGTTATTGTTGCAACTTTATCTCTGTTTGGCTTTCCAGAAGCCTTTTCAATTTTTGCAGCTTTTTTGATTAATACTGCCATTGGTGGTTCCTTTGTTATGAATGTGAAAGATTTATCTTTGTAAACTGTTAAAACGATAGGAATTATCATTCCTGCTTCTTTTGCAGTTTTGTCGTTAAATTCTTTTACGAATTGCATAATATTTATTCCTGTACCACCTAATGCTGGTCCTACTGGTGGAGCTGGTGTAGCTTTACCTGCAGGTATTTGTAATTTTATTATTTTTGCAATCTCTTTTTCTGCCATGTTTTGCACCTCCTTTAGTATTGTATATTAACAAAATAATTTATTAAAATGAATTTAATTTACTTAAATTCTGTTTTAAACTGTATTATTGAACTTTTTGCACTTGGTATAGTTCTAGCTCTACTGGAGTTTCTCTTCCAAACATAGAAATTAATACCTTAACTTTATTCTTTTCTTTGTTTATACTTTGTACAACCCCAATGTAATCTTTAAATGGTCCGTCAGTTATTTGTATAGAATCATTTACATCATAATCTACATTTATTTCTGATATTTCAAATCCCATCTTTCTGATTTCTTGTTCTGTAAGTGGAATAGGATCTGTTCCAGATCCAACAAAGCCTGTAACTCCTCTTGTATTTCTAACTATATACCATGTTTGTTCTGTTACAATCATTTTTATTAAAACATATCCTGGGAAAACTTTTTTTAGATTTGTTTTGGTTTTACCTTCTTTGATTTCGATTTGTTCTTCCATTGGAACTACTATATCAAAAAAGTATTCTTCCATTTCTTGATTTTTTATTTTCTTTTCCAAATCTGCCTTTACTTTGTTTTCATATCCAGAATAAGTATGTATAACATACCATTTTGGTTCTAAGTCTACATTTTTTTGCGACATGACTGAGCCTCCTTTTATTAATTATTCAGTAACTTCTGCGTCCGCTTCTGTAGATTCTTGTGTTTCACTATTTTTTGAAATTAGATTTTCTATTTCTGTATTTTCAGATATCTCGTTTGTTTGTGTAGATTGAACTATTGTTTTTAGTTTATTTACTCCAAATGAGTTAATCTTCTCTAAACAAACGTCTAACACAAATACGGCAATTCCAACAATTAGAACAATTGAAATTACAGCTACTGTATTATTTACTAATTGTTTCTTTGTTGGCCATATTACTTTTTTTAATTCAGCTTTAACATCTTTAAAAAAATGTCTTTTTGTTTTACTTTCTTTAACTTTATTGTTTTTATTTTTTGCTTCTTTAGGCATAATATTTCCCCCCTAAGGATTATTTTGTTTCCTTATGTGTTGTACGTTTTTGACAGAACTTGCAGTATTTTGTTATTTCTAATCTTTCTGTATTATTTTTTTTGTTTTTTTCTGTCATGTATGTTCTTCTTTTACATTCTGTACATTCCAATGTTATTGGTTCTCTTGCTCCCTTTGCAGCCATTTTATACACCTCCAGCCATTATTTAGCTTTATTATAATTCATTTAAGCGTATGCTTTTACATACGCTTAAATATTGTATCACGATTTTGCTTGTATGTCAATCATTTCATACAATTTTCCCTATGAATTTTGTTTTTTGACAATTTAGAATTTATAAAACCCTAATACAACAGCGAAAACATTAACAGATTAATATGTTTGTTGTCGGAATATTTTGTAATAATATTCCGACTGTTTTTGACTTAGTGATATGCACTCTATAACTTTATTAATCTTTTTAAAATTTTTTCTTTTGGCGTAAATACCATATATTTTATAAAATATTTTTGTATTTGATTAAAAAATGTATCTAATAACAAAATATCTTTTACTTTAAACTTAACTCCTTTTTTCTCTAAATAGTCGCACGTAAATAATTTACAGGGAAGACACTTAGCATCACAGGTGTAGTTTTCTTTATTTATATGTTCACATATAACCATCTTCGAAAACGGTCCTAATATTTTATACTTAAAATGATGGCAACAACCAGTTGTACATGACGTGGTTCTTTTTTCTCCACATTTATTATCTTGAAAATCGCATAGATTTTTTCCGTAAAAATATCCATCTAGGTAATCACACACAGTATCATATATATAATTATATCTTTCATATTTTGTATTATAAAATATAGCCCTAATTCCCGAAATAAAATCTTGGTGTTTAATGTTGTTTTCATTATAGTTTATTATATATGCAACTATGTTTTTTTTGTCAACAACAAATCCAATTTTCTTTTTCATTTTTACACTTAAATTTTTAATAAACAGCAATTTTCTCAATAGTGTTCTATATTCTTCTGTCTTAATTTTATTAAAGTCTATTTTGAATACTATTTCTTTTATTTTTAATATCTTTGCTAATTTTAGCTTTATTATATCTTGGCATTCTGATGGTATCGTAGAATTCTCGTTAATTATTTTTATATAATTATTGTTATACACATTTATAATATTTTTCATAACTCTTTCCTTTTTTTCTTTATAATGAGGTCTGGAAAATTTCCAGACCTCTTTGTCGGTTTTCTAACTAAAGAAAACCTTTGGCACTTATTTAGCCTCTGTTGTGATAGAGCTGACCATCGTTGGAGTCATCATTGTTGATACGGTAATCCCCATCACCAGTGACATATCCCACACGATTGTCATTTCCGTCGTAGACATCTCCGTCTTCAGAATATCCACCAGGATAATCATTGCGGAAGTCCTGACTGTCTTTCCAGGCCATAATTGTGCCTCCTTTCATGAATTTACAGTACTTTTGTACTATATGGTTATATTATACTATCTAGTTATTGCTTTGTCAACACTTTTTACCGAATTGTTAATTTATTGTTTACTTATACGTTTTTTGTATAAGCCATAAAATCATTCTTCTTATATTTTCCTTTTGCTCTTTTTCTTTTCTACTGAGAATCCGAATTTTCCTTCTTTTTTTGCTAGTGGATAATATCCTCCATTTGCATATGCTATTAAATCACATTTGCTAATGTCAAATGCTCCTTTTGCATCTATGTATTTATCGTCAACATCTATTGATAATATTTCCGCAACAAACATATCATGACTTCCTAATGGGATTATTTGTTTTACTTTGCATTCCACTGATACCGGACTTTCTTTAATTAATGGTGCCTTTACAAATTTAGCTTGTTCTTTTGTTATCCTCATTTCTTTGAATTTATCTACATTTTTACCACTTTTTACTCCACACCAATCTGTTGCATATGCTAATTTTTTAGTTGTTAAATTTATAACGAATTCTTTATTTTCTTTTATTATGTGATGTGAATATCGTTCTGGTCTTACAGATATATAGCACATCGCAGGGTTTGTATTTAATATGCCTGTCCATGCCACTGTTATTATGTTTGATTTTTCCATTGTTCCACATGATACCATTACTGCTGGTATAGGATATATGAATGTTCCAGGTTTCCAATTTATTCTTGACATTTTATTTTTCCTTTCCTTTTTATGATATTATATCATTTTTTGTGAATTTGTGAAGTCTTTGTTGACTTTTATCTTATTTAGTCTATAATATTGTTGTATTTTATAGGAGGATGTTGAAATGTTGGATTTAGAAAATGTTAACACTAAGGAGGATATTATAAAAGAGTTTTTTTCTTGGCTTTTTGATAATTATCGTATTAAGAATCATTCTATTGCCTTGCAAAAGGAAACCGATCTTACTCTTGTTAAGGATTATAATGATCCTAATATTTATTTTCCTAATCAGATATACGATTTTTTCCAGACTCAAGCCATGAAACGTTTGGGCCGCGTTGGTCAGCTCTTTTTTACTGTTAATATTTTTCCCAATACTTATCATAATAGATTAGAACATTCAAAAGGTGTTTATAATAGAAAAGTTGAAGAGTTTATATATAATTTTCAACAGCCAGAATGGAAAAATTTTATTGAGTCTAATGACTTGAAATTGACTCTAATTGCAGAGTTGATTAAGGTTGCAGGACATGATATTGGGCATTTTCCTTTATCACATGCTTTTGAAGAACAAGTTTTTCAAACTCATGGTGCTCATGAAATCATTGGTCAAAGATTGATGTTGAAAAATCCTGAAATCCAGTCTGTTCTTTTATCAATTAGTGATGATTTACCAGAAGTGTTGTCTTCATTATACTCTAAGCCTGTATTGAATTTTTCAGCACATGATGAGAGTTCTTATGATGTTGATAGACTTGATTATGTTTCTCGTGATGCTTTGTATAAGGGAAATCCCATATCACTTCACACTGCAAAATATTCCTCTACTCCTAGGCTTTCAACTACTAATTCTTTTGTTGATGTTTATGATAAGGAATCTATTGCTAATATTGAGGAACTATTGAAGAAGAGAAACGAATTTTATTCTTCTTTATATATGTCAGAATCAGAACAGTCTTTGGAATGTGCTGTTGGCGCATTTTTCAATGTATTACTAGATTCTAGTTTTCCTGAATCTGGTTCAAGCCAAAAGTTGCCTTTATACTTACGCTATTTAAAGTCTGTTGGCGTTAATGGTGTTAATTTGGATGATTTCTTAAAGTGGGATGATGTTTCTCTTTATTCTGAGATTTTTGATATTGCTGAAGATTGTCCTGATTCTAATATACGTCAGCTAGCAACTTTGACTATTCCAAAGTTGGATTCATTTTTTAATATATTGTATTCTCATTTAGATTGTAAGAATACACATTCTTATTCCAATGAAGATTTGCAATTCTTATCTCATATTAAGAGTTTGCTTAAAGGCAATTCTACTTTAATAAGAGATTTAACAAATCCTAATTTTTTAAATGACAATATTGTTTTTCTTACTCATTCTCCATTGAAGGATGATTTGGCAAAAAGAGGTTTAATAAGTTCTTTTTCATATAAGTTTAAAACTTATAATCCTAATGAGCCTGTATATGTTGAGGATGATACAAGCAAATTTGTTGAGCTTTCAGATTCTCCAAAGTCAACTATTGATTGGGAAAATTCTAAAAAGTTATTCAGCTATAATTTTGCTTATATTCCTTTTTTGAGATTTAAAGGCCTATCTGATGCAGAGATTAGTAGTATACGAGCTAGTGGTGTTCGTCCAGATATTAAGACTTCTCATTCTGCTAAGGTTAATATGTCTCCCTTAAGTGTTGAGCATAGTGTTAGAGATTATTTCAAAAATATGGATATTGATGAAAGATAATTTTTTATATAATAAAAAGTAGAAATTAAAAATAACAAAATTGTTTATCTTTAATTTCTACTTTTTCTATATTTTATCTTAGAGTATTTATTCTCTAAGATGTTTTTAAGCATAAAAAAATCTGGCAACAACCTATCTTCCAGGCAAGGTAACTCGCGAGTATTGTCGGCACTTAAAGGCTTGACTTCTGTGTTCGGAATGGGTACAGGTATTTCCCTTTAGGTTATAATCACCAGAAAAGTTTTGTATACTTTCTTTTGAAAACTAATCTTCGTTCTACTTCGTCAAACTTCAGTAAAAATTTTATCAATATACTTATGTATTATTTCAAAAATTTTTCTTCGTTTTCCTTGTATAACTTGTTTATTTTTCAAAATGCTAAGCACACTCAAAAATACATAGAAGAAAATTTATTGTAAACCATATCTTTTTTA
>OGQI01000195.1_pt1 | contig 49127 bp, 81 predicted proteins | sample 1553171 | NCBI WGS metagenome assembly OGQI01 (sample SAMEA2579988, study PRJEB22360) | human gut metagenome | biome: human gut; feature: human-associated habitat; material: faeces | place: Denmark | collected 2008/2010
TAAATAAATAAATCTTAAAGAATAAGGTTAAATAAATAAATCTTAAAGAATAAGGTTAAATAAATAAATCTTAAAGAATAAGGTTAAATAAATAAATCTTAAAGAATAAGGAAGGAGATATTGGTTATGTTAAATATTAAATCTATTGTTAAAAATCCTGAGAAAAAGTTTTATGTTGATGTAATGTTTGAAAATGATGAGAACATTTATACAAGAAGAACATATAAAGAAAAAGAATTTGATGGTAGAATTTATTCATTTGTATTTTCTGGTGTTAAAGTATTTTTTGATCTTACAACAATGAATGTTATTGATCAGAAAGTAATTTATGAAACAAAAGGAATTAAGAAAACATCAACATATATCGGTTCTAAAAGAATAAAGGAAGTAAAACCTTTAGAAAAGAAAACAGTAAATGTTGAGAATAACAACAAAGAAGTAAAACATGAGAAATATGATCAAATCAAAACATGCTTAGAATGCAATATTCCAATTTATCTTGCAGGCCCTGCAGGATCAGGTAAAAACTTTACAGTTGAACAAATTGCAAAGGAACTTGGTTGGAACTTCTACTTCAGTAATTCAGTTCAGCAAGAATATAAACTTACAGGTTTTATTGATGCTGGTGGAAAGTTCCATGACACTGAATTTTATAAAGCATGTACAGATGAAAATGATTGTATCTTTTTCTTAGACGAGATGGATGCTTCAATTCCAGAAGTTTTAGTTCTTCTGAATGCAGCAATTGCAAATGGCTATTTTGAATTTCCATGTGGAAGAGTTGATATTGAAAAAGTACACTTTGTAGCTGCAGGAAACACAGTAGGATCTGGTTCAGATGAATTATATTCAGGAAGAATGGTTCTTGATCAGGCAACACTTGATAGATTTGCAATTATCGAATTTGATTATTCAAAAAATATTGAAATGTCAATTTCAAATGGAAACAAAGAACTTGTTGATTTTATTCACGGTTTAAGATTAGTTGCAAATAACAATGGAATAAGGGCAACATTTTCTTACAGATGTATTACAATGGTAACAAAGCTTGAAAGTGCTGGTATGGATCTTAAGACAATACTTACAATATCAGTATTCAAAGGAATGGACAAAGATACAATCAATACTTTCAATGTTGTAGGTTATGACAAATATACAAAAGCATTAAAGGATATTCAGATGGCTGCTTAATTGCAGCCAGTCTGTTTAATACATAGAAAGGTGATAACATGAAAGAAGCAATTAAGATCAGAGTTAATAATAAACAAAATGATGTTTGTACCGGTTGTGGTAAATCAAGCAAAGATGAAAAGAAAGAATTTTACGATATGATGATCGGAAATGATTTAATTCATTTGTGCTTTGATTGCATGGAAATGATGTTTAGAAAGACATTGAAAGCACAAGTAAATTATCAGGGAAAGTTAAAAAGTCCAAATAAGAATATACGGAGGTAGTAAAAATGGCAGATGCAAAGAAATGTGATCGATGTGGCAAATTATTTGAACCATATATAAAGTCAGATGAACGGTTAAATCCAAATCAGTATACTGGAATAATGGTTAGAGATGTTTTTGTTGGCAAATCATCATACAATAATGACAGATACTTTGATTTGTGTCCTGAATGTTCTGAGTCTTTAAATAAATGGATTAACTTTTTTAAGGATGGTGACGCTGATAATGAATGAAGCAAGTAAAAGAATAGAAGCAAGTAAAAGAATATTAGAAGAATTGAAGCACTCATATGAGTGCTTGTTTGTAAAGACAGGCATAGAACCAAATTGCTTTCTTCTATCTTCAGATATATATTACCAATTGTTACAGCAAGAGGAAATATTGTATGAACTTAAAGTAAATTCAATTGGTATAAAGTATATCAATGGAATTGATGTTTTGCTTGTAAGTGGAGAAAAAGTAGCAAAGGCGGCGATAATTGATGAGCAACAATCAACCACGTAGTTTTAAGTTCTATCGCAAGAATGAACAAGAGGTTATGGAGTCTTTAGGACTTAAGCCGACTAAGAACTCAGGTAGTGGATGGATCGAAAAAGAAGATGGTCAAAATGACTATATTATTTGTCAGCTTAAGAGCACAGATGCACAGTCAATAAAAGTTAATCAAAAGGACATAAGAACATTGGAAAAGAATGCTAGAATAGAGCATAAAATTCCGATGTTTGCAGTTCAATTCTTAAATACAGGAGAGGTATGGCTAATGCTTAAGCCTGAGGATTTACAAGATGCCTCAGAATACATTTTAACTGGTTCAATAAAGGAATCTAGGTTAGATCATTTAGGAATTGATTTAGATAGTTCTGATGATTCAGAAGTGGTATGTAAAAGATCAATCAAATCATCAAGTAATTCAAGAGAATTGTTTCATAAAAAGCAAAATAAAAAATATAATAAGAAAAGGAGTGCATTGTAATGAAAGTAAAAGTAAAAGGAATATATGCATATAAAGGGCATAATGTATCAGCAAATGGAAGTGTTAATCTTACGCTTAGTGGTAAGTATTCACAGCTTACAAGTTCTGTACAGTTGCTACAGATGTTGAACAATGATGTAATTATTCAGATCAAAATGGGAGCAGAAAAGCCATTTAAGATTGGTTCATTCAGAATCAAGAATGTTGCTTTCGATGGTGATGGAGAAAGCATCTTAAAGTTCAATAGCTTAAATGATTTTGTTGATATTGACAAGATGAATGATCTTATTACAAAGGATGAATTTGCTGTAATGTTTACAGCAGATATTGAAGAGGAAGATGATGAAAGTGAGGAAGAGTAATGGCAGCTAAGATGAAGTATTTAGAATTGTCAAATGCTCATATTGCAGCTAAAAGGCGTTTGGTGATTTCTGAATGTGTTAAAGAGAACCAGGACACAAAGGAAAATATTCAATGTGGATTTACTTTAGCCCAGCAGGTTGAGGTCGAAGAAGGCAAAAGGATGATAAGGGTATTCCTTAAAAATGGAATACATGTTGCAAGCATTGATGAGCTTTACAATCTTCGTGATGCAATCAATGATGCAATTAACAAATATGAAAATGAAAAAAATGATGAGGAAGAATGGGAAAATTAAATATTTTTGAAAAAAGTTGAAAAACTTTTAAAAAACCTATTTACTTTTCCAGAAATTGTGATATAATTAAATCATCAAAACAAATAAAACACAAACATCTAGGAGGATAAAAACATGAGAACATTAAAGAATAATAATTTTGAAGTAGTATTTGAGGATGATAAAAATTTTAAGTTAACAAACAAATTTGGTGATGAATATACATGCAGGCTTGAAAATGGAAAGATTGTTAGTAAAACACAATTTGGTTTAAAATATGCAATGGCAGCAAGACAGCAATTAGGATTTTAATAAGCCCACTAATCAGACATTTATTGTTTGATTTAAAATAAATAAATTGCTAGAAAGCAAAAGTAAAACAACAAAAAACAATGTATGCAAAGTCATACAAGCAAAGAAAAGGAGAAAAATTATGGCAACAAATTGGACATTATCACAGGCATTAGCAAAGATCACAGAAGGAACAGATAAGGTAGCAATCCAGGATATTGGAAGAAGATTCCCACTTACAGCAGTAGCATTGGCAGAAATCGGTCAGAATGTAGGTGCAGCTAAGATCATCGGTGCAGTACCGTCACATATTACAGCAAGAAAGATTGAGTCAGTGTTAAAGGATGGAGCTTCCGATCAGGATGCTGATGAAGAGATTGATGATGATGCAGCTGATGAAGAGGAAGTTAAGAAACCAGCAAAGAAAGTGGCTAAGAAGCCTGCAAAGAACGATGAAGCTGAAGAAACAGAAGATGAAGAGGATGATCCTGTAGCACTTTACAAGAAATGCAAGAAAGCAGGTCTTAAGGTTGCACCTAAGAAGTCAGCAAAGTATTACAAGGATGCATTAAAGAAGGCTGAGGAAGAGGCTGAAGCAGAAGACGACGACTGGGATGATGAGGAAGGGGATGAGAAGCCTGCTTCAAAGAAGAAACCCGCAAAGAAGGCACCTGCAAAAAAGCCTGCAAAGAAAGCTGAGCCGGAAGATGATGAAGATGAGGATGAAGATGAGTGGGACATTTAATATTCCCAATGAATCCTCCGATCATAGATAGGTAAGGAAAACCACCAACTGTAGAAAGAAAACTATGGTTGGTGGTTATTTGAATATATGGAGGAAATATGAGATATAGGATCTATACAGATGGTTCTTGGAATAAAGAAAAAGACATTGGTGGTTGGGCAATAATAATTGCAGATCATCAAGGAATAAAGTTAAAATTAGGGTCAAAAAAAGGCACGACAAATAATCAGATGGAGTTAATGGCGGTCTTGAATGCATTAGAATATGCAGTACGAAAGCATTTAAAAGACATAGAAATAATCACAGATTCTATGTATGTTTTAAATGGAGTAAAAAAATATGTAGATACATGGAAAGCAAATAATTGGGTAGGACTTTCAGGTGATGAGATTAAATATAAATCACAATGGGAAGGAATACTTATTATGCTGGAAAGTTTAAAGGAAAATAATTTTTCTGTTAAGTTTTCTAAGGTAAAAGGACATGACGGAAATTCATTAAATGAGCTTGCAGACCTTAAAGCAAGGGAAGCAATTAAAGCATATAAGGAGAAGTAAAGATGGAAATATATGCGTCAAAATTGTATCAGAAAGTTTTTCGAGGTAACAAGTCTAAAGATACGTACTTAAAAGCTTGTGGATGGTTAGCACAGAATGTAGTGTCTGATCAGCAAATAAACAATAACGTTACATATACGATAGAAAAAGGATACGATGATGAATCTGGTGTTTATTTATATGCAGTAACATTGTTTGCAAAACTTAATAAAGAAGATATTAAGAATAGACATTGTGGTATTTGCAGGGAATTAAATGGCAGCTTTCTGATGAAGGAAGAAATAAAATGTGATTGGTGCAAGTTGCAGGCATATTTCAGACGTGAAGATGATATGATCAAAGAGAAAAAAAGATTTATAAAAGAAAAAATTAGTGGAGGTAAAAATGATTAGAAGATTTAATTTGATATGTAAAAGAATAAAAAGAAAATTGATAAACAATCTTCAAACAGTTTTTATGGTCTTATTTGCAGTTAATCCTATTATTGGTATGTTTATCAATGGTAAAGAACTGATAGCAATTCAGATAATTGTTAACTTTGTTATTGCAATACTTATTTTTGCTGATCAATACATACACAATAAATACAATGACATTCCAGTTATGAGAAAGCCACTTGTAAGATATGAAAAATCTACAAATAAGGTAATTATGAAGCCAGAGGATATGTATGAAGCTCTTAATTATTTATCTGATTTGCAGGAATACTTTGAAAGGAAAGGAATGCTATGAAGTTTGATTTAAGAAAGGTAAAACGAATATTTGATATAACATTTATAACTGTATGTATTATTTATTTGTTTTATCTTATAAAATAAAATACCAATGTGATTCATTAGAATGCCTCAGAAATGATTTTTATTGATAGGCTTATAAAATATATACAAAACCGTAAAAAGTGCTTTAAAAGGCTTAATTTGAAAAGTCAATTTGAAAAAACTTTAATAAATTTAAGCAAAAATGTTTACTTTTTATGGTTTTTGTTATATAATATAATCATAAAATAAATAAAACAAATGCAGGAGGGCAAATAAAATGAAAAGAACGCAATTCAAAACATGTGTAGGAAAGCAAAATGGATATGATGTTTATAGAACAGTATTAACTGATGGAAAGAAGTTCTATGTAAGATGGAATAAAAAGTTGGTTGATGTTACAGATGATAAAAGATCTTTTGTTTATAAATGGAGTAATTAAATGAGATTGCTAGCAATTGAACAAATAAGTTCAAATAGAAAATTTAGAGAAACATATAAAAAACAAAATAAGAAAAAGAAGGAAGTAAAAGATGACTTCCATAAAATGCTAATGGATGAGCAGGAACAATTAGACAAATTAGAATATTAAGAACAATTATCCAACTTGGCATAACTTATAAACAATAATAACATTTTATGTAAGGAGGAACCCTATTTCATGTCGTGTACTATATAAGTTTGTTACAAAATGGATAGATGTGAATAATACCAAGTAATAAACATCGATGGAAAGTAGGTGATTGTATAATAGAACCTAATGAAAGACAAAGAAATATATTACAAAAGTTTGGTCTTAATCCAAATAATTGGTTAGTATGTTTTGAAAACAAAGCTACAATTGAAGTTGTAAGTAAAAGATCAAGGCAAAGAAGAACATTAAACATCAAGGAGGATAAATAAATGTCAAAATTAAACCTTAAAGCAGTAAAGGATGTTAAAGTTTACTTTAAAGTTGAGAGAAGTAAAGGCAATATGCCAAATTTTATAGTAAACAATTGGAGAAAAATGCATGACAAACCAATGCATAGAAAAGTACAATGTAAAAGAGTAAAATTAAGTAATAAAATGGCTAAACATATGTAAGGAGAAATCAAATGACTTTAGAAGAAGCAATTAAAAATGTAAAAGAAGTTGTAATTAAAAATAGAAAAGTTCAATACTTCTATGAAAACAATCCTACAGTTTGGAATGACGGTGGAGAAAGAATGATAAGATGTAAAATGTGTGCAGATGTCGGCGAACAGCTTGTACAATGGCTGCAGAAGTTACAACAGATTGAACAATCATATGAGGAGTTAAAAAGTAAAACAGATATTTCTGATTTTCCGGATGATGTATTAGATTTCTTAAGTAGTTTAAAACGAGTAGAATGAGAAAATACGCAAACTATAATACGAGTATGGAAAAGGTGGAAGTAAATGTTAGTACCAGCAATTTTATACAAAGAACAGATCAGGAAAGAATTCCAAAAATATTACTATACAACAGATATGTTATATGAAACAGGTTGCATATGTAATTGGAGTCCAGAAATTGCAGAATGTCCAAATGAAAGTCAATTCCAATATGCAATAGTTGATGAAAATGAAAAACTTATTGGGTACTTAGGATATTCAGTTGATTGGTATGTGTCTAAAGCATATAATTTTGGACTTTTCTCTTTTGATAGAGGAAATATCTTAGTTGGTAAAGATGTATTTGAAAAACTGGAAGAACTTGTAAGTACATTACATCGTGTTGAATGGAGAGCCGTTGGTGGTAACCCCGCTTGTAGAGGTTACGATAACTTTATTAAAAGGTATAATGGAATGAAACATGTTCTAAAAGATTCAATTAGGGATAAGAATGGAAATTATCACGATGACATTATTTACGAGATCGTTAGTGGAGGCAAAGTATAATGACATTACAGCAAGCAATGGAAAAGAATCCTTATGATTGTAATAAAGGTACTTTATCGGCTTATGCAAGATATATAAGATATAATGTCGATGGAATGTACAATATGAAATCAAAAGATGTTCAAAATCTTATACTGCAGAAGTTAAGTAATAAATAAAGGAAAGTAGATATGATAAAAGGTAATAAAGTATATGATCCATTAACAAATACGTGGAGCACAGGCTACTGGATAAAAGATGATAAAGGAAATTATTATCCGGTATGGTAGTAAATTGATAATGTTATAATGGTAAGACATAGCAATTATGAAGAAGGATAGAGATTGTGGAGATAATGAAGCTGATTAACAAATATGCAAATTCAAGATACTCTAATATGAATGAATATTATTGTGAAATAACAACAGAGTTAGACAAGCTTGCCGGAATTTATTCAAATAGATATTGGAAACATTATGTGCTTTGTAATTATAAGGATGGTTTTTTACCTATTAGAATTCCAGGCGGAACACTTGGAAGTATCGAGTATGATGAGAATAAGATTATTACAAAAATTCATGTTTGTACCGATTACGTTGTGAAAACTTATCCAAATGATGTAAATGAACAGCTTCAAAAGTTTATTGGTCGGAAGATAGAAATGGAAAACTAACATATTTTGTAGTCAATTGATAAGTTAGGCATATAAATAAAATTATATAACCCTCTTTAATGTATAAGATATACTGAAACAAACAAGAAGAGAGGAGAATATAAAATGCCAAGAAAAGGAGAAAGCAGATATAATGTAGATGAAATATGCAGAGCATTAGATAGTTATACAGCACAATGCGTTAAGCAAAAAGAAGTACCTATATTAAAAGAGGTATTTGTTAAAAAAGGATGGTCTTATGAATATGTATGTAAGATATTAAATGGCAGATTATTAGAGCAGAAAGATGATCGCCTTGATACTTCTATAAAGAATCTAGTAAATGCTAAGGAGTACATGTTAGAAAGACTAGGTCTAAAAGGTAAGATCAATTCAACATTAGCAGTATTCAGTCTGAAGCAGTTAGGATGGAGAGATCAACAACAGGTAGATGTAGGTACTGATACAAAGAAAAGTATTAAGATCACATTAGTAAAGCCTGATTAGTAAGTAGGATGTATAGTTCAATGGTAGAATTTCAGTACGCGTAGAAGATATAGGTTCGATTCCTATTGCATCCATTAACCGGTATGTTATTTCGTATTCATCGTTATTACTATTGTATAGTTAGACTACTCCTAAAGCAAATTTCCCTACATACCGGTTATTCATTGGGCTATCGCCAAGTGGTAAGGCACGGGATTTTGATTCCCGCATTCGTTGGTTCGAATCCGACTAGCCCAGTTATAAATCCTTATAATAAAGTAAAAGAAAGAAGGGATAATACAAAGTAAAAGGAAGTGAGAAATTGAATATAGAGCAAGAAATAAAGTTAACAGTAAATGAGCACTTTATGGATTATGTAACAGATTGGGATCATCAAGAGTATTTGTTGGTAGGATCTTATGGTAGTAGTAAATCTTATGAAACAGCAACAAAGCTAATACTTAAGTTATTAAGTGAGAAGAGAAAAGCATTGGTTGTAAGAGATACATATGAGCAGATCAAAGAATCCTGCTATGATTTAATATATGAGATCTTAGATGGAATGGGCTTGGTTACAGAAGATAAGAGTAGAACAAGCAGAGAAAAATATGTGATTGCTTCTAAGTCACCATTGCAGTTCATGTTTCCAAATGGTTCAAGGATTGTATTCAAGGGCATGGATAAACCAACAAAGGTAAAGTCTATCAATAATGTATCTATTGTTTGGATGGAAGAAGCATCTGAGGTTAAGTACAGTGCTTATAAGGAATTGAAGTTAAGACTTAGAAATCCATTCTTGAAGATCTATTATTTATTGACAACTAATCCGGTTGATAAACAAAATTGGATATATACATATTTCTTTGAACGTAAGGAAGTAGATGCCAATGGCGAAGAAAAGTTGGTAGTGATTCAGAATGAGGAAGAGTTCTACAAACGGAGGATAATTAGGGACAATCCAAATGGTGTATATTATCATCATAGTGTTCCTGAAGATAACTCATTCTTAACATTGGATTATATAGCCAAACTGGAAGAACTCAAGACATACGATCCTGATTTATATAGAGTAGCGAGGGAAGGTAAGTTCGGTATCAATGGCCGGAGAGTCCTTCCTCAGTTTGTTATTGCAGATGATCCAAAAGAGTTTAAGAGGGCAGTCCTTTCCGCACCAATTAAAAGGAATGGTTTTGACTTTGGTTTTGAAACATCATATAATGCTTTGGTAAGAGTTGCAGTAGATACTAAGAATAGTATATTGTATATATATGATGAATGGTATAGGAATCATTTGACGGATAAGCAAACAGCAGAGAAGTTAGAGGAGTGGAATCATGATAGTAAGAACTGGAGAGTAAAAGCAGATTGTGCTCAGCCGGGATCAATCAAATATTTCCACGATGAGGGATTCGGATTTACAAAGTGCCATAAGATAACAAGACTTGAGCAGATAAAGAAAGTAAAACGATTTAAGAAAATAATATGTAGTCCAAAATGTAAGAATACAATAAGGGAACTTAAAGATCTTGTATATGCCGAGGATAGCAACGGCAATATGATTTATGATGAGTTCAATATTGATCCACATACTTTCTCAGCTATATGGTATGCATTAGATGATGTTACCGTTGCTGATGTTAAAGAAAGAAAGAATAATAGTAAGAATGGAAGTGGTGCAAATGGAAGGTGACATAGACTTGAAAAGCAAGTTTTCGTGTGATAGTGACTTCATATCTATGTTCAAAGAAGAGTGGACAAAAGTAACAAATGATCTTAAAAAGTATTTTAAGGAGGAAAGAAAGAATGAAGAATAATGTATTTAATCCAAATGTGAACACAACTAAATGGGTAAAAGCTGCAACAGTAAGAGCGATTAAGACAATGGCACAAACTGCTATTGGTATTATTGGAGCGGCTACAATGATTGAAAGTGTTGATTGGAGAGTGGTAGCAAGTGGTGCTATTATTTCAGGTATTGTAAGTATCTTAACAAGTGTAGCAGGTATTCCGGAGGTAGAAGAAAATGCGTAATATATCACAGTTACATCCAGAGTTGAAGAAGAAAGCAGTAAAGCTTCAAAAGGAATGTTTAAAGGTAGGAATAAAGATTAAGATTGGTGAGTGTGTAAGAACAGTAGCAGAGCAGAATGCTTTATATGCAAAGGGTAGAAATGGTGTTCCTGGTCCAATTGTTACAAAAGCAAAAGGTACAGATTACAGATCAATGCATCAATGGGGAGTTGCTTTTGACATTTTCTTGGATATGGATGTTGACAAAGATGGAAAGAAATCAGATGATGTTTTCAACAATGCAACGAAATTATTCAATAAGGTTGGAGCGATTGGCAAGAAGCTTGGTCTTGAATGGGGAGGAGATTGGAAGTCGATTAAAGATCTTCCGCATTTCCAGTTACCAGATTGGGGTAGTACAGCTACACAATTGAAGAAGAAGTATGGTACACCTGATAAATTCAAGGAAACATGGGATGATAAGAAAGAAGTAAAGAATGTCAAAGCAAAGCCAAATAATACTGTGACAGCTTCTAAGAATCCAACAGAGCCGGCTAGAAGTAAAGATAAGAAGTATGATAAAAAGTATAAAGTTGTAGCAGTGCATGGTCTTAATCTTAGGACAGGTGCAGGAAGTAAGAAGTCTATTATTACAGTTATTCCAAAAGGTTCAGAAGTTGTATGTCATGGCTACTACACAAAAGCTGGTTCAGATATTTGGTTGTATATTCAATATGGCAAATACGCAGGTTTTGTAAGTAGTGAGTACGTAAAGTAAAATGGGAGGGATTAAACGATGAGTGATGCTAATGTAAACATTACAACATCGATAGAAGATGGAGACATCGTATCATATAGAGATATTCCTTATGCAGTGTTGGATGACGATATTAGTGGCACTCTGAGGGAAGATTTCTTCCACGAGCTCGGAAAGATAAAGAAGTTCTATCAGATTTACAAACAAGGTATGGACTTTACAACCGACGGAACAAATGGTGATTATATTCCAAGCCAGTTGAGGTTTAAAAAAGCAGCAGGATTGGTCAACAAAGAAGCAAGGTTTATGTTTAGTACGCCAATGGATTTCTACGTTAATCAGGATCAGAATGAAACAGACGAGCAGAAGGCAAACAATACAATATTGAATAATTTCCTGCAGAAAGTCCTAAAGAAAAACTTCTTCGATAAGAATGTATTAAAAGCTGCAAAGGATTGCTTCATCGGCAAAAGAGTTGCTTGTATTCTTAATTTCAACGAGGACTCAGGTATTGCAGTCGATTTCCTTAATCCATTAGAGTTCTATTATGAGATGGCCGGAACAGATATGCTTACTAAGATTGTTGCTTTCTTTGTTGAGGTTGAGGCATCAAATAATGTAGAAAAGAAGATCCGTAAGAAAACATATTGGATGGCAGATGATGGTTATTGTTGGGTACATGAGGTTATGTATAATGGCTTAGGTGTACAGCTTGAAGAATTAGTTCCTGCAAGGTCTACGTTGTTTGAATATATTCCAGCGGTAGTGATCCTTAATGATGGTCTTACAAATGATATTAGAGGGGAATCGGAGATAGAGGATTATGCCAAGTACGAAAAGTATTACAGTAAATTAGTAAATAGTGATTTTGATGCAGAAAGAAAGAGTATGAATCCTGTTCGCTATACTATTGATGCTTCTTCGGGATCAACAAGCAACCTTTCAATTGGTCCTGGAGCGTTTTGGGATATTCAATCAGATGATAATGGTGTTGAAGTGAAGAATGCTTCTGTTGGCCAATTGGAATCAAATATGAGTTACTCAGCAGCTTTGTCTGCTACATTGGATCGTGTAGATAATGAGATGCATAGCTTAGGATCAATTCCAAATATTGAGTCTGATAAGTTACAAGGAGTGATTACATCAGGTAAAACATTGAAAGCTCTTTACTGGCCATTGATCGTAAGATGTGACGAGAAGATGCAAACATGGGGAGCTGCGGCAGAGTTTATTGCTAAGTGTATCTTAGATGGTGCTTCATTATATCCAAAGGTTGTTCCATATTATACGAACGAAGAACTTCCTATTGTTGAGGCTGATATTCAGGTAATGAACAATTATGCTTTACCAGAGGATGAACAGGACGAAAAGAATATTGATCTTGCAGAGGTAACGGCACAAACAATGAGCCGGTCGTCTTACATGAAGAAATGGAGAAAACTTACTGACAAAGAAGTAATGTCTGAGCTTCAACAAATTGCTTTGGAACAGGAAATGTTATCAGGTAACTCATATGGTAATATTCCTCCAATGGAAAGGGATGATCAATCGGTAGATGAAGATGATGATAGTAAATTGGATGAACCTGATGTTGTTGAGGGATCACAGGATGACGAATAAGGCATTTTAAGTAACAAGTTAATAAAATATAAGGCTAAAAAGTAAAAGTCCATCTAAGAGCCAAATAAATGAATTTGAAGGAGGTTGCTGATTATGTACAATTTAAGATTCGCAAAAGCTGAACAAACACGTAAAGCAATTACTAATCAGCAACTGCGACAAATTAAAAGTATGTATCAGGAAATTGCTGATCAATATTCAAGAAGAATAGAAAATCTTTCAAGTAAGACAAATATAAGCTCGATACTTAGAACACAGTATTTGAATGAATATCAAAAGCAACTTGCTGATGAACTTTGTAAGGTAAATCGCAGGATCGAATCCAATATCAAGTCAGGTATGACACAAACGGCAGAAGCCGTATTGGAAGAAGAAATAAAAAGGGCTAAAGAACTGGGATTTGTTGGTATAACAGGAAAATACTCTAATATTCCTACTGATGTGGTAGAGACAATAATATCAGGACAATTATATCAAAGCGATTGGTCATTAAGTAGTGCTATCTGGGGTACAAATAAAAAGATAAAGCAGGATTGTCAAAATATAGTAGCAAGAGGTATTGCGGCAAATAAAGGTGTATATGAAGTTGCCAAAGATTTAGAAGCCTATGTAAATCCGGAAGCAAGAAAAACGTATAGGTGGGCAAGAGATTATCCAGGTAGTAATAAAGTAATTGATTACAATGCTAGTAGATTGGCAAGAACAATGATGAGTCATGCATACCAAGAAGCATTTGAGAGATCAACAGCAAAAGATCCATGGGTAGAAGCTTATCAATGGAATACTGGTCATAATAATAGAGTCTGTCCATTATGCATTGAAAGAGAGGAGAATGATTCATATGGATTAGGTCCAGGGATATATCCAAAAGGAGAAGTGCCACTAGATCATCCAAATGGTCAATGCTTCCTAACAATAGTTCAAACAAAAAGCACAAATGATGTTGTTAATGATCTAGCCAATTGGTATAATGGAGTAGGTGATAAGAATATGAATGGCTCAATTGATCAATTTGCTTATTCACTTGGCTATACTCCTGAGATGTTAAAAAAGACAGTAAGGAAAGTTGGTGTTGAATCTGCCGCTGAAAAGATTAAACAATATTCTGATAGACAAATAAAAAATGCATCAAAGTTTATAAAAGAATTAGAAATGGATCAAGCAAGTGTTGATAATTATATGAACACATTAAAAGGAACAAGCAGAGAATTTCAAAATGCATTTGTAGATGCTATGAAAAAGAAAGTAAAAAATTGGGATTTTGATGATGAAGGAAGCTATTATTTGTCATCTAAACAAGAGATAAAATATACGTATGGAAGTATAGAAGCTTGGATGTTTAGTGGAAATAATCATCAAAAGCAAACACTTTTCCATGAAATAGGACATGCAATTGATGATTTAAGAAAAGGAACTAATTCAAAATGGACAAATAAAAAAGAATTTGTTGATGCAATGCTAAAAGATATGAATATTATGAATGAAAAATGCAAAAATGGAGAAATTGAATATATTCTTGAGTTAAGGAAAATGGTAAATGATAATTCTTCAAAAGGTGTTCAAGATGCAATATCAGCAATGCATTGCAAAGGAATAAATCTTAACAATGTTAAACCAAATGTGAAAGTATGGTGGCATCATTCACAAGAATACTACGAAAGAAGAAATGCAAAAAAAGAAGCTGCTTCTGAATTGTTTGCAAATATGTGTGGTGCTCAAGCCGATAAAGGAGCAATAAAATATATAGAAAAATATTTTCCAAATGCTTACAAAGAGTTTTGGAATATCATAAATGAAATAGGAAAGTAGTTTACTTTTTGTTTTAAATATGTTATAATTAAATCAAACTAAATAGGAGGTGATAAAATGTATGATGGAAATACAAGTGAGATTTTAAAAGAACTTGAGAAATATCAGAATAAGTTTAATGAAGGATTTCCGCTAATGCAGGCTTATGGTGATGCTAAAATTGTTCGAAAACAAATTATTGAATGTATCAACAAAAACAAAAGAGCAAGTGTTTTATGGCCTGAAATTTATGGTGAATGTAATGGCAAATTTATTTAAAAAATAATAAAAAGTTGTTTACAAATTCGTAAATATGGTATATAATATAATCATAAATTAAATATTATAAATATTAAATCTATGGAGATAGAAAATAAAATGATTAAGAAATCAAGCTGGTAGAAATACCGGCTTATTCTTGTTTAAAGGAGAAAAAAGATGAATAAAAAAGTTGAAGTAATATGTAAAGAGTGTAATAGCGAGTTTTTATTTGATACTGCAAAAATCAAGCAGAAAGAAAAGGTAAAGATTGGTAATGACACCTTTGCGATAATTTATTACAAATGTCCTGAATGTGGAGCAATTCAGTTAGTAGGGATGTTGAATTATCGAGCAAAACGAATTAGAGATTCATATTTTACAGCTTATGATTCTGTTAGAAAAATGGAAGTAACTGGAGATTATATGTTACGTCCGGTTATTTATAAAAAAAGAAAAGATAAGCTTGAAAAATTAAAGTTAGAAAACACGGAATATCAGCAAATGCTTTTGAATCAATATAAGGACAAGATTCCTGCTGAAGTATTTGAGGAGGTGTAGGCAATTGAAGGCTAACGTGATCATTTGTGATAATTGTCATTGTAAGTTTGATAAAGAATCAATTGTGGTAAAAAGAAAGACAGTGAACATTGAAGGTAAAGGCATTGAAGTTGCATATTTTAAATGTATGCATTGTGGAAAATCTTATTTAACAGAAGTCGTAAATTATGCTGTTGAAAAGAAGAAAAAGAAGTTCGATAAAATACTTGCCAGTTTAAGAAGAAAACAGGCACTAGGCATTAAGCCAAATGAGTCTCGAATCAAGGAAGCAATTGATCTTAAGGATGACCTTATAAGCTATGAAATGAAGCTTAAGGATAAATACAAGAGTCTTATACCACGTGAGGTTCTTGATTAACAACAAAAGTGGATAACTTGTGACCAACACATTAACTGGAAGAAAAGGAGATAAAAAATGAAAAACAGAACAATTGAGAACATGTTAGAAAACACGTTACCACGAATGGCAACTAACTTACAGTTTTTTGCATCAAGTGGAGATCAGGATCGTGATGATGACGGTGATGATCACAATGACAATGAAGATGATGATTCAGATGGTGACGACCATGACGATGATTCAGACGAAGGCGACAAAGACAGCAAAGACAATGAAAAGAAGTTTACACAAGCTGACATGACAGCAACTGCAGCTAAAGAGAAAAAGCAAGGACGTGCGGCGGCATTCCGTGAGATGGGTTTTAAGTCTGAGAAAGAAGCAAAAGCTCAGTTGGAAGCTTTTAGAAAGTATCAGGAATCTCAGTTAACTCCGGAGCAGAAAACGGCGGCACAGATTCAGCAGGCAAATGATGACAAGTCAGACGCCGAAAAGAGAGCAGAAGCTGCAGAAAATAAGTTAGCAGCTATTCAAGCAGGTGTAAAGAAGGATGCTGTTGATGATGCTGTTGCCATCGCAATGATGAAGGTTGAAGATGGTAAATCATTAGAGGATGTTCTTGGCGAGATGAAAACTCAGCCACGATACAAGGGTTTTTTCGATGGTTCAGACGACGGTGACGATAATGGTGGAAAAGGTGGCACTGGTACAAGTGTTCGTCATAAATCGTCTAAGAAGGATGAAGATGGAATAGGGAAAAGACTTGGTCAAGCACAGGCTAATAGAAATGGTGCTACAAAGAAAAGTAGTTATTTCAGAAGTTAATGTTAAGAAGGAGGATTGAAAAATGTTAAATCAATCAGGTATCACAAAAACGAGTGGTCTTGCGAGAAAGACAATTCTTATTGACACTCAATTATTTTTCGCATTACCATGTATGATTGCAGCAACTGGAGTTGAAGCCGGATCAGATGGTAAGAAGATCGTAAAAGCAGGAACACCGCTTAAGGGCTCATTACTTAGCAGAGATGAAGCCTTTACAGTAGGAGTAAAGGATGATGCTGTTGTTGGCATTGCAGAACACGATGTAGATGTTACTGCAGGAACGGCAAATGGAGGTATCATTGTATTTGGCTTTATTGATGAGAGTAAGCTTGATACAGATGTAGTTGCATTGCTTGATACTGCAAATACAGATTCAACAAAACTTAGAGATAAGCTAACAAAGATTACATTCTGCAAGTAGTAAAGGAGGGGTAAAAAGATGACAATTTTTGAATTAGTAACGTCAGATCAAATTACGGCTTATTGGGAGTCGCAAGCTCAAAACAGAAAACCTTATCTTGGTGAGGAGTTATTCCCATCGCAGCAAAAGTTAGGTTTGAGCATTAAATGGATCAAAGGGTCTCAGGGGTTACCGGTTGTGTTAAAACCATCGGCATATGATGTGGCTGCAAAGAAGAGAGACCGAATCGGATTCGACAAGTTAAACATGGATATGCCATTTTTCAAAGAATCTACGTATATTGACGAGGAACTTCGGCAGGAGTTAAATAAGGTACTTGAGACGGGGAATCAAGCTTATATTGATTCAATTATGAATCAGGTATTTAATGATACAACCAATCTTTTGGACGGTGCTGCTGCACAGCGTGAGCGTATGAGAATGATGGCTCTAACAACTGGTAAGATCAGCATTAAGGCAAATGGCCAGAATTATGATTATGATTATGGTATTCCTAGCAATCACATGGTTGATTCTACAAAAGCATGGTCTGATCCAACGGCTACAATCATTGATGATATTCGTGATCTTATGAATCTGATTGAAGACGAGACTGGCGTTCGACCTGAAAGGGCTGTATGTTCAAGAAAGACATTCGGTTATATCAGAAAAAATAATGAGATTCGTCAGGCAATTCTTGGAAGTGATGCTACAGCACCAGTATCTGATACGAAGATCATGGATTACATTATGGACGAGTTAAAGTTGGATGTTGTAGTATACAGCAAGAAAGCAAAGGACGAGAAAGGAAACGAGTTCCAGTATGTTGCAGATGATACATTTGTTATCTTTCCACAGGGTAAGTTAGGAACTGGATGGTTTGGTACAACGCCAGAACAATCAGATCTCATGGCAGGTTCTGCTGCTAATGTATCAATTACAGATACAGGTGTTGCAGTTACTACATCAAAGAAAACTGATCCGGTTAACGTTGATACTAAAGTGTCTATGATTTATTTGCCTTCGTTCGAGACAGCAGATCATGTTGGTATCATTGATGTTACTGGTGCTTAATTTGGAGGTAGTATAACATGGCAATGGTAATTATTGAAAGAGACGGAAAGCAAGCAAAGGTTTCGTATGGTTCATTTAAGAACAGTTTTGAAAAGGTTGGCTGGAGGATCTCAGGTGCTTCAAAAAGTAAGCTTCATAAGTTGTCTAATGAAAATACCAAAGGAGAGGCAAAAGCCTCTTCTGAGGTTAATGGTGAATCCAAGAAGGTATTTGAGTCAAAGGATGAATGGGATGCGGCTGATGAAGAGCTTGAGATGGAAAAGTCAATCGATGAAATGGATATGAGTGAGCTTAAGAAGTTTGCCGAATCTAAAGGAATCAATACGAAAGAGCTGAAGACTGTAGGTGCTTTAAAGAAAGCTATTAAAGCGGTAATGTAAGGAGGTGGCCATATGGCAGAACTTTCCAAGCAGGATCGTATCAAAAAACTTCTTAGAGAAGAGGAATGTCCATTTTTTGCAGATGGAGACATAGAGTTCTATTTGTCAGAAAATGGTGGCAATGTTAACAAGACATTATATCAAATGCTTTTGATAAAGGCAGAAGATACAACATTAAATGTATCAGGATTAAATTGCGCAGATACTTCAAAATATTTTAGAAGACTTGCGCAAAGATACAGGCAGAACAATTCAGGGCAATTGAAAGGAGGTTGATGTATATGAAAGCATCCAACTTCCTTTTACATCGTTTACAAGTACAACTTAATATGAGAGGTATTGAGTATGTATTTAGTAGACAAGCACTGGACAAGTTTGGACAGCCAATTGAGGGCGAAGATGATGAAAATGTTATTGTAGGTATTTATCACGAATCTAATTCTTATATTCAGACGACAGGTGGAAATGCAACAGTAATACGTACAAGAAAAAGCCCAATGATTTTATGTTTGTTCGCAGATGGTGATAAAATTAAGCAAGGTGATAGGATAGTTATAAACGAAAAAACATATAAGGTTTCTGGTGTTTTGGACATTCAAAATTATCATATTGCAGCAGATATATCGCTCGAGGAGGTGCTTGAGTAATGCCAGAATTTGAATGGGATATGAACATTGAAAATTTAAAAAATGGTATTGTAGCAGTTGATAAAAAAGCACAAGCTGCTGTAGAAATGTATGCAAAAAATCAGGCCAAAATGCTTGAATCGTATGCTAAGCAAAAAGCACCTTGGACGGATAGAACAGGAATGGCTAGGAAGTCATTGAATGCAACGACCGAAAAAAGGCAAAATGGTATAAGAATAACATTAGCACATAGTGTTGATTATGGTTTGTGGTTAGAGTTGGCACATGAGAAAAGGTTTGCTATCGTAAAGCCTACAATTGAGCTTAAAGGCAATGATGTATTGAAAGGTTATGCAAATTTACTTGGTAAGATTGGGTATTAAGGAGGTATGTTGAATGTCAGTATATGAAAAAGCATACGATAGCTTTAAAGAAGCGGGATTTAAAACATATGTACCCAATACCCATAAAGGTGATGTAACGGAGCAATATATTGTTTTGTTGGATGGTGGTAGAACACGAACCAATAATTTTTCGTCACAAACAGTTTTGCTTGACGTACTATGTTATGTTCCTGGAAATCGTTTTACAGATTTAGATATTCTTGCCGATGAAGTAAAGAATGTGGCAAAAAATAAATTATTTCCATTGTTGATACCAACAGGAAATGAGACACAAGCGTATTACGATGATTCGATAAATGGATGGATGAAATCGGTCGAATATCGTTATACAGTTAGAAATAGAAGTTTAAGATAAGGAGGACAATAAAATGGCAGAACCAAAAAGAGGCACAGAAGTTGCTATGATTGATGCATGCCTTGTTGTTATGAGGACAAAAGGAGAAATGGAACAGCAACTTGCACTCGATACAGCGTCTCAAGTTGAAGTTGCAATTGCTACAGAAACGACGGATGCGGTAAAACTTATTGTTAAAGGTAAGTTAATTGCTCAGAAGAAAGCTGTGACTACCGTTACTGGCAATACATTAACATTAACAGATAATGTATTTAACTTTGAGCAGGCGAAAATTATTCAGGGTGGTACGTTGTACTATTGGACAGATAACGATCACACTTCTACACAGACAACAAAAACAGAGTTTGGAATTGCAGGGTATGAACCACCTGTTGCAGGAAGCGCAGAAAAAGGGGAAGTATTTGACCTTGATCTTTATTCGGCAGTATATGATACCTCTGGTGATATTGTTCAGTATGAGAAGATTTCTTATCCGAATTGTACGGGACAGCCATTTGGTGTTGGTGCTCAGGATGATACATTTAATGTTAATGCAATCACAATTGATAGTGCTCCACCAAAAGGAAAGGCACCATATTCGATTATGACTGTTAAAGAACTTCCTGCAATTGCAGAGTAGTAAAAGGAGAAAATAAAAATGGCAAAAGATCAATTAAAAGTTACATCGATAAATACCTTGAAAGGTTACATGAAAGGATCTCTTGTAAAGTTGCCAAGTTTTGGAGATGGCCAGGATTTCGTTGCAAGATTGAAAAGACCTTCGTTACTGGATATGATGAGAACTGGGCAGATTCCAAACGAACTTCTTTCCTCGGCATCTGATTTGTTTGCAGAAGGTACAGGTTCATTTGTATCTGACAAAGACAATATGTCAAAATTGTATGATGTTATGGATAAGCTTTGTGAAGCAACATTTGTAGAACCATCGTATGATGAAATGAAAGAAGCTGGAATCAAACTTACAGATGAACAGTTGATTTTCATTTTTGATTATTCGCAGAATGGGGTGAAAGCTCTTGATTCCTTTCGTCAGGAGCAAAGAGATATTGTCGATGATACAATTGAGCAAGCTTTATCAGATACGACCGAGTAAAATTGCAGGAATTGAAGATACTTACGTAGCATATTGTTTTGATGAAGCTTGTGCATATATTCAAATTCGTATAGACAACGAAGAAAAGCCAGCCTTTAATAAGATTGGCAATGATAAAAGTAATGATAAAAAAAGTAAAAAAAGAATAAAAAAGAATCAAAGAATGTTACCGAGTGAAATATATGAAAGGTATAAGTGAGGTGATAAAGAGTGGCAGTAAATCTTGGTACAGCAGTTGGTTATTTGGATTTAGATACTTCTAAATTTCAAAAAGGATTTAAAAGTGCATTGGCGTCTGTGAATGAATTCAAAAATGGTTCTAGCGGAATAAGTAGTGCACTTAAAGGAGTAGGATCAGCTATGACGTCTGTTGGAAAAGATATGACGTTAAAAGTTAGTGCTCCGCTTGTTGCCGTAGGTGCTGCCGCTGTTAAAGCCTCATCATCTTTGGAAAAAGGGTTGTCTAAAGTTAAGGCTATTTCTGGTGCAACATCTAGTGATATGGTTATGCTTAAAGACAAAGCGATTGAAATGGGCGCCAAGACAAAGTTCTCAGCTTCAGAAGCAGCCGATGCTTTTACATACATGGCAATGGCCGGTTGGAAAACGAAAGATATGATGGATGGTATCGATGGTATCATGAATCTTTCAGCTGCAGATGGCTTGGATTTAGCAACTACGTCCGATATTGTAACAGATGCAATTACAGCATTCGGATTGTCAGCCAAAGATTCTACGCATTTTGCAGACGTATTAGCAGCTGCGTCAAGTAATGCAAATACAAATGTGTCAATGTTAGGTGAATCGTTTAAATATGTAGGTCCAGTTGCAGGTGCTATGGGATATTCAGTCGAAGATGTTTCCACAGCATTAGGCTTGATGGCAAATAGTGGTATTAAAGCATCTGCCGCTGGTACTTCATTAAGAACGTTACTTACTAATATGGCAAAGCCAACGGACGATATGGCAGCAGCTATGGATGCATTGGGAATAAGTCTTTCAGATAGTTCCGGTAAAGTAAAACCATTAGGACAATTGATGGATGAATTAAGAGATCATTTTTCGAATGGTGTTATTAGTTCTGATGAATTTACAAAACAGTTATTTAAGTTGAATAATGCTTGGGCTGATGGCAAAATAAAAGATGAAGATTACAATGAATCTTTGAAAGATTTGATGGCTTCTGCTTATGGAGTAGAAGGAGCAGAGAGAGCCAAGTATGCCGCTACTTTAGCCGGTAAGGAAGGAATGGCAGGATTGCTTGCTATATTGAATACTTCAGATGAAGATTATAAAAAGTTAAAAAAATCTATTGATGGAGCTTCAGATGCATATAACGGTCAAGGTACAGCAGCTGGTATGGCGCAGACTATGTTGGATAACTTAGATGGACAAGTTACTATTTTGAAGTCAACTTTGGAATCATTAGCAATTTCAATTGGCGATATGCTATTGCCATACATTAAATCATTCGTTGCATGGTTACAGTCACTTGTTGAGTGGTTAAATGGTCTTGATGATGGACAGAAAAGAACGTTGATTAGAATAGCGGCTATTGTCGCAGCAATAGGTCCATTGTTGATAATCGGAGGTAAAGTTGTAAAGCTTATATCTACGATAGTTAATGTTGTTACATTTTTTACAACAACAGTAGTTCCGTGCATAAAGGCGATAGGAATGTTAAAGGCAGGATTCACTGGAGTGGAGCTTGTTTTGGAAGGTTTTTCAAAAGGTATTGTCGGAGTAGCATCTAAGTTGGCAATATTAACAGGTCCAGTAGGAATTGTAATTGCAGCAATTGCAGCTTTAGTTGCAGCATTTGTTGTATTGTGGAACAAGTCGGATGCTTTTAGAAATTTCTGGATAAATCTTTGGAACAAGTTAAAGAGCACAACAAAGACAATTATTGATGCTATAGCGAAGTTCTTTACAGAAACACTTCCGAAAGCATTAAAAAAAGCCGAAACTTTTGTCAAGAACTTTCCTGAGAATTTTGTGAATTTTATGAAAAATTTGCCAAGGAATGTGGGACTGATTATTGGCAAGGTGGCTGGTTCGATTGCTAGCTTTGCTGTCAACGTAGCAAAGAAAGGAGCTGAAGCTGGTAAAAAATTTGTAGAGAATGTTGTAAAATTCTTTAAAAATTTGCCCAAAAACGTAGCGACATTTTTGACAAATGTAGTAACAAGTGCAATCAAGTTTGTTAAGGAGTTTCCGGAAAAAGCAAGAGAAGCATCAAAGAAGTTTGGTAATATGCTTATAAATGGTTTAAAAAGTTTGCCAGGAAAGATGCTTAGTATTGGTAAGAATATAATTGATGGTATCGTTAAAGGCATTAAAAATGCATGGGGAAGTGCAAAAAAGGCTGTATCTGATTTCGCAGGAGGAGTCGTTGATGGATTTAAGAGTGCTTTTCAAATTCATTCTCCGTCAAAAGTTATGAAGGAGAAAATTGGATATAACATTGTTAATGGTCTCATAGCTGGTGTTAAAGCTAAGAAGGGAGAAGCAAAGAAAGCAGCTTCTGAGGTGTCGCAAGATATTGTGGATGCAGCTAAGACTAAGTTGGATGTTTTGCAGACATATAACAAAATCTCCGAGGAAGGTGAAATTCTTTATTGGCAATCACTGTTGGGCCATTTGAAAAAAGGATCTAGTGCATATCTTGAAGCATATAAGAGCTACAAAGAAGCAAAGCAAAAGTACAATGAAGAAATTAAGAATATGGAAAGCGAGTACAAAGAAAAAGTTACTACTGTATATTCTGATTTGAAAAATGAAGTTACGGATCTTACTAAGGCATATAAAGATCAGGTTGCAAGTAGGAAAGAGGCACTGTTATCTTCGTTTAAATTATTCGACAAGTATGAGATTAGTACAGATAAATCTGGAAAAGATTTGACTGATAACTTACAATCTCAGGTTGATGCTTTGCAGCAGTTCAATGGTCAAATGGAAAAATTGGAAGGAAGAAAAATCTTACCAAAAAGTCTGATTACAGAATTGAGGGAGCAAGGTGTTGCGGCTACAGGTGAATTGACAACGTTGAATGCCATGACTTCTGATCAATTGAAGCAATATGCCGATTTGTGGAAACAAAGAAATAAACTTGCAAAAGAAGAAGCTGATCGTGAAAATAAAGAGGCATACGATAAACTACAAGGCGATATTGCAAAAGCTCAATCGGCAGCATACAAAAAGCTTGACAAACTTGCTACGCAGTATGAAAAGAAGCTAAAGAAGATGAAAAATAATGCTTATGATAGTGCAAATATTGCTGGTAAAAAAACAGTTAAAGGATTGGTTGATGGAATTAACAAAAGTAAAAATAAACTTGAAAAGACATTGGGTGGTATATTAGATACTGTAAGTTCGTATATGAGCAAGATGAATGCGAAGGTTGCGGATTATAATTCAAAGGCAAATAGCGTAAGTCATTCACATAGGCAAGGTTTGACGTATGTTCCATATGACGGGTATCAAGCAACATTGCACGAAGGTGAAAGGGTTCTTACAAAAGAAGAAGCAAAGAATCAAACATCTGGTGGTGATACATTTATATTCAATAGTCCAAAAGCAATTGATGAAAGGGAGGCTGCTAGACAAATGAAGTTAGCTAAAAAGCAGTTGGCAATGGATTATTGATAATTTGTAAAGGTGGTGATAAGGTGGTGAGATAAATGGTTGAAAGTATAAAGATAAAAAACTTGGCTACAAATGTTGTGAAAAGTTTTGATATGTCGGAAGCAGATTATTTGATTTATGAAGGTGCTATTGATTGGGGTACGGTTGCAGTTAACCATAATACATTTTCATATCCAACCCAAATAGGTGCATATATTACAAATACAGTAATTGGCACTAGAGATATATCAATAAATGGCTGGATAATTGGTGAAACGTTAGAAGAGATAGAGAAAAAGAAAAACTCGTTATCAAGGCTTATCAATCCGGTTGAGCAAGTTACTATTTACGTTGGTAAATATTCAATTTCAGGCAAACCTAGTAGCAATGTTACGTATGGTAAAGAATATGCGGAAAATAACGATGTTTGCTGCAAATTCTTGATACAGATATTATGTGATTATCCAATGTTTATTTTGACGAATCCATTAACGCCTGAAATTGGTAAAATATTTGGTGTATTTATGTTCCCACTGACAATTCCTAAAAATAAAGGTTTGATAATGGGTTATAGACAAAGAAGTCTATTCACGACAATAAATAATCAAGGAAGTATTAGTGTAGGTATTAAGATTAAGATATATGCACATGGAACGGTAAATAATATTGAAATCATTGACGTAAACAGTGGAAAAAAGATAAGAATAAATAAAGTGTTAAATAGTGGAGAAGTTGTTGAAATTGATACTAATGCAGGGAATAGACATGTTTATGGTTTTGTTAATGGAATTGAGCAAGACTATATTCAATACTTTGATTATGATTCAGAATGGTTACAGTTGCAAACAGGTATAAATACATTGACGTTTAGATCATATTCAAGTGGCAACATACGAGATGAATCTTATAAAAGAGCAGAGGTTATTATTGAGTACAAGTCTGCAAGATATAATATACCGGAGGAGTAAAATATGAGGTTGGAAGTATTTGATTTCGAATTGAATCGCTTAGGTCTTATAGAGATTTATTCTTCGATAAATTACACACTTAAATTCATTGATGTAGGTAGCTTCGAGTTAAAGTGCGCAATAAATGAGCAAAATGTTAAACTTATTCAGAAGAATCGTTTTTTGTGGATAGAAGATGAAGTATGTGGTATTATTCAATACATAAGTTCATCTACCGATGATGGTACTATAACTGTGAAGGGCAAGCTTGCAAAAGAAATGTTGAATTGGCGGTGGGTTTATCCATGCTTTGTTAAGACTGGAGAACCAGCTGCACTAGCTGAAAGTATCGTCAATATTCATTGCGTAAATCCTTCTGAGTCTAAGCGTAAAATGAAAGGGCTTGTAATTGGTAATGCAGGATATGTCATTAACAAGCCACATATAACGTATCAAAAGACGGGAGATACAGTTCTTACCTCTGTCCAAAACATTTCAACAGCAAACAACCTTGGCTTTGAAATATATTTTAATCCAAGAAATGTAAATCCATTTAAGTTTGTTATGTTGGAAGGGAAAGACAGGACAATTGGAAACAAAGATGGAAACAAACCAGTTGTTTTTTCAAGAGATTTTGAAAATATAATATCAGGTAGTTATGAATACAATGATGATAGTTTTCGCAATATAGCTTTAGTTGCCGGAGAAACTACTGACGGATCTAACAACGAGAATGCAGCAAGGACATTTTTAGTTGTAGATCAAATAGGAAGTGAGAATGTGTCTAGCTTTTACAGAAAAGAGCTTTACATTGATGCAAGAGACTTACAGTCTGAATACTCAGAAGAAGCAACCACAAAAGATGATGAAGGAAATGATATTACAGAAACAGTTCAGAAGAAAATGACTGAGCAGGAGTATAATGCAACATTGTCGAATCGTGGTTTTGAAAAGATGGGAGAAACTTTAGTTGAGGAGTCATATGAGTCTCAAATAAGAACAGATGCGAGGACAATATATCAGTTTGGAAAAGATTATACATATGGTGATTATGTTACTGTAATTGACAAAAGCTTAGGAATAATGCTAAATGTACAGATTACGGAGATGCAAATTGTTTATGATGCTAATGGTTACGATTATATACCAACTTTTGGGAATAGTGTTCCAACGATACTAAAAAAAATAAAACGAATAATATAGGTGGTGATAGTAATGGCAGAAACAAGTGGATTTTTTAATGCTGAGATGGTTGAAGGCGATGGCTCGATAACATACGATAGAATATACTATGCAGATCAATTTGCTTATTATTTTAGCAAGTTCATTTCAAACGGTGTTTACATCAATCCTGCCACACAATTAAAAGTAACATCAAAAGGTGAATTGAAGTTAAATGTGGCGGTTGGTGATGCATTCATAAACGGTTATTGGTATAAGAATGATGAGAACTTTGAATTGCAACTTGCACAAGCAGATGGTTCTTTGCCGAGGATTGATAGAGTTGTATTACGATGGGACTCATTGACAAGATATATCAATCTTGCAATATTACAAGGGAATCCGGCAGCTACACCAAGTGCAAAGAACCTTACGAGAAATGCTGATACGTGGGAACTTGGTCTTGCAGACGTATACATTGAAAGAGGTGTTTTGTCTATTTCGGATGCGAATGTAACCGATCTAAGACCAGATAGAACATATTGTGGATATGTTGCAGGAGTTGTAAATCAAATTGATACAACAAATCTTTTTGCACAGTTTACAGATGCATTTGAACAATATTATGAAAAGCAAGTAACGGCTTCAGATAAGTTTAGTTCTGATCTTGCAAAGAAATATAATGATTATGCAGTTCTTGCAGAAACTAACTTTGGAAAGTGGATGACAGATACAAAGGGTGATTTTGATACATGGTACGAAACTATTCAAGCAATGCTTAGTGATGAGGAAGCAGTTAAACTTGCAAATCAGATTTCAGAGTTAAAAAAGCAGTTTCAATTGCTTGCATTAAGAGGGTTAAAAACAGATCTGTTTGAATTGGCATCAAATGATGGTTCTGTATTTACCGAAAATGCGCAGAATGCATACGTATTCTTGAAGCAGATATATGGTAAGTCTGAGCTGGTGAATGATGCATTTATTAGCGTTGGTGAATCTGGTGCACTTGAATTTGATTCAGTTGACGCAACAAATGAGAATGTAAGTAGCGCTAAGTTAATAACTGGAATGCCTTTGAGAGGATTTATTATTGATGATGTAGCTGTTGCAAATTATACAGATGCAAATGGTAAATATTGGTTGTGCGATAGCATAGAACTTTCTGTAGATGGTTATTGGTATTGCATTAAAAGAGTTGGCAGTATTTTGTCATATAACTCTGAGAGCGTAGGAAGTATTTATAAAACACCAACAGGAACTTTAGACAAAGGAAAACAGGTGCTTTATAAGTTAAGTGATTACGTTGTTTCGAAACTTGCAGATGAAGAACAAAGTCAATTATCTGAATTACTTTCTTATGGTGGAGGTAAGTTACCAGCCACGACGGGAAGCAATGCGGCTGAAGCTATTCAATTGCATGTAAAACAAAATGTTACAGATGAAAATGGTGCACATAACATAAGATTAAGAAATGGCTCATTACAATACAAAGAAGGAAATGAATGGAAAGATGCAGAACAGTATAGTAAGAATGTTGATTTTTCTACGTCGACGAGCAAATCACTTAATGACAGTATTGAAGCCAATTTGGTATTATCAAATGCTACCAGGAATTTACTACCTTATCCATATGTTAAAGCTAGCGGAAGCATTTCACATGGCGTGACTATGACATACACTAAGGAAGGAACAATATCATTGGATGGCACAATATCAGACGGTGTTGTACAACCCGGTTTTGTATTATATGAGAATGTTGAGAAGTTATTTAACGGTGCTGTAAATACGCTGTATTCTAAGTATGATACGACAATTAAAGGAAGTTTACACTCGTTTTTTCAAATTTTTAAAAAAAATGATGGCTCTTGGGTAACTAACGTTGAGACTTTGTCAAAAAATGATTATGACTGGGCAAACTATAAATGCAATTATGTAATTCAATATCATAAAACATCCGGTGATATTCACGGGACAGTTTCTAATATTAGAATAGTAACCAACGCTGACGACCCATTTGTTCCATATTCCGGATACGATATTAAGACGATTGGAAAGAATCTGATTCCGTATCCATATTATGGAGGTTCTTCGCATACTTCGAATGGAATAATGTTTACTGTAGATTCAAACGGAGTAATACATGCTTCTGGAACAGCATCTAATACCGCATACTATACGCTGCATGCATACGCTTTAATTCCTTGTCTTACGGTTGGGAATAAATATACCATGACACTAACTGTAAAAAATGGAACAGCATCAGTATATTTAGCAAATAATAAAGGTGATAAAAACACGGATATAGCTGCCATACGTACGCTAACGAATGATACAAATTCGACGATCTTCACTTTTACAAGAATAGATGGGGCGAATGATCAACTAGGCGTGTACATCACATCAGGAATAACCCTAACCGACTGCCAAATCAAAGTTCAATTAGAAGAAGGAGAAATTGCTACAAACATAACTAAATATAACACCTCAATCACGAAGATAACTAATGATACAGAGTTCCCTATAACTGGGCTTAAATCATTTGATGGTATAACTAATATTGTTTCGCCAGGAAATGTAAAAGTAACATATGCTGAAAGTGAAAATGGAGCTGCGATTCTTGACACGTTAGAAAATAAGCTCGATAAAGATAATATAGTAAACAACCAAACTACGACAGCTGAAGGATTTTCACTGGACGCACGACAGGCTAATCCGAACATAGAAGGCAGCCTTGGTGCTATGATCAAAGCAGTTAGCAACAAGAAAGTACCGTCGATAGCCATAGAGAACATATTTACTGGGAATCCGTTTATTGTTATTAGCGGAACTTCTGATTTAGCAAAGTTCAGTAACACTCATTGGGACCCAGATAACGGTGGCTATCAGATTAATGATATACAGTATACAGCTGGAGCAACAGTTAACGCAACAGTTAGCACATCATTACCAGCTCATAGCATTGTAATCATTGACGTGAATACGCTTAACCAAGATAATATTAAAGTGCAGGGTTCGTGCATAATGCATAACTTAACAGACAATGCAAGCAATAGCAGTTTCTCAATTTCCTTTACTGGACGTAGTGGAAGCATAGTAAGATCAACTATTCGATATATGCCATTGGTCATTCATTTAGCTTAAAGAAAGGAAGGTAACAAAAAAAATGGAAAAAATTATCTTAACTAATAATACAGAGTTCGAGATTTGTGAAGGAGCAAGTCTTGGTAATATTCAGATTGAGGCTGAGAGTTTCGAAGCCATTAAAACGATCACAGATGCTTTTATAAATGATAACCTTGTAGAGGTAACATTTAAGCATAATGGCGAAATATCCGGCAAATACACCGATTTGAAATTAGATGGTTTTACATATATGCAAAATGAAGATGGTAAAGAAGACGGCACATATATCGTTACCATCAGGTTGCAGATGAAAACGGAAATTGAAAAAGTAATAAAAGTAATAGATGAATTGAAAGCAGGACATGAGTCCAATGCCGGAGCAATTCAAGATCTTGCAGATATGTTAGCAGGAGGTGGTGAATGATGGAAACATTTAATAGATTGATTAAGTTTTACGTACGTAGAATTATTGTAGATAAAAAACTTAAACTTGAAGATGTACCAGAAAAGTGGAGAGATGAAGTTGAAAAAGAAATTAAAAAATAATTGTTGTACAAAATAGGTAAAATGTGTTATAATTATAATAGATACAAAAAAGGTGGTGATAAAAATGGCAACAATTGATGTTGTAACTGATAGATTTCAGATAACGAAAGTTTCACAGAAAGTGGTCGGTTCTGAACCTAAAGCCGATTTTAATGCCTTGTTTAAAAGTGAAGGATATAGATTTGTAGATCAGATTAGTAAAATGTTAAAGAATAATGATATCAACAATAAGGAATTTCAAAAACAAGTAAACGATTTGCTTAAACAATATTCAGGCAAAATTGATGCAAACACGTCAGAGATTACAGCAAATTCTGCCAGAATAGGAAAGGCTGAAAATAATATTCAGTTAACCAATCTTAGTGTTCAATATTTACGAGATGATCTTTCAGGTTTGCAGCGTACTGTCAATTACAATAGTCAGAATATTGGTTCTCTTACAAATGACGTATCTTCACTGAAAAGTCAAACGTCTTCGTTATCGGATAAATATACGGCTCTTAGTTCCGCAATTGATGCAATTGGCGATGAAGTATTTCAGTTGTCGGAGTTGGGTTCAGGAGAGGGAAATGATTCAGATTTACAAACAATGAACAGAGGCTTAGCGTTGAAGCTTGCTAGTAGAATATATTTGATAGGGGCATCTTTTAGGCCGTCAGGTAATGTATATCTTTCTAGTGCCAGAGAAGTATTACGAATAACAGGATTATCTTCTATGGGTTTTCAAAATGCATTTGTAAATAGTGAAACACTTTCTGTTTCGGGAAGTGCGATAGTTGTAGCCGTAAGCGGTGAAATGGATGGAGATGCAGTAAGTATCAAAGTAGCAGCACCAACAGGACAGATTTTGCTACCAGCATACGAAGAAATACATTTACCAATCATACAAATGTTTTTATCATAAGTAGACTGGTGGTGAGTATATGAATCCTATTTCTATAATTACATGTTGTGTAGGTATAATCGGCTGTGTAATTGGTGTTGCAACATTTGTATCGGCACAATTATCGAAAGCAAAACAAGATGGTGCTTTGATGGAAAAAGTTGATTATCTTGTAAGAGGATTTGATGAACAAAAGAAGGATCAAAAGCAGCGAAACGATCATCAAGACGATATTATTTCTGAGCATGCGATTGCAATTGAGAATTTACAAACAAGAATGAAGAATGTAGAAAAGGTTGTGTTTAACAAACATGAATGATGAACAGTTAGAAAGAGAGAATGAGAGATTGTCAGCTTTAAATTCAATTCTTCTTGATACTGCTAAGAGCCAAGAAAAATTGATTAAACAATTTCGGAAAATGCTTTTGGTGGTTGTGGTTTGTTTCGCAGGTATTATATGTTGTATGACGATAGGTTTCTTTTGGTACGAAAGCCAATTTGAAACTACGACAACAACTACTACAACTACAGATATGAATACAAGTGGTGATAATGCAAATATTAACAATGTTACTGATGGTGACATGTATAATGATGATGCAGCAATGTATAAGTAAAGTAAGGGACGGTTGAAATATACCGTCCTTTTTATATTGCTGTAAAGTCATATAATGCCTCAGGAATGATTTTTATTTATCCAATGGTAAAATAATCATCCAATCATTAAAATGTCAATATGGGTCAAATAAGGACTTAAAAACTTTTTTAATAAATTTGCAATTTCCTATTTACTTTTTCAAATGATGTGGTATAATAGAATTAACAAATAAATCAGTAAACACCTAGGAGGGAAATAAAATGTTAGATAGAGAATTTACAGTAGTAGTAAGAAAGCACGGAAAGAAAACACATTCAAATATTAGAGCTTTTGAAATGAAAAGAACAATGAGTGAAATAATAATTAAAGATATTTGCGGAAAAGTTCATAAATACGATAGAAGCATATATGAAGCAAAAAGAATCTACAGAGATTAAAATAATTGCACTGTTGTGAAATAGAGCAAAATAAAACATCTAGGAGGAAAATAGAATGGAAGTTATTTGTAAATCATTAAATGGAGTAAAGTTTATCTGTTTAAGAAATTCAAAAGGAAAAATCTTTAGCAAGTTGAAGATTGAATCAAGAACTGATTGGAATGAACTGCTTAAAAATAAGTGTTACGAAGTATGGTCTCATACAGGTAAGAATCCAGAAAGAATAATTATGAATCAATCAGCATACTCTGAACTTGAATGTGAAAAGGTATCTGAGGTGAGTTTAAGAAAAAAGCAATCTGGATTGTTTTATGAATCGATTCAAGTGGTTGTAAAATAATTTGAAAAAATTTTTAAAAAACTGTTTACAAATTAAAATTTATGGTATATAATAAATACATAATCAAATAACAAATAATTCTTAGAAAAGAGAGGTAATAAAAATGAGATATTTTGTAATTGCTAAAAAATACGATGATGACAAGAAAGCACAGATAAAATATATTGCAGGAGAGTTCGATTCTTTTCCATGTGCTAAGATCTTTAATGATGCTTATAACGAGTATTATAAAGCAGATGCATGTATCGTTTATCAAAGTAAACTGTATTAAAATTCATTGCACTGTCGTGAGATAGAGCAAAAAAAGATAAATGGATAAATGTTAAGATTAAAGGAGGAAGTCAAGAATGACAAGAAATGAGTTAGAAAACATGACAAAAGAAAATGTAGCAAAGGTTGCAAAGGATCTTGGTGTAAAGCGTTACAAAGGAAAGTCAATGCTTTCAAAAAAAGAGTTAATTGATGGCATTTGTAAAGCAATGGAATCAAATGATGATGTAGCCGATGCACAAAAAGCAATTAACGAAGCTGGTGAGCAGGTCAAAAATAAAATTGTTGTTGATCGTAAAGTAAAGGACGAAAGAATTTTATCTGCTCCAATTGGTACATTGATTGCTTTTCGTGAGCCAGAAACTGGCAAGTTAAATACTGCAAAGCTTACCAATAGAAACAAATCAAAAAAACTTATCAAGTGTGAAACACAATATGGCAAAGAGTTTTTGATTTCATTCAGTGATATTGTTTGGACGAAGACAGGATCAAGATGGCCGAAGTCAATTTATGAGGAGTTGAAAGGAAAGAAAGCAGATGCAGGTAAAGAAATCTAATACAAATGATAAGAAAGCCTTTTCTGAAGTATTGGATCTTTATCGGTTAGAACAGAAGTTCAAAGTAGCAAAGCAACAATATGAGGATCAAAAGAAAAAGCTTTCGCTGAATGTGAGAAATTATATGTTCTCCAAAGATTATTCACAGTTAGATTTTAAAAGTAGAGAATTTGGTAAAGTACATGTTTCAAATGTAATTCGTAAGTCAATTATCTGGGATGTTGAAAAACTTAAGAATAAGTTAGATAAGGATTTAACAGATCAGTTTGTCGAAAAGAAATACATAGTAAATAATATGCCCGGTTTGGTTAAACTTTTGAAAGAAGCTGGTGTTAATCCAAAACAATTCAAGAAATTTATAACTGTTGAAGAAAAAGTAAATCAACAGAAAATGAATGAACTTTCAGAAATTGGAGAGATTGACAAAGAGGACATTAAAGGTTGTTATGAGTTAAAGGAAGCTGAGGGCTACTTAAGGATTAGTGTGAAAGAGCTGGAGAATGAGGGATGAAGAAAATGCATTGGCAAAAGTTCTTTGGTTCTATGGTCTTATTGGTAGTGTAGATTCCGAAGAACAAAAAATAATTTGTCCATTTCACGAGGATGCAAATCCTAGTATGATTGTTAATTTAAAGCAAGGAAGTTATTACTGCTTTGGTTGTCAAGAATCTGGTGATGCATTAAAATTTGTGATAAGAATGGAACGTAAGCTGCATAGATTAAATGATATTCAAGGATGTAGAAAATATTTTGAAATTCTTAAGTCAAATAAATGCAGCAAAGTAAATTTTCACAGAGTGGAAAAAGTCAAAAAGACTTCAAAGCAAATGTATGCAGAAGCACATGATTACTTCCATGGTTTATCAAAAGTCAATTGGAGAAAGAAAAGTGATTTTGAAGAAGTAAATGAAGTAAGAGATTATATGAAGAAACGAGGATTTAATCCAAGTACTTTAAACAAGATCGATGCAAGAGTTACATTCAGTAAAAATTATGAATTGATTTTTCCAATGTTGGATAACGGAAGGTTCAAAGGATGGGTGTGCAGGACAAATATTCCAGAAGTTGAACAGAAAAGAAAGTATTTGTACAATAAAGGATTTCGCCGTAAAGTATCACTAATCGGAGACTATGGTGATAATGAAGTTTTATTTGTTGTTGAAGGATTTATGGACAGGCTTAAGTTCATTCAGTTTGGTGTTAATAATGTAGTTGCAATCTTAGGTTGGAAAATGTCATTACATCAAATTGAAAAGATAAAAAGTAAAAAGAATATTAAGTATATTGTATCTGCATTGGACAATGATCCATGTGGTATTAAAGGAAGTAAATACTTAGAAAGTGTATTCAAAGAGAAATATGTTAGATTTGCATATCTCAAAGGAATAAAAGACCCAGGTGAAATGTCAGAAGAGACATTCAATAAAATGTATAGAAAGACAATGAATAAGATAAGACACAAAGAACATGAAATGCATGGACGAAGTAAAGATGAATAGTAGATGCAACCGAGAGTATGATCGTGCTGGTACATATGGTGGGAAAGGTGCTTCGCAGGATGGAGAGGTCAAATGGTAAGGTATATCTCAATAATATCTAAATATGTCAACTTGCATATATGTAAATAGTTGTAGAGTAGAAAGGAAATAAAAATATTATGGGTTTGTTAGACAAAATGAAGCAGGAAGCTGCAAAGTCTGGAGCAAGCAAAGGAAAATTCATGTACTTCAGACCGGACGAGAAAAAACGTGTAAGATTCTTACAGGAGCTTGATGATGGACTTGAAATTCAGTTTCATGACAATTATGAGAAAGGAATAAATGTTCCATGTCAGGAAATTTTTGGTAAAGATTGTCCATATTGTGAGGATGAAGATCTTAGGACAAGAAGTCAGTTTGCGTTTTCAGTTTATGATTACGATGCAAAGGAAGTTAAGATTCTTATGCAAGCAGTAAATCAGTGTTCAGCAATTCCTGCACTTGTAAATATGGCAGAAACATATGGGACAATTACAGATCGTGATTATGTATTGAAGAAGACAGGTAAAGGTTCGACTTCAAGCTTTACAATTATCCCGATGGATAAGAACAAATTCAGAAATGAAAAGGCGAAAGCACTTTCAAAAAAAGCATTGCTTAAGTATCTCAATCAGGCTTTTCCTTGTGATACATCTGATGATGACTATGAGGACGATGAAGATGATTATGAAGACAGTCATAAGAAACCTAATACAAAGAAGAAAAAGGCTTCTGAGGATGACTGGGATGATGAGGACAATACATCTGATTATTCAGATATGTCAGCACGTGAGCTTTATGATCTTTGTTGTGATCGTGATATTGAGTGTCAGAAGAAACGTCCGGCAAAATACTATATCAATCTGTTAAAAGAGGATGATGCAGCTCATAATGATTGGGATGATGATGAAGATTCTGATGAAGATGAATGGGAGGATGACGATGAGTAAATCATTTGCAGATTTTTTCAATGATCAGGTTGTTTTTCAAAAAGAAGTCAATGAAAAATTTGGATATGGCGTAAGTGTAAAAAATATTCCAGAGGATAATGTTGAGGTTGCAAAATACCATATGCTTGCGTTGATGGAAGAGACAGGTGAATTGGTAAAGTCTGATAAGCGTTGGAAGAATTATCGTAATACTCATTATGACAAAAGTAATAAATTGGAAGAGCTTTCCGATTGCTTTATTACATTATTTAATGTGGCAATGTACAGTGGTATCTCAGCCGAAGAGCTTGAATTAGCATTAACTAAAAAAATGGATGAGAACATGAAACGAATAAGGGAGGCCTAGTGCTTCCCTTTGCTATTATAAGGAGAATCAAAAAAAATGAATAAATTAAAGTATAAAGTTGATAAAATTCTCAAAAATCAGCTAATAAGTGTGCAAATAAACTTATTAAACGAATGTACAAGTAGATGTAAGAGTTGTAGAAGATACACTTGGCCAAAAGATAAGCTTAATCTTGATGATGTAAAAAGAATTGTAAATTTTTTGTATGATAAGTATAAGATTGAGTCAATTCTTTTTTCCGGAGGAGATCCAGTTTGTTATGATGAATTGGATAAAGTTATAGAATATTGTGGCAGTTTAGGAATACATACAGCATGTATTACAACGCTTATTACTGAAGATGAACATATTAAAGATGCATTAGCAAAGACAGATAGACTATTTGTTTCATTTGATGCATTTGACAAAGAAAAATATAAAGAAGTAAGAGGAGTTGATGGATCAGAAGTCGTAAAAGAAAATTTAAGAAGTATAAATGTTTTGAGAAAAAAGAATGGAAAAGAAAAGATAAGATTAAGTATGACAGTTGGAAGATTGAATTTAGATCAGGTTGAAAAAGTGTATGCTTTTTGCAAAGAAAATGATTTAAACTTAAATTTTTACTTATTGCATACATGGGATGATTTAATGATGTCAAATGATGATATTGATTTATTTTTTGGCATGATGAAGAAAATTTCAGAAGAAAATTATATTGTAACAAATGCTGGAAGTTTTTTTGAAAAAGAAGATCAGTTAAAAGAAAGTTTTGATTGTTATATTCCAAGAATAACTTGTGCAATAAATGCAGATGGAAATGTATTTCCATGTTGTAAGTTGTTCGACGAGAATAATTTCTACAAAGATCAGTTAAAGTATTCATATGGTAATGTGTTGAATGAAGATATGAATGAAGTATTTAGCAGAAGACTTACGATTAAATATCCTTTGAAGTGTAGTAATTGCAAAAGTTGTTTACCGCAATATATAAGTCCAATTAACTTTATGGATGACTTGTATAAGCATAAAGATGATGCAATATTCATGTAAGAGGTGATTAGCATGTTAATAATTGTAGAAGGAATTGACAGAGTCGGAAAAACAACATTATGTGAAATGTTGTCAAAGTCATTTGGCATTAAGATATTTAAGCATGATTCTAAATTGTTTAATCTAGACAAAATGGATAATGATAACGAGACCGATAAAGCAATTAAGATTTGTGAGATTTGCAAATTGCTAAATGGGACTTTATTGCTGGATAGATCTTATTGGTCTGATTTTGTATATGGAGTTCTTGAAAGAAATTATTGTATATCAGATGCTTTGAAGAATTTAAAAAAAATTGAAAGCATATACAAAGATGAAGCAGTGATAATATATGTTAAGCCTGTTGACTTAAAATTTTCATCAAAACTTCATGGTGCAGATTTGACAAAATATAACGATTTATTTGAATCGGTAAGAAAAGGAACGAAATGCAAAGTTATAGATTGTACATATGAAAGTCTTGAAAAAGTCAAAGTAGAATTAGAAAGTATTTTGGGTGATAAAAATGAATGACTTAATATATAAAGTTGGAGAAGCAAATTGTAATAAAGTATTTGATAAGAATGGCGGCTTTTATGAGTATAACTTGATAAAAAGTGAAATTGCAAAATTGTCAGATAATGGCTTGAGAAAATGCTTTGCTTTGGTAGGAGGAAATCTTTCAGATGAAAGTGAATATGAGAAGATTATAAGTCTCATAAAGAGAAAAAAAGATAAAGGATATAAAGTGATATTTATTGTTACTGATTCTATATCATTAAAAGAAATGTCAGTTGACGTAATAAAGAGATGCGATTTATTATTGCACCAAGCTGTCGGCTTTGTATTTGATAATATAGATATAGAGCAAAAGTATTCATATGTGCCGGAATTATTTTATGCAGATAACGAAAAGCCAAAAGTTCAAAAGGATATGATTTTTTTTGGAGGAGGAAGTTATAATAGAGAGGATAAGATAAAAGAGTATCTTAGAAAAGACAATGAAATGAAACAAGGAACGTTTTCCATTATAAAGGATAGCTTAAATGATGAAAGAATAGATTATAGTTCATTGCAATTACTGATGAAAATGTTTAAGTTTAGTTTAATTATTTGTAGAAAGGAATACAGGGATAATTCATGGTTTACACCAAGATTTGTCGAAGCTATAAATAATTGGAGTTTACCAATTGTTGATATTGATTTTAACAAAAATAGACTTTATAACTCTTATGAAGTTGCATCATACGATGAAATGATAGAGTTTATTGATAATGTGGATGAAAGCAAAAGGGAAGATAAGATTATTGAATTGAAAAAAGAAATAAAAAGTAATAGAGAAAAATTTGCCAAAAATATAATTGATTTTTGTAAATAATGAAAGGAATTGTAAATGTTAAGTAATGTAATTGTAAAAGGAGAATCTTTGGATGAAGTATGGTTAACTTGGTTTGAAAAAATGAAAGACTGTAGTAAATCAATTGAAAGTAGAGATGGAGAAGTTGCATCAGAAATAATAAATGCAATAACTGTTTTGGAAAATCCAACAAAGAACATAATGACTAATCAAGTAAGAAAGTTATCAATGAGATATGCTATTGGTGAAATGCTTTGGTATATGTCAGCTAATCCAAATTTGAGTGCAATCCAGCATTATACAAAAGCTTGGGATAGAATGTCAGATGATGGAGAAACAGTAAATAGTAATTATGGTTATATTATTAAAGAGGCATATAACTTTAATCAGTATGAATATTGTAAACAGTTACTTATTAAAGATAAAAATAGTAGGCAGGCAATTATTCACATTAAGGTGCCAAAAAATACTTTGAAACAGCCTACAAAAGATTTAAACTGTACAGTTTGCTTACAATTTTTAATTAGAGAAAATAAACTATACTGTACAACATATATGAGAAGTAATGATTTATGGTTAGGATTTCCGTATGATATTTTTCAGTTTACTTGTATTCAAGTAAGAATGGCAATGGAATTGGGATTGGAAATTGGAAGTTATACGCATATAGCCGGATCATTGCATATGTATAAAAGAGATTTTGATAAAGCAATTGAAAGATATAAGGAGGAAAATAATGTTTGATTTACATAGGCATGATGAATATTCAACATTTGACGGTTATGGTAAAGCTACAGAGTTGGCTGCTTTAGCGAAAGAATATGGATATAATGCTTTATGTACGACAAATCATGGAAATACAAATGGATTGATTCAAACGTATATGGCTTGTAAAGATTTAGGCATTAAATCTATATTAGGAGTTGAAGGCTACTTTTTGCCAAAATGGAAGCAGCAAACTAGGGGATTTCATTTAATTGTCATTGCTAAGAACTTAAAAGGATATGGCAATATGAATAGATTGCAATTTGAAGGTGAAAAACAGAAATATTATAATCCAATATGGGACTTCGATTTGCTGGAAAAATATCATGAAGGGCTGATTTGCACAACTGCTTGTGTAGCAAGTTATTCATCGCAATGTATAATTGCAGGCAAGAATGAATTGGCAGAAAAATACTTAAGAAAGTTAAAAAGCATTTTTGAAGATGATCTTTATGTTGAGATTCAGCCATATAAAGTGTCAGAAGTTGGTTTGCAAGAATATGTTAATGTTGAGCTTATAAAGCTTGCAAAGAAGTTAAAGATCAAATGTATATTAACTTCAGATTCTCATAGAGGTAGAAAAGAAGATTTTGATACATACATGAAGATGCATGAAGTTGCAAATCACAATTTTGCAGACATTGAAGCAACATATGCTGAACGATATATGCCAAAGCCTTTTGAAATGCAAAAGAGATTCTACAAAATGCATAAAGATGATTTTGGTGATGAGTTGGCTAAAAAACTTGCAAATAAAATGGCAAAGAATCTTGATGAGATTGAAGATAAATGCGAAGATAATTATCTTGAACAATTGCCATTAAAGTTACCAAAGCTAGGTGATGATTCTACAAAAGTTTTGAAAAACAAAATCATTGAAGGTCTTAAAAGAAGAGGCAAATATAAGAAGGAATATATTAAGAGAGTAAAGGAAGAATTTGAAATTATTCATTACCACGGATTCGAAGATTACTTTCTTATTGTTGCAGATTATGTTAACTGGGCAAAGAAAAGAGGAATTATTGTAGGTCCGGGCAGAGGATCTGTTTGTAACTGCTTAGTAGCATATGCAATAGGAATAACTGAAGTAGATAGTTTATTATTTAATCTTGATTTCAGAAGATTCTTAAGGAAAGATAAAAAGAAGTTTCCGGATATTGATTTAGATTTCGAAACGTCAAGACGACATGAAGTAATTGAATATTTATGTAAGAAATATGAAGGACATGCTGCAAGAATTTGTTCATATGGTCTTTATAAAGTAGATAATCTTTTGAATGACTTATTTAAAGTATGTGGACTTCCAACAGATAAGACTTTAGACGATGAGGAAGTAAAAAGAAATAAATCAGAAATTCAATACATTAAATCATTTGTTCAATCAAATGTTGATGAAAATCAAAATCTAGATATAAATAATTTGACAGAATCTGCTGAAGCAAAAATGATAAATAAAAAATATGACAATATTCTTGTTCATTTTTGTAAGTTATACAAAAAAGTAAGATTTATTGGAACGCATGCGGCTGGTGTAGCAATAACTGGTGGAGAACTACTTGATTATGTAGCTTTAAAAGTGGATAAAAACGGAGATGTATTTACAAATTATGATTTAACAGATATTGAGACTGTTAATGTTATTAAATTTGATATTCTCGGACTAAAGACAATGGAGTCAATTGGTGATTTAAGAAAAAGCACAGGAGTGATAGTTGATTATGATAAAGCTGTAAAGGACGAAAAGATTCTTGAAAGTTTTAGACTTGGCAATTGCGATGGAATATTTCAGTTTGAAAAGAAAACTGCTAGAGATATTCTTGAAAAAATTCATTGTGATTGTTTTGAGGATATTGTAGCTGCTTCATCAATGAATAGGCCAGGACCATTAAGTTTGAAACAACCAGATTTATATGCAGAAAATAAATATAATATTGAGGAAGCAAAATCTTCTGAGTATTGGGAATATACGAAAGAGTCTTATGGTACAATTATTTACCAAGAACAGGTTCAAAGAATATGTGTTAATATTGGAGGGCTTGAATGGACTGATGCAGATAAGATTATGAAACTTATGAAAGGCGGGCATATGACAGAGTCTGCTCAAAAAGCTTACAATGAAGATAAGGAAAACTTAAAAATAAAGTTTGTTGATGGAGCAGTAAGTAATGGATATGAGCAAAGCTTTGCAGAAGATTTGTTTGAGAAAATGATCTCGTATACATTCAATGAAGGACATGGAGTTGGATATTCTTTAATAAGTGTCGAAGAAATGTTCTATAAAGTTTATGAGCCAAGTGCTTATTGGTTTGCAAAGCTTAAATATGCAAAGAATGATTCAGAATATGATAAGTTCTGCGCGAAAGCAGTAAATGATGGATCTGTTGTGTTTCTTCCTCATGTTAATTATTCTTCAGAAAAAGCAAAACTTAGAAAAGTAGAAGGTGAGGATTGCTTGCAGCAAGGTCTTTCTGAGATTAAAGGAGTCGGAGAAAAAGCAGCTTCATATATTCTTGAGGAAAGGAAAAAGCATGGAATATTTACTTCATTTGATAATTTTTACGATCGCTGTAAGTCAAGGACTGTAACGTCACGAGTTGTTGAATTATTAAAAGAAGCAGGGGCCTTGGAATTTAACAAAAAGATTTACATTAAGAGAGTGACAAAATATAATAGTGCTCTTTATTCAAGGGCTAATTAGAATTTATAGAATGCTTTAGGATTGATTTAATATGATTTGTTTAATATTTCATAAGTCAAAATATAAAATCATTCTTGAGGCATTCTAAAGGCTTAGGAGGATAAGTATGAAATATTATAATGAAAGAATAAGTTATGCAGAATGGGATGAACATTATGAAATATATGTTGATGGAATGTTTGAATGTTCGTGCGATGCTGGTGAATTAACAGAAACGATAAAAGAAGTTGAAAAAAATTTAAGAAATTCATAAAAATCTATTTACAAATGCGAAGAAAGTGGTATAATAGAATTATCAAAAGGAATACAAATAAACATCTAGGAGGATAAATGATTATGACAAGAACAGATTTTAACAAATACTTATTAAACTTAAATTTAGATAAAGAAACATTTAAAAAATTACAGCAGTTAGCAATGACAATGGTATCAAATGGTATGACCTTTGAAGAATGTGCAAAGATCGTTGAAAAAAATATTAGCAAATAAATCACAAGTATTTAGGAGGATAAACGTATATGAAATACAGATTATCAGTTAAAATTGGAAGAAATTGGAAGCATGGCAGAGTGGTTTATGATTCATATCTTGAAGCTCAGATTCGTCAAGAAGAATTAAGACTTGTAGGAATTAAGTCAAAAATTACAGATGAGTTAGGAGGTGAATTATAGATGAGACTTTGGCATATTGATTTATTAGAAGCTTTACCAAGGCAGCAGTTATTATCACAATGGAGAGAATGTTGTTGTATAGCAAGAAATATCTATGTAAACGGTATACCAAATCACTTGTTGGTAAATAAAATTTTAGATTATGACATTTCTGATTTTTATAGTTATTCAATTCTTGTATCAAATGAAATGCTTAGAAGAGGTTATAAAGTAGATCGCAGTAAATTTGAAAAGTATTATAAATGTGATAGGTTTACAAGCAGACCATTTCCAGGTTGGCATAATGATAGATACTTTTTACAATGTTTTTGCAATTTACAAGAAAAGTATGATTGTGGAGGAATAACTGATAAGGAATGGTGTAAAGTAGTAAATAAATATTATGAAAGGAGTTGTTAAAAGCATGGCTATTGGAATAGATAAAATGATTGACAGAGATCAAATGCATTTAGAAGTATTAAATAGAATGCCAGTAAATATGTTGGCAATTACAGCCAAACGTTCAGGAACAGAATATGAGATCAACGATGGCAAGATTGTTGCTGAAATTACTAATGTGAAATAATTTTAAGGAGAAAAAAGAATGAGTGAGAAACTTAATAAAAGACAAATTTTAACGTTAATTGATCTTGATAATAATGTTGGAAATAATATTAGATGTGAAGTTAGTTATCATATGTCAGGAAATGATATAGATATTGATGCACTAGAAAAAAATCTTATTGAAATAGTTAATGGTGCATGTGAAATGCTAAGGAAACAAAAGTAGTTACAGGTTAACTAGATTGGAGGAAATAAGTGGCAAAGACAAATAAAGAAATGATCATTAAATTATGCAATGATATTAACAAAAAGAATGGTGAAGGAACAATATACACCATAGGCAGTAAAAATGCAAATCTTAAGATTAAGAGGTGGAGTACAGGGATTGAAGATCTTGATGCAATTATCGGTGGCGGTATGCCTGAAGGAAGAGTTGTTGAGATATTTGGTCCAGAAAGCTCAGGCAAAACGACATTACTTTATCATTTGTGTGGGCTTCATCAGTTATGTCTGGATGTTCCAATCGAAGGAACATTTGATGCAGAACGTGCAAAGGTGTTTGGTAACAGACCAAAGCAAATGTTGATTTATCGTGCAAAGTATGGAGAGGATGCTTTCAATAAAACGATACAGTTTGCAAAAGCAGGGATTCCGTTAATTGGTATTGATTCAGTACCAAGTATGGTTCCGAAGGAAGATGCAGAGAAAGTTCTTAAGTCGGCGGAGAAAGATTCCATTGAAGAGCAGAGAATCGGAGGAACTGCAAGATTGATGAACAAATATCTACCGACTGTAGAAGAAATTATTGAGATCACCGGAACGACATTGATTTTTATAAATCAAGTAAGAGATAAAATGAATGCAATGTTATTCGGAGAAAAGACAGATACTCCAGGAGGCAGAAAGTTAAAGCACGCTTGCTCACTTCGTATTCAGGTTGCAAGAAGAGCTTGGATTGAGATTCCAAACAAGGATCCAAGAAATAGTGCTACGAACAAGAAAGTTGGATTGATTATGAAATGCAAAGTGGTCAAGTCAAAAGTATGTAACCCAATGGGTGAATGCGAGATTCCGCTTTTCTTTGATCGAGGATTCGTTTCGTTTGATGATGTTCAGAAGATTAGAAAAGAATTGATGGTTGCAGAAGCAGCAAAGTTTGGCAAGAGAGTTCCAAAAGAATTTATGGAGGATGATGATGAGTAGCAATATAGAGAAGTGTTCTGCTTGTGATAGTACTTCGATGGAACATTGTTTGCAAATAAAATGCAAATATTGGGCAGCGGGAAGTCACTTGAATAATAATAAAAATGGAAAGGAAAAGAAAAGTGGGAGAGTTAATAGAAACAATTGGCACGGAAAGAACAAAAGTTGATAAAGCAATGATTATTGTTGCAGGAACAAAAGAAAAACCATATTTTGAGATACTTTATCATGAGATTGGCAAAGAATATGACAATATTGGTTTTAGTTCATACGACTTAAATAATGTATTTGACTGGAAAGAACAGTATTTAGAAGTTGTGAAAGTGGAGGCATAGGTAGAATGATTAAATGTAAAATTTGTGGATGTGAATTTGTACCGGTAATTGATAAGCATTATATTGCCAGAGATAATGGTGAATCTGGAATGTCAACAGTATTTAAGCATACTGAGGGTAACACGTATGATGCATTTGATTGTCCATCTTGTGGTTGTCAGATAATTGCCCAAGAACGAAAGAGAAAACTTATTGATATTTCAATTCCAGAGAAGGAAAAGTAAGATGGAATATAAGCTAACATGCTTTGGTAAATGGGAAGATATAGCAAGATGTGGAATGTGCCCCGATGAAGGAACATGTTTGTACGAGACTAAGCGGAAAGAGGTAGATGAGAATGAAAAGAATAAGCAGAATAAGCAAGGATGAATACTATCTTAGAATTGCATTAGCTGTTTCAAAAAGAAGTACTTGTTTGAAAAGACATTATGGTTGTGTTATTGTAAAAAATGATGAGATCATTGCGACTGGCTATAACGGTGCACCAAGAGGGGAAACAAATTGCTGCGACGTTGGACTATGCCAAAGAATGAATAAACAACATAATAGCGGTGATTATTCAGATTGTCATAGTGTTCATGCAGAGCAAAATGCAATGTTGTCGGCAAGTAGAAAAGAAATGATTGGTGCAACAATGTATCTTGTAGGTGAAGAGTTTACATCAAATAATTATTGGGATTATTGGCGAGAGGTTGAAGATGCGACTCCTTGTCCTATATGTGAAAGAATGATCAAGAATGCAGGGATTATTTCTGTAAAAAATGCAAAAAGTTGCAAAAACCTATTTACAAATGAGTAGATATGTGTTATTATAATATCAACAAATAAATAAACTAAATGTTCAGGAGGACAAAAGTATGAACTATACACTTACAAGAATCAACGAAAATGAAGTAAGAATGAATATTGTCGATGGAGCAATAATGATTCCGGAAGCAAAGAAGTTAGCAAAGAAAGTTGCAAAGAGTGAAGGAGCAAGAATCTTAAAGGTATGTCATAACGGTGTTTATTTGTTGGACTATTTTACAAGACTTAATCGTTTTTCAATAGCAACAGAAATAAAGTAAAAAATAAAGCCGGGTGCAATTCCCGGCTATTATAATATTTAAGGAGAGAAGAAGTTGGGAATTATTGATGAAATTAAAAGTAATGCTGTAAAGAATGGAACAAAAATTCAAAGTTCAGATGCAGCAAAATTAGAAAAAATATTTAATAAAATGTTTTATACTGAACATAATATTGAAGAAGAAACAAAGTTCATACATCAAGTTATGACAAGAGGTCTTGAATCACAGGAACGTGTAGGTTTGCATGCTTCATCATTGATTGTTGGTGATAAGGTGTGGTGTACAAGGCAGGAGGTTCTTAGCTTATTGTATAAGCAAGTTCAAAAGGAAAACACTTCTATAGGATTGTTAAGAATCTTTGAGGAAGGAAATGCAATTCATGAAAAGTGGCAAAGGTTATTGATTCGTGCTGGGTATGGCAAAGCAAAAACAATGGACCGGACAAGATTTAATACTGAATATGAAGTATCATATACACCAGATATTGTTTGCAGAATTCCAGAGTTCTTTGATGGTGTAATGGTTGGAGAGATCAAGTCAGTCAATTCATTTAGCTTTAAGAAAATGACTGAACATCCAAGTGCAAAGAAACAGTTACAACTTTATATGTTTTTATGTATTCAAGAAGCAATGAAAAAAGGAACATGGAACGGTAAAGACTACACAAAAGGATTTGTTCTTTGTGATTCGAAAAACGATCAGGACTTCAAACTATTCATTTATGATTATGACGAAGACTTTCTTTCTCCGTATATTGATCGTATGGAAGAAGTTAAGTATAGAAAAGAAAAGCTACTTCAGGAACATAAAATGATTCCAAGGTGCAAAGATTGTAAATCATGTGATTGTAAAAAAGCAATGGATTGTAATATGAGAAATGCATGTTGGGATGTTGGCTTCGGAAGGATAAGACTATGAAAGTAAGCAAAGGATCAATTGTTGTGGGAATAAATCCGTACAATAATAAAAAAAGAAAATTCAAATTCTTAGGCAAAAGTAAAGGCATAGAAAAGTATACGCATCCAATTTGCTTATATGATTATAAGGAAAAATGTGTTGTAATGATAACTAAGGAATTTGCTAAATTATGGAAGATAAAACCATATGAGTAGAATATGTCCTATAAATCATTCTGTTGTACTTTATTTGGACTGTTTAGATTGTGATGATAAAATATGCATTCATCCAAATAAAAGTCCTCAGAATGTCAAATATGAGCTCAGAGAGGTATATAATAAAATGCATACAATAGTAATAGGAATAGATCAGTCATATAAAGATACTGGTATTTCAGTATGGCTTGACGGTAAACTAAAACAAGCAACTGATTGTTTTACACAAAATCTTGAGAACAACACAATGAAAAGAAAAGCATTAAGAGCAAAACTTTTGAATATTTTTGGTAAATTAAACGCAAAAAAGTTAACATATGAATCAATAAAAGAAGAATGTCAAATAATATGTATCATTGAACGTATTCGTTTGCAATCACAAGGATTCATAAATATTGACTATATAAAATCAATTGGTGCTTTAAATGCTATGATTGTAGATACAGCAAACCAATATAATATTCCAGTCTATTCTGTTGATACAAGAGCATGGAAATCAGCATCAATAGGTACATCAAAGGAAAAAGCAAACAAATATGGCTTTGATCCTAAGAAATGGCCTACAATACTATGGTGTATAAAGCAAGGATATAAAAGTAAAATAAAAGCAGATGCTGGAAGAAAAAAGAAAGGAGTAATTGAAAAGAACGGAGAAAGATTTAGTTATAATGATAATATTGCCGATTCTATTGGTATTGGTAAATTTTACTTTGTAGGAAATCATAACTTATTAAAGGAGGAACATTAACTTGGGAAGTTATGGCCATTTATGTAATAGTAAATCAGTATGCATGAATTGTAAAGATCGTATAATTGGATGTCATACGATATGTGAAGCTTATCTGGAAGAAGTTGCAAAAAATAAAATAATTAAAGAAAAAAGAAAAAAAGAAGAAAATATTATCAAAGCATTAAAACATCTTGATCGTCCAAAAGTAAGTAGAAGATCAAACAATACGCCACAAAGATGTCATATAAAATAAATATATTTATATCATAGAGGCCTTAGATTAAGTTCTAAGGTCTTTTTATTTTATATCCAATAAAATATTAAGCCACTATATTAAAGTTCCTTATTCGTCATTCTATGACCTCACAGATATATAAGAATTTCTTAAAATAACCTATTTACTTTTGCGTAATTCTGTATTATAATGACTATAGTAAATCAAACAAATACTTAGAAAAGGAGCAAAGCAAATGAAATTATCTAAAATCAATTCAAATGGTTATAAAATCTATATGGAGGAATATAATTCTATTTCAGAATTTATCCAAACAATCAATTCAAGATCACAAAATCCAAAAATGACATCAAAACAATCAAAAACCGGAAGTTTTAGCTTCACGGGTACAAATGATTATAATGAAGCAGAAAACTTATTATTACATGGTTGGGTAGAGGAATCAGAAAAGCTCAATGAAATGTTAAAGCTTAAAACATTAAAAGAAAAATCAGTTAAAAATACTTATGATGTTGCAGGCTTCCAATGTTCTGTTCCAAGATATTTGCAAGGTATTCCAACAAATATGATAAATCAGAAAGTAGTCACAAAGAAACAAAAAGTAATTACAATAACAAAAAATATATCATATTCTGCATGTGTAAAAAAGGAAACTATAGAACAAGAATCTATAAAAGTACTTCAACTTGTTAATAATTTAGAAAAACAAGGCTATAGAGTTATTCTTAATGTTACGTTTATTACAAAGTCAAAAAATGAAAACATAATTCTTTGTAATAAAGTAAGAATTAAAAATGCAAGTGAACGTCTCAATCTTTCAAAAATAAGTTTTCCAATGGTTCATCCTAGTTATTTAAGACGTATTCTTTTTAAATGGATGGAAACATTTGAATGCACAACAAAACAATTTAATGAATCTTATGGATTTCCTGTAAAATGCATAACATTTAATGATATTATTAAAAACAATAAAAATGACAATGAATATTTTGCAGAAGCATTATACTTAGGCAAAGATACGTTAACATTGGATGATTTAATCAAATAATTGCTCTAGATGGTTGTAGATAGGTTCTGCATATGCATAAAAATTTTTTAACAAATTTTGCAAAACCTATTTACAAATTCAGAAAAACGGTATATAATAATAACATAATCAATTATTAAATAAATAAATATT
>OGQI01000199.1_pt1 | contig 48961 bp, 39 predicted proteins | sample 1553171 | NCBI WGS metagenome assembly OGQI01 (sample SAMEA2579988, study PRJEB22360) | human gut metagenome | biome: human gut; feature: human-associated habitat; material: faeces | place: Denmark | collected 2008/2010
GTTATGACAAACATTTTTCAATTACTACAAGCGGTAATCGCACGTATTGCCAAGGAGCAGGGTGCACTTACTGTTGGTGTTGTAACCAAGCCTTTCCGTTTTGAGTCTAAGACTCGTATGAACAATGCCCTTGCTGGTATTGAGAAGTTAAAAGAAAGTGTAGATACGCTGATTGTCATTCCAAATGACAAGCTGCTTGATATTGTAGACAGACGGACAACCATGCCGGAAGCTTTGAAGAAGGCTGACGAGGTATTGCAGCAGGGTATTCAGGGTATCACAGACCTGATCAATGTACCATCACTGATCAACCTCGACTTCGCTGATGTACAGACTGTTATGACAGATAAGGGCATTGCTCATATCGGTATCGGTCAGGGACGCGGTGATGATAAGGCTCTGGAAGCTGTTAAGCAGGCTGTTGCCAGTCCGCTTCTTGAGACTACGATCGCGGGTGCATCTCATGTTATCATCAATATTTCCGGTGATATCACTCTTATGGATGCAGCAGATGCAGCTGAATATGTTCAGGAACTTGCAGGTGAAGAGGCTAATATTATCTTTGGTGCTATGTACGATGATTCAAGAGCTGATGAAGCTACAATCACAGTTATTGCTACAGGCTTACATAACGTAGGCGGCACAACCTCTAAATTAAAATCCAGACTGGAAGGCGTACAGCGTCAGGGTATGGTTCCACCGGCATCTTCTTATGAGAGACAGTCATATACTGAGAGACCGACTTACGCATCACATGCAGCTAAGCAGGATATGGGAGCTGCACCGACTTCTAACGGTGGTACAACAGCAGTTCCAAGAAGAACAGTAGGCGGTACATCACCGACACTGGATACACCGAAGATCCCAACTGCTAAGGTGAAAGAGCAGTCCATTAAGATTCCGGATTTCTTCAAAAAATAATTAATATTGACACGATTCGAAGAACCGTTGTAACGGCAGATGTTTTATTCTGCAATTACAGCGGTTCTTTTACGTAATAGTCATTATTGCAACAAAAAAAGGAAAGAATCTTGGCAGTAAAAATGTTATGCGTCTGTTCTATTTTTGACAAAATATTTATCTTTCGTTCTTTATAATAGGTCTTGTTTGATTACCAAATCGATTTAGTATTCAGAAGAAAAAACAGAAAAAAACGAATTATTATTCAAGAGAGGATATCGTGTGTATTATGAGCTGTATATAGACGTATTATTTCTGGAGAATTTCCTGATGGACTACATATTGCTCCTGATCACAAAGCATGTACTGTGTTCTCGCGAGCCTGTCTGGCGGATCTGTCTGGCAGCACTTGCCGGGGCGCTTGCAACCTGCGTAGTGGTCGCTGTCAGGATACCTTATACGTTTATAAAATATGGACTTTTTTATTTGATTATTCCTGGAATTATGCTGATAGTGGGATTGAGGATCCACAAAGGACCGGAGCTTGCAAGGGGAATGATTACACTGTATATCGGTGGATTCCTGACAGGAGGGATATTTTCCTTTCTCGGACAGTATGCACAGGTTGGAAGTCTGTTCTTTGCACTTGCGGTAGCGAGCTATTATCTGGCTTCCGGGGCGCTGAAAATGTTATCACTGTTATTTCATTTTGGAGAGATCCACTGTGAAGTACGGCTGGTGTATGGGGAAAGAACGTGTTCGGCAGCGGCTGTGATTGATACAGGAAATCATCTGCGGGATCCGGTGAGTGGGAAGGCAGTCAGTATTATCACAAGGCATGTGGCAGAGAAGCTGATGTCTTTGGAAGAATTGAAAAGTCTGCGCAAGATTGAATATCACACCATCGGAAAAGGCAGAGGAATGCTGCCGGTGGTTACCATCGACAGCCTGTGGATCGAAGGAGAAGAGCAGAGCTATGAGAAACCCATGATCGCAGTAAGTGATGACGCCTCTTTTGGAACGAGATATGACATGATATTAAATCCAGATATATAGCAGGAGGGTGTAATGATGAGTATGGCAGCAGGATTTGGATGGAAGATATTTCCACAGGTGAGAACATTTTTATTTCCGGAAACGAAAGAAGTTTTTTATATTGGTGGTGCCGATATCCTTCCGACACCGTTAAATGCAAGAGAGGAAGCGGAAGCTATCTCCGGGATTGGCACCGAACGGGAGGAGGAAGTGAAAAAGAAGCTGATTGAGCATAACCTCAGACTGGTCGTATACATAGCTAAAAAGTTCGATAATACAGGAGTTGGTGTGGAGGATCTGATTTCCATTGGTACGATCGGATTGATCAAGGCGATCAATACCTATGATCCGGAGAAGAAGATCAAGCTTGCAACCTATGCATCCAGATGTATTGAAAATGAGATTTTGATGTATCTCAGGAGAAATAATAAGACCAGGCTGGAAGTGTCCATTGATGAGCCGTTAAATGTGGACTGGGATGGGAATGAATTGCTGTTGTCAGATATACTGGGGACGGAAGAGGATACAATCACCCGGGATCTGGAGCATGAAGCAGAGTGCAGAGTACTTCTGAAAGCGCTTGGAAGACTGAGCAGAAGGGAGCAGATGATCGTCCGGATGCGCTTCGGGATCGGTACCGGAGACGGGGAGGAAAAGACTCAGAAAGAGGTGGCGGATATACTTGGGATCTCCCAGTCTTATATCTCAAGACTGGAGAAGAAAATCATGCAGAGATTGCGCAGAGAAATGGTAAAATATGTGTGAATGTAGTATAATAAACCTAACAATAGAACCGTGACAGATACATAAGAAAAAGGGGATGACGGTATGAAACTTACGTTTATAGGAGCAGCCCATGAAGTGACCGGAAGCTGTCATTTGCTTCAGGCATGTGGCAGGAATATTCTGATTGACTGTGGTATGGAACAGGGACCGGATCTGTATGAGAATCAGGAGCTTCCGGTTAATGCGGGTGACATCGATTACGTATTATTGACTCATGCGCACATCGATCATTCCGGTAAGCTTCCTCTGCTGGCAAAAGAAGGATTCCGGGGTGAGATCATTACGACATTTGCTACAGCAGATCTGTGTGATATTATGCTGCGTGACAGTGCGCACATCCAGGAATTTGAGGCAGAATGGCGCAACCGAAAGGCAAGACGAAGCGGTGCAGAGATCTATGAACCAATGTATACCATGGCGGATGCAGATGCAGCGATCCGTCTGCTGGCTCCGTGTGATTATAATCAAAGGATCACACTGTGTGAAGGCATTGAGGTAAGATTTACCGATGTGGGACATTTGCTCGGATCAGCCTGTATTGAGATCTGGATCAATGAGGATGGCGTGTCTAAAAAGATTGTATTTTCCGGAGATGTAGGCAATCTGAACCAGCCGATCATCAAAGATCCTCAGTGTGTAAAAGAGACAGATTATGTGGTGATCGAATCTACATACGGGGACCGGACACACGGAGATAAGATTCCGGATTATGTAGGCGAATTTACCCGTATTTTGAAAGAGACATTTGACAGGGGCGGTAATGTAGTGATCCCATCCTTTGCCGTAGGAAGGACGCAGGAGATCCTGTATTTTATCCGGGAGATTAAGGAAGAGAACCGGATTCCGGAGTATCCGGATTTTGAAGTTTATGTGGATAGTCCACTGGCGATTGAAGCTACCAGAGTGTTCAATAAGAATGTAAAGTCCTGCTTTGACGAGGATGCTATGAAGCTGATCGAACAGGGTATTAACCCACTGGTATTTCCAGGATTAAAGACGTCTATCACGAGCGATGACTCTAAGGAGATTAATTTTGATGAGAAGCCGAAGGTTATCATCTCAGCTTCCGGCATGTGTGATGCGGGACGTATCAGACATCATCTGAAGCACAATCTCTGGCGTAAAGAATGTACCATTTGCTTTGTAGGATATCAGGCAGTGGGAACTCTTGGACGAAAGCTTGTAGAAGGTGCAGAGTGCGTTAAGATCTTTGGCGAGAGTATTATGGTCAATGCGAAGATTGAATGCCTGCAGGGGATCAGTGGTCACGCAGATATGAACGGACTTCTGGCATGGCTGCATGGTTTTGAGAAGAAGCCAGAGAGGATCATGGTCGTACATGGTGAGGATCATGTGACAGACAGCTTTGCAGAGCTTGCATCCAAAGAGATCGGATGCCCGGCATTTGCACCGTATTCCGGTGGTTGTGTGGATCTGGCGACGAATACGGTGATCACGGCAGGTACACCGGTACCGAAGAAGGCTGCTGAGAAGCCGGCAAGAGCACGTGCCAATGCTGCATTTGAACGTGTGGTTGCAGCTGCTAAGAGACTGCTGCAGGTGGTTCTTAAGAATGAAGGACTGGCGAACAAAGATCTGGCCAAATTCGAGACACAGATTCAGAATCTGGCAGACAAATGGGATCGTTAATGTCAAGGACTAAAAATTTTTTTATTTTCCTCAAGGGAGAATAACACCTGACCATATGGAGAGAATTTCTACTAGATAGAGCTGTGGATACAGCCAATATACATCTGGTGGAGGTTCGTAATGGCACAGGGAAAAGTGGAAATATGTGGAGTGAATACAGCAAAGCTTCCTATCCTGAGTAATCAGGAGAAGGAAGCTTTGTTTGCGCGTATCAAGGCAGGGGATGAAGAGGCGAAAGAACAGTATATTAAGGGAAATCTGAGATTGGTGTTAAGTGTTATCAAACGGTTCGGTAATAGCAATGAAAACCCGGATGATCTGTTTCAGATCGGATGTATCGGTCTGATCAAGGCAATCAATAATTTTAATACGGAGCTGGATGTGAAATTCAGCACTTATGCTGTCCCGATGATAATAGGGGAAATCCGAAGATACATGCGGGACAACAACAGCATACGGGTGAGCAGATCGTTACGGGATACGGCATATAAGGCAATCTATGCCAGGGAAACCTATGTGAAGCGTAATCAGAAGGAGCCTACGGTGGAAGAAATCGCGCAGGAGATTGGTATCTCAGGTGAGGATATTGTCTATGCGCTGGACGCCATACAGGTGCCTATGAGTTTGCAGGAGCCGGTCTATAATGATGGTGGGGATCCACTGTACGTGATGGATCAGATTAGTGACCGCAAGAACAAAGAAGAAAAATGGGTGGAGAATCTGTCGCTGGAAGCGGCATTGGACCGCCTTGGAGAGCGGGAACGGTATATCATAGAGCTTCGATTTTTTGAAGGAAAGACACAGATGGAAGTGGCAGATATGATCTGCATTTCCCAGGCGCAGGTGAGCCGTCTGGAGAAATGTGCCCTCAAAAGTATGCGCCAGTATCTGAGTTAATTAGCGGTTGCTTTTTCATTCCTTTCATACTATGATAGATACAGAAAGGAGCGGATTATGAAAGCATGCATTTTTGACCTTGACGGAACATTGACAGACACACTTGATTCACTGGTATATTCAGTGAACCTGACTTTGCAGGAGATGGGGCTTACTGAGATCAGCAGAGATCAGTGCCGAAGATTTGTAGGGAATGGAGCACGGAAGCTGATAGAAGAGGCGTTGAATGCAACAGGCGATAAAGGAGCGACACGGATTGAAGAGGGAATGCAGGTATATGGCAGAGTCTTCGGGGAGAACTGTACGTACCATGTAGCACCTTATGCAGGGATCCCGGAAGCATTGGAAGAGCTGAAGGACAGAGGAATAAGGCTTGCAGTGTTGTCGAATAAGCCGCATCAACAGACCCTAGATGTGGTAGAGACCTTTTTCGGAAAAGAGTTGTTTGATTATGTACAGGGACAGATGGATGGAATTCCGCGCAAACCGGATCCGGCTGGTATCCATTACATTCTTAAGAATATGCAGATTCCTGAATCAGAGTGCCTGTATGTGGGAGATTCTGAGGTGGACATTGTCACAGGACGTGCGGCAGGAGTTAAGAGCGTTGGCGTAGAATGGGGCTTCCGTGACAGGAAGACACTTGAGGCTGCAGGAGCAGAGCATATTATCACTACACCGGATCAGTTATTACAATTCGTATCATAGTCGTGAGGGAGGATAAGAGATATGTATGATTACGATGAAGAATGTCTGCAGGCGTTTCTGGAACAACAGGGCAAGCTCTTTGATGAGCCGGTAGCTGATACGCTGGAAGAAGCAGAGGCATTTCTGGAAGATTGCATGGCAGCAGTTGTGAATAATATCGAAGAAGTTAAGGAATTTCTGGAAGAAGAGGGCATGGATGTAGATGGCATGTCAATGGAAGAGATTGAGGAAGCCGCAGAAGTATTTGCACTGCCGAGCGGACAGTATCTGATTGTAGAAGGATAGAAGAATCTGAGATAAAAAATTGAAAAAGAAGAATAAGAACTGAGAAGCCGCAGCTAATTAGCCGCGGCTTTTTTCAATGCCTCATCGACAGCATTTATGATTGCCTGAGAGGTATAATGGGTCTCTTCTGTGTACTGGATATCATCGAGAGACTGGTTGGCGACGATCTGGTCGGCAATCTCTTCAACTGCCGGTTGAAGTAATGGATACATGGCAGAGACTGTCTCATTCAGATTGGAGAAATGAATGGATGTGATCTCGGTTTCTGAGACGGTTACTTCTAGCGAAAGCGTGGTATCTCCAACCGTCAGATCTGAAGTATAGACGCCTGGATTATATTTGGCTGTTTTGTTATGACTGCCCCGTACTTTAGGCAGAAACATGAAAATAAGCAGCAGGATCAGTACTATAGCTAAGACAGCAAAGATCGCTGTATAAATGATCTCTTTCATGTGTAAGACAACGATTCTGGTTTTGGAACTCATAATGGCCTCCTTATCAGTGGTCCTGGTATTATTTCTATAAATGTATGCAGGGAGGAAGGGATTTATGCGTGACAAATGGGAGCTTCTCTTGTAGAATAAGGAACGGAGGTAAGAACGATGTATATTATTGCAGGACTTGGTAATCCTACGAAACAGTACGAAGATACGAGACATAATGTAGGATTTGATGTGATAGACCGCATTGCGGATGAATATAATATTTCTGTAGAGACACGGAAAGGAAAAGCACTGACGGGCACCGGGATTATTGCGGGACGCAAAGTCCTTCTGGCAAAGCCGCAGACTTATATGAATCTCAGCGGAGAGAGTCTCCGGGCACTGACAGATTTTTATAAGATCGATGTAGAGACAGAACTTCTTGTGATCTATGATGATATCAGTCTGGATGTGGGACAGCTCCGGATCCGTAAGAAAGGAAGTGCCGGAGGTCATAACGGAATCAAAAGCATTATCAGCCATTTGGGGACGAATGTATTTCCAAGGATCAAAGTAGGTGTCGGTGAGAAACCGTCCGGCTATGATCTGGCAGATTATGTGCTGGGACATTTTTCTAAGGATGACAGAGCAAAGATGCAGGAAGGCTATACCAGAGCCATGCACGCAGCAGAGATGCTTGTGGCGGGTGATGTAGAGCAGGCCATGAACGAATATAATAAAAAAGCAAAACAGGAGGCGTAGAGGCAGATGCAGGCGCTGATAGGGCCGTTGCAGGAACTGGCTGAATTTGAAGCAATTCAGAAAGAAAAACAGAAAGAAGCCGGAGTACTACAGATATCCGGCTGTGTAAATTCTCAGAAAACGCATATGATGTACGCACTGGGCGATGGCTGTAAATACAGAGTCATCGCTTGTTCCAGTGAGTCAAAAGCAAGACAGGTATATGAGGAATATCATATGCTGGATCCGGAGACTTATTTTTATCCGGCAAAGGACTTCCTTTTTTATCAGGCAGATATCCGCAGCAAGGAACTTCAGGAATCCCGCATGACAGTAGTGCAGGCAATTCTGGAGGGAAAACCGTTGACTGTAGTGGTGTCTTTTGATGCATTTATGGATGCACTTCCAGTGAAAGGTGCTATGAAAGACCGGGTGATCCGGATTGAAAACGGACAGACACTGGACTTTGATGAGATCCGGAAAGCGTTGACGGAGAATGGCTATGACAGGGAAGAACAGGTCGACGGACCGGGACAGTTTGCGATCCGCGGTGGTATCCTGGATATTTATCCGTTGACCGGGGAGCTTCCTGTGCGTATTGAGCTGTGGGGAGATGAAGTGGATTCTATTCGAAGCTTCGATACAGACAGTCAACGTTCCGTGCAGAATCTGGATGAGGCAGTGATCTATCCGGCAGATGAGCTTCCGGGAAGGCCGGGAAAACGAGTGTCATTTCTGGAATATTTTCCGCCGAAAGATACGTTGGTATTTTTGGATGAACCGACCAGGCTGGTAGAAAAGGGCGAGGCAGTAGAACAGGAATTTGTAGAAGCGCAGGCAAAACGCGTGGAAAGTGGTTATGAAGTATCGGATGATGAGATGGAGCTGTATGAGACGGCAGAGATCGTAAAGCGGATGAATACCTATTACTGCATTGGATTGTCTGCGCTTGATACTCATGGCAATGGTTTTAGATTCCGGAATAAATTCAGCATTAATACGAAGAGTGTGAATCCGTATAATAACAGTTTTGAGATGCTGACGAGAGACCTGAAGCGTCTGAAACGGAATGATTACAGAGTGATATTGTTGTCCGGTTCCAGGACCAGGGCGAAGCGTCTGGCGGAGGATCTGCGAGATTATAATCTGAGCAGTTATTACAGTGAAGAACAGGACAGAGAAGTGCAGCCTGGCGAGATTATGACAGCTTATGGTCACGTGGCAGAGGGCTATGAGTATCCGATGCTGAAGTTTACGGTAATCTCGGAAACAGACATTTTCGGTAAAGTGCGTAAGAAACGCAAGCATAAAAAATACGAAGGTCGCAAGATCCGTGACTTTACGGAACTGAAGGTGGGCGACTATGTGGTGCATGAGAATCACGGTGTCGGCATTTACCAGGGGATTGAGAAGATTGAATCGGATAAGATTGCCAAGGATTATATGAAGATTTCATATGCAGCAGGCGGTAATCTGTACATTCCGGCAACGCAGCTGGATCTGATCCAGAAATACGCCAGCGCCGATGCCAGGAAGCCAAAGCTGAACCGTCTTGGCACGCAGGACTGGACCAGAACGAGAAAACGCGTCAAAAGTGCGGTACAATTAATCGCAAAAGATCTGGTGAAGTTGTATGCGGCAAGACAGGAGCAGGAAGGTTTCGTATATGGCGAGGATACCGTATGGCAGCGGGAATTTGAAGAGATGTTTCCGTTTGAGGAGACAGAAGATCAGATGCTTGCCATTGATGCGGTAAAACAGGATATGGAGAGCACTAAGATCATGGACCGTCTGATCTGTGGGGATGTGGGCTATGGCAAGACGGAAGTTGCAATCCGTGCGGCATTTAAGGCAGTGCAGGAGAATAAGCAGGTCGTATATCTGGTGCCGACGACGATTCTTGCCCAGCAGCATTACAATACCTTTGCCCAGCGTATGAAGGAATTTCCGGTGCGGGTGGATCTGATGTGCAGATTCCGGACTGCAGCCCAGCAGAAGAAGACTATCGAGGATACGAAAAAAGGCCTGGTAGATATTATTATCGGTACCCATCGGGTGCTCAGTGATGATTTGGAATTCAAGGATCTGGGGCTTTTGATCATTGACGAGGAACAGCGTTTTGGTGTCCAGCATAAGGAGAAGATCAAGAAGCTGAAGGAAAATGTAGATGTGCTGGCGCTTACGGCAACACCAATCCCGCGTACCCTTCATATGAGCCTGATCGGAATCCGTGATATGAGTGTGCTGGAAGAGGCACCGGAAGAGCGTATGCCGATTCAGACGTATGTGATGGAATATAATGACGAGATGGTGCGGGAAGCTATCCAGAGGGAGTGCGCCCGCCAGGGACAGGTTTATTATGTCTATAATCGGGTGGATAATATTGCGGAAGTCAGTGCGCATATTCAGAAGCTGGTGCCGGAAGCGGTGGTAGCCTATGCCCATGGACAGATGCGAGAACATCAGCTTGAGAAGATCATGCTGGACTTTATCAATGGCGAGATTGACGTGCTGGTATCGACCACGATCATTGAGACAGGCCTGGATATTTCCAATGCCAATACTATGATCATCCACGATGCAGACCGGTTGGGACTGTCGCAGTTGTATCAGCTCCGTGGACGTGTGGGACGATCCAACCGTATGGCATATGCGTTCTTAATGTATCAGAGAAATAAATTACTGCGGGAAGAAGCAGAGAAGCGTCTGGCAGCGATCCGTGAATTTACGGATCTTGGGTCTGGATTTAAGATCGCCATGAGGGATCTGGAGATCCGGGGCGCAGGTAACCTGCTGGGAGCAGAGCAGCATGGACATATGGAAGCGGTTGGATATGATATGTACTGCAAAATGTTGAACGAGGCAGTGCGTACGCTGAAAGGTGAAGCGGAGGATGAGGGCTTTACGACTACAATGGATCTGAATGTAGATGCATTTATTCCGGATTCATATATTCCGAATGAGTATCAGAAGTTGGATATCTACAAACGGATCGCGGCGATTGAGAATGAAGAAGAGATGGAAGATATGACGGAAGAGCTGATCGACCGTTATGGTGATATTCCTCGAAAGGTTATGAAGCTTCTGGAAGTGGCAACGCTGAAGGCATTGGCGCATAGTGTTTATGTGACAGCAGTGGAGCAGAAAGGTGAGCAGTATATATTTACCATGTATGAGAAAGCGAAGGTGCGTCCGGAGAAGATACCGGAGCTGATCCAGCAGTACAAAGGGGATCTGACCTTTAAACCAGAGGAGCCGCCGGTGTTTATTTATGAAGAAAAGAAGAAGAACCGGAAGGCGAAGGCTGTGGATGCTCTGGTAGTTGTGAAAAATGTCTTAAATGCCATGAAAGCATTGCTTGATACTTAAAATAATGCTAAAATTAATAGATGTTGTGGGTGATATAATGAAGCATCCACATGAGAAGCAGGAGGAAATGCAATATGAAAAAAAGACTGGCAATGCTTGTACTGGCAGGTGCGATGGTAACGTCATCACTGACAGGATGCGGGCTGAAAGATAGTGCCACTGTGGCGACGGTAGCAGGAGATGAGATTCCGGCAGGACTTGCGAATTTCTATGCAAGAATGACACAGGCACAGTATGAGAGTATGTATTCCAGCTATCTGGGAGATAATATGTGGACGACGGAAGCATCCGAAGGCAAGACTTATGAGAAGCTTGTAAAGGATGAGGTGTTGAAAGATTTGGAGAATATGTATCTCTTGGAAGATCATATGGATGATTATAAGATCAGTCTTTCTGATGATGAGAAGAAAGCGATTAAAGATGCTGCCAAGGAATTCAGCAAGGATAACGACAAAGACGATAAGGAAAAGGTATCCGGAGATACTGAGTATGTAGAGCGTTATCTGACACTGGTTACGATCAAGCAGAAGATGACAGATGCCATCGAAGCAGAGGCAGATACGAACGTAACAGATGATGAGGCGAAGCAGAAAGCCATGCAGTATGTACTGTTCTCGATTAACACGACAGATGCCAATGGTGTCTATCAGTCACTCAGCGATGAAGAAAAAGCCAATGTAAAGGCGAATGCAGAGGCATTTGCGGAAGGTGCGAAAGAGACAAGTGATTTTGAAGGCTTTGCACAGGCACAGGGATATACGGTATCGGAAGCAAGCTTTGACGGAGAGGGATCTGCATCCGTACCAGAGGCACTTGCGAAGGCAGCAGATGCACTGGATGAAGGCAGCGTGACAGACTGTATCGAGACAGATAATGGCTATTATGTAGCGAAGGTTACCAGCCTGTTTGATCAGGAAGCAACCGAAGAAGAGAAACAGACGATCATTTCCCAGAGAAAACAGGACAAGTATGATGAAGTGATTAAGGGCTGGAGAAAGAAAGGCGACATCAGTGTGAAGAAGAGTGTGTGGAAGAAAGTAGATTTTAATGATTTGAAGGTTACTCTGCATACAGAAGACAGCGAGGAAAGCACGGATTCAGCCAACTAAAAGCTAATAAAGACATGACCTCTGAGTCGCTAATGCCAGATGGCAGACGGTTCGGAGGTTTTTTATAATGTCAGGGGCATTATATTAAAGCGCTAAAACGTTAAAGGAGGAAATACATGCTTCAGATACAGCATATCTGTAAAGAGTATCGGACGGGGAATCTGGTACAGAAGGCATTGGATGATGTAAGTCTGAATCTGCGGGATAATGAGTTTGTGGCAATCTTAGGTCCCAGCGGTTCCGGTAAGACGACGCTGTTGAATGTGATCGGTGGACTGGACCGGTACGACAGCGGTGACCTAATCATCAATGGAATATCCACGAAGAAATACAAGGACAGAGACTGGGATTCTTATCGGAATCATACCATCGGATTCATATTCCAGAGTTATAATCTGATTCCGCATCAGACGGTACTTGCCAATGTGGAACTGGCGTTGACCATTTCAGGTGTCGGTAAGGATGAGCGCAGAAAGCGTGCAGTGGATGCGTTGGAGAAGGTGGGACTTGGCAATCAGCTCCACAAGAAGCCGAGTCAGATGTCCGGTGGACAGATGCAGCGAGTGGCGATCGCGAGAGCGCTGGTTAATGACCCGGATATCCTTCTTGCAGATGAGCCGACCGGAGCACTGGACAGTGATACCAGCGTACAGGTGATGGATCTTTTAAGGGATGTGGCGAAGGACAAGTTAGTAGTCATGGTTACCCATAATCCGGAACTTGCAGAACAGTACGCTACCCGAATTGTGAACTTAAAAGATGGAAAGATCTGTTCCGATACGGATGAATATATGCTAAATGAACCGGCTATGAAAGAACCGGAGCATAAGAATATGGGCAAGTCATCCATGTCATTTCTGACAGCACTGTCCCTGAGTTTTCACAATCTGTGGACGAAAAAAGCGCGTACGTTGCTGACATCATTTGCAGGATCTATCGGTATTATCGGCATTGCCCTGATCCTTGCACTGTCCAATGGTGTTAATGGCTATATTAAATCCGTGGAAGAGGATACATTATCTGAATACCCGTTGCAGATCCAGAGTACGGGATTTGACATATCATCTATGATGGTAGGAAATGCAGCGGCGGCATCGGATAAGGATAACAGTGGTAAGAAGTCGGATGGTAAAGTCAAGGTCATGGAGATGGTGACGAATATGTTTTCCCAGATGAATTCCAATGATCTGAAATCTCTGAAAAAATATCTGGACAGTGACGAGTCCGGGATTGAAAAATATACGACTGCAGTAGAGTATACGTATGGAGTGACACCGCAGATCTACAGACAGGATGCAGACAGTGTGCGTCAGGTGAATCCGGATCAGTCATTTGCGGCACTTGGACTTGGATCGACCGCGGGAACGAACAGTATGATGTCTTCGATGATGAGCACCAATGTGTTCTATGAGATGCCGGAGAATGCGAGGCTCTATAAGAATCAATATGAAGTGAAGGCAGGACGCTGGCCGGAGAATTATCATGAATGTGTGCTAGTGCTTACTTCCAACGGAAGTATCAGTGACTTTATGCTGTATACATTGGGACTCAGAGACCAGATGGAACTGGATGATATGATTCGGGAGTTTGCAAATGAGGAAGATATCCAGACACCGACAGATCTGGGAGAATATACCTATGATGATATTCTGGGTAAGAAGTTCAAACTGGTGAACAGCGCAGACTATTATGAGTATGATAGTCAGTATAATGTCTGGAAGGATAAGACGGACAATGAAGAATACATGAAGAATCTGGTGAATCATGGCGAGGATCTGGAGATTGTAGGAATTGTACAGCCGGGTGAGGATGCCAAGGCATCGGCACTGACACCGGGTATTAATTATCCGGCATCTCTGGTGCGTCATGTGGCAGAGAATGCAGCGGACAGTGAGATCGTAAAGACGCAGTTAGCTGATTCCGGTACGAATGTATTTACCGGAGAGACCTTTGGAGAAGACAGTGACAGTGGATTCGATATGAATTCTCTGTTTACCGTCGATGAATCAGCACTGCAGAAAGCATTTGGCATGGATGGAAGTTCATTGAATGGATTGAGCGATGCGTTGGCACTTCCGTCGTCTATGAATCTGCAGGATACATTTACACTGGATGGCGGTTCTATGAATCTGTCTGGCATGGTGGATCTCAGCCAGATTAATCTGGATGTATCGGATATGCCGGAGTTTAATCTTGGAGATATGCTGTCACATCTCGATATTACGATGAAGCCAGGTGGCATGGAGAAAATGATCCAGATTCTGAATGAAGGATACAGTGAATATGTGAAAAGCCATCCGGAGGCAGATTATTCTACACTGGGAGAACATTTTTCGGAGTATCTGACAACGGATGATGCGAAGAATATTATCCGCAAATATCTGGGATCCATCCTGCAGCAGAATGGGGATGTGGTGATCACAACAGCACAGATGCAGAATCTGATCACTCGTGTCATGACTGGTATGCAGAGCTATGTACAGGGAAAGGCAGAGACAAGTGCTGACTACTTTGGAGAATATCTGCAGGAGTATCTGCAGACCTCGGAAGCGAAGCAGATTATGACAAACTGGGCGAATGAGGTGTTTGGAGCAGCTACGTTTGACATTTCGGATGCAGACCTTCAGGGAATGGCGAGGGAACTTGCACAGGGCTATTCAACATATGCGAATGCTAACGGCTATCCGGATCCGGCGCAGATGGGACAGCATTTTGTGAAATATATGCAGACCGAAGACGGACAGAAACGATTGATGCAGGGGATGTCAGAAGCCATCGATATGGACAGTCTGCAAAGCCAGCTTACAGCTGCTATGAATGATTATATGAAGCAGGTGATGGGTGCTTATACAGGTGCGTTGTCAGAAGCACTACAGACACAGATTACATCGGCAATGCAGCAGATTATGACTCGGCTTGCAGCCGGACTTCAGACCGGTATGCAACAGACGATGGCGCAGATCGGAAGTAATCTGCAGAACGCGTTAGGAAGTGCGATGCAGATTGATGCGGATGCATTTGCAGATGCATTTCAGGTCCATATGACGGAACAAGATCTGTCAGAGCTTATGATGTCCATGAGTAATACCCAGAGCGCGAACTACGACAGCAACTTAGAGAAGCTTGGCTATGTGGACTTTGATGTACCGGGACAGATTTCCATTTACCCGAAAGACTTTGATAATAAAGAAAAAGTGGTAAAACTTCTGGATGATTATAACCAGAGAATGGAAAAAGAAGGAAAGGATGAACAGGTGATTTCCTATACCGATGTGGTAGGAACACTCATGTCTTCCGTAACCGATATAGTGGATACGATCAGCTATGTACTGATTGCATTTGTAGCCATTTCGCTGGTGGTGTCATCCATTATGATCGGTGTCATTACGTACATCAGCGTGCTGGAGCGTAAGAAAGAGATCGGTATTCTCAGGGCAATCGGAGCATCTAAGAGGAATATCTCACAGGTGTTTAATGCAGAGACCTTTATCATCGGTCTGTGTGCAGGCCTGATCGGTATCGGACTTTCGTTATTGCTTCTGATACCGGGCAACATGATCATTCACCATGTGGCAGATAATACAAGTGTCAATGCGGTGCTGTCTCCGGTGCCGGCGGTAATCCTGATTGCACTCAGTGTAGTTCTGACGCTGATCGGCGGACTGATTCCGTCAAAGAAAGCGGCGAAGAGCGATCCGGTAACGGCGCTCCGTACGGAGTAGAAAAGTTCATAACAGAATAGAATAATAAAAAAATCCGCTTGCAGGAATCGGGATACGCATTCGTATATAGGTTCCTATAAGCGGATTTTTAATTCCAGTGCGTCAGACAAATATCGGTCAGACCTACTGCATATGTTTCATCAGTAACTGATTGACCAGTTTGCCGTCGGCTTTGCCCTTTACCTTAGGCATCAGAGTCTTCATGATGCGGCCTTTGTCCTTGCCGGTAGGAGCATCAATGCCAAGCTCGGCAAGTGTTGCCTGAATGACGGCTTCGATCTCGTCTTCATCCATCATCTTAGGAGCATAGGCTTCCAGAACAGCCAGTCTCTTCTTGCATTCCTCAATAATGTCGGTGCGGTCAGCAGGAGTCAGTTCCAGAGTTTCCTTTGTCTGTTTGATCTCTTTCATGATAACCTGAGTCTCTTCTTCCGGAGTCAGGTCAGCACGTTTGTCAATGGCTTTGTTTTTCAGTGCTGCAAGCAGAAGGGATAAGGTGTCTTTTTTTTCCTTTTCTCCGGCTTTCATTGCCTTGACCATATCGGCTCTTACTTCATCAATTTTACTCATGTGCTTGTCCTCCTTGTTTACAAATATGTTTATATATTAACAGATGTGCAGAAGGATTGCAATTGCGGAACCGACCATGTATGATAAAAGTAATTGAACGATGGGGAGGAAAATATGAGAAAAGCAGTATTATTTGATATGGATGGCGTGATCACGGATACGGAACGTTTTTATGTAGATGGCATGCTGGATTTGTTGAAGAGAAATGGGATTCATCTGGAGCCAACAGATCTGCAGGAGTTCTTTGGCAGTCCATTACTTCATAATTGTACGGTGTTGCAGGCGCGTTATCATCTGGCGAAGACACCGCAGGAGTGTATGGACGAAGTGGTTACCTACAGAGATCAGCAGATTCAGATAGGTGGTCTGCAGCCGATGGACGGCGTGCTGGAATTGATCCGTGAATTGCACGATGCGGATGTAAAAATGGCTGTGGCATCCAGTTCGACGATGGATAATATTGTTCATAATATGGAGACATTGGGGATTAAAGGATGTTTTAAGGCGTTGGTCAGCGGTGCGGAATGTGAACATGGGAAACCGGCGCCGGATGTGTATTTGAAAGCGGCAAAAGAGATAAGCATGAAACCAGAGGAGTGTGTGGTGATTGAGGACGCATATAATGGCGTAATCGCAGCAAAGACAGCGGGTATGTATTGTCACGCATATGTGCCACCGCAGGCATACCGACAGGATGTCAGTCTGGCAGATGATGTGATTACATCCTATCGGGATGTGACGGTGGAAGATATATTGGCGAATAATTAATAGATGAATATAATCAGCGCAGATTCTTACGGCATTTGCCGGTAGAATTACGTACGATCAGCTGGGGTTCATATTCCAGGCGGACAGTATAAGAAGGCTGTCTGCCGGAATGATCCTGGCTGTGTTTTTTATGGATAAGATCAACGGCTTCATGACCCTTTTGAACAGTGGCATGTTCAATTGTAGTCAGGGAGATCTGCTTCATGGAAGCGAGCGGAATATTGTCGAATCCGCAGACGGAATAATCGAATGGAATTTTATATCCCAGTTTTGTGATCGCATCCATAATACCCAATGCAGTCATATCATTATTACCGATAAATGCGGTGGAGGCAGTACCATTTTGCAGTGCTTCGATGGTTCGGTCATAGCCGTTCTGATATTCGGCCCGATCGCCCGGATATTTTGCGAATTCCTTTCTTGATGTAGAAAGAATTTCCAGATGATCTTCCGGGAGTCCGTGTTCTTCCAGACATTGTCTGATACCTGCCAGTCTGCGGATTCGGCCAACTTCCTGACCATGTACAGGAGTTGTGACATATGCGAAATGTGTATGACCAAGTGAAAGAAGATGCTCAGCAATCATCATGGCTGGCTTCTTGCTGTCCAATACGACGGCATCAAAATGATAGCTACCCGGTTTGTCACCTATGGAAATGACTGGAACTTTGCCCGCCAGTTCATTCAGTTTAGGAATCTGAGCCATCGGATAGAGAACGATGATACCGGCTAACTGGTTTCTTGCCAGCAGATCAAGATAGATATGTTCAATCCGGGCATCACGGAGCGTAGTCACAGTCAGAACAGTATATTTATGTTGATTCGCCTGTTCAATGATCGAATGGAGCAGCATGGAATAATATCCGCCGGACAGATTCGGACAGATGGCAATGATGGTATTTGCCAGCGCCTTGCTCTTGCGGCTGACATCAGGAACCTGTTCGGCATAGCCCATCTGTTCAGCCATAGCGCGGACTTTATCTACGGTATCCTGTGAAAATGATACCCGCGGCTTTTCGCTGAGGATCATGGACACGGTAGACTGGGAAACACCCAATGCTTCTGCAATATCTCTGGTCGTGACTTTCTTTCTTTTCCCCATAAATGTATGTACCTCCGGCCTATGATTAATCAAACAATTTTGATTAATAAACAGCTATTAATCAAAGTGACTTTTGATTATTAATATTATATGTTTGATTAATCATGGAGTCAAGAACAGTACTATAAATCAAAGGGAAAATGAATCTTGAGAAAAAGAGCAGTGAGAAAGCAGAGAAAAATGCTAATTAATCAAAACGAATGATTAGTAGTAAATATAAGAAAATGACGGAAAACTGCTGCCTGGAGCATTTGACAGAGAGAAAAAAACGTGATTTAATCACAGCGTAATAAGAACGGAACGAAATTGGAGAGGAGATTAAACATGAGCGTAATTACATTTGTATGTGCAGGACAGATGGCATCAGCACTGACATTCCCGGCATTTGAAAATGGACACGAGGTACGTCTGATTGGCTCGCCGTTGGATCGCGAAATCATCAACGGACTGAGAAAAGACAATTATCATATCACATTAAAAAGAACACTTCATGATGGTATTAAGTATTATCAGATTGAGGAACTTGAAGAAGCACTGGAAGGCGCGGATTTGATCATTGGCGGTGTCAGCAGTTTTGGACTGGACTGGTTCTGCGATGAGATTCTGCCGGTGCTTCCGGAAGAAGTGCCGCTTCTTACTGTGACCAAAGGAATGGTAGACCGGGAAGACGGAACGATGGTACCTTATCCATACATTTTTGAAGAGCGTCAGCCGGAAGGAAAACATCTGAACTTTAATGCGATCGGAGGTCCTTGTACCAGCTATGAACTGGCAGATCATGATAACAGTCATGTGGCATTTTGCGGTAAAGATCCGGAGACATTAAAATATATCCGTTCATTGATGGCAACAGATTATTACCATATCAGTATTTCTACCGATGTGGTAGGTGTAGAGTGTGCGGTTGCGCTGAAGAATGCTTATGCTCTGGGAGTTACTCTGGCGGTAGGACTGGCTGAAAAGAAAGACGGTAAGATCGGTGCACAGCACTACAATTCACAGGCAGCTCTGTTTGGTCAGAGTATGAAAGAAATGGGTAAACTCCTGAATCTTGTCGGCGGAAAGCCGGAACATCTGGTACACGGTGTGGGAGACCTGTATGTGACGGTATTCGGCGGAAGAACAAGAATGATCGGAACTCTGCTTGGACGAGGACTGACTTTTGAGCAGGCAATGGAAGAATTGAAAGGTGTGACACTGGAATCTATCGTGATCGCTACCAGAACGGCAAGAGCAGTGAAGAAGCTTGCGGAGAGAGGTAAAGTAGATCTGAAGGAATATCCACTTCTGATGCATATCGATGCAATTCTCAATCAGGGCGCAGAAGTGGATATCCCGTGGGATGCATTTACATGGGATGATCTGGATTAGAATAATACAAAATCCTTATATTAATCAGAAGTGCGGCTGACTTTTGGGTCGGCCGCTTGTCAACGCTATGATTCTATGATATTCTGGAGCCGTTCCTTTGTTCAAAGTTTATTGTTTTAGAGTTTTATGATGATGGAGTGAGCGAATGACAATGTGGGTAATCGCAACGTTTGTTGCATTTTTTGTGAAAGGTGTCTGTGGATTTGCGAACACACTGGTATTTACATCGATTCTTAGCTATGGGACAGCGAATGCAAATATATCACCGACGGAGCTTCTGATCGGATATCCGATGAATCTGCTGATGACATGGAATAATCGAAAGGAATTAAAGACAAAAGTCTGGCTGCCGTTATCTTTACTCGTATTGTTTGGCAGTATTCCGGGAGCTTTTATTTTGAAGAACGTAGATGCGGGCATTATAAAAGTATTTTTCGGGATTGTAGTGTCGGTGCTGGGAGTTCAGATGTTTCTGCAGGAATATCAGCATAAGACATCCAAACCATCAAAAATAACAATGCTGATCATGGGGATAGTTGGCGGAATGCTTTGTGGACTTTTTGGAGTTGGAGCCATGCTGGGTGTATGCGTGACGCGTATGACAGATACGATGACTGAATTCAAGGGCAATGTGAGTATGGTGTTTGCAGTGGAAAATACGATCCGCCTGATTACATATGCTGTGTTGGGACTTTTTACGATGTCGGCAATCCGCACGGCCATGATTCTGATCGTAATTGCACTGATCGGTATGTTTGTGGGTATGCAGTGCAGTAAATTCATGAAAGATACTACAGTTAAAAAGATAGTTATTATACTACTGATTTTATCGGGAATATCACTGATCATTCAAAATATATAATTTATACATAATCCTCCTGGATTTCCACATACTATCCATACATTACAATATGGAAAAATATGTAGAAAACAGGAGGATTAATTATATGAAAGCCACAGGAATTGTCCGCCGGATCGATGATCTGGGGCGGGTGGTGATACCGAAGGAGATACGAAGGACGCTCCGCATTCGAGAGGGTGATCCGTTAGAGATATTTACAGACCGGGAAGGGGAAGTGATCCTGAAGAAATATTCGCCGATCGGAGAGCTGGCGAATTTCGCCGGGCAGTATGCAGAGAGCATTGCACAGGCATTGGGGTGTCTTGTGTGTATCTGTGATACCGATCAGGTGATCACAGCATCGGGAAATGGCAGGAAGGAGCTGCAGGATAAGTATATCAGCAGTGCATTGCGGAAGGTCATGGATGGAAGAAAGACGGTGCTTGCTTCCGAAGGAAGTCAGGACTATGTAAGGATTGTGGCAGAACAGGAGGCAGTGTATGCAGAAGAGGTGATTGCACCGATTATTTGCGTAGGGGACAGCATAGGAGCAGTGGTACTCCTGAACCAGGATAGTAAGAAAGGATTTGGAGAGCCGGAAAAGAAGGCTGCATTATGCGCGGCAGGATTTCTGGGGCGTCAGATGGAATAGATTATTTTGCGAATATATTTCCAAAGCCTGTCATAAGGATAAGTAGACTGGATGAATGACAGGAGGGGTACGATGAAAGCAAACGGAGCAGTATCGGGAAAGATTGGCTGGTTGTTGAAATCACTGTTGGCGGCATATGCACTGACCGGGATTCTGCTGCTTGGCCTGGCGATGATTCTGTATAAATTAAATGTGGAAGAGAGTGTGGTGTCTGCCGGGATTATCGGAATCTATGTGACATCTACATTTTTCGGAGGATTGATTATTGGAAAGATGGCGAAGGTGAGGAGATTTTTCTGGGGACTGCTCCTGGGAGTTAGCTATTTCCTGTTACTTTTAATCATTACACTGGGTGTGTATCGGACACTCGATGGAGCGGTGGCAGGCTTTGCCAGTACATTTTTCCTGTGTGCCGGAGGAGGAATGTTTGGAGGTATGATATCCTAAGAAAAAGATTGCGAAACTCATGTCAAAATGTTATAATGACGTAAGTTAAGCAAAAGTAAGGAGGGATACGGTCATGAAACATGTAAAATCATTGAACAAACCCATGAACAGCAACCTGGAGAAAAAGGGATGCGGTGAGTGTCAGACATCTTGCCAGTCAGCATGTAAGACATCCTGCACAGTAGGAAATCAGACTTGCGAGCAGAGCAAATAGTTCTGAAATAATATGAATACTCGGGACAGCGGTCTTTTGGGTCGCTGTTTCTTGTTGTATAGGAATCTTTATTTCCCATGATGAAATAAATGAGATAAATAAAAAAGAAATATAATTATAATAGAAAGGGGTACGATATGATTCATCAGTACCGTAATAATGGATACAATATCGTGATGGATGTCTATAGTGGAGCAGTTCACGTGGTAGATGATGTCTGTTATGATGTGATCGCTGAGGTGAACCGGGCAGAGGAAGAACCGACAGCAGAAAGCCTGAAGACTCCGGAGGTGAAGGCAGGACTTCTTGCGAAGCTTGGTGGTCGCTATGAGGCGACAGATATTGAAGATGCCCTGTCAGACGTGATTGAACTGACAGAAGGCAATCAGTTATTTATGAAAGATATATACGAAGGTATGGTTGAGGTCGTTAAGGAACGTAAGACCGTGGTAAAGGCATTGTGTATGCACATTGCCCACGACTGTAACCTGGCGTGCAGATACTGCTTTGCAGAGGAAGGCGAATATCATGGACGAAGGGCCATGATGAGTTATGAAGTAGGTAAGAAAGCGTTGGATTTTCTGATCGCTAATTCCGGCAGCAGACGGAATCTGGAAGTGGATTTCTTTGGCGGAGAGCCATTGATGAACTGGCAGGTAGTTAAGGATCTGGTAGCATACGGAAGAGAACAGGAAAAGAAGTTCAACAAGCATTTCCGATTTACTGTTACGACCAATGGTGTTCTGCTGAATGACGAGATCCAGGACTTTATTAATAAGGAAATGGATAATGTAGTACTGTCACTGGACGGCAGAAAAGAGATCAATGACAAGATGCGTCCATTCCGTAACGGCAAGGGAAGCTATGACCTGATCGTGCCGAAGTTTCAGAAGCTTGCGGACAGCAGAAATCAGGAGCGTTATTACATAAGAGGTACATTTACCCGCAACAACCTGGATTTCTCCAACGATATCCTGCATTATGCTGACCTTGGATTCAAGCAGATGTCCATTGAGCCGGTGGTTGGAGAAGAGACAGATCCATATGCGATCCGTGAGGAAGATCTGCCACAGATCTTTGAAGAATACGACAAGCTGGCAAAGGTTATGATTGAACGTGAAAAAGAAGGAAAAGGTTTCAACTTCTTCCATTTTATGATAGACTTAGAAGGTGGACCTTGCATTTACAAACGTTTGTCCGGATGTGGTTCCGGTACGGAATATTTATCTGTAACTCCATGGGGAGATCTGTATCCATGTCATCAGTTTGTAGGACAGGATGAATTCTTGATGGGTAATGTGGACGAAGGTATTACGAAGCCTGAGATCGCAGATGAATTCAGAAGCTGTAGTGTATATTCCAAAGATAAATGCAGGAACTGTTTCGCTAAGTTTTACTGCAGCGGTGGCTGCATGGCTAACGCATATAATTTCCATGGCACGATCCATGATGCATATGACATTGGATGTGAGATGCAGCGGAAGCGTGTGGAATGTGCGATCATGATGAAAGCTGCACTTGCGGAGCAATAAAGAGAAAGGAATATAAGACATGAACAAAAAGAAAGGCATTATCAGTCTCATTCTCACAGTCGTTCTGATCGGATTGCTGGGATTCACGACAATCGTAGGATTCGGCGATGCCCATATCGGAGCTTCTAAGAATATTAAACTTGGTCTGGATCTGGCAGGTGGTGTAAGCATCACTTATCAGGTTAAGAATGACAATCCTACGAGTGAAGAAATGAGCGATACGATCTACAAGCTGCAGAGGCGTGTAGAACAGTACAGTACCGAGGCATCTGTATATCAGGAGGGAGACGACCGAATCAATATCGAGATTCCGGGTGTAACAGATGCAAATAAGATTCTTGACGAGCTTGGCAAGCCGGGTTCTCTGGAATTTCAGGATCCGAATGGCGAGACAGTAATTACCGGATCCGATGTCAAGACAGCGACTGTTAAGACAGGTCAGGACGATCTGAATAACAAAGAGTATTCAGTAGAGTTAACATTGAACGATGACGGAACAAAGAAGTTTGCAGATGCTACAACGGAGTTTGTGGGTCAGCAGATTTCAATCATATATGATGGTGAGACTATTAGCGCACCTAGCGTAAAACAGGCTATTACCGGCGGACAGGCATATATCACCGGTAACTTTACATACGAAGAAGCAGAGAATCTTGCCTCTACGATCCGTATCGGAGGTTTGAAGCTGGAATTGGAAGAGCTTCGTTCTAACGTAGTAGGTGCTCAGCTTGGAGCACAGGCAATCAGCACCAGTGTAAAGGCAGGTATCGCAGGACTGGTACTGGTATTTTTACTGATGTGCTTCCTGTATCTTCTGCCTGGACTTGCATCCAGCCTGGCATTGGTTATTTATACAGGACTGGTACTGGTTATCCTGAATGCCTTTGATATTACACTGACCTTACCGGGTCTTGCGGGTATTATTCTTGGCATTGGTATGGCAGTAGATGCCAATGTTATCATCTTCGCCCGTGTGAAGGAAGAGATGAGCAAAGGCAGAAGCGTGCGCAATTCTCTGAAAGAAGGTTTCCACAAGGCAATGTCTGCCATTGTAGATGGTAATGTAACTACTCTGATTGCAGCAGCAGTACTGTGGCTGAAGGGCTCCGGCAGTGTTAAGGGATTTGCCCAGACACTGGCAATCGGTATCATCGTGTCTATGTTTACGGCACTGGTGATCACGCGTATGATCGTATATGCGTTCTATGCAGTCGGCATCCACAGTGAGAAGTTGTATTACAGACCGAAGAAAGAACGCAAGCCATTTGACTTCGTGGCAAAGAGAAAAGTATTCTATCCGATCGCGGCAGCAGTAATCATTGCAGGATTTGTCGTAATGGGAGCAGGCTCTGCATCAGGAAGAGGTGCATTTGCATACAGTCTGGAGTTTGAAGGCGGTACTTCTACAACAGTAGAATTCGACAAAGACTACAGCATTGACGAGCTGGATGAAAAAGTTGTTCCTGTAGTAGAAGAGATTACAGGAGATAAGAACGTACAGACACAGAAAGTTGCCGGAGGCAATCAGGTTATCATTAAGACCAAGACGCTGGATCTGGATACTCGTGAGAAGCTGAATCAGGCTATGGCTGATAACTTTGGCGTAGATGCTTCTACGATCACAGCTGAGAATATCAGTTCTACTACAAGTAAAGAGATGCGTCAGGATGCTGTTATTGCGGTTATCGTTGCTACTATCTGTATGCTGATCTATATCTGGTTACGATTTAAAGATATCCGTTTTGCCGGAAGTGCGGTACTGGCGTTGATCCATGATGTACTGGTGGTTATCGCATTCTATGCGGTATCCAGAATTTCTGTGGGTAATACCTTTATCGCATGTATGTTGACAATCGTTGGTTACTCTATCAACGCAACCATCGTTATCTTCGACCGTATCCGTGAGCAGTTGAAGACAAAGACGAAGAATGCAGACCTGAAAGAGATCGTTAATGATAGTATTACACAGACACTTACCAGAAGTATCTATACATCACTGACAACCTTTATCATGGTATTCTGTCTGTTTATTATGGGTGTAAGTTCTATGAGAGAATTTGCATTACCACTGATGGTAGGTATTCTGGCAGGAGCATATTCTTCTGTATGTATCACCGGTACACTGTGGTATACATTGAAGGGCAAATCAAAGAAAAAGAAATAAAAGTAATTGTTAAAAGTGACGGTTACAGACAGCCATGCCGGTTCAGGCGTGGCTGTCTTTGTATGATGAAAGTATGAAATGGAGAATATTATGGAACGCTGGGTATTGCTCAGAAAAGGCGCAGACTATCAGGCAATCGGGAAAAAATTTCATATTGCGCCGAGGATCGCATGCCTGATCCGCAATCGGGAAGTGATCGGAGATGAAGCCATTGATCAGTATCTGAATGGCACGATTGCAGATCTGCATGATGGTATGCTGATGAAAGGTATGGATCAGGCGGTGGATATTCTGATGGAAAAGATTCGGGAAGGTGCAAGGATACGTGTGATCGGAGATTATGATATCGATGGCGTGAATGCAACCTATATTCTGCTGGAGGCACTGGAAGGACTGCGCGGAGAGGTAGATATGGATATTCCGGATCGGATTACGGATGGATATGGTCTGAACCGCAATCTCATTGACCGGGCATTTGACGATGGTATTGATACGATCATTACCTGTGATAATGGAATTGCGGCGGAATCAGAGATTGCATATGCAAAAGAAATGGGAATGACTGTGATCGTTACAGATCATCATGAAGTGCCGTATACAGATGAAGGAGAAGAGCGGATTTATCATTTACCGCCAGCAGATGCGGTGGTCGATCCAAAGCAGCCGGGATGTGAATATCCATTTAAAGGACTTTGTGGAGCTGCGGTAGCGTATAAATGCATGGAATGTCTGTATGAAGCCATGGGAGAGGATTCGACAGACCTGGATTATCTGCTGGAACCAGTTGGCATTGCAACCATTGGAGATGTAATGGATCTGACAGATGAGAACAGAATCTTTGTAAAACAGGCACTGGAAATGATGGGACACAGCTCTAATCCGGGACTTCGTGCACTGATGCAGTGTACGGGGGTATCGATAGATCAGGTGCGTGCATATCATGTCGGGTTTGTCCTTGGCCCATGTATCAATGCGGGAGGCAGACTGGATACGGCAAAACGTGCACTGGCACTTCTCAGAGCAAAAAATGAACGGGATGCCATGGTACTTGCCGGCGACTTGAAGGCATTGAATGACAGTAGAAAGGAACTGACCGAGTGGGCAGTAGAAGAAGCTGTCCATATAGTGGAGGAAAAAGGATATCTGGATGATCGTGTATTGGTGATTTATTTACCGGATTGTCATGAAAGCATTGCCGGAATTGTAGCAGGAAGGATCAGAGAGCGGTATTACCGTCCGGTATATGTGTTGACTGACAGTGAGGATGATGTTAAGGGATCAGGCAGATCCATCGAAGCGTATCATATGTTTGAAGAACTGATTAAGTGCAGTGATTTGCTGACAAAGTTTGGCGGACACAGACAGGCAGCAGGACTTTCAATGGAGCCGGGAAAGGTAGACGCATTTCGCAGAAGATTAAATGAGAACTGCACGCTCACAGAAAAAGATCTGCAGGAGAAGGTCTCGATAGATATGGAACTTCCATTTTCTAACATTACAGAACAGTTTATCGAAGAGTTGGAACTGTTAGAACCATTTGGAAAAGGCAATACCAAGCCGGTATTTGCAGTGCGGAATGCAGAACTCTTATCTGCCAGAATAATTGGAAAAGAGCGTAATATGCTGAAGCTTCAGATTCGGGATGATAGCCGTGTGACGATGGAAGCATTATACTTCGGAGATGCGTCTGTATTTATGGAAACAGTGACAGTCAGGTATGGAAGAGATTGCGCAGAACGGCTGCTTGCAGGTAAATCATCCGGTATTCGGATGTCATTTACTTTTTATCCGGGTATTAATGAATACATGGGTAACCGAAGTATGCAAATTATCATTACCCATTATATGTAATTATAATTACCTATAAATAGGTATAATATGTAAAAGAGTTTGAAAACATTGTATCCAAATGCTATACTATAAGATAGTATATTCGATACTGAAAGGAAGGAGGGCATTGATATGGCAGATGTGAAGAAACAGATGGAGCCGAGCAGCAGTATCAGACCGGAAGTTATTACAGAGAACCAGGCAATTGGTCTGGAAGTTGTAGATGGTCATGCAGTGAAAGCACCTGCAGATTATCAAGACCCTGAGGAATTATATCAGATTCTGATTAACAAAGTGAAAACGTATCATCCGTCAGAAGATGTGTCCATGATCGAGAAAGCATATAAGCTTGCAAAGGAAGCTCACAAAGGACAATTCCGTAAATCTGGGGAAGCATACATCATTCATCCCCTGTGGGTAGCCATTATACTGGCGAATCTGGAACTGGATAAGGAGACAATCGTAGCCGGAATACTCCACGATGTGGTAGAGGATACGGTTATGACAGATGAAGAGATACGAAAAGAATTTGGAGATGAGGTGGCACTTCTGGTAGATGGTGTTACCAAGTTGGGACAGTTGTCTTATTCTGCAGATAAGCTAGAAGTACAGGCAGAGAACCTGAGAAAGATGTTCCTGGCTATGGCAAAGGATATCCGTGTTGTCATTATTAAGCTGGCTGACCGCCTGCATAATATGCGGACGCTACAGTTTATGCGCCCGGAGAAGCAGAAAGAAAAAGCAAGAGAGACGATGGACATTTATGCACCAATCGCGCAGAGACTTGGTATCTCCAGGATTAAGACGGAGTTGGACGATCTGTCTTTAAAATATCTGCAGCCAGAGGTGTTTTATGATCTGGTAGATCAGATCAATGCACGTAAGACAGAACGAGAAGAATTTATCCAACAGATTGTTGAGGAAGTATCTAATCATATTAAGAATGCGAATATTGATGCGGATGTTTACGGAAGGGTAAAGCATTTCTTCAGTATCTATAAGAAAATGGTGAATCAGGATAAAACAGTTGACCAGATTTATGACCTGTTTGCTGTACGTATTGTAGTAGATTCCGTCAAGGACTGTTATGCGGCACTGGGTGTGATCCACGAGATGTATACACCGATTCCGGGCAGATTTAAGGATTATATCGCTATGCCAAAGGCGAATATGTACCAATCTCTGCATACGACACTGATGAGTTCTGCGGGACAGCCGTTTGAGGTGCAGATCCGCACTCATGAGATGCATAAGACTGCAGAATATGGTATTGCAGCACACTGGAAATACAAAGAGTCCAATGATGGCAAGAAGAGTGTGGAAGTTCAGGAAGAAGAGAAGCTGAACTGGCTCAGGCAGATTCTGGAGTGGCAGAGGGACATGTCTGATAACAAGGAGTTCCTTTCTATGCTGAAAGGAGATCTGGATCTGTTTAAAGAGGATGTATATTGCTTTACGCCAAACGGAGAAGTAAAGCGTTTGCCGAATGGCTCTACTCCGATTGATTTTGCCTACGCGATCCACAGTGCGGTAGGTAATAAGATGGTCGGTGCCAGAGTGAACGGTAAGCTTGTAACGATTGATTACAAGATTCAGAACGGAGACAGAATAGAGATCCTGACTTCGCAGAATTCCAAAGGACCAAGCCGTGACTGGTTGAACATCGTGGCGAGTTCACAGGCAAAGTCTAAGATCAATCAGTGGTTTAAAAAGCAGTTTAAAGAAGAGAATATTATACGCGGTAAGGAACTGATGGCAGCTTACTGCCGGTCTAAGAGTATTGAGATTACGAATATTACCAAGCCGAAGTATCAGGAGATTGTGCAGAGAAAATACGGATTCAAAGATTGGGAGTCTGTACTTGCAGCGGTTGGACATGGCGGCTTAAAAGAAGGTCAGGTAGTGAACCGACTTGTGGAGGAATACAGCAAGGAGCACAAGAAAGAGATTACCAATGAGGCTGTTCTTGAAAAGGTAGCAGAAGCGACCAAGAATAAGGTGCACATTGCGAAGTCTAAGAGTGGTATCGTGGTCAAAGGTATTGATGATGTGGCTGTTCGTTTCTCGCGTTGCTGTAATCCGGTGCCGGGTGACGAGATCGTGGGATTTGTAACCCGCGGAAGAGGACTTTCTATTCACCGTACGGACTGCGTGAATATATTAAATCTGACGGATGCTGAGAGAGCCCGTCTGATCAATGCAGAGTGGGAAAGTACTGTTACCGGCAAAGAAGGCGGTCAGTATCTGACAGATATCAAGATGTATGCTGAGGACAGACAGGGACTTTTGATGGAGATGTCCCGTGTATTTACGGAAGAGAAGATAGATGTTAAGACTATGAATGTGCGCACAAGTAAGAAGAATACAGCCACGATTGAAGTTGGATTTATCGTACACGGCAGAGAGGAACTGGAGCGTGTAGTTAAGAAACTGCAGCAGTTATCAGGTGTGATCGATATTGAACGTACAGCTGGCTAATCCGACGGGAGGATAATGTATGAATTTTGGAATTATTGGAACGAATTTTATTTCTGACTGGTTTGTAAATGCAGGAAGGCACTGCGAAGGATTCTGTGTACAGGCAGTGTATTCCCGCACCATGGAGAAGGGAAGAACTTTCGCAGATAAGCATGGAATTCCAGATTGCTATGATTCACTGGAAGCACTTGCATCAGCAGATAATGTGGATGCAGTGTATATTGCAAGCCCGACAGCCTGTCATGCTGCACAGAGTATCCAGATGCTGAATGCAGGGAAACATGTACTCTGTGAGAAACCGGTAGCGTCTAACGAGAAGGAGCTCCAGGCAATGCTTGCAGCAGCAAAGGAACATGGTGTGGTTTTTATGGAGGCAATGAAGCTGGTGATCAATCCGGCATTTGATGCTATTATGGAGAATTTGCCAAAGCTTGGTAAGATCCGAAGAGTAACATTTCAGATGTGCCAGTATTCCAGCAGATATGATAAGTTTAAGAATGGAATCATTGAAAATGCATTCCGTCCGGAATTATCCAACGGAAGCCTGATGGATGTCGGGGTCTACTGCGTACATCCGATGGTAAAGATCCTTGGAAAACCAGACCGTGTGACGGCATCCTGCGTGAAACTGCATAACGGTGTGGATGGCATGGGGACGATCCTTGCATCCTATGATGAACAGGGAGCACAGGCAGAGCTGCTCTATTCCAAGATCACAGATTCGCCGGTGCCAAGCCAGATTCAGGGAGAAGAGGGTACGATGTATATGGAAAGCCTGCCTATCATCACGAAGGTATGGATCAGATATCGGGATAAGAGCAGGGAAGATATTTCATTTGAACTGAAAGATCCGGGCAATAATATGAATTATGAGATTGCAGAATTTATGCGCATTGCGGAAGTAAATGGATCCGCTGAAACACATAACCAATATTCGGTATGGGAGATGCAGGTTATGGATGAAGCGCGCCGTCAGATGGGAATTGTATTTCCGGCTGACAGAGTATAAGAGTGTATAGGTATAATATAGGCAGAGGGATAGAATATGACAGTAAAACAATTTCTGGCAGGTCCGATTGGGACAAACTGTTATTTATTGATCAATGAAAAAACAAAAGAAGCGGTTATCGTAGATCCGGCGTCCTGTCCGGATTATATGATGAATTATATCAAGACGGAAGAGATTAAATTGAAAGCAGTTCTGCTTACACATGCGCATTTTGACCATATTATGGGAATTGATGATGTTCTTAACAAATATGGTAAGATGCCGGTATATGTGCATGAGGCAGATAAGCCGATGTTAGAGGATCCGCAGCAGAATATGACGATGTCCTGTGGCTTTCCTTATGCTTACAAAGGGGCACAGGCAGTACAGGATGGTCAGGTGTTGTCACTGATCGGTTATGAAATCAAAGTTCTTCATACACCGGGACATACACCGGGAGGATGCTGCTATTATATTGCATCGGAACATGTGCTGATCAGTGGAGATACGCTGTTCCAGCAGTCTATCGGAAGAACGGATTTCCCTGGCGGAAGCATGAGTGATCTTGTCCGTGCAGTGAAAGAGAAGCTGATGATACTTCCGGAGGATACTGTGGTATATCCCGGACATATGGGAACGACCACAATCGCAGATGAAAAGAGAATGAATCCATTTTTGTAGTGAATGGATCATTTAGTATAGTAAGAAGAGAAAGAGCCGGGCATCTGATGTGATTTCAGATGCCTGTTCAAGTAAAGGAACTATTATGATAAAGATAGAAGCAAAAGAAGAACGGTATCTGTATAATGCCTATCATATGATCAAGGCCTTTTATGCATCGGAAGAGGTCGAACAGTGCTGCAAGAAGAATCAGAAGGAAGATCTGAAACTGACGGAGACAGACGGAACATCACAGATTTTTACAATAGATACAGACCATACCCATTGTGTGAACGATATCCGGCGAGAGCTTGACAGAAAGGTATATCAGTATCTGGTTCATCGAACAGGTAAAGAACTTGCGTGGGGGATGCTGACCGGAGTCCGCCCTGCTAAGCTTGCTACAAAAGCGGTAGAGCAAGGTGTAGAGAAAACAGAGTTTATAAAGCAATTCCAGGAAGAATATCTGGTGTCAGCGGAAAAGGCAGGACTTGCATATGACATTGCAGTGCGGGAGCGGGATGTATTATCAGAACTCGATTATAAGGATGGCTACAGTCTGTATGTAGGCATTCCGTTCTGTCCAAGTGTGTGTAGTTACTGTTCGTTCAGTTCTGGACCGATAGATAAATGGCGAGATCAGATTCCGGCGTATCTGGATGCGCTTTGCAAAGAACTTACATATATCGGAAAAGTATCCTCAGAGAAGAAACTGAATACCATTTACATCGGAGGCGGTACACCTACCAGCCTGGATGCAGAGCAGCTGGATCAGATTCTGAGCTGTATTGATCAGTCATTTTCCAGAGAGCATCTGCTGGAATATACGGTGGAAGCCGGAAGACCAGACAGTATTACGGAAAAGAAACTTCAGGTGATAAAACGGCATGGAGTTACACGTATTTCTATTAATCCACAGACTATGCAGCAGAAGACGTTGGATCGGATTGGAAGAAAGCACAGTGTGCAGGAAGTAAAAGACATTTACCGGATGGCGCGGAAACTTGGATTTGACAATATCAATATGGATCTGATCGCCGGGCTCCCAGGAGAGGGCCTGGAAGATATGAAGGATACGCTTGCGCAGATCCGGGAGCTTGCACCGGACAGCCTGACCGTGCATTCACTTGCAATCAAGCGTGCGGCGCAGATGGGGCAGGAGAAGAGTACTCTTGGCTATGTGCGGGATCTGGAGGAACAGACGGAGCATCCGGAAAGAATGGCAGAGACATTATCAGCGATGATCGAATGTGCGCATGAGACGGCCTATGAGATGGAACTAGTGCCATATTATCTGTACCGGCAGAAGAATATTGCGGGTAATTTTGAAAATGTTGGTTATGCAAAGGTTGACAAAGCCGGAATATACAATATACTTATTATGGAAGAAAAACAGTCGATTATTGCGGCAGGTGCAGGTGCATCAACCAAGATCGTACTGCCAGTGCCTGTTCCTGTACCAGGCAGCAGGAATGGAAAAACCACGACATTGATTCGTGTGGAAAATGTAAAAAGCATTCGGGATTACATTGCCCGGATTGATGAAATGATAGAGCGAAAAGGAGAATGGTTATGGCATTAAAGAAGAAACCAGTCACCGGTATGAAGGACATGATGCCGGACGAGATGGAGATCCGTGATTACGTGATCCACCTGATCAAAGAGACTTATAAGACATATGGATTTACCTCGATGGAGACACCATGTGTAGAGCATATTGAGAACCTGTGCAGCAAGCAGGGGGGAGATAATGAGAAGCTGATCTTTAAGATCCTGAAGCGTGGCGAGAAGCTGAAGCTTGAGACTGCAAAGGATGAGGCAGATCTGGTAGACGGAGGACTTCGTTATGATCTGACTGTACCGCTTGCAAGATACTATGCAAATCATGCTAACGATCTGCCGTCACCGTTCAAGGCATTGCAGATCGGTAATGTATGGCGTGCAGACCGTCCGCAGAGAGGACGTTTCCGTCAGTTCATGCAGTGTGATATTGACATTCTCGGTGAGGCATCGAACCTCGCAGAGATCGAGCTGATCCTTGCAACGACAGCGATGCTTGGTAAGCTTGATTTTACGAATTTTACAGTTAAGATCAATGACCGTAATATCCTGAAAGCCATGGCGGCTTACTGTGGATTTAAGGAAGAAGATTACGATGAAGTATTTATTATCTTGGATAAGATGGACAAGATCGGTAAAGATGGCGTAGCAGAAGAACTCTGTGAGATGGGTTATGACAGATCAGCTGTTGATCAGTATCTTGGATTGTTTGATGAGATCACACCAGACGTATCCGGTATCCGCTATCTGAAAGAGAAGCTTGGCGATTGCCTGAAAGATAAGACGGCAGACGGTATGGGACAGATTATTTCCAGCGTAGAAGCCGCAAAGGAATGTGACTTCAAGTTACAGTTTGATCCGACACTGGTGCGTGGACAGTCATACTACACAGGAACCATTTTCGAGGTGACGATGGATGACTTCGGCGGCTCTGTTGCCGGAGGCGGAAGATACGATAAGATGATCGGTAAATTTACCGGACAGGACACACCGGCATGTGGATTCTCTATCGGATTCGAGCGTATTGTCATGCTGCTTCTGGAAAATGGATATCAGATTCCGTCTAAGCGTGCAAAAAAAGCATATCTGCTGGAGAAGAAGATGCCGCAGGAAGGCATCCTGAAAGTGCTGAATCTTGCCAAAGCAGATCGTGCGGCAGGCAAGCAGGTGTTGATCGTGAATATGAAAAAGAATAAAAAGTTCCAGAAGGAACAGCTGGCAGCAGATGGTTACGAAGAAATCGTGGATTGCTACCGCGATTCCGTAATGGAGCTGTAAAATTGATAGCTATACAATCAATATAGAAGTTAATATAGAAGAGAACAATCGAGGAGGATTATCATGGCTGAGTCAATGAAGGGACTTAAGAGAACCCACAGATGTGCGGAGCTGTCAGCAGCTAATATCGGTGAGACAGTTACAATCATGGGATGGGTGCAGAAGAACAGAAATAAAGGTGGACTGGTGTTTGTGGACGTTAGAGATCGTTCCGGTATCATCCAGATCGTGTGTGAGGAAGGAAAAACGGATGCCGCAGTAATCGAAAAGGCGACAAAGCTGCGTTCTGAATATGTAGTAGCTGTAGTTGGTACGGTTGCAAAACGTTCCGGTGCAGTGAATGAGAACCTGGCAACAGGAGAGATCGAAGTACTGCCGACAGAACTTCGGATTCTGGCAGAGGCTGAGACACCTCCGTTCCACATTGAAGAGAATTCCAAGACAAAAGAAGAAATCCGTCTGAAGTACCGTTATCTGGATCTGAGAAGACCGGATATGCAGAGAAACCTGATGATGAGAAGTAAAGTAGCGACCCTCACCCGTCAGTTCTTAGCAGAAGAAGGATTCCTTGAGATTGAAACTCCGGTACTGATCGGAAGTACACCGGAAGGAGCCAGAGATTATCTGGTGCCAAGCCGTATCCATCAGGGACATTTTTATGCGCTGCCACAGTCACCACAGCTGTTTAAACAGCTTCTGATGTGCTCAGGCTGTGACCGTTATTTCCAGCTTGCCAAATGTTTCCGTGACGAAGACCTTCGTGCGGACAGACAGCCGGAATTTACACAGATCGATATGGAGCTGTCTTTCGTAGATGTTGACGATGTAATTGAAGTCAATGAGAGACTGCTTGCCAAACTGTTCAAAGAAGTGCTTGGCGTAGAGGTATCTTTGCCAATTCAGCGTATGACATGGCAGGAAGCAATGGATCGCTTCGGTTCTGACAAGCCGGATATCCGTTTTGGTATGGAACTGAATGACGTTACAGACGTTGTACGTGACTGCGAGTTTGTCGTATTTAAGAATGCGATTGAAAATGGCGGAACTGTTCGTGGTATCAATGCCAAAGGACAGGGCGGTATGCCGAGAAAGAAAATCGATAAGCTGGTTGCATTTGCCAAAGATTATGGTGCAAAGGGATTGGCATACATTGCAATTCAGGAAGATGGAACAGTCAAGTCTTCATTTGCCAAATTTATGACAGACGAGCAGATGAAAGCCCTGATCGATGCAATGGGAGGAGAGAACGGAGACCTGCTTCTCTTTGCGGCAGATAAGAATAAAGTCGTATGGGCAGTACTTGGCGCACTGCGTCTGGAACTGGCTGCGCAGATGGATCTGTTAGATAAGAATGAATACAAATTCCTGTGGGTAACAGAGTTCCCACTGCTTGAGTGGAATGATGAGCAGAACCGTTTCACGGCGATGCATCATCCATTTACCATGCCGATGGAAGAAGACCTGCAGTACATCGACAGTGATCCGGGACGCGTTCGTGCGAAAGCATACGATATCGTGCTGAACGGTAACGAGATTGGCGGAGGAAGTGTGCGTATCTTCAATCCTGAGATCCAGAGCAAGATGTTCGAGGTACTTGGATTTACACCGGAACAGGCACAGGAACAGTTCGGATTCCTGCTGACAGCATTCAAGTACGGAGTACCGCCGCACGCAGGACTTGCATATGGTCTGGATCGTCTGGTTATGCTGATGGCAAAACAGGACAGCATCCGTGATGTAATTGCATTCCCTAAAGTAAAAGATGCATCTGATCTTATGACAGAAGCACCGGGACATGTAGATGCAAAACAGCTGGAGGAACTCGGAATTGCGGTTATAGCAAAAGAAGAGAAAAAGGCAGAAGACAAAGAATAAAGTAAAAGCTATATAAAGTAAAAGATGCGGGAAAACCAAAGAGAAGGTTGCTCCCGCACCTTTTTTATCACTATGCGTTCGTAAGGAGCTGCCACTTGCCAAAGCATGCAGGAAAAGTTGTCGGAGTTTTCAAATTAAAAGAAAAATTCAAAAAATTAAAAAAAGCAGTTGACAATACCATATATATACGTTATACTGAATATCGTTCTGATGAACACAAAATAATAGAACATACTTGATGTGCGATAGTAGTACAGTTGGTAGTACGCCACCTTGCCAAGGTGGAGGTCGCGGGTTCGAGTCCCGTCTGTCGCTCTGAATTGACTATTTGTAACGTCTTTTTTTGTGCTGATCAATTATGAGGGTGCGGATTTGTTACTGTGCAGAAAGGAGATTAAACTGTACTAATTTCCGAGCATGGGAAGAATCGGATTGAAATTATATGTAGCACTATGCTATACTAAAGTCTGTATAAATAAAGCTGCAGAATCTGTCGCTGGCAGAATATCTGTAGATACGAAAACGAAAAGAGAGTGAACAAAAAACGAGGATGTGAGAAGATGAATCAGGAAAGAGTAGTAAAAGCAGGTCTTCTGGGACTTGGAACGGTCGGCAGTGGGGTGTATAAACTTGTGGAACGCCAGAAGAATGAAATGGCATTGAAAGCCGGTGCAGGTCTTGAAATTCAGAAGATACTGGTACATAACATAAATAAGAAGAGAGAGGGTGTAGACCAGTCTCTTTTAACCGATAAGTGGGAAGATATCATGAATGATGATGAGATAGAAATCGTAATCGAAGTGATGGGTGGTATCGAACCTGCAAGAACTATGATTCTGGAAGCACTGCATGCAGGAAAGAATGTCGTGACAGCGAACAAAGATCTGGTAGCGACACATGGACACGAACTTTTGGAGGCGGCAGAAGAAAGTGGAGTGGATTTCTTATTTGAGGCAGCTGTGGCAGGAGCAATCCCGATTATCCGTCCGCTGAAGCAGTGTCTGGCGGCGAATGAGATTCAGGAAGTTATCGGTATTGTCAATGGTACGACGAACTTTATTCTGACCAAGATGATCGAAGAAGGGATGGATTTTGACGATGCACTGGCACTGGCAACAGAGCTTGGTTATGCAGAGGCAGATCCGACGGCCGATATTGAAGGACTGGATGCAGGACGTAAGGTAGCGATCATGGCATCGATTGCATTTCATTCCAGAGTTACATTCGATGATGTATATACAGAAGGAATTACAAAAATTACTGCGAAAGATGTGGAATACGCAGAAGAATTCGGTGATGTGATTAAATTACTCGGTGTTGCACATAATACGGAAGAAGGAATTGAGGTTGCTGTTCATCCGATGATGATTCCGAAGGAACATCCGCTTGCATCCGTGAGAGATTCGTTTAATGCAGTATTTGTCCGCTCTGATGCTGCCGGTGATACGATGTTCTACGGAAGAGGAGCAGGGGAACTCCCGACGGCCAGTGCGATCATGGGTGATGTGATCGATGTAATCCGTGATATACAATACCATTGTACAGGAAGAATCAGTTGTACCTGTTATCGTGAGACACCGGTAAAGAACTTTAAAGAAGTAAAGAACAAGTTCTATATCCGTATGCTGGTGGATAATAAACCAGGTGTACTTGCTGCAATTGCAAGTGTATTCGGAGTGCATAAAGTAAGTATTGCAAGAGTGATTCAGAAGACAAAAGAAAATGATGCAGCAGAGCTTGTTATCGTTACAGAAGCAGTAAAAGAAAAGCATCTGGAAGATGCACTGGCTCATCTGGTGGATATGGATACGACACGGGAGATTGGAACCGTGATCCGTGAATATTAAATAATAAATAGCAGAATATTTTCAGAGGACGGAGGCCGTAACAAGCTCCGTCTTTTATAATCGCCGTATGGTGAAAATCAAATAAGAATCCATGAATAATTGGTGAGAAAATAAGGAGTGAAAGAAAGTTGAAAGAACAGAAAAAAGTGAATCCTCTGGCAACAGAAAGCGAGGGAAAACTGATCGCGAAATTCGCAATTCCGGCAATTATCAGTATGTTGGTGAGCTCATTATATAATATTGTAGATCAGATCTTTATCGGACAGGGAGTCGGACTTCTGGGAAATGCAGCGACTAATATTGCATTTCCTGTGTCGATTATCTGTACGGCAACAGCACTTCTTCTTGGAATCGGAAGTGCGTCGAATTTTAATCTGTGTTCCGGAGCGGGAGATCATGAGAAAGCAAGCAGGATTGCGGGGACCGGGCTTTCCATGCTGGTGATCTGTGGTGTGATCATTGCAGCAGTGGTACTGGTGTTCCTGGATCCTCTGCTGCATCTTTTCGGTGTGACGGCAAAGATCCTGCCATATGCACAGGATTATACAGGAATTACGGCATTTGGAATTCCGTTCCTGATTTTGACAACCGGAGGGAATCATCTGATCCGCGCGGACAGAAGTCCTACGTACTCTATGACTTGTATGCTGACAGGGGCAATTATTAATACGGTGTTAGATCCGCTGTTTATCTTTGGATTCCACTGGGGGATCAAAGGCGCTGCGTGGGCGACCGTGATCGGACAGATCGTATCCGGAATTATGGTAATTGTATATTTTGGAAGATTTCGTAAAATGGAGCTGAAAAAAGAGATGTTCCGTCCGAGAGGCCATCTCCTGAAAATGATCCTGTCATTGGGAATGGCTTCCTGTATCAATCAGATTGCCATGGCTGTGGTACAGATTACAATGAATAATACACTGCGCTATTATGGTGCGGCTTCTGCATATGGAACAGATATTCCACTGGCGTGTGTGGGCGTTATCTCAAAGGTAAATATGGTGTTCATGGCTATTGCGATCGGGATTTCCCAGGGATGTCAGCCAATCTGGGGATATAATTATGGAGCGGGATCGTATGACAGAGTAAAACGCACTTATTGGAAAGCATTCCGCGTTGCTATGACGGTTGGAATTGTGTTCTTCTTGTGTTTCCAGTTTTTCCCGACGCAGCTTGTGAGTATCTTTGGTACGGGAAGCAAAGAATATTATGAATTTGCGGCAAGATATTTCAGGATTTTTATGTTTATGACATTTGTTAATGGAATCCAGCCAATGTCATCCGGATTCTTTACATCAATTGGTAAAGCGAAGCTGGGTATTGTAGTGTCGCTTACAAGACAGGTAATCTTTTTACTTCCGCTGATACTTATATTCCCGATTTTTATGGGAATTGACGGGGTGATGTATGCGGGACCGATCGCAGATGCGGCAGCGGGAATTGTCGCAATTGGATTCGCTGTAAAAGAGATTCGCGCGATGGATAAGATTGCATAGCCTGTTGGAATATGGTAAAATAAATTGAAATAGTCCGGGTATTTATGAATACCCGGACTGATGACGGTATTACAGGGAAATGGGAGAATACAAGGGATGAAAGAACGATTACCCGTTGGATTTATGTTCAAACAGATCAATAATATTTATGAAAAGGAATTCAATAACCTGCTTCGGGGGATAGGGATCACATCATCGCAGTGCGCAGTGCTGGATTATCTTCTTGGCAGCAGTAAGGAGTTTGTGAATCAGAAAGACATTGAAAAGGCGTTAAGTCTTAAGAATCCGACGGTAACGGGAATCTTAAAAAGGTTAGATGAAAAAGGATTCATTCTGGCAGTCCCAAGTAATCAGGACAAAAGATGCAAGAACATTTACCCGACGGAAAAAGCATATGATATTCAGAAAAAGATGGACAATTACCGGAAGAAGATAGATCGGAGGCTGACGATCGGGATGAGTAAAAAGGAAATCGCGGCATTGGAAAAGATGCTGGACCGGGTTCTTTATAATATCAGTGATCCGTAAAGAGAACAGGAAAAGGACAGGAGAAACAAAAAATGAGTTATGCAGACAAAGTATTTATCAATATGTGCCGTGACATTATCGATAACGGTACCGATACCAGAGGCGAAAAAGTAAGACCGGTATGGGAAGATGGAACACCGGCATATACGATCAAGAAATTCGGAGTTGTGAACAGGTATGATCTGTCGAAAGAATTTCCGGCACTGACACTTCGAAGAACAGCAATCAAAAGCTGTACGGATGAGCTTTTGTGGATCTGGCAGCAGAAATCGAATAATATCAATGATCTTCACAGTCATATCTGGGACAGTTGGGCAGATGAAAACGGTTCGATCGGAAAGGCTTATGGATATCAGATGGGCGTAAAGCACCAGTATAAAGAAGGCATGTTTGATCAGGTGGACCGTGTAATCTATGACCTTAAGAATAATCCATACAGCAGAAGAATCATGACGAATATTTATGTGCATGAAGATCTGCATGAGATGAATCTCTATCCGTGTGCATACAGTATGACATTTAATGTAACCAAGAAACCGGGACATGATAAACTGACATTGAATGCAATCCTGAATCAGAGATCGAATGATGTCCTTGCGGCAAATAACTGGAATGTATGTCAGTATGCCGTATTGATCCATATGCTGGCGCAGGTATGTGATATGGAAGTCGGAGAGTTCGTACATGTGATCGCAGATGCACATATTTACGACAGACATGTGCCGATGATAGAGGAACTGATCAGCCGCAAGCCGCTTCCGGCACCGAAGTTCTGGCTGAATCCGGAGGTCAAAGACTTTTATCAGTTTACAAGAGATGATGTAAAATTGATCGATTATCAGACACATGATCAGATTAAGAATATTCCGGTGGCAGTGTAGAAGAAATATTATTAGCCGGTGGCAGTCAGAGATAAGAATATATCATACGTAAAGAGGAGATGTAGATTATGAATTTGATCGTTGCAGTAGATTCAAACTGGGCAATAGGAAAAGAAAATAAGTTACTGGTGAGTATTCCGCAGGATATGAAGTTTTTCAGAGAGACAACGAAAGGGAAAGTTGTAGCGATGGGAAGAAAGACACTGGAAAGCTTTCCGGGCGGACAGCCGCTTAAGAATCGTGTGAATGTAGTACTTACAACAGACAAGAACTATAAAGTAAAAGATACAGTCATTGTACATACCATAGAAGAGATGGTGGATGAACTGAAAAAATATGATTCGGAAGATATATTTGTGATCGGTGGAGAGAGTATTTACCGCCAGCTGCTTCCGTATTGTACAAAAGCATATATTACAAAAATAGACCATGCATATGATGCAGATACATATTTCCCGAATCTGGATGAGGATCCGGAGTGGGAGATGACGAAGATCAGTGACGAACAGACTTATTTTGATCTGGAATATGTGTTTACAATCTACGAGAGGAGATAACAGATCGAAAATGAGAGTGCTTAGTGTCACGGCGCAGAAGCCATGCAGTACGGGAAGCGGCGTCTATCTGACCGAGGTGGTGAGATCTCTGGCCAAGATGGGTGTTTCGCAGGCCGTGGTGGCGGGCGTCACAAGAGAGGATCGGGTGGATATGCCGGAAGGGGTAACGGTATATCCGGTATATTTTTCGTCAGAAAAGCTTCCGTATCCGGTAGTAGGAATGTCGGATGAGATGCCTTATACCAGTACAAGATATCGGGATATGACAGAAGAGATGGCTGGACAATTTAAAGCTGCATTTCTTGAAGTTCTGGATGAAGCAATAGAAAAAGAAAATCCGGATATTATCTTATGCCATCATTTGTAGTACCTGACGGCGCTGATAAGAGCACATTATCCTGCTAAAAAAGTATATGGATTTTGCCATAATACGGATCTGAGACAGATGGAGAGTATTTCATTTGAAAAAAATTTTATCAGGCAGGAGATTCCGAAACTTGACAGGATATTTGCACTTCAGGAAGCGCAGAAAGAAAAAATAAAAAAAATATATCCGGTATCAGAAAAACAGATGACTGTGATAGGAACAGGATATAACAGTGAAGTCTTTAAAAAGACAGGTATAAAATCAAGCAGAAAAGACGGAAAAATCCGTATGATTTTTGCGGGGAAGATTACACAGAAGAAAGGTGTAAAAAGTCTTCTGAGAGCATTGAATCTTCTGGATTATGAAAAAGAAAAAATACAACTTATTCTTGCCGGAGGTGCCGGAAACCTCGTTGAATATGAAGAGATTAAAGAACTGGCAGATGGATGCAGATATCCGGTAGTGTTTGCTGGATGTGTAACGCAATCAAGGCTTGCAGAGCTATACAATGACTGTGATATTTTTGTGCTTCCGTCTATGTATGAGGGCCTTCCGTTGACTGTGATTGAGAGTCTGGCCTGTGGTGACAGGGTAGTAATGACGAAATTGGAAGGAATTGCAGAGTGGCTTGCTGATATGGTCCCGGACGCAGATATCCGGTACGTGTTACCTCCGGGGATGAAAGGAACGGATGAACCGCTGGAGGAAGAATTACCGGAATTTGAAAGCAGACTTGCAGAAGCTTTACGGGAAGCAATTGAGGAAAAAGATACAAAAGAATGTGATGTCAGCAGGATTTCCTGGCAAAAAATCGCACGGGAAGTAATCCGGTAAAATGCCAAAGAGCCTGCCGATGCCAACATTGTTTCCATACTATGGTATTATAAAAAGTGGGAAGATGATTGATTTCATCTTCCCGCATTTTTTATGCTGTACGTTCTACAGTGTATCATTTCTTCTTACATATCCAGGACGATCCTCGGAAGATGTAAGCTCTTTTACATGTGTGATCTTGGCGTGTTTGTCAACAACCTGATTTTCAATATGTACATTCTCACCGATGTATGCGTCAGAAAGAACTACGCAGTTCTTAATAACAGCCCCTTTTTTGATGATACATCCACGTCCTACAACAGAATGTTCCAGAGAGCCTTCAATCAGACATCCGTTTGATACAACAGAATTTTTAACATTTCCTGTTTCAAAATACTGTGTCGGGCAGGAATCATTTGTTCTTGTGTAGATTGGCCAGTTTGGATCAAACAGATTCTGAGCAGTTTTAATATCTGTCAGAGAAAGGTTTGAATCATAATAACTCTTGAAATCAGAGATTGCAGCGAAATAACCTTTGTGAGAAACACCGCGGATATCGAGTTCATCACAGGATGCATTCACGATATCTAATAAAGTGTATACAGAAGAAGTCTTTCTTGCTTTGTGGATCAGTTCGATGAACAGATCTTTCTTCATAACATAAGTATCCATGAAGATATTTTTATTCTTTGCATTTCCGTGATTCTGTTCCAGAGAAAGAACCCCTTTCTGCTTGTTCAGGTTCAATGCGTAACAGTTCAGGAAATATTCTTTTGCAGTATCTACAGAATGATACAGTAATGTAATATCAGCACCGGATTCGATATGATCATTTAACAGTTTCTTGTAATTCTGTGTGTAGACCATGTAACTTGGTGCAATAACAACATATTCGGCCAGTTCCTGTTCAATATATTCCAGGCTTTCAATATAAGAAGCAATGTCATTGTTATACAGACTCATGTTCATTCCGAGACCGGAATAGAGAATCTGAAGATTACCGCTCTTTGAGTTGATATTGTAGTGGCGTCCTGTTCCAAGATGCGCAGTCAAAGACTGTGGATTTCTGCGGATATAGACCTGAATGTGGTCGATACCACTGTTACTCATATTTGAGATAGGGAAGTCAATAACACGATAACGTCCAAGGAAAGAGAATGCACCTACCGGACGATATTCCTGCATGCCTTCCACTCTGATGTGATTTCCGGCAAAGTTTACGATTCCAAATGCTTTAGCCATATTATTCTACCCCCTTTACACGTTTGGAAATGAGCTCGATATGTTCGCTCTTTGCGTCGCCGACAACAGCGCCTGCACCAATTTTAACATTATCAGCAACCAGTGCACGTGTAACGACAGCATTTTCATCTACTACTACACCAGGCATCAGTACACTGTCGATAATCTTAGCACCTTTTCCTACTTTTGCACCTGTGAAAAGTACGGAATTTGTAATTTCACCTTCGATTACGCAGCCCTGATTGACGAATGCATGGTTAATTTCAGCATCCGGTCCGATATACTGAGGAAGAGCAGTAGCATCCTCTGTGTAAATTTTCCAGGTAGGATCGTTCAGATCCAGCTCGTTGTTCTTACTGAGCAGATCCATGTTGGCTTCCCAGAGAGAATCAATCGTTCCTACATCTTTCCAGTATCCTTTGAATTTGTATGCATATAATTTCTTTCCGTCATTCAGAAGAGTTGGTATGATATCTTTTCCAAAATCATGGTTGGAATCAGGATCTTTCATATCGGCAATCAGTTTTTTGCGTAACAGTTTCCAGTTGAAGATATAGATTCCCATAGATGCAAGATTACTCTTTGGATGTTCTGGTTTTTCTTCAAATTCTATGATACGGTTCTCATCATCTGTATTCATGATACCGAAACGGCTTGCTTCTTTCATCGGAACTTCGATAACTGCAATTGTTGCATCTGCTCCGTTATCTTTATGTTCCTGCAACATCTTATCATAATTCATCTTGTAGATATGATCTCCGGAAAGTACCAGAAGATATTCCGGTGAGTATGTATCGATAAAGTCGATATTCTGTGAGATTGCGTCAGCAGTACCTCTGTATACATCCAGATTGGCATCTGCTTTCTCACGTGGTGGAAGAACAAAAACACCACTTTCTTTTGCGTCTAATCCCCAGCGTCTGCCTGCAGCAACATAACTGTTTAACAGAATGGATTCATACTGGGTTAATACTCCTACAACATTGATGCCGCTGTTGGCACAGTTACTGAGTGGAAAATCAATGATTCTGTATTTTCCACCATAAGAAACAGCTGGTTTTGCAACTTTATTTGTCAGTTCGTGAAGACGTGAGCCTCTACCGCCGGCCAATATCATCGCTAACATATTATTTTGTTTCATAATATATCCTCCTTATTGCTTATGAATATATTGTATAATTTTTTGCAAATATTTGCCATATGATTTTTGAAAAAAATGGGAAAAATCACAAATTTTTTTGAAAAATACACTTAAATTTGTGGAAAGGATGAAAAATTTGACAGATTATGGTAAAAAAAGCATGACAAGAAATTAACGAAATGAAAAGAGTTGACAATATTGTAGAATATCACATATAATATTTTATAAATATTCAGTGAATGCTATGACAAGGAGGAGTACATAGATTCCCGAAGCAAAGAGAGAAGACGGAAGGTGCAAGTCTTCGTGAAGGATTTATGGAAGTAGCCTTTGAGCTGTGAACCGAAAGGATATAGATAAAGTGTAAGAATATCTGAGTAGACTTCAACGCAGTCCCAGCGTTATCAGGGAGGCAGTATCGGAAAGTGAAACCAGGATAAGGAAAACGTTCCTGTACTGAACAGAGAGCAGAAAGTAATTTCTGAATTTAGGTGGTAACACGGATGTAATATTCGCCCTGAGCTGACAGCTTGGGGTGTTTTTTTATTATATCCGGTATGAAAATGATCAGATTTCAAGGAGGTAGTATATGAAGAAGATCAGTGGCAATAAATTACTGGTAAAAGCACTGAGTGAAGAGCAGGTGGATACAATATTCGGTTATCCGGGAGCCTGTACAATTGACATCAGTGACGAACTTTATAAACAGGATTATACAAAGGTGATCCTTCCAAGGCAGGAAGTGGCATTGGTGCATGAAGCAGATGCTTATGCAAGATCAACGGGAAAAGTAGGTGTATGTCTTGTTACGAGCGGACCTGGAGCAACGAATCTTGTAACAGGACTTGCAACAGCATATTACGACAGTGTACCGCTTGTATGCTTTACAGGTCAGGTATCCAGACACCTGATCGGTAATGATGCATTTCAGGAAGTTGATATCGTAGGAATTACCAGAAGTATCACAAAGTATGGTGTAACAGTAAGAAACAGAGAAGATCTGGGACGTATTATTAAAGAAGCTTTTTATATTGCAAGAACAGGAAGGCCGGGCCCGGTACTGGTCGATCTTCCAAAAGATGTGATGGGCGAACTTGGAAATGCCGAATATCCGAAGGAGGTAAATATCCGGGGATATAAACCGAATACACATGTTCATGTAGGACAGTTAAAACGTGCGATCAAGATGCTTTCAAAAGCAAAGAAACCATTATTCCTTGCCGGAGGAGGCGTTAATATCGCACATGCCAATGAAGAATTTACAAAACTGGTTGACATGACGAACGTTCCGGTAGTTACAACTGTTATGGGACGTGGAGCGATTCCGACGACACATCCTTTATATATTGGTAATCTTGGAATGCATGGCGCATATGCGTGTAATATGGCGGTAAATGAGTGTGATCTGTTATTCTCGATAGGAACCAGATTCAATGACAGAATTACCGGAAAGCTTCATTCATTTGCACCAAATGCACAGATTGTACATATTGATATTGATACAGCTGCAATTTCAAAAAACGTACAGGTAGATGTACCTATCGTGGCAGATGCAAAAGAGGCAGTATCAAAAATGCTGGAATATGTATCTGAGTGTGAGACGAAGAAGTGGCTTGCGACGATCAAAGAGTGGAAAGAGGAACATCCACTGATGATGAAGAAGAAACCAATCATGACACCACAGGATGTGATAGAAACGATCAACCGTATCTTTGATGAGGCAATTATTGTAACAGATGTTGGACAGCATCAGATGTTTACGGCACAGTTTATCGAGATCACGGAAAAGAAAAAACTTCTGATGTCCGGCGGTCTTGGAACTATGGGATATGGTATGCCGGGAGCTATCGGTGCGAAGATTGGTAATCCGGATGTGCCTGTTATTTCAATTTCGGGAGACGGAGGATTTCAGATGAACAGTCAGGAGCTCGCTACAGCGGTGCTTGAAGAACTCCCGATCATCAGTTGTATCTTCAATAATAATAATCTGGGTATGGTACGCCAGTGGCAGAAATTGTTCTATGGAAAGCGTTATTCGATGACCTGTCTTCGTTCCGGAGCAGCCTGCAGGGGAAAATGCGGAGAGGTAGAGTGTCCGACGTATACACCGGATTTCATGAAGCTGGCTGACAGCTATGGCGCAAAAGGAATTCATATTACAAAGAAAGAAGATATCGAACCTGCATTCAGAGAGGCAATGAAGAGTACAAAGACCCCATATATCCTTGAGTTCGACATTGATCCGGAGGATCTGGTGTATCCGATGGTAAAACCAGGTGGAACACTGGAAGACCTGATCATGGATTGTTAAGAATAAGAGACGAAAGGAGATAAAATAATGAATAATAATGGTATGAAAAAGCGCTGGATTTCATTATATGTAGAGAACCAGGTGGGAGTTCTGTCAAAGATTTCCGGTCTGTTTTCCGGAAAATCTTATAATCTGGACAGTCTGACTGTCGGTACGACAGAAGATCCGACTGTATCCAGAATGACGATCGCGACAGTCAGCGATGATGAAACATTTGAACAGATCAAAAAGCAGCTGAACCGTCTGGTTGAAGTGATCAAAGTAATTGATTTTACGGATGTCTTTGTACGTATGAAAGAAATCTTATATGTAAAAGTACGTAAATGCACGAAAGATGATAAAGTGGAATGCTTTCAGATTGCAGAGACGTTCAAGGCGAAGGTGATTGACTATGGGAAAGACAGTGTTCTCATGGAATTTGTTCAGACGGCGACCAAGAATGATGCAGTTATCAAACTGATGAAAGAAGAGTTTGAAAGTATCGAAGTTGTGCGCGGAGGAAGTGTTGGTATCGAATCGATCAGCATGATGGAAAGATAGAGATTCACGGTCGAAATAAATCGAAAATTAAAATGTATAATAAAAAAACAGAGTGCACTCTTGAATTTTGAAAACAGTAGTATTATAATAGGACAAGATGATAAATCAAACAGTTGTTAAAAGGACGGAGGAGTCAAAATGGAGAAGAAAAATATTGACTGGTCAAACATTGGATTTGGCTATATGAGGACAGACAAGAGATATGTTTCCAATTTTAAAAATGGAGCATGGGATGAAGGTACACTTACCTCCGATGACCAGATTACGATCAGTGAATGTGCAGGCGTACTTCAGTATGCACAGACATGTTTTGAAGGAATGAAAGCGTATACCACAGAAGATGGTCATATCGTAACATTCCGCCCGGATCTGAATGCAGCAAGAATGGCAAATTCAGCAGCAAGACTTGAAATGCCTGTATTCCCGGAAGATAGATTTGTAGATGCAATCAAACAGGTTGTAAAAGCGAATGCAGCTTATGTACCGCCATACGGATCAGGAGCAACATTATATGTAAGACCATATATGTTCGGTTCCAGTGCCGTTATCGGTGTAAAACCTGCAGAAGAATATCAGTTCCGTGTATTTGCTACACCAGTTGGACCATACTTCAAAGGTGGAGCAAAACCAATTACTATTAAAGTTTCTGATTTTGACCGTGCAGCACCGCATGGAACAGGACATATCAAAGCTGGTCTTAACTATGCAATGAGCTTACATGCAATTGTAACAGCACATGAAGAAGGCTACGACGAGAACTTATATCTCGATCCACAGACAAGAACATTCGTAGAAGAGACGGGTGGTGCTAACTTCCTCTTCGTAACAAAGGACGGAACAGTTGTAACACCTAAGTCAGACAGTATCTTACCTTCTATTACAAGAAGATCACTTTTAATCGTTGCAGAGAAGTATCTTGGACTTAAGGTCGAAGAGAGACAAATCAGATTAGACGAGATTCATGAATTTGCAGAGTGCGGATTATGTGGTACTGCAGCAGTTATCTCTCCGGTCGGAAAGATCGTAGACCACGGCAAAGAAATCTGTTTCCCAAGCGGAATGGAAGAAATGGGACCGACAACAAAGAAACTTTACGAGACACTTACCGGAATCCAGATGGGACGCATCGAAGCTCCGGAAGGATGGATCAAAGTTATCGAATAAGATTTATTGTATCAGATATAAGACAAGGTACAGGCAGATGTCCTGTGCCTTGTTTTTTTGTTTGTATTTCGTTATAATAAGAGAGAGTTTACAGGAGGACGGAATGGACAAAAAATCTTA
>OGQI01000240.1_pt1 | contig 45132 bp, 42 predicted proteins | sample 1553171 | NCBI WGS metagenome assembly OGQI01 (sample SAMEA2579988, study PRJEB22360) | human gut metagenome | biome: human gut; feature: human-associated habitat; material: faeces | place: Denmark | collected 2008/2010
CTGACACATTCTTTACAGAATCACTGCGCATCCTCGCGGAGCGTTTATCTCAGTCTTCTCGACTGAGATAAAAATTCTCATATTTAACAGGAGTGGGAAATGAAGGGAAAAGTAATATTGAAAAAAATTGGGATAGGAATAATCACGGCAGCATTATTATTATCTCAGCCAATGCAACTGGTGTATGCGGAGGAAGAAAATAATCCAGAGGCAACAGAAGAAGCCGCGGATGCGAATCCGGAAGAGAAGACAAAAGAGCAGATCGCAGCCGAGGAGGCTGCAAAAAAACAGGCATCTTATGACACACCGGTAGATACAAATGGATTGGAAAACTGGCCGACAGGGCCGAATGTATATGCAGCGTCAGCAATTGTCATGGATATTGATAGCGGAGCAGTCCTTTACGGGAAACAGATAGATGAAAAACGATATCCTGCAAGTATTACAAAACTGCTTACTGTATTAGTTGCATTGGAAAATGCAAATCTGACAGATAAGATTACATTTACAGATGAATGTCTAAATTTTTTAGAGTGGGATGATGCAAATATTGGAATGCGTGTCGGAGAAGAGATTACGCTCGAAGAAGCGCTTTATGGGGTGTTACTCGCATCAGCAAATGAAGTTTCTTATGCAGTTGCAAAGAATGTCGGGGAAAATCTTGGCATAGGTTATGATGGATTTATTGAATTAATGAATGAACGTGCTCAGGAACTTGGATGTAAAAATTCGCACTGGGTTAATGCAAATGGTCTTCACGACGAAAATCATTATACAACGGCTTACGATATGGCACTGATTGCATCAGCAGTCTATCAGAAAGAAGATTTCCAGAGAATCGAGCAGACGTTGGAGTATAAACTGGGCAAGACAAATCTGGTAGAGGAAGAACGTATTCTGGATCAGAACCATAAGATGCTCTGGCCGGAAAACTATTATTATTATCCATATGCAAAAGCCGGAAAAACAGGATATACAGACCAGTCAAAGACAACGCTTGTAACGATGGCGGATAATGGAAATATGAGACTGGCAGCGGTCGTGCTTGGGGATTATGGCGTGGATGCATATGAAGATACGAGAAATATGTTTGAGTATGGATTTGGAAACTTTCGAAAAGTTATGCTGTCCGAACAATCAAAGTCGGAGGATATTGAAAGTTTTGCAGATAGTAACGCATACATAGTCTTGCCGGAAGCAGTTGATTTTACAAATGTGGACTGTGAAATTCAGTTGTCGGATACTGACGGTAATAATGCCGATATGGCAACAGCAGTATACACTTATCAGGGAAATATTGTAGGAAAAGCAGAAGTTAAGGTAAGTGATATTTACAAAGAAAAACAGAGTGCAGCGGTGACAGCGAAAAAGGATTCGAAGAAATCGGCTCAGACAGAAGCAGCAAAAGATGGAGAAATTTCTTGGAAAGGGTACCTGCCATTGATTGTAATGGGAGGCATTACAGTAGCAATATTGTTTGTGTTTTTACCAATTTGGCTGCATCTTCAGAGGAAGAGAAGGAAGAACCGAAGAAGAAGGTAAAACGAATAAAGAAATAATCAGGGGCAGATATGAGTGGTGTCATATCTGCCCCTGATGGGTATTCAGTATTTAATAACTTTTTGCTTGTTTATTTCTTTTCGCTCTCTTAAAAGAGGTTGAATGCTATCCTTTGTTTCGATCAGAGGCATTAACAAAGGAGATATGATGTTCTTCGAAAAATCGTAACCATTCATCTGAAAGCGAACGGTTGCAAATTACACGATTAATCATTGAAAAAGGTGCTATAGATGACAATGTAATTTTCCCAAATTTTGTATGATCTGCGATTAAAATTCGTTCTTTTGAATGTTCTAACATAAGGCGGCGTATTCTCGCTTGGTTTTCACTTGAATCGGTCAAACCACATTCCATGCTGACACCAGTGCAAGATACAAAAGCTTTATCTGCATAATATGTTTCCAATGTTTCTAATGCTGTACAGCCATTAAATGTTTGATAGTTTTTATCTAATTCTCCTCCAACACAAATAATTCTAGCTGCTTGAGAGTCTGCGACAGCGTTTGCGATATAAAGTGCGTTTGTAATAATAGTGATATTTTTTAAATTACATAAACTCTGAGCAATCGCAAGAGAGGTTGTGCTAGGTCCTAAAAAAACAGTGTCTCCATTATGTACCATATGAATTGCTGCACTTGCAATAGTGGATTTTTCAGAGCGGTAAGCATCGCAGCGCATATCATAGGATAGTTCCTGGTTTACATTATTGCCAAGATAAGCACCACCATATACTCGTGTAATACCGTTTTCTTTTTCTAATTCTGTTAAATCACGACGAATGGTTTCTTCACTTACTCCAAATGCTAAACTTAATTCTGTTACAGTTACACTACTTTTTTCGTAAATCATAGAAAGAATACGTTCTTTTCTTTCTACAGGCATTAATAATCTTTTTTTCATAAATTTCCAACTTTCAAAATAATGGCTTTACTTATTTGGCGATAAACTAAATAAGGTGTTCTTTTAAATTTTCATATTGATAAAATGTTTCAAGAGCAATTTGAATTTCTGTCTCCCATCCATCAGCTAACTTTTTATTGTCTTCTTCTTTTGTACCATCAGCATAATAAATTTCTCCACTTTTTAAATTAGAAGAAATACTATAAATAGCAGCGGCGTGTTTTCCTAACATATGTGCTGTTGTGAAAATTCCAGAAGCTTCCATGTCTAAATTTATACATCCATATTTATAAACACGATCTATAAATTCTGGTGTTTCTCCATAAAATGAATCGTCTGTAGATCCGATTCCAGCATGAACTTTAACATTAGATCCAGCTAATTTTTCTTTTGCCTGCTGAATTAACATATATGTAAGTTCAAAGTCTGGTACTGCTGGAAATGAATCCGGTACAAAAAATTTAGAAGTACCTTCATTTTTCATTGCACCTGTGCTGACGAGCAAGTCACCTACTTTAATTTTAGGCTCAAGAGCTGCTGAACTTCCAATACGAATAAATACTTCGGCTCCGATATTACTCAATTCTTGTGTTGCAATAGAAGCTGAAGGACAACCAAGACCTGTTGATGTAACAGATACTTTTACACCTTTATAATATCCTGTAAATGTACGATGTTCTCTGTGCATACCTACAAATACAACATCATCAAGATATTTAGCAACTCGATCACTTCTGTCAGGATCACCTGGAAGTAAAACATATTTCCCTACATCACCTGGTTTTAAACCAGTACAATATTGACGAATATCACTTGAAATAACAGATGTTTTATTTACAGATTCCATATTAAAATCCTCCTAATTATTTTAATTTTTTTGTAATATAGTCTGCTGCCTCTTGTGCATCTTTTAAAATAGAAGATACATCTAATTTACAATATGTTTTATCCTTTAGTAAAAATTCTCCATTCACCATGACATCATTTATTGTGGTATCTGTATAAATAATATGTGATGAAATGTTTTCTAATGTTTTATTTAGAATTGGTGTCATGGAAGGAATGTCAATATCGAAAGAAATAAGATCAGCATATTTGCCAGGTTCTAAACTTCCGATTACATTATCCAATCCAATCGCTTTTGCACCATTAATTGTAATCATTCTTATAGCATCTACTGCATTCAAGGTGCAAGGATTCATATCATTTACTTTTTGAATTAAAACTCCAGTTTTTGTGTCAGACAACAAATCTAGACTATTATTGCTTTGTGCTCCATCTACACCAATAGAAACATTAATTCCTTTTTCGCGTAATTTTGAGATTGGTAATATTCCTTCACAAAGCTTTAAATTAGTTACAGGATTGTAACTTATAGAGGCATTGTATTTTTTGAAAATATCCATGTCATTATCAGATAAATAAATACAATGTGCAAATAAGGTTTTCCGTTCAAAAATTCCTGCATTTTCTACTACTTGCGTAGGCGTCATATTATACAGATTAAGTGCATGCTCGTTATCCAATTGTGTTTCTGATAAATGCATATGAATCATTGTATCATATTTTTTTGAAAGTTGTACGCATTCTTTCAAAAGTGCTGGATTTGTACTGTATACATCATGAGGACCAACACAAGGGATTATACGTTGCAGGTGAGGAGAGTTCCCTTTACGTTTTTCAAAGTTTTCCAGATAATCAGCAGTATCTTGAAGAGAGTTGGCTGATTGTGGTGTAGGAAACGCAAAAGTTCCGGATGCTATTACTGATCGTAGACCTGATTCCTCTGCAGCTCTAGAAATAGCATCAGCAAAATACCACATGTCGACATTTGTTGTCATTCCATTTGAAAGGTATTCGAGATAACCTAAACGTGAACCAAGATAGGTTAACTCGTCAGTTAAATGTTTTTCGGCGGGCCACATATATTCATTGAGCCATTCTTGTAAAAATTTGTCATCTGCTAAACCGCGGAATAAAGTTGAAGGAGAATGTGTATGCGTGTTAATTAAACCCGGCATAATAATTCGTCCATGCATATCATACAAATGTCCTTTAGACTCTAAATCCGCTTGAGTTCCAATAGACTCAATTATGTGGCCGCGAATAATGATTCTTCCGTTTTCGATAAAGTCATTTGATTCATTTACGGTAAGTATCATGCAGTTATCAAGTGTAATATAGTTATCATCTCGATAATTATTCAATGGGTTCACCTCCTTTGTTTGAAGTATAGCATCAAAATCAACAAAAATCAACAAAAACAGCCAAAAATATTGACTGAAAAAAACCGCTGTGATATATATTAACATATAAAATAAAATCAATATTAGAAGCAGAGGTGAATGAAATGAAAGGAGCAATTATTGGAGCAGGATTTGCTGGAAATGTACATGCTGAAGCGATGCGGGCATGCGGTGTAGAAATAAGTGCAATCATATGCCTTGAGAAACAGCAGGCAAAGGATTTTGCGGAAAAATGGGAAATCCCAATCTGTGGAGAGGATGTTGCATTGGCTTTGCAGTCTGGAATAGATGTTGTGCATATTTGTACACCGCCAACAACTCATGGGGAATTGATTAAACGTGCTCTGAAAGCAGGAAAACATGTGGTGTGTGAAAAACCATTATGTTTAGAAAATGAAGAAGCTCAAGAAATTATTGAATTGGAAAAAGAAACTGGAAAAAAATGTACACTTATGTTGAATGTAAGATATCACATGGCATGTCAAAAAGCAAAACAAGTCATTGAATCAGGAGAACTTGGAAAAGTATTGATGGTGCATGGAAATTACATGCAAGAATTTTCGGCACTACCTGCACCGTTTGATTGGAGATACAGTGCTACTGTTGCGGGAAAGATGAGAACGGTTACAGAATTGGGAACGCATTGGTTTGATATTGTGCAATATGTTTCGGGTGAAAAAGTAGAGCGTGTGTCAGCACAATTTGGCAAATTTAATAAGAAGCGTATTTTAAAAGATGGATATACTTATCCGTTGGAATCAGAGGTAGAAGGTGAATGTGTTGAGGTTGCTTCGGAAGATGCTGCAATTGTTAATTTGCAATGTTCAAATGGAGTGATTGGATCAGTTGTATTATCTGGGGTTTCTCAAGGTAGAGGAAATCGCTTGAGTTGGGAAATTACGTGTCAAAATGGGAATATTTGGTGGAATGAAGAAGAAAATAATGTGTTGAGTATTGCTAAAAAAGGCCAAGGAATCTGTCAAAAAATGTTTGCATTTGGAAACGGATTTTCTGATACATTTGCTACTCTTATAAAAAGTTTTTATATGGGGCTGGGAAATAATAAATCATACGAAACATATCCATCTTTTGATGAGGGGGCAAAGGTTTGCAGAATATGTAATGCTATTTATGACAGTTCGGAAAATGCTTCAAAATGGGTAGAAGTACAGTGAGTGTTTTAAAGGAGAAAAAATGAATGCAGAGGAAATTATTAAAATATTAGAGTTAGAGCCGTTGGATGTAGAAGGTGGAATGTACAAAAAGAATTATTTTAGTAAACGGGTTGATGAGGAAGGCGTTCCGTACACACAAGCAATTTATTATCTATTGACAGAAAAAACTTTTTCACATATGCATCGGTTAACTAGTGAAGAAGTTTGGCATTTCTATATGGGAGATGCTGTTGAGATTTGCGAGCTGAAGCAAAATGGAAATTTTGAAATAAAAAAATTAGGGGACGATTTAAGGAATGGTGAGCGTCCGCAACAAGTAGTAAGCGAAGGGTCGTGGCAGGGAGCACGTTTGGTAGAAGGTGGGAAATGGGCTTTGATGGGAACAATGATGTGTCCCTGCTATAGTGATGGCTGTTATGAACATGGGGATCGTGAAACTCTTGTTAACCAATATCCGAAAGCGGAAAAGTATATAAATTGTTTAACAGAAAAATAATAGAGTTTTTAATGAAAATCGAACAATAATGCTAAATGCACAGAATGGTAAAATAGCATAAATAAACTTTCAATTATATTGACATTATTGGTAAATATGTGGTAATATATAAAAAACACAAAAACGGTCAAAAATCAACAAATAAAACCGTTTTATCCAAGAACGTTCAATATTAAAGAAAAGGAGAAAGCAGTATGAAAAAAAAGGTTTTGAGTAGGGTAATAGCATGTGCTATTACAGGAAGTTTAGTTCTGAGTGTAGTTGGATGTGGTGGAAATGGTGATAAAGCAGAATCATCAGAAAAAAAATCTAAAGTTGCAATTGTGTATACTGTAACAGGAAAAGGAGATCTTTCGTTTAATGATGCAGCATGCAAGGGTGCAGAAAAAGCCGTTAAAGAGTTGGGAGTAGAACTTGTAGAAGTTGAGCCTACTAGTTTGTCAGATACGGAACAGGCATTTGAGGAAATGTCAGCAGATGGCGATTATGATTTAATTATAGGTTTAACATATGAACCATTAGATGCTATTACACAGGTAGCACCAAACTATCCGGATCAGAAATATGCATTAATAGATACAGATGCTGGACAGGATAATGTTGAATCATATATTGCCCGAGAAAATGAATCTGCATTTATGGCTGGTTGTTTTGCAGCGTTGATGACAACATCAGGAAGTTCAGAATTACTTAATGATGAGAACAAGATAGGTATTGTAGCAGCAATAGATGCAGATGTTATTAATAGACATATTGCAGGATATACATGCGGTGCAAAATACATAAATCCGGATATTGAAGTTATGTCAGACTATGTTGGTGGATTTGCAGACACAGCGGCAGCACAGGCAATTGCAGCAACAATGCATAACAACGGAGCAGATATTATTTATCAGGTAGCTGCAGGAGCAGGACTTGGAGTTTTTAAAGAAGCTGTAGATAATAATTTTATGGCAATTGGATTAGACGACAATCAAAATCCATTATATCCAGACAACATTGGAATGAGTACATTGAAAATGGTAGACGAATTTGTTTACACAGCTATTAAGGATGCGATTTCTGATAGCTTTAAGGGTGGCGAAGCAATGTCTATGGGATTAAAAGAAGGTGGAGTTAGCTATACGTTCGATGGAACAAATGTAGAAATTCCGCAGGAAGTAAAAGATACAATGAAAGAAATTGAAGAGAAAATTATCAGTGGAGAAATTGAAGTACCAAATACAAAAGATGGAATTGCCGGTTTTAAAGATGTATATTCAAAATAAACAGTGATAAATAATACCCGAGTTACATGCAGGAGGCACCGTGTTTTTCACTGTGCTTCCTGTTTGCATATTCAATAAAAAGCAAAGGAGACAAAATGGAAACAATTCTCAAGCTTAGTCATATTACAAAACGATTTGGAAAAGTTATCGCAAATAATGACATCAATTTATCCATTTACAAAGGAAGTGTCCACTGTATCTTAGGTGAAAATGGAAGTGGTAAAACAACACTTATGAATGTTATCAGTGGTCTCTATAAACCTGAAGAAGGAACAATATATGTGAATGGACAAAAAGCAAAAATAGACAAACCAAGAGATGCTATGAAATACAAGATTGGTATGGTGCATCAACATTTTATGCTTTTTAATCATAATACAGTTATGGAAAATATAATTGTAGGTGAAGAACGATGCGGAATGGTTTTAAAAACAAAAGAGCAAAGAAAATTCCTTCAAGAGATTATTGATAAATACGAGTTTAATGTTAATTTAGACGATAAAATAGAAAATTTGTCTGTAGGTGAAAAACAGAAAGTAGAAATTTTAAAAGTCTTATACAGAGGGGCTGATATTATTATCTTTGATGAACCAACAGCTGTTTTAACACCACAAGAAGCAGATCATCTAATGGATATCATTCTGGGATTAAAAGAAGATGGAAAAACGATACTTTTCATTTCACATAAATTGAATGAGACATCAAAAATAGGAGATTTCATTTCTGTTTTAAGACACGGGGAAATCGTATATGAAGATAAGAAAGAAAATACATTTCCTGAAAAATTAGCATTTGAAATGGTTGGAAAAGAAACTAAGTTTGGAGATTTTACTAGAGATGAGTATCATCCGGGAAAACCTATTTTAAGAATAACTGGAGCACAATTGAGAGCTGGAAAAACACCTGTTTCCTTTGAAGTAAGAAGTGGGGAAATTATAGGAATTGCTGGAGTTGATGGTAATGGACAACAAGAATTAGAACACTTAATTGTTGGTATGCTGAAACAAAAGAACTGTAAAATTGAACTTTTAGATAAGGATATTTCACAGGATTCAATTATACAAAGAAAAATGCAGGGGTTAGCGTATATTCCATCCGATCGTCTGAAATATGCAGTTATGGAAGATCAGTCAATAGCATTTAATTATTTATTGGGAAATCACCAGCGGGACGAATTTAATAAAAAAGGTTTGATAGATTATAAGAAATTAAACGCATATTCATCGGAAGCTGTTGAAAAATATGATGTAAGAACCGCAGGAATAGAGGAAAACGTAGGGGGGCTTTCTGGTGGAAATCAACAAAAAATGGTGTTGAGTCGAGAATTAAGTCAAAATCCTAAACTGATTATAGCAGGACAACCAACAAGAGGACTTGATATAGGAGCTATTGAATTTGTACATACAGCGTTGTTAAAAGAACGAGATAATGGAAATGCAGTCGTTTTAATCAGTGCAGAATTGAGTGAAATTACAGAATTAAGTGATCGGATTTTGGTGTTATATAATGGGGAAGTAATGGCAGAAGATTATAAAGAAGCATTTACAAGAGAATCATTAGGATTATTAATGGCTGGAAAAAGAAAGGAGGAAAAACAATAGTGAAAGAGAAAATGATTAATAATATGACAAAAATTTTGTTTCCGTTGTTTACTTTTCTTATTGCATTGATAGTCGGGGGAATTTTGCTTGCGGCAATGGGATATAACCCATTGCAGGCATATCAATTGATTTTGCTGGGAACATTTAAAAATTCAAGTACAATAGGAAATGCACTTGCAAACAGCATTCCACTTATGCTTTCTGGTTTGGCGGTATCTATTGCAGGAAAAGCAGGAATCCTAAATCTTGGAGTTGAAGGTCAATTATATATTGGAGGAATTTTAGCGACTGTATGTGGTTTATACTTACCTATAGAGAATAAGTTTATCACAATATTGATTATCCTTTTAGCATCCATGTTTGGAGGAATGATTTGGGGTGGCCTTGTAGGATTACTTAAAGCAAAATTTGGAACTAATGAAGTAGTGGTTGCATTAATGTTGAATTATATTGCGATTTTATTTACATCTTATCTTGTTGCAGGCCCATTGAAAGATCCAGATGCATCATTGAATCAATCATTGCGTATTCCAGAGTATGCACGTTTTAAAAGAATTATTCCACATACACAAATTACGATTGCGCTTGTTATAGCTATGATTGTATGTGTACTAATATGGTTTATATTTAAACATACAGTACTGGGATATAAAATGATAGGTATAGGTGCAAATGCAAAAGCCGCACTTGCGAATGGAATTCAATGTAAGCGTTATTTAATAATTGCAATGTGTTTGTCAGGAGCGGTTGCAGGACTAGTTGGTTCAACAGAAATTGTTGGAAAATATTACCGATTTACAGAAGGATTTTCAAATGATATAGGATTTACCGGTGTGGCTATAGCGGCATTAGCAGGATACAATCCATTTGGGGTTGTTGTAGTATCGATTTTATTTGGTATTTTAAATGCTGGATCTTTAACATTGGGAAGAGAAATGGGAGTATCAAGTAAGATGTTTATGGTATTGCAAGGTGTTATTGTTTTGTTTGTTGCTACTCCATATATTGTTGAAATTTTTACAAAGAATAATAAGAAAAAAATTGTAAAGGGGGACAAATAATTATGCAAGCAATCAGTGATTTTATTTTTTTAGCACTTAATTTATCAGTTCCTCTTATCTTGGCAGCAGAAGCAGCAATGATTGCTGAAAGAGCAGGGGTTATTTGCCTTGGAGTTGAAGGGATGATGACATTTGGGGCATTTACTGCTGTGGTTGGAAGTCATTATACATCAAATCCATGGATTGGTGTTGGATTAGCAATTTTAGTTGGCATTCTGGTTGGATTTGTATATGGGGAATTTACTGTAAATTTAAAAGGACAACAAGTTGTTGTGGGTGTTGCAATTAATTTCTTTGCAGCTGGGATTACTCCAATGTTGACACAGCAAATTTGGGGACGAGAAGGAGCCAGTGATACAGTTACATCTATTTCTAAAATTGATTTATCGAAAATTTTTGGTGGAAATTCTGCAATTTCATGTTTTTTCCCAATTACAGTAGTAATTGTTGGAATAATTTGGTTTTTTATTTACAAGACAAAATATGGTTTGAGATTGCGTATGACAGGTGATTTTCCATTAGGAGTTCAAACCTGTGGAATCAATACAAACAGATATAAAATGTATGCGATGATTGTCAGTGGAATACTTTCTGCTATTGCAGGCGCGTATCTTTCTATTGGATATGGAAACTTGTTTGTAGCAGATATGGTGGCAGGAAGAGGATATATGGGTGTTGCGGCTAATATTTTTGGAGGATGGACACCGTTAGGTGGTGCACTGGCATCTGTATTCTTTGCCATTGTACAAACACTGAGATATTTCCTGACAGATTGGGAATTGCCATCGCATTTGATGCAAATGTTACCATACCTGGTTACATTAATTGCATTGGTAATATTTGGACGAAATTCAAAATCACCAGATGGACTTGGAAAATTATAATAAATTAGGAGGAATTAAAAATGAGTGGTATGATTAAACCAGTAGAATGGAAGGAAACTTATGTAAAAGTATTAGATCAAACTTTATTACCTGAAGAAGTGAAATTTATGGAAATCAGAGATGCACAGGTAATGTGGGATGCTATTAAAATGCTCTGTGTCAGAGGAGCACCTGCAATCGGGGTTGGAGCAGGTTATGGCGTTGCAATAGAAATGCAGAAACATGTTAAAGAAAGTACTGCTGAATATCATAAAAAATTAAAAGAAACTATCGAATATCTGGCAACTTCCAGACCTACAGCAGTAAACTTGTTTTGGGCATTAGATAGGATGAAAGAGACCGGAGAAAAATATGCTGATGAATCAAATGAGATGTGCCAGAAGGCATTGGAAGAAACAGCTATAAACATTGAGAAATACGAAGAGAATGCATGCATATCAATTGGTGAAAATGCATTGACATTGTTAAAAGATGGCATGACATTATTGACGCATTGTAATGCCGGTGGACTGGCAACTGTACATTATGGAACAGCATTATCTCCGATGTTATTAGGAAAAGAAAGAAACATTAATTTCAAGGTATACGCAGATGAAACAAGACCTTTATTACAAGGTGCCCGTTTAACGGCATGGGAGTTAAATCAAGCCGGTGTTGATGTTACGGTTATTACAGATAATATGGCTGGAATGGTAATGAAACAAGGAAAAATTGACGCAGTAATTGTTGGCTGTGACAGAGTTGCAGCGAATGGAGATGCCGCAAATAAGATTGGTACATATTCCGTTGCTGTTTTAGCAAAACATCATAATATTCCATTTTATATTGCAGGTCCGGTTTCAACAATTGATATGAACACACCAACCGGAGACGATATCCCGATTGAAGAGCGAAGTGCGGAAGAAATAACCTGTGGTTTTGGCAAGCGAACAGTTCCGGAAGGAGTAAAAGTATATAATCCGGCGTTTGATGTTGTTCCTCATGAATTAATTACTGCAATCATAACTGACAAAGGAATCATAGCAAATCCTGATGAAGAGACAGTTGCACAAGTAGTAAATGCAAAATAAAAAGATGAATGTTGACTGAAATAAAGTTGTAATACAATCGTAGAATCTTCAAGATTGTATTACAACTTCTAATCTTTATTTTTATAATAGTTAACATAACCGATAAAATTATGGTATATAAAAACAGGTATGGATAGGAGAAAAAAGATGAAACATATTATAATAGATGCAGATACTGGGATTGATGATTCTTTAGCGATTTTATATGCGCTTCGCTCTCCCAATTTTAAGGTAGAAGGAATTACAACATGTTATGGCAATTCTAATGCGTTTCAGTCGGCAGAGAATTCTCTTCGTTTAATTCAATTATCAAAATGTGGATATGAAGTTCCGGTTGCGGTTGGAGCAAATGAATCTATTGATGGCGTATTCGAGTCAGCACCTCCGTATATTCATGGGGATAATGGTGTGGGAAATGTAGAACTTCCAGAAACAAGTCAAAAAGTTTTAGAAGAAAATGCTGTAGATTTTATTTTGCGAAAAGCAAATGAATTAGAAGGAGAGTTGGAAATTATTACAACCGGCAGAATGACAAATTTGGCAAAGGCAGTAATGCAAGACCCCAAACTTCCTAAAAAAGTAAAACGTGTTATAACGATGGGGGGGACACTTTTTGCAAAAGGTAATATCAGTCCATATGCAGAAGCTAATATTGCCGGAGATGCCAGAGCATCAGATATTGTGTTTAAATCAGGATTCAACCTTATTTTAGTGGGATTGGATGTTACAACAAAGACTTTTATTTCAGGGCAGGAAATTAGAAATCTTTGCAAAAATTACAAAGAAGAGTGTAAAGATATAGCGATGTATATTAATGAAGTCATGAAAATGTACTTTGAATTCCATCGTGTTAGTGAAGGAATGGTGGAGCGTTGTTTTGTTCATGATCCTTTAGCAGTATTAATTGCAGAAGATTTATCGCTTGGAGAGTATAAAATGTTACGAGTTGGTGTCGAATGTGAAAGTGAAAAATATAATGGAATGTTAATTTATGATGATGCATTTATTCCAACCTTAGATAGAGAAGAAATTGCAGTATGTATTTCAGCAGATTCTGAAAAAGCAGTGAGAAGACTGTTTTCAGTTTTTCAAGAGAGAGAGTTTGGTAGATATAATTTGTAATAAAGGACTCAAAAAGAGAGACGTGTCATTGGTGTTCAGTGGCACGTCTCTCTTTTTGTAAGAAAAATTTACCATAAAGAAGCTTACTATAATTCAGCTCTGCAAGGGATAGATGTTTGAGCTCCCTTGCGAGTGACTACAAGCGATGAAACTTTTTGGGCAAATTCAATTGCTTTTTCGTAATTCTGATTTTCACTTAAGGCAACGACTAATGCAGCAATAAAACTGTCACCAGCAGCGGTTGTATCTATGCATTCAACTTTTTTTGCAGGATAATATTTTTCATGTTCGTTATCTACAAATAAGCATCCGTCACCACCTAAAGTAACAATTACAGTTTCTACCCCTTTTTTTATAAGAAGTTTAGCAGAGTCTATAGCATCTTCTACCGTAGAAACTTTTTTCCCGGTTAGTATACCTATTTCTGTTTCGTTTGGTTTGATTAATGATACATTTTTCCAAAAATCATCATTCAAATTAGGGATAGCTGGAGCAGGATCGATTATGACTTTTTTTCCTTTGCTTATAGCTAAATTTTTGACATATTGTACGGTTTCAATTGGAATTTCAAGTTGCATAATAATATAATCGCATTCATCAATATATTTAATGTTTGCATCAATCATCTCTTTATCGACGCAACCATTGGCCCCAGGAATTACAACAATAGAGTTGTCCCCGCTATCATAAACAGATACAAATGCCTGACCTGTCGGAATGTTATTTAATTGTTGAATGGCACTTACGTCTACGTTTACATTGCTTAAATTATTTAAAAGTTCTTTACCGTATAAATCAGTTCCTACAGCACCAAGCATCATAACATTTCCACCTAGTTTACCAACAGCATAGGATTGGTTTGCCCCTTTTCCACCAGGAACTAATTTAACATCTTTTCCGATAACTGTTTCACCAATTTGGGGAATATTCTTTACACGAATTACAAAATCCATGTTTAAACTTCCTAATACTAATATTTTTTTCAATTATATCCCTCTCTTTCTTTTTTGTATATGATTTATTTTGTCTGTAAGATTTCCTGTACTTCTTCTTCGGCTAGATTTGCAATTTTAGAAATCTCAGAAATTGGATAACCTGCAGTGTTCATATTAAGTATTAATTCGGATTTTCCTTTTTGAACACCTTCTTCAAATCCATGTTGTGCAGCACTTTGCATAGCAGCACTGTGATCTCGGATACATTTTTCACGATATTCATATTCCAGTCGCTTTTTCTCATCCGCACTTAAATTCTTTAATAATTCATATGCTTCACCAATATATACATCCTTTTGAGCCATTTTTTTAAAATCCTCCTCGCACTTTCCACCGAGAAATCTCATCCAAAGAATAATTCCATTTTCATCCATGTCTTCAGGAGGGAGTTTAGATAATTCAAGAATATGCATTTCCATAAGGTCGGAATAAACTTTCCCGGTTTCTGTGTCACAAAAAGCAATTCGCCGGTAACAGCGCTCATCATCTGGAAAATAGGTATCACTTAAAATACTTACATGAATACATTTTTTTAACTTATCATAGCTCTCACCAGATTTAATTTGAGATGTATACATCTTGCTCAGATAAAAAATAGAACGATTGGCCCAGAAATTAAAAAGAGCTACTTGCATTTCAAGGTCTATTTGCGTTCCGTCTTTTAACATTACACGGACATCTAAAATACCAAATTTATCATCTTGATGTTCCTTTTGTAATATTGTCGGCATAAGTTTGGTATATTGAATTCTGTCAGGTGGAACATTTAAAATAGCAGAAATAATTCCCTGACGAACCTTTGAATTCTGCATAAGTTCTTTGAAACAAAAATCTACAGTAGGAAGCATTATAAAATTGTGTGGTTTCTCAGGTGTGTTTACCTTTCTCTTTCGAATTCTGTTCATAGAGTTTTCCTTTCTTTTGAGGCAACCTTTTCAAACAAAAAGAAAACTCTGTTAATAAGATGATTCTAGCATAAAAGTTAAAGAAATAGAAGTGCAGGGGTTATAATATGTGTTGGAAAAATAACTAGAATAAACACTAACAAATAAATCTTATGTGTTTAATAAAGGTTGTATTGAAATGTTTTTCATCGGATATTCTGCTCAAGGTACTGAGCTTAGGAAATGTTCAACCGATTGGATAATAGATAAACAAATGATGTAGATATCATTTGTGTGTGGACAGAATAGCATAAAAAAGATAATGAGGCAAGCAGAAAAAGAAAAATAGAAAAATTTGTCGAGGAAAACAACAAATATCCTTGTCAAGCCCTTGACGAAACCTCGATTTCTCCGTATAATTTACACTGTGAAATTTATAAAAACTATGAAAAACGATGACGAAGACAGTAGGGAATACCCGAAAGTTACAGCGAGCCGGAGATGGTGTAAGACCGGTACGAGTAAGACATTCTTGAATATCACTTCCGAGTTGCAATTGATGAAACAGCGGATTGATCAATAGATTAGATGGAGTAGCAATTGCCGGAGTTCCACCGTTACAGGAACGCATATGAACATAGCAGAAAAGCTTTGGAGTATGTTGTAACAGGTGGTTTATAAACGAAGATTTAACCCTTCGTCCTATTACAAGGACGGAGGGATTTTTTCATTATTAAAAGAAAGGAAGAATAATATGTATCAGAAAGTTTCTACAGACATGAATTTTGTCGAGCGTGAAAAAGAAGTTGAAAAGTTCTGGGAAGACAATCAGATTTTCCAGAAGAGTATGGAAGAAAGAGAAGGAAGTCCAATGTATACATTTTACGATGGACCTCCGACAGCTAATGGTAAACCACATATCGGTCATGTGTTGACTCGTGTAATCAAAGATATGATTCCACGTTACCGTACAATGAAAGGTTATGAAGTTCCTCGTAAAGCAGGATGGGACACACATGGTCTTCCGGTAGAATTGGAAGTTGAAAAAATGCTTGGACTGGATGGAAAAGATCAGATTGAAAAATATGGTCTGGAGCCATTTATCAACAAATGTAAAGAGAGTGTCTGGAAATATAAAGGAATGTGGGAAGACTTCTCAAGCACAGTAGGATTCTGGGCTGATATGGAGAAACCATATGTCACATATGACAATAATTTTATCGAGTCTGAATGGTGGGCATTAAAAACAATCTGGGATAAGGGACTTCTTTACAAAGGATTTAAGATCGTACCTTACTGTCCTCGTTGTGGAACACCGCTTTCAGCACAGGAAGTTGCTCAGGGATATAAAGATGTCAAAGAACGTTCAGCAGTTGTTCGTTTCAAGGTAAAAGATGAGGATGCATATATTCTTGCATGGACAACAACACCTTGGACATTGCCATCAAACCTTGCACTTTGTGTGAATCCAAAAGAGGATTATGTAAAAGTAAAAGCAGCAGACGGATATACTTATTATATGGCAGAGGCATTGCTTGACACAGTACTTGGACGTCTGGCAGAAGAAGGTCAGGCAGCATATGAAGTACTTGAGAGATATAAAGGTAAAGATCTGGAATACAAAGAGTATGAGCCATTGTATCAGTGTGCAGCAGATGCAGCAGAAAAACAGCGCAAAAAAGCATTTTTCGTTACATGTGATGAATATGTAACATTAACAGATGGTACAGGTGTTGTTCATATCGCACCGGCATTTGGTGAAGACGATGCGAATGTAGGAAGAAATTATGATCTTCCATTTGTACAGCTTGTAACAGAAAAAGGTGAGATGGCTGACAGCACTCCATTTGCAGGATTATTTGTGAAAAAAGCAGACCCGGAAGTACTCAAAGATCTGGATGCTAAGGGATTGTTGTTTGATGCACCAAAATTTGAGCATAGCTATCCTCACTGCTGGAGATGTGATACTCCACTGATTTACTACGCTCGTGAGTCTTGGTTTATCAAGATGACAGCTGTTAAGGATGATTTGATCGCAAATAATAATACAATCAACTGGATTCCTGAAAGCATTGGAAAAGGACGTTTCGGTGACTGGCTTGAAAATGTTCAGGACTGGGGCATCAGCCGTAACCGTTACTGGGGAACTCCTCTGAATATCTGGGAGTGTGAGTGTGGATGCCAGCATTCGATCGGAAGTATTGAAGAGCTGAAATCTATGTCTGATAACTGCCCGGATGAGATCGAGCTTCACCGCCCATATATTGATAATGTGACGATCAAGTGTCCGAAATGTGGAAAAGAGATGCACCGTGTACCAGAAGTGATCGACTGCTGGTTCGACAGTGGATCCATGCCATTTGCACAGTATCACTATCCATTTGAGAATCAAGAACTGTTCGAGAAACATTTCCCGGCAGACTTCATCTCAGAGGCGGTAGACCAGACTCGTGGATGGTTCTACTCACTGCTTGCGATTTCAACTCTGATCTTCAACAAAGCTCCTTATAAGAACGTTATTGTTCTTGGACATGTTCAGGATGAGAATGGTCAGAAGATGAGTAAGTCCAAGGGAAATGCGGTCGATCCGTTCGATGCACTGGAGAAATATGGAGCAGATGCGATCCGCTGGTATTTCTACATTAACAGTGCGCCGTGGCTGCCGAACCGTTTCCACGGAAAAGCAGTGACAGAGGGACAGCGTAAGTTCATGGGAACTCTGTGGAATACTTATGCATTCTTTGTACTGTATGCGAATATTGATGAATTTGATGCAACAAAATATACATTAGAGTATGAGAAGCTGTCTGTCATGGACAAATGGCTTCTGTCAAAGCTCAACTCTGCGATTAAAGCAGTAGATGAGGATCTGGCAAACTACAAGATCCCGGAGGCTGCAAAGGCACTTCAGAGCTTTGTTGATGATATGAGTAACTGGTATGTAAGACGCAGCCGTGAGCGTTTCTGGGCAAAGGGCATGGAGCAGGATAAGATCAATGCTTACATGACACTTTACACAGCACTGGTAGAGATCTGCAAGACTGCAGCTCCGATGATTCCGTTCATGACAGAAGACATTTACCAGAACCTCGTAAGAAGTATTGATGCAAATGCTCCTGAGAGTATTCACCTGTGTGATTTCCCGAAGGTAAATGAAGCACACATCGACAAAGAGCTTGAGGAGAATATGGACCGTGTTCTGAAACTGGTTGTTATGGGACGTGCCTGCAGAAATACTGCAAATATCAAGAACCGTCAGCCAATCGGACAGATGTATGTCAAAGCTGATTTTGAGCTTTCCGAGTTCTTTGATGCCATCGTTGCCGATGAATTGAATGTGAAAAATGTAACATTTACACAAGAAGTACGTGACTTTACGTCCTATTCTTTTAAACCTCAGCTAAAGACAGTCGGACCAAAATATGGTAAACTGTTAGGGGGAATCAAAAATGTACTCAGCGGACTGGATGGAAATGCTGCTATGGATGAACTGAATGCAAATGGTTGCCTGAGATTTGAGGTAAATGGTGAAGAAGTAGTCCTGAACCGTGAAGATCTTCTGATCGATACTGCACAGATGGAAGGATATGTATCTGAGGATGACAACGGAATCACAGTTGTTCTTGATACGAACTTATCCGAGGAACTTCTGGAAGAGGGATTCGTGCGTGAGATCATCAGCAAAGTACAGACGATGCGTAAGGAAGCTGATTTCGAGGTCATGGATAAGATCGTGATCACATATGAAGGAAGTGAGAAGGCAGAAACTGTATTTGCGAAAAATGCTGATGAGATCGGAGCTGAGACACTGGCTCTGGAGGTGAAAAAAGCGACACCTGCAGGTTATGTGAAAGAGTGGAAGATCAATGGTGAGGCAGTAACTCTTGGAGTAGAGAAGCAATAACAGATGTGAACAGGTCTGCTCCGGCAGACCTGTTCTTTTATCTTACATTTCCTGAAACAAGAGCAAGAAAGGATCAAAACAATATGATTAATCCGAGATTTGAAAAAAAAGCGTTTAAGAAAGAAGTAGAACAGAATGTTAAGCAACTGTTCCGAAAAACTGTAGACGAAGTATCTCAGCAGGAGCTTTATCAGGCAGTTTCCTATGTCGTAAAAGATGCAATTATCGATGACTGGATCGCAACTCAGAAGCAGTACGAGAAAGATGATCCGAAAATCGTGTATTACATGTCCATGGAGTTCCTGCTTGGAAGAGCTCTTGGCAATAACCTGATCAATATGACGGCATATAAAGAGGTGAAAGAGGCTCTGGAAGAAATGGGTCTGAACCTGAATGAACTTGAGGATCAGGAGCCGGACCCGGCACTTGGAAATGGCGGACTTGGTCGTCTCGCTGCATGTTTCCTGGATTCACTGGCATCTCTTGGCTATGCAGCTTACGGCTGTGGTATCCGCTACCGTTATGGTATGTTCAAGCAGAAGATCAAAGATGGCTATCAGGAAGAAAAACCGGATAACTGGCTGAAGAACGGCAATCCATTCGAACTTCGCAGACCGGAGTATGCAAAGGAAGTACGTTTCGGTGGAAATATCCGTGTAGAGTACGATGATAAGACCGGAGATATCCGTTTTAAACAGGAGAATTATGAGTCTGTTCTGGCAGTTCCGTATGATTATCCGATCGTAGGATATGATAATCATATTGTAAATACACTTCGTATCTGGGACGCAGAACCAATCGTAGATTTCCAGTTAGATTCATTTGACCGTGGTGACTATCACAAAGCGGTAGAGCAGCAGAATCTGGCAAAAACGATCGTAGAGGTCCTGTACCCGAACGATAACCACTATGCAGGAAAGGAACTGAGACTGAAACAGCAGTATTTCTTCGTATCTGCCAGTCTTCAGGCTGCGCTTGAAAAATATAAAAAGACCCATGATGATATCCATAAACTGCCGGAGAAGATGACGATTCAGATGAATGATACACATCCGACGGTAGCAGTTGCCGAGCTTATGAGACTTCTTCTTGATGAGGAAGGACTTGGCTGGGATGAGGCATGGGAGATCACAACAAAGACCTGTGCTTACACGAACCACACCATCATGGCAGAGGCTCTGGAAAAATGGCCAATCGATTTGTTCTCCAGGCTGCTTCCTCGTGTATACCAGATCATCCAGGAGATTGACCGCCGCTTTGTGGCCAAGATCCGTGAGATGTATCCGGGAAATGAAGAGAAAGTAGCAAAGATGCAGATTTTAAGAGATGGTCAGGTAAAGATGGCTCATCTTGCAATCGTAGCCGGATATTCTGTCAATGGAGTTGCAAGACTTCATACAGAAATCCTGAAAAAACAGGAGCTTCGTGATTTCTACGAAATGATGCCGCAGAAATTCAATAATAAGACAAACGGAATTACGCAGAGACGTTTCCTGATGCATGGAAATCCGCTGCTGGCTGACTGGGTAACAGATAAGCTTGGAACAAAGGACTGGATCACAGATCTGTCTCTGATGTCAGGATTGAAAAAATGGGTGGACGATGAGGAAGCTCTGAAGGAATTTATGAGCATCAAGTATGAGAATAAAGTCCGCCTGGCAAAATACATTAAAGAGCACAATGGCATTGAAGTGGATCCAAGATCTATCTTCGATGTACAGGTCAAGAGACTGCACGAGTACAAGAGACAGCTTCTTAACATTTTACATGTGATGTATTTGTACAACGAGATCAAGGAACATCCGGAAATAAGCTTCTATCCGAGAACATTTATCTTCGGAGCAAAAGCTTCCGCAGGATATATCCGTGCAAAACAGATCATCAAACTGATCAATTCCGTTGCGGATGTAGTCAACAACGACCGCAGTATCAACGGCAAACTGAAAGTTGTATTCATCGAAGATTATCGTGTGTCAAATGCTGAGATCATCTTCGCAGCAGCTGATGTAAGCGAGCAGATTTCCACAGCTTCCAAAGAGGCATCAGGAACCGGTAATATGAAGTTCATGCTCAACGGCGCACCGACACTTGGAACGATGGATGGAGCAAATGTGGAGATTGTTGAAGAAGTTGGTGCAGAGAATGCATTTATCTTCGGACTCAGCTCTGACGAGGTCATCAATTACGAGAACAATGGCGGCTACAATCCGATGGATATCTATAATAGTGATGCTGATATCCGACGCGTTGTGAACCAGCTTGTTGATGGAACATATTCACAAGGTGATAAGGAAATGTACCGTGACCTGTATAATTCACTTCTGACAGTTCAAGGTGGAAGCAAAGCCGATACGTATTTCATTCTGAAGGATTTCCGTTCTTATGCGGATACACAGAAGAAGGTTGAAGAAGCTTACCGCGACAAAGACAGATGGGCTAAGATGGCACTTCTGAATACTGCAAGCTGTGGAAAATTCTCATCTGACAGAACGATTCAGGAGTATGTGGATGATATCTGGCATCTGGATAAAGTGACAGTAGAAGTTTAGTTCACAATGCAAAGGCATTCTTGAAGAATAAAAAAGAACGTCTTCTCATATTTTATATGGGAGGGCGTTTTTTATATGAGATTTGCATATTTGAAATATAGATTAAAAAAACTGGGGTGCTATCTTCTGATCATTATATTGCTGCCCTATATTATCACCGTGTTCTTAAGCGGACCGGGAGCTTATGGAGCTTCCAGAGTGGACGAGACTATGGTAAATGTGAAGGCAGACGGGGAAAAGTCCGGCAGTGATGGTGGAAAACAGGAAGATTCTAATGCTGAAAATGTGGATGAAATTCAGATGCCGCTCAGTGAATACTGTATTGGAATTATGGCCAGAGAAATCCCTGCGGTTTATGAGGAGGAAGCTTTAAAAACCCAGGCAGTTCTTGTGCGGACCCAGGTATGTCTGGCGCTTGGCGCAGGGGCAGATACCATATTAGAAGAGAGATACTGGACAAAGAAAGATATGCAGGATTCCTGGGGAGCAGATCAATATTCCAAGTATTATAAGCGGCTTGAGCATGCATGGGAGGAGACCAACGGACAGGTGCTGACTTATGAAAATGCGCTGGCAAAGACACCATTTTGCAGACTCAGTAATGGAAGTACAAGGGATGGACGGGAGGCGCTGGGGAGCGAAGATTATCCGTATCTGAAGATTGTGGACTGTCCGCTAGATATTGAGTCGAAAGAACAAATTCAGACAATTACTATAGACGATATGGATGCAGAAGTGACTGGGGTAGACACGGCAGGATATGTACTTAGCGTCCGGGTTGGAAATGACACCGTGAGTGGAGAAGAATTCCGAACCAATTATCATCTCGCATCAAGCTGCTTTTCTTTTCAGAAATATGACGGAAAGCTGCGGATCACGACCCGGGGTATTGGACATGGACTGGGCTTAAGCCAGTACACGGCAAATCAAATGGCAAAAGAAGGAAAAAGCATGGAAGAGATACTGGCACATTTCTTCGAAGGGACAGAACTGAAAGAAGGCGTGGAGATCGTGCAGGTGGAAGACGGAGCAGGAGAGTAGCAAAATTTGTAAAGTCATAATAGTATTGTACAAAAAGCCGAGGCATTCTTGAAATTTCCATATAAGAAAGGCTAGAAAAAGTCAAAGACAATATTTTATATGTAGTTTGTATAGTACCACTACAATCTGGCAAGAATAGAGTCAGAGGTGGTGATGAAAATGAACGATAATAATAAGATGGATCGCGGCAAAGAACATGCCGGTCCAAAAAAAATGACGCCAAGGCAGAAGCAAAAGAGAAATCGTAAGGCGACACTGGCGGCAGTTCTGTGCTTTGTGGCAGCCATAGCAATTGTTGGAACATACACAATGCGGGATTACAAGACAGTGAAAAAAGAAGGAGAGCTCGCAAAAGCACAACTGGAGGAACAGAAGAAAGCACTGGAGGAAGCCAGTCAGGAAGCAAGTGGAAATGCACAGAAAGACAGTGCTTCCGAGTCAGGCACGGATGGAGCCGGAACCGGTGGAAAAGCCGAAAAGAGTGGCTTTGGTGCAGGAACAACAGGGACTGCAAGCAAAAATGCTGCAACAGACGGAAACGCAGATGGATCCGGAAATAATGGCAACCAGGACGGCAACAGTCAGACTAACGGAAGTCAGCAGGCGGCAAGGACAGCGGGCAGTGCATCTTCCGCAAACTTTACAAGCGACAGCAAGATGATCTGGCCTGTAAGCGGCACGGTGCTTATGAATTATAGCATGGACAAAACAGTTTACTTCGCGACACTAGACCAATACAAGTATAATCCGGCATTGGTTATCGGCGGAGCAGAAGGAGACCAGGTTCTGTGCGGTGCACCGGGAATAATTAAATCCATTGATGTGACCGCACAGACAGGAACAACTGTGACCGTAGACCTTGGAAATGGTTACGAAGTCCTTTACGGACAGTTAAAAGAAGTGCCAGTAAAAGTTGGCGACCAGGTAGAAGCAAAAAGCATTCTCGGCTATATCGGACAGCCGACAAAGTATTACAGCGTGGAAGGATGCAACGTATATATGGAATTACGAAAAGATGGAACACCAGTAAACCCTGTAGATTATATGACAAAAAGATAAAGAATGTGTATAATTGGGGACGTAGTAAAATGAAGTTTTGCTACGTCCCCAATTAAAGGAGAAATCATGAATTATACATATATTGTGGAATGTGGGGACGGTAGTCTCTACACTGGCTGGACGAACAATCTGGAAAAAAGAATACAGGCTCAAAATGCGGGAAAAGGAGCGAAATATACGAAGAGCCGTCTGCCGGTGAAACTGGTGTATTCGGAAACATTTGCCACGAAGGAAGAGGCAATGAGCCGGGAGTATGCGATTAAGCATATGAAAAGGAAAGAGAAGTTACAATTGATTGAGAATAGAGCTGAAATATTTAATATTTAAGGACTTGCTTTTTTGAAAATAACGGTTATAATATTGATATAAGAACAAGTAGTAATCGAAACTATGTATGGAAATACGAAAGAAGAATATAACATTATTTTCAGGAGGGGTAAGTTATGGCAAAAGTAATAGAAGAACATGTAAAAGATCCGGGAAGTGCGATCACACATTTTATTGGAATGCTGATGGCAATATTTGCAGCAATTCCGTTGCTTATCAAAGCAGCTCATGAGCCTGGCAGGATTTATCTTGTATCTATTGCAGTTTATGCGGCAAGTCTGATCCTGCTTTATGCAGCTAGCACGACATACCATACATTTAACATTTCCAAGAAGGTAAATACGATTCTGAAGAAAATTGACCATATGATGATCAGCGTACTGATTGCCGGAAGTTATACACCAATTTGTCTGTTAGTGCTCGGCGGACGTATGGGATGGATTCTACTGGCAATTGTATGGGGATTCGCAATTGCGGGAATTCTGATAAAGGCGTTTTGGGTATTTTGCCCGAAGTGGGTATCTTCCGTACTTTATATCGGAATGGGGTGGACTTGTGTACTTGCATTTACACAGCTGCTCAACTCCCTGTCACCGGCGGCATTTGGATGGCTTTTAGCAGGCGGAATCATTTATACAGTCGGCGGAGTGATCTATGCACTGAAACTTCCGATTTTTAACAGCAAGCATAAAAATTTCGGAAGCCATGAGATTTTTCATCTGTTCGTGATGGGAGGAAGCCTGTGCCACTTTGTAGTGATGTACGCATTTGTGCTGTAGCAGATGAAGATGAAGGAGCCGTGCAGCAGACATAATTTTCATGTCAAAACAGCGAGGAAAGCAAAAAATAGCAGAGAATAAGAAACAGTCTGAGAGGAAAACTTTCAGGCTGTTTTTCGTATACGCAGAAAATGTAGTTTCCTGCGTATACGAAAGCTCTCTAGAGACTATAACAGATGGAAGGGAATCTTATCACTGATATATTAATGAATTATTAATTATTTTTACTAAATGTAAAATACACTTTATTTTTTGAATAAGATATGTTATGCTACGTTCATCTTAGGAGAAGATCTAGTCTCCAGATATTCCCAAAGCCGTTAGGCGTTCATCTCGGTGTTTCGATTTCTGAAACAAATACCCGATATGAAAGAACAGATGACAAAATTTTGAAGGAGGGTATAGCCTATGACCAACAAATTACGACAGTATTTTCCAATGATTCATACCAGACAAGAGGTATTAGCTGAAATTGAAGCAAAACCGAAATTAAAACAAGAATTTTATAGCTGGAAAAAAAAGTACCGAAAGGAATTTCTGGATTTTTGCACGGGAGTAAAAGGTGTAAAAATTATGTATGATTTTATTAGTAAAGAAATCTTGAATCCGGAAACAGTGCCGGAACGAGTAGAAGAATTACTTTCATTATGGATAGGGCAGCAGGTACATATTAAGGAAGTGCTTCCGAACGATGGAACACGGATTTCGGACGAATCTACGCTTGTGATTATGGATATGGTAGTCGAGTTGGAAGATGGAAGTATTGTAAATCTGGAAGTTCAGAAAATCGGATATAAATTTCCAGGAGCAAGAAGTGCATGTTATTCAGCAGATTTGTTGTTACGTCAATACAAAAAAGTACGAAGTAAAAAAGGAAAGAAATTTAATTATACTGATGTAAAAGATGTATACACGATTGTTCTGTTTGAAAAAAGTCCAACCGAGTTTCATGAATTTCCGGACACATATATTCATTATTTTGAACAACATTCAAATACAGGAATCCAACTGAATCTTTTGCAAAAATATTTATTTATTTCTATTGACATATTTTTAAAATACCAGCAAAATATAGGTATACAACTGGAAACTAGACGAGATGCATGGCTTGCATTTATGGGTTCAGATGATCCGGATATTATTTTGAAGGTTATTGAAAAATATCCGGATTTCAAGGAAATGTATCAGCAAGTCTATGAAATATGTCAGAATATTGAAGAGGTGATGGGAATGTTCTCGAAAGAATTAGCAGAAATGGATCGGAACACGGCACAGTTAATGATTGACGAGATGCAAGAAGATATAAAACAGAAGGAAGAAATACTTAAGGGACAGGATGATAGAATTAAAGATCAAATTAACAAACTTAAAGAACAGGACGATAGGCTCAAAGAACAGGATGATAGGCTCAAAGAGCAGGATCAAGTAATTAGAGAATTAATGAAGAAAATTGAACAGTTAGAAAATAAATAATGAAAACAGGTATCTCCGCTCATTGGCGGAGATGCCTGCTTTGAGACTTAACTTTCAATAAGTGAAGAAAAATCGGTAAGTTCTTCCATCAAATTATGTACGGTAGTCATTTGATGAATTCTGCCAACATTGCTTCCGCAGAAGATAAGCCCATTTTCAACATCACCTTTTACAGCATTGATCAGCGCCTGAGTAATGCAATAAGGAACAGTGCCAGGATTGCACTGGGCAAGGCAGTTATAGCATTTTTTTATTGGCTGACGCTCTTGTTCTATATTCTTGATGAACTCATTGCGAAGTGCTCTGCCCGGCATTCCGACTGGGCTTTGGATTATTTGAATATCCTCTTCTCTGGCATGTATGTAAGCTTGCTTATATGCATCTGATGCGTCACATTCTTCTGTTGCAACAAAACGGCTTGCAATTTGAACACCATCTGCGCCAAGTCCCAATGCGTGGGCAATGTCTGCTGAGTCAAAGATACCACCGGCAACAATGACTGGTATTTTTTTGTTGTATTGTTTTTCATACTCTTTTTTACATTCAATTATATTTTTGATTTCTTCATCATAATTAAGAGAATTAATATCAACAAGTTCTTCCGTAGAAAATCCAAGATGTCCACCTGCTTTTGGACCTTCAATTACAATAAAATCAGCGGTTCTGTCATATCTGTGTGCCCAGCGTTTTAAAATAATCTGTAATGCTCTTTTAGACGATACAATTGGTGCAATCTTTGTACGGCAAGTTTCACTGACAAGAGCCGGAAGTTTCATCGGTAGTCCGGCACCACTGATAATGACATCGGCACCAGCGGCAACGGCCTCTTTTACGTGTTCTTCATAATGCTTTAGAGCCACCATGATATTTACTCCGATAAGTCCGTTGCCACAGGCGATTTCTTTTGCTTTTTGAATATGTTTTCGTATAGCAAGACGATTACATCCTGCCTGATCTTTCTCGAAGCCTTCCTCGTCATAACCAATCTGGGCAGTGGAAATGATGCCGACTCCGCCTTCTTTTGCTACAGCTCCGGCAAGTTTACTCAGGCTGACACCGACGCCCATGCCACCTTGTATAATTGGGAGTCTGGCAGTCAGATCACCAATTTGAAGATGTTTTAATTTTGTATTCATAATATTTATCCTTTCCAGAATCATTTATGCTTGAAATTAAATAGTTTGAATTTCAAACTATTTAATTATAAAACAAAACGTTTTCGATGTCAATATCTTGTAGTAATCTATTCTTTTATATATAGTATTAAATACTATATGCAAAAGGCGAGATTAAACAATAATAACTATGTTACAATAGAATAAAATGTTTCGAATGGATTGATGGAGAAGAAAATGAAAAAACATAAAGTTATATTTAGAATACTGTTAATTGTTATATGCTGCATGTGTTTTACGGTTACAGGATATGCACGGGCCGGTGGCGGAGGTTCCAGTGGAGGATCCGGGGGCGGATCTGGAAGCAGTTCGGGCAGTGGATCGCATAGTCATTATCACGGGCAAGGCGGAAGACGTGGAGGACCGGTTGAAATGATTATCTGGTGGGGCACATTTATTTGTATGGCCGGAGCCGGAACGATAGTGTTTCATTATGGAATTCAAAAAGCAAAGCGAAAGAGCCTGCGTTCTATGAAATCATTTGAAAAACCAGGAGAAGAATGGAATCCGAAAAAGATGAAAAAATATGTGAAGCATGCATATTTTGTTATTCAGGAATGTTGGAGGCGCCAGGATACATCTTATGCGGAAAAATACCTGAGCAAAAATCTTATTCAAAATTGGAATTCGAAACTGGGTTGGATGGAAGTAAATCATGAAAAGCCAGTACAAGAACGAGTCAGATTTTTAAATGCGGCTCCGGTATTTGCCTTTGATAAAGAAGGCGAAGAACACGATCGGGTGATTTATCTGATTCATGGAAGAATGATTGGATATTATATAAATATCGATACAGGAGAAGTTGTACGTGGGAAAACATCTCCGGAAACATTTTATGAGTATTGGGTATTTATCCGTGAAGATGGAAGATGGGTTCTGGATGAAATCCGGCAGAAAGATGAAGTGGATGTGGAGCGGTTGTAAGGCTGCACCATGCCCATTCATAGACCTGCGGTCTATTTCATGGACGGCTGTCGCCGTATAAGTCAACGAGGCTACGCCGAGCCATTCGGAATCCGCTGGCGCTACTTCCTCATGTAGGGCTGTCGCCCAATAAGTCTAAAAAGAAAAGCTGACAGTCTGGTGAATAAATTCCCCATCCTGCCAGCTTTCTTTTTATCCTTGCTCAGCTTGTAGCTTAGCCAAAGTATCTCTTAAGCAGGCCTTCGAATGCTTTTCCGTGACGTGCCTCGTCTCTTGCCATCTCATGTACTGTGTCATGGATTGCGTCAAGGTTAGCTTCTTTTGCTCTTCTTGCGAGGTCGAATTTACCTTCTGTTGCACCGTGCTCAGCATCTACACGCATCTCAAGGTTTTTCTTTGTGCTGTCTGTGACAACTTCACCAAGTAATTCAGCGAATTTTGCAGCGTGCTCAGCTTCTTCATAAGCAGCTTTCTCCCAGTATAAACCAATCTCTGGGTATCCTTCTCTGTGTGCAACTCTTGCCATTGCCAGGTACATTCCTACCTCGGAACACTCTCCTGCGAAGTTTGCACGAAGATCCTCTAAGATATCCTCGCTTACGCCCTGTGCAACGCCTACTACATGCTCAGCAGCCCATGTTCTATCGGCTGACTGCTCTTTGAACTTAGAAGCTGGTGCGTGACAGACTGGACATTCAGCTGGTGCAGCCTCTCCTTCGTAAACATATCCACATACTGTACATACAAATTTTTTCATAATGATAATCTCCTTTTCTTTTTATTAAAATTTTTTGTTGTTCAAGTTAGTTTTATGATTCAGAGCTTCGTTTGCAATTTTTGTAAATGAATTTATTTTTAAAGCTCTAAATCAATATTAGTAATTGTTACTGATATTAAGATAGCATAATTACTTGTCATTGTCAATAATATTTTTTATTAAATTTATCTTTTTGATAAAATAGATTGACAAGTTTGTTATGACTCACGGGATGTTTTCTGTGTGAGACAGTCTTGACAAGTTCCATAGAATAATGTTGCATGTGAATCAATCGTGCCATCAAAATGCTCCTCGGCCAGTTTATTCATGGTATTGATGTGAGCTTCGTCGATATGCAGATCAAATACCCGGTTGCAACAAGTGCATACAACGTGATAGTGTGGGTGAGTATTGCCATCAAATCGGTCCCCACCGTCAGGAGTGGTAATCTTAATTGCTTCGCCCATGTCAGCAAGCAGATTCAGATTCCGGTAAACAGTTCCAAGACTGATACGGGGGAATTCTTCTCTTACATGAAGATATACAGTATCAGCAGTTGGATGCTCAGTTGTATGATCGAGATATTCTTTAATGGATGCTCGCTGTCTGCTGTATTTCAATGTAGCCATGCGATAACCTCCTTGATAATGATAATTGTTACTATAATTAGAATAATAGAAAATGTTCCATTTGTCAACTTTTAATTTATAAATGTAATACTTTTGTAACAATTGATTGTAAAATTTTGTAAAAAAAGTGAAGAAATGGATGTAATATGATGAGAAAAAGTCGGGATAATAGCCTTGACATGGGATTGCTGCGTGATATAATAAACACGTAACATATGTAACAATTCTGTAATATTTACAAAAGATAAGAAAAGAAAACATAAGGAGGGAGTTTATGGATTCGATTCTTAGAAAAGGATTGTTCCTAGTTACCTTGACAGGAGCTATTGGAGTTTTCCCAGCTACGGCATATGCTTCTGATATCGAGGATAATCAAACTATGCCAGGAGTGGGAATTGAGCAGGTGCTGAATGATTGTTATTCTTCACAGAAAGAGATTCAGGTGGAGGATTATCTGGCACCAGAAGATAAGGGTGAGTATTTAGATATGGCTTTTGCAGATGTTGAATCATTTTTATATATAAGAAGTGAACCGACAAAGCAGAGCGAATGGGTGGGTAAATTATATCCCGGTTATGCAGCAAAAATCGTAGGACCAGTTGGAGAATGGACGAAGATTGAATCTGGTTCGGTTACAGGGTATGTGTATTCGCAGTATATAATAATAGGAAGAAATGCTCAACAGAAGGCAGAGGAAGTCGTAGAAGCTTCTGCAAGCGCAGATCCAAAAGAAGCTTTTTCTTATGCAGAATCTAGAGAAGAAGAGGAAGCACGTTTGGCTGCGGAGGCAGAAGAAGCGGCCAGGAAAGCAGAGGAAGAGGCTCAGGCTGTGAGAGAGGCTGCCGGAAGTGGTCAGGCAGTGGTGGATTATGCATGTCAGTTTATCGGCAATCCATATGTCTGGGGAGGCACAAGCCTGACAAATGGAGCTGACTGCTCTGGTTTTGTGCAGTCTGTCTACGCACATTTTGGAGTGAATCTTCCAAGAACATCTTCAGAAATGCGAAGTGCCGGCAGGGGAGTCAGTTATTCGGAAGCACTTCCTGGGGACATCATTTGCTATGATGGACATGTCGGTATTTACATGGGAGACGGACAAATTGTAAATGCAATTAATAGCCGAAAAGGAATCGGGATATTGCCTGCCACGTATAAAGGAATCCTGACAGTAAGAAGATTACTTTAAATTGGTGCATATTGAACAGAAGCATAAAAGAACAGATTAAGTAAGTGAAAAATTGCCGGATGTACAAAATAGACAAAAATGTATAAAAAATTTGATTGTTGAAAAATAGTTAAAAATTTATCCACATTGAGTTATCCAAGTTTTCCACACTAAAAACGTGAAAAAAGGTGGAAAAATACATGATTTCTAAAAGTTTTCCACATTATCCACATAAAAAGGTGTGGAAACTGGGGATAATTCAAGGTAAATAAAAGAACGAATGTTTTGTGAAGTTATGATAAAAATAGTATTTTGTCGAAAAAAATCGGCAAACGTATTGACTTTTAAAAAATCAAATTTTAATGGAAAATTGTCATAAAATGTTTACACAATGGTGAAAAGCAATTATAATAAGAAAACGTAAAAGAAAAGGAGGTGCACACATGGCACGAGTTACAAAGGAAATGACTATGGGAGAACTGCTTCAGACATATTATGAGCAGTGCCCTGAAATTGTAGATGTTCTTACAGGATTAGGAATGCATTGCATCGGATGCCCAAGCTCTATCGGAGAATCACTTGCAGATGCTGCATATGTTCACGGAATTGATTCAGATCTTCTTGTTGAGAAACTGAATGCAACAATTAATGCAAAACTTGGTGAGTAATATTAGATTTGCAGAACAACAGAAAATAGAACAATAAAAAGCGGACTCCAATTGGAATCCGCTTTTTATTGTCAGGCATAAGCCTGAAAGATTTTTCTTAGTTTTGTTTAAACATTAGCCAGTTGCTGTACTGCATCATTTTCCAGTAGTACTTTGCAATGCTCTCCGAGGAAAGCAATTGTAGCGCCGGAGGTCTTCTCTAATGTACCGTATTCAGATAACATATTACAGAGTCGACTGAAATCCTTTCGTGTATGTTCTGACTGAGTCATCGCAAGGATATAAATATTTTCGGCAGTATCTTTATACAAAGTGTTCGCACCAAAGTACATATTTCCAAGTAATCGTGAGGCCGCAAGGACATTATCCATAGAGGCAAATGAAATCAGACGGATTGCAGGTTTCTTAGGTGCAGCGTCTTTTGGTATTTCATTTTCCAAAGCTTCAGTTTCAGGATCATCTAGAGATTCTGATGAAGAGCTGACTGGATTTTCCGGTTTGGAAGAACTTTGTGCAGCATTAATCTTCTCTTTGACTTTGCCAAGCAGATCAAGAAGAGATTCAGCACCTTCCAGTTTGTCAGGGAGTCCCTGACGGGAAGAATCTCCATCCTGCCCCGGAAGAGGTGCGAATTTAGAAAAACGCGTGTCGAGTTCCTCTGGATCCTCGACTTTAGTAATGATCAGCACGATTGAATCTGAGGAAGAAGGGATTGCCTCGATCATCAATGGCATATTCTCTGCTTCAAAACCAAATTCCTGTGCTGCCTGTTGCATCATATCGTGGAAAAGTGATCTCGCTTTTTCTGTACCATAAGCCAGTTCGCTGAGTTGGAGCTGACGTTCGGCCAGATCTGCGCGTGTTAATGTACAGCGTATCTGATTGTCACTTAATTTTTCAATCTTCATATTTATCACTTCCTTTCACATAGTATAGCATAGAAAAAGTTTTTTGTTCAATAAAATAAATATAAAATCAAAAAAGTGCTTGCTTTTAAAAAGAGTATCCATTATAATGACCGTACTAGAAAATAGTTTTCCCTGGTAATTATATTTTTAGAACATATTTCTTAAAAAGTAATTCTTAACAGTATCTAGCCAATCAGAATAAGAATTCGAGAAATAGCGCGAATTCCGCGCAAAGATTCAAGAGTAATAACAATCAGATAAAAACAACAATCAGAAAAAATCAGATAACAATTAGAGTACAATCAAATAACAATTAAATAACAACAGATCATAAAAAAATCAATCAGATAAGTAACAAAGCAACAGATAGTTGAATAGTAATGCACGGCTGTTTTCTAGCAGAAAAGTGGACGTGTCTGGATATGTGGGATAATGTATCACGGCATTTTATCCTTCTGGTTTGTCATATACAGATTTCGAAGACAATGCGACCGGGGAAGTGCATTATTGAGGAGGAGGTAAAGTCATGGGGGACCCCAGAGAAAGGAATTATCAAAGTCTTTTTTCAGAGTTGGCAGGTTATGAAAAAAAGGGAGTATATATGTTAATGAACGGGGTGCCGGCAAGTCCCATGCAGATTGTGCAGGCTCACATTGTGAGGGAGGATGCAGTCTATATGCGGGATTATGTGTTGAATGATAATGGAGATATAAAAGAATTGTGTTTTGATGATGTAGAGATGCAGGAACAAGATAGATGATATAGCCTCCGGCAGGGCGCACATTGTCCGGTGGACAATGGTTTTGCGCCGACCGAAACGGAGTGTAGACTTGCAGAGGTGCGCGGTAGAAGTGTGTCATGTAATTGCATGACGCGCACCTCGCAGCAAGAATGCCGAGGCATTCTTGAAAAAAAGTGTGTAAGTACCCTCATAAGCAAGGCCTGAATTTGTCGAAAAAGGATGACGCATGTCCACTCGTTTGTTATAATAGCGAGTAGGAGGTGCAGCATGGACGAAAAGGAAATCAAGAGAACCACAGATCCGCGAAAAAAAACGGAGTGGGCAAAAAGCGCCAGCAATCTGCAGAATCAGCGACGCCAGGAGTCATCCGGCCGCACGGAGACTGAGGGCGGAGCGAGAGGACAAGCAAGTCGGGAGAATGCGGAAACTTTGTCAGGAAAGGCAGCCGTAGAAGATAGAGAACGTCGCAGAGCGAGAAATGCAGGATCATCAGCGGGAAAATCTAAGGTGAGAAAAAGACCGGCGGTATCGGAAGACGGTCAGGAGAGACCGAAGAAGAGACGCCCGATATCAGAAGATGGTCAGGAGAGACCGAAGAAGAGACGTCCGGTATCGGAAGACGGTCAGGAGAGACCGAAGAAGAGACGTCCGATATCAGAAGATGGTCAGGAGAGACCGAAGAAGAGACCGCAGAAGGCAGAAAAGGTCTCTAAGAATCAGAAAAAGCAGGCGGCACGGCCGGCAGCAAGAAAAGCGCAGACAAAACGCAAGCGAAAAAGACGTGTAGGATTGATGATCCTATTATTGATCATACTTGGGATAGCCGCAATTGCAGGAGCATTTCTGTGGAAGAAGTACAGTCCGTCAAAGGAACGGATGGATGTAAAAAAATATTATGGAATTGAAAACGATAGTCAGATGGCTATTACGGTAGATGATCAGATTGTGGAACCTCACGGAATGATATCGGATGGGAAAGCGTATGTGCAATATGAAGTTGTAAGAGATTATATCAACAGCCGTTTTTACTGGGATGCCAATGAGAACAAGCTTTTGTACACACTGCCGACAGATATTGTAACTGTGGAAATCGGAAGCAAAGATTACAGTGTTTCCAAAGAAAAGAAAAGTGAAGATTATGTTATCCTGAAGACAGAAGGAAACACAACTTATGTCGCATTAGATTTTATTCAGCAATATACGAATATAGATTATGAAGTATATGATAGTCCGAACCGGGTGATGATTACTTGTGACTGGGGAAAGAAACAGGTTGCAACAGTGAAGTCAGATACACAGGTTCGATATCGCGGCGGGGTTAAGAGCCCAATCGTGACAGATGTGAAGAAAAAAGATGAAGTGATCGTTCTGGAGAATGAACAGAACTGGAAAAAGATTCTTACAAAAGACGGGTATATCGGATATGTGAAGAAAAATGCATTGAAGAATGAAAAAACTAAGAATGTTACCCGCGATTTTACGGAACCGGAATACACCAGTATCAAGAAAGATTATACCATTAATATGGCATGGCATAATGTAACCAACAGTACCGCCAATAGCGGTTTGCAGCAGAGACTTGCAGATAGTAAAGGGTTAACGACAATTGTGCCGACATGGTTCCATGTGAAAGATACAGAAGGGAATCTTGAATCGATTGCTTCAACAGATTATGTAAATTATGCACATCAGGCAGGCCTGGAAGTGTGGGCCGCTATCAGGGATTTCGATGGGGGAATCGGATCCAATGATGAATCACTTCAATTACTCAGCTATAGCTCGAGAAGAGAGAATCTTATCAATCAATTGATAGGAGCGGTGATGCAGGTCGGAATAGACGGCATCAATGTAGATTTTGAAAAGATTTCAAAAGATTGTGGAGTTCATTATATACAATTTATCAGAGAACTGTCTGTAAAATGCAGACAAAATGGTATCGTACTTTCGGTGGATAATTATGTTCCTAAGGGATATAATCAACAGTACAATCGCAAAGAACAGGGCGTTATGGCAGACTATGTCATTATTATGGGATATGATGAGCATAATGGAAGTTCACTGGAAGCAGGTTCGGTATCTTCTTATGAATTTGTAAAAGAAGGAATTGAGGAGACGATCAAAGAAGTACCGGCAGAGAAAGTGATTAATGGGATTCCGTTCTTTACAAGACTGTGGTCGGAAACGCCGAAAACACAGGAAGAACTGAATCAGGAGGCAGGAACAGAAGCAGCAGATTATCCGATGAAGGTGACAAGTGAAGCACTGGGAATGTCTACAGCCAGAGATAAGATCAGCCAGGCAGGTGCAGAAACAACATTAGATGAAACAACCGGGAATAATTATGCGACCTGGGAAGCTGACGGTGTAACATATGAAATCTGGCTGGAGGATGCAACCTCGATTGAGCCGAAGCTTCAACTCATGAAGGAGAATAAGCTTGCAGGTACTGCCGCATGGGCATTAGGACAGGAAAGTTCAGATATCTGGGATTTGATTTTGAAGTATGTAAATTAGAGTGATGAAAGATCAGAGAGTGAGATTACTTTCTGGTCTTTCTTTTTTTGAATGAACAGATGGGAAAATTCATATACTGAAACAAACAGGTGCTTTGGTGAAATATACGAAGTTTTGGAGGTTTCAGGAAGTGCGCAAGAAAATTGAATTGTTAGTATTACTTCTGGCGCTGGCAGGAATCTATACCGTCAGCCGAAATCTGGAAAAATATGTACAATCGGATCAGGTGAAAAGTGAACAAGAGCGGAAGATGGATCTTGTTGTTATAGATAGTGGTCACGGGGGAAGTGATCCGGGAAAGGTTGGTATCAATGAAGTCCTGGAAAAAGATATCAACCTTAAGATTTCAAAACAAGTGGAAAAAGAACTGAAGAATAAAGGTTATCAAGTTGTTATGACCAGGGAAAAAGATCAGATGCTCGCAGGAGAAACTTCCGGAAATTCCAAAATACAGGATATGAAAGCGAGAGTTGATCTGATAAATGAAAAGGCTCCGGGGCTTGCGGTCAGCATTCATCAGAATAGTTATCACGAAGAGGAAATACATGGTGCACAGGTATTTTATTATTCCCATTCAGCAGAAGGGCATACAGCGGCAAAGCTGATGCAGCAGGCGCTTCTTGGCGTGGACAGTGAGAATACGAGGCAGGAAAAGGCCAATGATACATATTACCTGCTCAGGAGGACTCAGGTGCCGACAATCATCGTAGAGTGTGGTTTCCTGAGCAACCAACAAGAAGCAGAGCTTCTGGCGGGAAAAGATTATCAGAAAAAAATCGCCAAGGCAATCGCAACAGGAATTGACGAGTATCTGAGAAATGCTGCCGATGGTACATAGAATGATAAATAGCCAGACAGACGTGATTTGGTTCGAAAAAATATTTGGAAAGTGATAACAGGTGTAGTATAATAAAAAACATGAAGACAATAGTAGAAAAAATTACAAAAGAACAACTTAATACAGAGGAAGGAAAGAAGATTATTGGTCAGGCCGGAGACTTTTTAAAAGAAGGTGGATTGGTAGCGTTTCCAACGGAAACAGTATATGGTCTCGGTGCTGATGCTTTGAATAAGACCGCTTCAACCAAGATTTATGCGGCAAAGGGCAGACCTTCAGATAATCCTCTGATCGTGCATATTACGAATATGGGAGCACTGGATAAGATTGCAGATATTATTCCGGAAGTTGCTTATAAAGTGGCTGATGCTTACTGGCCGGGACCGCTTACAATGATTTTCCAGAAGACAGAGGAAGTGCCATATGAGACAACAGGAGGTCTGGATACAGTTGCAGTACGTATGCCAAGTGATGAGATCGCAAGAGCTTTGATCGATGCGGGCGGCGGGTATATTGCTGCGCCAAGCGCGAATACTTCAGGACGTCCGAGCCCGACGAAAGCTGAGCATGTAGAAGAAGATTTAAGCGGTAAGATCGAGATGATTTTAGATGGAGGAGCAGTAGATATCGGAGTTGAATCTACCATTCTGGATATGACCGTAACACCGCCTATGATTTTACGCCCTGGTGCGATTACAAAGGAGATGCTCACAGAACTTATCGGTGAAGTAGACATTGACAGAACATTGATCACGCCGGACAGCAAAGTGAAACCGAAAGCTCCGGGGATGAAGTATCGACATTATGCTCCGAAAGCGGATCTTAGTATTGTGGAGGGACCGATGGAACTTGTGATCGATGCGATCAACCAGATGTCTGCAGAGCGTATGGCTAAAGGACACAGAGTCGGTGTGATCGGAACACAAGAGACTGTAGGCCGATACAAGGCAGACGTAGTGAAAAGCATAGGAACAAGGGCAGACGAAGCAACTATCGCCAATCATTTGTATGCGGTATTGCGCGAGTTCGATGATGCTGAAGTAGAGTATATATATAGTGAATCATTTGCAGCCGGAGGAATCGGCAGTGCAATTATGAATCGATTGCTAAAGGCAGCAGGACATCATGTGATAGAGGCTTGATGGCTCTTTATGTGGTGCAGATCAAATCAGATGTGTGCCGGATATTAAAAAATCTGATAAACATGTCATGAGATGGAGGAGAAAAACATGTCTAAAGTACAGGTTATGGATCATCCGCTGATCCAGCACAAAGTGAATTATATCCGCAGAAAAGAAGTTGGTTCCAAGGAGTTCCGTGAGATTGTTGGGGAGATTGCGGCTCTTATGTGTTATGAGGCAACAAGAGATCTGAAATTACAGGATGTAGAGATCGAGACACCAATCTGTAAGATGGTTGGAAAAGAATTAAGTGGGAAGAAATTGGCAGTTGTACCGATCTTACGTGCAGGACTGGGAATGGTCGATGGAATGCTGAGCATGATCCCGGCTGCAAAAGTAGGTCATATCGGTCTTTACAGAGATCCGGAAACGTATGAACCAGTGGAATATTATTGTAAGCTTCCGACAGACTGTGATGAGAGGGAAGTATTTGTTGTGGATCCTATGCTGGCAACAGGAGGTTCAAGCGTAGCAGCAATTCAGATGTTGAAGGAAAAAGGTGTGAAACATATTCGTTTCATGTGCATTATAGCAGCTCCGGAAGGCGTAGAACGTATGCAGAAAGAGCATCCGGATGTAGATATTTATATCGGTGCTCTGGATGAAAAACTCAATGAGCATAAGTATATTATTCCGGGACTTGGTGATGCTGGAGATCGTATTTTCGGAACGAAATAGGAGGAAGCAGCAGTGAGTGATAAACGTAAAGACTATATCAACTGGGATGAGTATTTTATGGGAGTAGCAAAGCTATCCGGACTTAGATCCAAAGACCCGAATACTCAGGTTGGGTGCTGTATTGTCAGTCAGGATAATAAGATTTTATCTATGGGATATAATGGACTGCCGAAGGGCTGCTCAGATGATGAGTTCCCGTGGGTGAGAGAAGGAGAAGATCCATTAAAGACAAAATATGTCTATACAGTACACAGTGAACTGAATGCGATTCTGAATTTCCGTGGAGGAAGTCTGGAAGGAGCAAAGCTCTATGTGTCTCTTTTCCCATGTAATGAGTGTGCAAAAGCAATCATTCAAAGTGGAATCAAAGAAGTTATCTACGACTGTAACAAATATGATGGAAGCACAGCTGTACAGGCATCTATGCGTATGTTCGATGCAGCAGGAGTGGCTTATCACCAATACAAGAGATCGGATCGCAAGATAGAGATTGAATTGTAAATCAGATATTCTTAAAAATCGGCAGAATAGAGAAGCAGATGAGAGGATTTCCGGGAGGAGATCCTCTTTTTTAAATAGAAAAACATGTGGGATAAAAATAGTATGCTATATAAATAATACTGATTTTTAAGATTAAACCTATGAAATGAAACAGCATTTCTGAATAAAAATCAGACGGGGATATTTTAAAATATGTCATATGGTAAGCTTAACAAGGATATATATAAAAATAGAAGGAGGCTTGGATATGTCACAGAGATGTTCGAATTTTATGATAAATTTTCTGATTCGTATGGCAGTCGGGGTGATGTTGATTCTTGTGATAAATGGATTCTTCGTGTCAAAAGAGATTCCGGTAAGGGTGGGGCTGAATCCAATAACAATGGCCGCCTCCGGAACATTAGGAGTCCCGGGGGTTGCCCTGCTATATGGTGTGGCCTTTTATGAGAGCCGGTAAGCAACACTGCAGATAAACCCTTTGGGAGCAAGAATGGAAGTGATTCTCCAGGATGAATATTCGTCCTGGAGTTCTTTTTTATCCGGAGTGACGTAAAATGTACGTTCGGATTCCTTCGTAAGATAAAAAGAAGTGAAAGAAGTTGTCATACCCGTTCCAAGTCCCTTTACGAAGGATTCTTTCAAAGTCCAATAATGGATAAAATGTTTTACACGCTCTTCGTCAGAGTAATCAAGAAATTTTTTAATTTCCTCCGCGTGAAAAAAACGTCCCATCAGCGATTGAAGCCTGACATTTCTGTCAACTTTTTCAATATCAATACCTAGTGGTGTAGAGGTTGACATTGCAAATGCAAGGTAGCCTCCGGTATGAGAAATATTAAAATAAAGACTCCGTCCGATTGCTGGAGAGGCAAGATAGGGTTTGCCATGCCTGGATTCATGCAGGCATACCAGACCTTTGTCAATACACAGATAATAAGAAAGGATTTCTCTGATCATGGCACGCCCGGCACCTGCTTTGTGCAAGTTGCTGTCATCCGGTTCCGGAACATAGATAATGTGTACTTCACCCGCAGCAGGAAATGAAGGAGTTTTACCTTGTAAATCGCGTAATTTTAAGAATTTGAACTCCATAATATGGACTCCTTTCAAGTGAGATAAAGTCGGTAAGTTTTAAAATTCTATGGATATATTATAACTGTTTCCAGATGATTTTCAATGATTGATAAAAACAAATCTATCTATGTTGCACAAAGTTTTACATTTTCTAAAAAAGGGATAGACAAAAGGGGAAAGCCTGTCTATAATCCAAGACATCTGATTGTTATATTCTAGTTGGCAAGACATAACCATTCAAGTTATTCAAAGTAATTCAATGTTATTCGACCATTTATTCCGGTCATGAATTCCTAAGAAGATAACGAGAGAACACACAAGAAGAGGAGGGATAATATGTGGAGAGCAAAAATCTGGTAATCTGTGATCCAGAGACAAAATTTGCTTCCGCGTTTGCACAGTATCTTACAAGACAGAAAGAATTGGCGGTCCGTGTCAGGACATGCAGTGATCTTTCTTATGTATTGGCTATACAGGAGAAAGAGAAGATCGATTTTCTGTTCATATCTTCGGAGTATCCGGAAGATTCCAGAAAACAGGTAAAAGCCGGTATGGTATTTGTAATCGCACCAGAAAGAGAGGTGGCGTTGGAAAACCGGGAGGTGCCGATCTACAAATACCAGCCGGGAGATCAGATCCTGGCGGAAATGATTCGTCAGTGCAGCATGTCAGGAGACGAGAAGCAGATATTTTTAAAGATTACCGGTAAAAAGAACTGCAGAGTAATTGCGGTATATTCTCCGGTGAGAAGAATTGGAAAGACAACCTATGCAATCCGGCTTGGAAGAAAACTGGCAAAGGAGGCAAATGTATTGTATCTGGGAATGGAAACTTACGGTGGAGAAGGTGGACATTTTCCGGAAGGAACACAGACACTGGCAGATGTCCTGTACTATGCAAGGCAGGAACAGAGCAATATCGGAACGGTACTTACAACTATTGTGAGACACTCGGAAAATCTGGATTATATAGTACCGATGCCTGTATCCGAAGACATTAAGGAGATTGACTCGGAAGAGTGGATCAGGCTGATACAGAAAATTATAGAACAAAGTATTTATGAAATCGTGATTCTGGATATGGATGAAGGCGTTCGGGACATTTACCGGGTGCTTCGGATCTGTAATGAGATTCACATGCTTACGATTGATGAGCCGGTCGCAGAGGCGAAGGTGGCGCAGTTCGAGGCAGAACTGGAACTTCTGGGCTACGAGGATGTCAGACGTAAGATCATACGAAAGGAGCAACGCACATGATACAGGCGGAACAGCTTCATGCGAGGATTCTGGAGGAACTGGATCTGTCCAGAGATATTCCGGATGAGGAGCTGACGGAGTTGATTCACCGCGTGCTGGACGAGGCATCCGGCAGAGAATATATACCGCTTGGGAAAAAGGCGGAGCTTGGCAGAGAATTATTTAATGCATTCCGGAAATTTGATCTTCTTCAGGAATTTCTGGAAGATGATAAGATCACGGAGATTATGATTAACGGGACTGAGAATATATTTCTGGAGAAGGAAGGAAAACTGATCAGATCCGGGAAAAGGTTTGTTTCGCGGGAGAAGCTGGAAGATGTCATTCAACAGATCGTTGCAGGATCCAATCGAATCGTAAATGAAGCATCTCCAATCGTGGACGCAAGACTTCCGGACGGGTCGAGAGTAAATGTGGTACTGGGGCCCATCGCTTTAAATGGGCCCATAGTAACCATAAGAAAATTTCCAAAAGAAGCAATTACAATGAAACAGTTGATCCGGTGGGGTTCTATCTGCCGGGAAGTAAAAGAATTTCTGGTAAAGCTTGTTAGGGCAGGCTACAACATATTCATCAGTGGAGGAACCGGATCAGGCAAGACCACATTCCTGAATGCTTTATCGCAATACATACCAAAGGATGAAAGAATCATTACAATTGAGGACAACGCAGAACTACGGATTCTGGATATTCCAAACCTGGTAACTCTTGAGGCGAGATGCGCCAATCTTGAGGGAACAGGTGAGATTACTATACGCGAATTAATTCGGACGGCGCTTCGGATGAGACCAAATCGCATCATTGTCGGGGAAGTTCGCGGAGCCGAAGCAATTGATATGCTGCAGGCACTTAATACCGGTCATGATGGAAGTCTTAGTACCGGTCATGCCAATAGTCCTAAGGATATGCTTTCTAGGCTGGAGAGCATGGTGCTGATGGGAATGGATCTTCCTCTGGGGGCAGTTCAGAGACAGATCGCATCAGGAATCGACATTATTGTGCATCTTGGAAGACTCAGAGATAAAAGCCGTAAAGTACTGGAGGTTTCAGAAATCCTGGATTATCAGGACGGTGAGATTCTGGTGAGTCCACTGTACAGATTCGAAGAGACAGGAGAAAAGGATGGGAAAATTCAGGGAACTTGGAGAAAAATGGACGACCTGGTTCATACACAGAAGTTACTGGCAGCAGGATATAAAGAAGTGTGAATATGTAAAAATGATCTTGAAGGTCATCATTATTGTGACAGGAACGGCATGGATATATTATCGCTCATGGGTGGCAGTTATATTGTTGATTCCGGCAGGCGTGTGGTATTACATACAGCTTCTGGACGAATGCATTAAGCGAAAAGAACAGGAGTTTCTAGTACAGTTCAAAGAACTGATACAGACATTTTCCTCTTTACTGAATACAGGATATTCTGTGGAAAATGCAGTGAAAGAGAGCCTGAAAGAGATGCAGATTTTTTACTCTGATGATGCGGCAATTCTACGTGAGCTGGAAATCATGGTCAGGCAGATCCGGGTACAGGTACCGGTGGAACAGGCAGTAGAAGAACTGTCCGAGAGAACAAAGCTTCCAGATGTGGAAAGCTTTGCCGGAGTCTTTGTCACGGCCAAGAGAAGCGGAGGAAATCTGATGTCTATTATCCGCAATACAGCGGATCAGATTGGAGACAAAATTGATGTAAAACGGGAAATTGATACAATGTTGGCGGCGAAAAAATATGAATTTCAGGTGATGTCGGTCATTCCTTTTGGAATTGTACTTTATATGACTGTCAGTTTTCCGGAATTTATGGGAAATCTTTACGGAAATATAGCAGGAAGAGGAGTGATGACAGGATGTCTGATCATATATTTGGGCGCATACGGGCTTGGGCGAAAGATCATCGAGATCGAAGTCTGAGTATCGGGATCATGTTAGTGGTGTTTTCGGTGGGCGTTGCAGCTCTTATCTGGGATTACAATGGTGCCTACAGAAAAAATGTAGAGGAGATCACAAGAAAAACTTATGGCAAAGGGAAGAGGACGGAAGAACTGCGTGTAGAGGGAAAAGACCGGGTATTGGGGGAAATCCCGATCGAAGTAACAGAGCAGGTCTATGGAGAACAGGAAATCAGTCAGGTATTAAAGCAGGCAGTAAAGAAAATGGATTCGTTGATTCTGGGGGAGAATGTAAGTCTGGATCATGTGGACCGGGATTTGAATCTTCTGACAGAGATTCCAGGAAAGCCGATCGACGTTACATGGAAGCTTGACCGCTATGATGTGATCAATATTTACGGAAAATTAAAGGAAGATAAGCTTGTAAGTGAAGGGACACTGGTGAAGCTGACAGCCATATTGACGTATCGGGAAGATGTAGAAAAACAGATACTGTATGAATGTATGGCAATGGTCTATCCACGAATGACCGGAAGTGATGGAGCGTTATTAGAAAAGGTGCGCCGGACAGTGGCAGAAAAAGATCAGGATACCAGAGAATCCGGGACGTTAACATTGCCGAAACAGGTGGACGGACAGGAAATACATTTTTATACGGTAATGAACTGGAGAGGTGCAGTAATTATGGCGGCTGCAGTTGTGATTTCCGTGCTGTTTTTTGCGCTGGACAAGCAGAACGAGATAAAAGAAAAACAGGCAAGACAAAAACAGATGTGTCTGGATTATCCGGAAGTCATCAGTAAGCTGACATTACTTTTAGGCGCAGGAATGACGGTCCGCAAAGCATGGATAAAAATTGTAAATGATTACGATTCGCGGATAAAGCAGCAAGGGAAGCGTGCAGTTTATGAAGAAATGAAGTATACATGCCGACAGATGGATGGCGGTGTTCCGGAAGCAGAATGTTATGAGAAATTCGGAAGAAGATGCGGGACACAGGAATATATGAGATTTGGTGCATTGCTGTCACAAAACCTGAGAAAAGGTACAAAAGGTCTAAATGACCTGCTTCGGCTGGAGGCAATCCAGTCTTTTGAAGAGCGAAAAGCAAGAGCAAGACGGCTCGGGGAAGAAGCAGGAACAAAGCTATTACTTCCGATGTTTCTGATGCTGGCAGAGGTGCTTGTGATTGTTGTAGTCCCGGCATTTTTTACCGTACAAATGTAGGCATTGTAAAAATATAAAAATATGCCACAGAAGATATGACGGAATAGAAAAGCGGGTGTAGAGAAGCAAGAATAGAGAAAGCGGGAGGATTAATTATGTGGAGAGTTTGGTATTTAAAACACAGAGTGAGAGAAATATTGGAAAACAAAGACGGAGTCGGAGTTGTGGAAATTATCTTAATTTTGGTTGGAATATTAACCCCCTATTATGGGGTGAGTATAAAGTGTATAACGTAAGAATATGTGTATAAATCAAACTCAATATACAGTGAAAGGTGGAAAATGTGTATGAGGTCAAAGGAAAAAATAGCAGAAGAGATTGTGTTGATTAGATATTATAATGTACTGTTTTATTTATTTTTTAAGACAGGGATGGATGATTTTAAGAGACAATGCTTGATAAAGAAAATTGATGACGGGGAGTCCATGAGGATGAAACAAATACAAGACTGGTGTCATTGCCATCAGATTCCATTTAAGACCAAATTTACTTATAGAAAAGATTTTTCTTTCAGGGTTAATTTATGGAATTTGTATTCATATTGTAGGTTTAAGATTGAGCGACAGTAAACTGGATTATGTAGCATAAGAGTGGATAGCGTGTCTGTTGTCT
>OGQI01000253.1_pt1 | contig 43999 bp, 45 predicted proteins | sample 1553171 | NCBI WGS metagenome assembly OGQI01 (sample SAMEA2579988, study PRJEB22360) | human gut metagenome | biome: human gut; feature: human-associated habitat; material: faeces | place: Denmark | collected 2008/2010
GGGTTCAGAACGTCGTGAGACAGTTCGGTCCCTATCCGGCGTGGGCGTAGGATATTTGAGAGGAGCTGTCCTTAGTACGAGAGGACCGGGATGGACTGGCCGCTGGTGTATCTGTTGCATACCAAATGCATGGCAGAGTAGCCAAGCCGGGACGGGATAAACGCTGAAGGCATCTAAGCGTGAAGCCCCCCTCAAGATGAGATATCCCAACGAAAGTTGTAAGACCCCTTGAAGACGACGAGGTAGATAGGACAGAGGTGGAAGTGTGGTAACACATGGAGCTGACTGTTACTAATAGGTCGAGGGCATAACCAAGTAAGGTGGATAGGTAAGATGTTAAAAAGTTTCTTATATGCAGTTTTGAAGGTATATATTTTATAATAAGAAGTGATTGGTAAAAGCCAGTCATTTTTTTGTATATAGAAAGTTGCATTTCCTATTATACAAAAAAGCCTTGTCGCTTAAACAACAAAGCTTTTGCAGATTAAAATAATGTTTTATCGTTTATTTCTGTTGAGATAATAATGTCGTATCGCTGTTGATACTGTGTTTCTCTTAGTTAGCAGTGATTCTGAATATATGTAATAAACTTTTCCACACTACTATTAATGTAAATTCCCTTTTTCCACACTAGACCAATCTGCTGTTCTATCGAAGGATTCATTGGAATCCCGACGATATCCGGTAGATTGCGTATGACAGATTTATATAGAAAAGCGCCGCCCAGTCTCTGGGCAATGAACTGTCGAATGGTATGTAGCTGACTGGCATGCATGATGATATTAGGCTTGATACCATGTCGTTCAAACAGTCCCATTAATGTATTCGTCTGTACTGAATCAGTATTGTACATCATAATTGGCTCATTTTTAATCATTTCGACTGTAAGTTCTTTTTCTCTTGCCAGTGGATGTTCCGGTGATACACAGAACACAAAAGAATCGGAATCAATCGGGTAAGAGTTCATTTTATCAATATCATAAAAATCCATATTAACTAGTGAAACGTCCAGAGTCTCTTCATTTACAAGAGAGGCAGCACGAATAGAGCCGTATTCAAATAATTCCAGGTGAATTTCCGGGTGTATTTTGGAAAATTCTACATAAATATCCGGAAAATAAACTGTACTTAAAAGCGGTGGGATTCCAATGCGGACCGGCGGAGTCTGTCTGCCAAGATCGTGGAGTTCCGAAGAGCTTTCTTTAATATAACGCAGCATGTCCTGGGCTTTCTGATAAAATAATTCTCCTTCTTTTGTGAGTGTAACATGGTTTTTCGAGCGGACGAAAAGATTGATGGAAAATTCCTTTTCTAATTCTCGGATTGCGCTGGAAATGGCTGGCTGAGTGACGTAAAGTTCTCTTGCTGCCTGAGTAATACTGTGATGCCTGCAAGTGGCACAGAAATATTCTAACTGGGTGATTTTCATAAAAGTTCCTCCTGCTTTTTGTGCAATGTGCTGGTCTTCTTGTGAAAATGTTACGAAGCACCTCGTTAAATGATAATTCATTATACCATGATTCTGTTGAAAATGCCAAAAATGTATTTTACTATAATCTTTTTTTATGCTCTCATATGTATTAATAAATGTACAATTTGGAAAACTACCGATATAATGAGGGCATAAAGAAGGGAATACAAAATAATAACAAAAGACTGGGAGGAAAACAAATGAGTTCTTCAACAATTACCCTCTTGTTTCTCCTGTTTGCGGTGATCATGTTCGTGCTAGAAAAGATTCCGCTAGGAGTAACATCGATGATTGTCTGTTGTGGTCTGGTTGTAACCAGGGTGTTAGATGTGAAAACAGCATTTGCCGGATTCATCGACAGTAACGTCATCTTATTTGTGGCTATGTTCATTGTAGGCGGTGCACTCTTTGAAACCGGAATGGCAAATAAAATCGGTGGAATCGTAACCAAATTTGCCAGTTCCGAACGAACACTGATCGTTGCAATCATGGTGATTGTAGGTGTGATGAGCGGTGTGCTTTCCAACACAGGTACAGCAGCGGTACTGATTCCGGTAGTAATCGGAATTGCAGCAAAATCTGGATATTCCAGATCAAGACTTCTAATGCCACTTGTATTTGCAGCAGCTATGGGTGGAAACCTTTCCCTGATCGGAGCACCGGGCAATCTGATTGCACAGAGCGAACTTCAGAAAAACGGATTATCATTCGGATTTTTTGAGTATGCAATCGTAGGTGTACCGATTCTGATCTGTGGAATTTTGTTCTACGCAACGATTGGACACAGACTTCTGCCGGACAGAGAGCCGACCGATGATGGTGCATTTGATACGACCAAGAATTTTGATGATGTACCGAAGTGGAAACAAATTGTATCATTAGTTGTTCTGGTTCTGACTCTTCTTGGAATGATTTTTGAGGAGCAGATTGGAATTAAGCTTTGTGTGACAGGCTGCATCGGAGCACTGGTATTAATTCTGACAGGTGTTATTTCAGAAAAAGATGCTTTGAAATCCATTGACCTGAAAACAATCTTCCTGTTTGGTGGAACACTTTCACTGGCATCAGCTCTTGGAGAGACTGGAGCAGGAGAGATGATTGCAGGAAAAGTAATCGCAATGCTTGGAGATAATCCGTCACCATATGTATTGACATTTGTCGTATTTGTACTTTGCTGTCTGCTTACGAACTTCATGTCAAATACAGCGACGACAGCGTTGATGGCTCCAATCTGTATGTCCATTGCACAGGGCATGGGTGCAGACCCGAGGGCAGTTCTGATGGCGTGTGTAATCGGAGGTTCCTGCGCATATGCAACACCGATTGGTATGCCAGCAAACACAATGGTCGTAGGAGCGGGAGGATATACATTTATGGATTATGTAAAAGCTGGATTCCCGTTGATTATCATTGCTACAGTCGTGAGCATGATTATCTTACCAATTGCATTTCCTTTTTTCCCGTAAGGAAAAAGATAGTTTTCATAGGAAATGATCTGAATGAGACATATACACTTCTTTATAAGAGTTGTATATATAAATTTTAAAATGTATTTAAAAGTACAAGATAACACATTTATAAGGAGGATTACCATGAGTAAGACAGAACAGGTAGAAAAACTTACGAATTATATGGCGAACTTCGTGTCATATATCGGGAAAGTACTGCCGGACGATATCATTGCAAAATTAGATGAGCTGGCAGAGAAAGAGGACAGTCCACTGTCAAAGACAATCTACCAGACAATGAAACTGAATCAGAAGCTCGCGAAAGATTTGAATCGTCCAAGCTGCCAGGACACAGGAGTATTACAGTTCTGGGTAAAATGTGGAACAAAGTTCCCACTGATCGGTGAATTGGAAGCATTGTTAAAGGATGCGGTTGTAAAAGCAACATTTGAAGCACCACTTCGCCATAACAGTGTTGAGACATTTGACGAGTACAATACAGGAAAAAATGTTGGAAAAGGAACACCGACTGTATTCTGGGACATCGTTCCGGACAGTGATCAGTGCGAAATTTATGCATATATGGCAGGTGGCGGATGTACACTTCCAGGAAAAGCTATGGTTCTGATGCCAGGGGCAGGATATGAAGGTGTAACAAAATTCGTTATGGATGTTATGACATCCTACGGAATCAACGCATGTCCACCGCTGTTAGTCGGTGTAGGAGTTGCAACATCTGTTGAGACTGCAGCACTTCTTTCTAAGAAAGCACTGATGCGTCCACTTGGAAGCCATAACGAGAACGAAAGAGCAGCATCTATGGAAAAACTTCTTGAGGACGGAATTAATGAAATTGGCCTTGGACCACAGGGAATGGGCGGTAAGTATTCTGTTATGGGCGTACATATTGAGAATACAGCAAGACATCCATCTGCAATCGGAGTTGCCGTAAACGTAGGCTGCTGGTCTCACAGACGTGGACATATTATCTTTGATAAAGACCTGAACTACACAATCACAACACATTCGGGGGTGACGTTATAATGATCGAGATGAAAGACGGAAAGAAAATATTAACAACGCCAATTACAGATGAAGATCTGGCAGATATCCATGTAGGAGATATTATTTACTTAAATGGAAGCATGACAACTTGTCGTGACGTAGCTCACAGACGTCTTGTTGAAGAAGGACGAGAGCTTCCGGTTGATGTAAGAAATGCAGCAATTTTCCATGCAGGACCGATTATCCGCCCATTGGAAAATGATAAATTTGAGATGGTATCCATTGGACCAACAACCAGTATGAGAATGGAAAAATTCGAGAAGGAATTCGTTGAAAAAACTGGTGTGAAGATTATCATTGGAAAAGGTGGAATGGGACCAAATACAGAGTATGCATGTAAGAACTTTAAAGCACTTCACTGTGTATTTCCAGCAGGAAATGCAGTTGTAGCAGCTACAGAAGTAGAAGAAATTGTGGATGCTCAGTGGAGAGACCTTGGAATGCCTGAGACACTCTGGCACTGCCACGTAAAAGAATTAGGACCTCTGATCGTATCTATTGATACAGACGGACGTAATCTCTTCGAAGAGAACAAAGTCATTTTCAATCAGAGAAAAGACAAAGCAATTGAAGAAATCTGCAAACACGTAAAATTTATTAAATAAGCCAATTTGTGAAAACCTCTTAAAGATTTTGGTTAGTAAGCTAACCATACCCAAACCTCGGCACCCCGTCTGACCAGCGGGGTGCTATTTCGATTTTGAATAATACATTTCTTTCGCATTGTGTATTGTCGCACAATTCAGAATCCGTTACAATAAAGTTATATCTTCTGTTATGAAGAAAACAAGGAGGTCGTGGTATGTCGGATTTGAAATATGACATCATCATTATCGGTGCGGGTGTTTCAGGTTGTGCTGTGGCACGGGAATTATCACGTTATGATTTGAAAATCTGTGTGCTGGATAAGGAAAGTGATGTCTGTGAGGGGACGAGTAAGGCGAACAGTGGAATTGTTCATGCAGGACATGATGCAAAGCCAGATACATTGAAAGCGAAACTGAATGTTCAGGGAAATCTTATGATGGAAGAGATGGCAAAAAAGCTGGATTTTCCGTTTAAAAGAAATGGTTCACTAGTTGTCTGTCAGAACGAGGAAGAACTTTCAAAACTAGAAGAACTGAAAGAGCGAGGCAAAGAAAATGGAGTGGAAGGGTTAAGAATCCTGACAAGGGAAGAGGCGCTTGAACTGGAACCGGCACTTGCGGATTCTGTGTATGCGGCGCTTTATGCACCAACCGGAGGAATTGTCTGTCCATTTCTTATGAATATTGCTTATGCAGAAAATGCAGCAATCAATGGCGTGAAGTTCCAATTTGGAACGCGTGTGCAGGATATACAGAGATGCCATCAAGTAAGTGGATTTGAAGTCATTACAAATCAGGGAACATTATATTCAAAATATGTAATCAATGCTGCCGGAGTTTATGCGGACGAAATCCACAACATGGTCAGTGAGAAGAAACTTCACATTACACCGCGAAGGGGAGAATATTGTCTCCTTGATAAAAATGCGGGAACTCTGGTCAGTCATACTATTTTTCAAGTGCCAGGGGAAATGGGGAAAGGTGTTCTTGTAACTCCGACCATACATGGCAATCTGATGATCGGGCCAACTGCCGATGATGTTCCAGATAAAGAAGATAATGCGACGACGAGAGCAGGGCTTGATAAGGTGTTAAATGATTCTGCGAAATCCGTAAAAGGCATTCCGACACGCCAGGTCATTACATCATTTGCAGGACTTCGTGCACATGAAGATGGTGGAGATTTCCAGATAGAAGAATTAACTGATGTGCCAGGATTTATCGATGTGGCTGGAATCGAATCACCAGGACTTACCAGTGCCCCGGCAATCGGAGTGTATGTCTGTGATTTAGTAAAAAAAATGATGGAAGATACAGATCGGCAAATAAATCCAGGAGATTCGGGGAATTTAAGAAGTTTCGAAGTAGCCGATAAACAAAAAAGTTCAGGCAGATTACAGGAAAAAGAAAATTTCATAGAGACGCGTAAAGGAATCGTACATTTTGCAGAACTAAGTCTGGAAGAACAAAAGGAACTGATTCAGAAAGATCCAGCGTATGGACAGGTCATCTGTCGCTGTGAAACCGTGACTGAGGGAGAGATTCTGGATGCAATCCGAAGACCGCTTGGAGCGCGGACGCTGGATGGAGTAAAGCGAAGAGCTCGGGCAGGCATGGGACGATGCCAGGGAGGTTTCTGTACACCGAGGATTATGGAGATACTGTCCAGAGAGTGCGGAATTCCGTTGGAAGAAATCTGTAAAAATAATCCGGATTCCCGAATCATTGTAGGAACAAATAAGGACAGGCTGTAGGGAGGGGCAGGAATGAAAACTTGTGATTTAGTCATTATCGGAGGCGGTCCTGCAGGACTTGCAGCAGCGCTTGGAGCAAGAAAACAGGGAATAAAGGACATTTTAATCGTAGAAAGAGACAAAGAACTTGGCGGAATTTTAAACCAGTGTATTCACAATGGTTTCGGACTTCACACATTTAAAGAAGAGCTGACTGGACCGGAATATGCAGGACGTTATATTGAGCAGGTAAAAGACGCCGGGATTCCATATGTGACCGATAGCATGGTGCTGAGTATTCAAAGCATGAGCCAGTATAAGAGTAGTCTTCAAGCAGATCAGTGTGAATATAACAAAGAAAAATATTCAGAAGCAGATCAAGATAAATATAGCAAGAAGAAATATACAGATAAAATTATCACTATGGTTAGTCGTACGGAAGGTATCGTTCAGATTCAGGCAAAGGCAGTAATACTTGCCATGGGTTGCCGGGAGCGTCCAAGAGGAGCGCTTAATATTCCGGGATATCGCCCGGCTGGAATCTACAGTGCCGGAACGGCACAAAGACTTGTAAATATGGAAGGTTATCTGCCAGGACGTGAAGTCGTGATTTTAGGTTCTGGTGATATCGGACTGATCATGGCAAGACGTATGACACTGGAAGGGGCACATGTAAAAGTAGTTGCGGAACTGATGCCTTATTCCGGTGGACTAAAGAGAAATATTGTGCAGTGTCTGAATGACTATGATATTCCACTGAAGTTAAGCCATACAGTCGTTGATATTCATGGAAAAGAACGGGTGACAGGAATTACACTTGCCAAGGTCGATGAGAAAGGAAAGCCAATTCCGGGAACGGAAGAAGAATATGCATGTGATACTCTGTTGTTATCCTGTGGATTGATTCCGGAAAATGAATTGTCACGGGAACTGGGCGTGAAATTAAATCCAGTGACCAGCGGACCGGTTGTAGACGAGAGTCTGGAGACAAATGTGCCGGGAGTATTTGCCTGTGGAAATGTGCTTCATGTTCATGATCTTGTGGATTTTGTATCAGAGGAAGCGGACAGAGCAGGAACATGTGCGGCGAGATACATTTTACAAGAGAATCAAAGCAGTAATCCTGGCATAGACCAAGAGAGTCAGTATAGTGATTCAGATATAGGTAAGGCTTCCAAGATGAATGATAATAATGATCCAGTGATTCCACTCATTTCTCTTGGCTGTGTCCGCTATACCGTTCCATCTGCCATTCATTTGTCCAAGATGCCGGATAAATTGAAAGTGCGGTTTCGTGTCGGAAAAGTTGTAAAAAACTGTGCAGTCGATGTATACTGTAAGGAAGAGAATAGCGAGAAACGGATTAAGACAAAGAAACGTCCAGTCGTAGCACCTGGGGAGATGGAAGAGATTCTGCTTGGCAGGGAAGAACTTTTAAAATATCCGGATTTACAACAGCTTATCATCACGGTGAAGGAGGGATAGACTATGGAGGAGAAGAAACTAATCTGTATCGGCTGCCCTCTTGGATGTGAATTATGTGCAGTATTGGAACGTGGAGAGGTTATAAGTGTTACAGGAAATACTTGCAAGCGCGGAGATGCTTATGCCAGAAAGGAACTGGTAAGTCCGGAGCGTACCGTGACAAGTACGGTGAAAATGAGTGACGGGCGCATGCTTCCGGTGCGCACGAAGACGGATATTCCTAAGGCGAAAGTATTAGAATGCGTGCGAGAATTAAAACATGTTGTCGTAGAAGCGCCAGTGGAAACAGGGCAGATAATTGTGCAGGATATTGCGGGGACAAATGTACCGGTGATCGCTACAAAGAAGATGGGAGAACGTGTATGAAAAAATATGTAATGGCTCTGGATCAGGGGACAACCAGTTCCAGATGTATTTTATTTGACAAAAAAGGAAATATTTGCAGTGTAGCGCAAAAAGAGTTTGAGCAGATTTATCCAAAACCAGGCTGGGTTGAGCATGATCCGATGGAGATTTGGGCATCTCAGTTATCTGTTGCGACCGAAGCAATCAGTAAAATCGGTGCAAGTGCTGATGAGATTGCGTCCATTGGAATTACGAATCAGAGAGAGACGACGGTTGTGTGGAACCGTGAGACGGGTATGCCGATTTACAATGCAATCGTGTGGCAGTGCCGCAGAACTGCAGAACGGATCGATCAATTAAAAGAAGATGGTCTGACGGACTATGTGAAAGAGACGACAGGACTGATACCTGATGCATATTTTTCAGCGTCAAAGGTGGCATGGATCTTGGATCATGTAGAGGGAGCCCGGGAGCAGGCAGAAAATGGAGACCTTGCTTTTGGAACAATTGATACATGGTTGATCTGGAATCTGACCCGTGGGGAAGTACATGCGACAGACTACACCAATGCCTCCAGAACGATGATGTTCGATATTCATAAATTAGACTGGGATCAGAAGATTCTGGATTATTTCAAGATTCCAAAGAACATGCTGCCAAAAGTAAAACCGCCCAGTGGAATTTTCGGATATACAGAAGTCGGTATGTTTGGCGAGAGTATTCCAATCGCCGGGGCAGCAGGTGACCAGCAGTCAGCATTGTTCGGCCAGTGCTGTTTTGATGCCGGAGAAGTGAAGAATACATATGGAACCGGCTGTTTCCTGCTTATGAATACAGGAGAAAAGGCTGTGACTTCAGAAAATGGACTGCTTACGACTATTGCAGCCAGCGCAGACGGAACCGTCCAGTATGCATTAGAAGGAAGTATTTTTGTGGCAGGAGCGGCAATCCAGTGGCTGCGTGATGAGATGCGTATGATCCGCAAAGCAGCAGATACGGAGCGTTATGCAACTGCGGTCGAAGATACTGCAGGCGTTTACCTTGTTCCGGCATTTACCGGAATCGGAGCACCGTACTGGGATCCATATGCAAGAGGTACGGTCGTGGGCATCACAAGAGGCTGCAAAAAAGAACATTTTATCCGGGCGGCACTGGAATCTATGGCGTACCAGACCAATGACATTTTGAAAGTGATGGAAGAAGAATCTGGTGTACAGATCCGGACGCTCAAAGTAGATGGTGGTGCATCAAATAATAATTTTCTGATGCAGTTCCAGTCCGACATTCTTGGTGTTGATGTGCTCAGACCACAGTGTGTGGAGACAACAGCTCTCGGAGCGGCATATCTTGCAGGAATTGCAGTGGGTTACTGGGAAGATGTAGAGGACGTGCGCGCAAACTGGGCACTGTCCCGAACATTCCATGCAGACATGACAGACGAAAAGAGACAACATTTGTTAAAAGGCTGGAAGAAAGCAGTCGGTCGTGCATTCGAGTGGGTGGAGGACTAGATTATGAAGCGGGAATTTCAATATCCGTCGCGGGACGGAGTGACACAGATTCATGCAATCGAATGGGAGCCGGAGGGGGAGATCCATGCGGTTATGCAGTTATGTCATGGTATGGTCGAATTTATCGACCGATATGATGCATTTGCAAAATATCTGAACGAACATGGAATTTACGTGGTCGGACATGACCATCTGGGACATGGAAAATCTGTGCAAAATGAAGAATATCATGGATATTTTCATAAAACGAATGGAAATGAATATGTAATCGGTGACATTCACAAACTTCGGGAAATGACGCAGAAAAAATATCCGGATAAGCCGTATTTTATGCTTGGGCATAGTATGGGGTCTTTCCTGATCCGTCAGTATATGGAAATGTACGGACCTGGCCTTTCCGGAGTCATAGTCATGGGAACCGGAGCGCAGCCGGGAGTCGCGTTATTTTTTGGAAAATTACTGTGCAAAGTCATCGCTGCATTTAAAGGTGATGATTACCGGAGTGCATTTGTGGATAACATGGCATTTGGTGGATATAATAAACGGTTTGAGCCTGCCAGAACAGATAAGGACTGGCTGACGCGTGATGAAAAAGAGGTGGACGCCTATCTGGCGAATCCATGGTGTACGTTCCGCTTTACAGTCAATGCATATTATCATATGTTCTGTGGCATTGAGTATGCACAGAAAAAAGAGAATATTGAAAAGATCCCAAAAGATTTGCCGTTGTATCTGGTGGCAGGATCAGACGATCCTGTTGGAAACTTCGGAAAAAGTGTGGAAAATGTTGCAAAAACGTATCGGGAATGTGGAATTAAAGATGTGTCCCTTAAGCTTTATGAGAAAGACCGCCATGAGATATTAAACGAGCTGGACCGACAGGTGGTTTACGAGGATATACTGGCGTGGGTGGAAGCGCATCTGATATAGCCAGCATCGACTGAAACGGGAGAAGACTTGTAAAAGGTGAACTAGAAAAACGCGAGGAGATGAAAAATTGGCTGAGAGAGAAAGAAGAGTCATTTCGCTGGTCGGCGGTGGTGGCAAGACAACGACCATGTATGCGCTGGCTGAAATTTTCAGAGAAGAAGGGAAAAAAGTAATTGTGACGACAAGTACACATTTGCAGACCCCGCCAGAAGAAATCCGTGCGTGGAATATTGAAGAAGTGAGAAGTCTCTGGAAATCTGACCAGATTGCGGTCATCGGTACAGATTGTGAAAGTAATAAGAATCTTGCAGCAGGAGATCAGGCAGCAGTAAATCAGATGGAAAATAAGAAATCTGTGAAAAAGATGCGTATGCCAGATGGTTCATTTTTACAGGAAGTTCTGCAGGAAGCGGAGGTTGTACTAATTGAAGCGGATGGAGCAAAGCATCTTCCTTGTAAGGTGCCAATTGAAAAAGAACCGGTCATTATTCCGGAGTGTACAGATGTCATTGCGGTTGTGGGAATGGACGCATTAGGAAAGCCATTAGAAGAAGTCTGCTTTCGAAAAGACCTTGCAGTTCAGTTTTTAAATACGAGTTATAAACATCTGATAGCAGAAGAGGATATTGCAAAAATCCTTTCATCAGTGAAAGGTGCACGAAAAGGCGTGGAAGACCGGAAATATTGTGTCGTTCTGAATAAATGTGACGATGAAATCCGCAAGGAGCGGGCCGAGAAGATCCGCTCCTTGTTAAAAGAAAAGAGCATTGAAAATGTAATGATCACAAATTGTGAAAATCGTCAAAATGAGTTGAAGAAATATTTCTGATAAAATTCTTGAATTATTCCTGCATAACCCGAGCCATATCTTCTGGCAGCGGTGCAGTGAAACTCATATGTTCCCCGGTAATCGGGTGGGTGAATTCCATGTGGTGGGAGTGCAGAGCTTGACGTGTCATGTACTCCATGTCTGGGTTGTACAGGTAGTCACCAATCAGTGGATAACCGAGATATTTCATATGAATACGGATCTGGTGGGTGCGGCCGGTCTCAAGACGAAGAGAGACAAGGCTGTGCCCATTTGCTTCTTTTACCACTTTATAATGGGTGACTGCATCTTCTCCATGTTCCCAGTCTACGGTCCGTTCGATGATGGTTCCGCCCTTGCGCCCGAGCGGAGCTTGGATGGTTCCTTCGGAAGGTGTGACAGAACCTCGTGCAATTGCGAGATATTCCCGGTGAACTTCACGGTATTTTGTCATGTCCGAGAGAATACTGCCACTGACCAGATGCTTGGACACAATGGTAAGTCCCGAAGTATCCCGGTCCAGACGGTTACAACACCGGAAAATGAAAGGTTTCCCCTGAGACTGAAAGTAGTAAGCCAGAGCATTTGCTATAGAGTTTGTGTAATTATTTAAAGACGGGTGAATCGGCATGCCGGCAGGCTTGTTCAGCACAAGAAGATCCTCATCTTCATAAATAATATCCAGCGGCAGGTTTGTCGGTGGAATCTTCTCAGAATTCTTTGTTTCACAGATACGCACCTGCAGGTGGTCTCCTGTAGAAAGTTCCTGACGCATATAATAATGTACCCCATTTACAAGGATACTTTTCGGCATTCTTTTAATCTCCGACAGATTCTGCCCGGAGTAGCGCTTTCGGCGTAAGAATTGCTCAACTCTAAGGCCGGCACTGTCTTCATCTATGATATAATCGATATTTCGATTCATTGCATTTCTCCCATATAATGTCTATAATAAAAAGTAATCTGGCGATTAGTGCTAGTATAGCACATTTTTCAGTGTAATGGAAATCCAGTGAATTACGTTATTTATCAGCCATTATTTATAAGAAAAGAGGAAACCAATAATGACATCACTTAGTACTTTATGTTATATAGAAAAAGATGGGCAATATCTAATGCTTCACCGTACAGTGAAGAAAAATGATGTGAATAAGGATAAATGGATCGGTGTGGGCGGACATTTTGAAGCAGATGAAAGTCCGGAGGAGTGTGTGCTTCGTGAAGTGAAAGAGGAGACAGGATATACATTGACTTCTTATCGGTTCCGTGGGATTGTGACATTTGTATCTGGAAATGGTGTGACAGAGTATATGCATCTGTTTACTGCTGATGAATTCGAAGGAAAACCCATAGCATGCGATGAAGGTGAACTGGAATGGGTGAAAAAAGAGGACGTGTTGAAACTAAATATCTGGGAAGGCGACCGGATATTTTTACGGCTTCTTGCAGATGAAGAGCCATTCTTCTCACTGAAGCTTGTCTATGATGGTCATGATACACTGGTGTCAGCAGTGTTGAATGGAGAACCAATGGAGCTTTTCGATATTTTAAATCCAGACGGCAGTAAAACCGGAATTGTGAGAGAGCGAGTGGTTGCGCACCGTGAAGGAAGTCTGCATGCGACAGTGCATATGTGGATTGTGCGTCCGAATGAGAAGAGTGGTTATGACGTTCTTTTACAGAAGCGCAGCCAGACAAAAGATTCCAATCCAGGCAGCTATGATATATCCTCCGCAGGACATGTGGACGCCGGAGATGAGATTCTTGAATCAGCCATTCGCGAGCTGAAAGAAGAACTTGGTATTGAGGCAAAACCGGAAGAACTTCATTATATAGGTGTACATTACGGAGCATTTGAGGCAGAATTTTATGGGAAAATGTTTCGGGACAGAGAACTTAGTTCAGTCTATGTATACACAGAACCGGTGGAGATTGAAAACCTCAAATTACAGAAAGAAGAAGTGGAAGCGGTTCGCTGGATGGATTACGAGGAGTGCAGGCAGAAAGTTCATGACGGCACGATGCCGAACTGTATTTACGAAGATGAATTTCGGATGGTCGGGGAATACCTTGACAGAGTAAGTGTCGGCCGTTAAGATGAAGTCAGAGAAAATATAGTACAGACAGGCTGTACAAAGATGCAGTTATAAAAAAATGAATCTGTGCAGATAATGAATAGATGAAAGGAAGGTAAGCATATATGGCAGTTGTACATGTAACAGGAGATACATTTGAGCAGGAAGTATTAAAAGCAGAAGGAAAGGTACTGGTTGATTTCTGGGCCGGCTGGTGCGGACCGTGTCAGATGCTTGGACCGGTTATTGAAGAAGTGGCAGCAGAAGTAGATGATGTAAAGATCTGCAAAGTGGACGTAGACCAGTGCATGGATCTTGCAAGACAGTATAAGGTTGTGTCCATTCCGATGCTTGTTGTATTTGAAAATGGAGAAGTGACAGGAAAGCAGCTTGGACTGATCAGTAAAGAAGAAGTATTACATTTAATTGGGAAATAAAAAGGAAACGGGTATACAAATGACAAGAACGGGAATTGTAAATGGAAGATTTCAGGTGCTTCACCTGAAACATATGGAGTATATTCTTGCAGCAAAGATGCGCTGCGACAAATTATATATCGGAATCACGAATCCGGATGGAGCTCACACGCGGGATACGGTGCATGATGAGAACAGAGGAACGAAAGCAGGGAATCCATTGACCTATTTTGAGCGGTGTGAAATGATCCGCGGTGCAATGGAAGAATTTAATGTGCCTGCGAAAGAGTATGATTTTATTCCATTCCCGATCAGCATGCCGGAGTATATCGCACAGTATACACCCAAAGAAGCAGTATACTATGTAGGAATGTTTGATGCCTGGGATGAGGAAAAGTACAAGATTTTACGAAGCCTTGACCTGGATGTGAATATTCTTTGGAGAAAAACGGAAGAAGAGAAAGGAATTACTGGATCAAAAGTACGGGAGCTTATCGCTACAGATCAGGAGTGGAAACAGTTTGTTCCCAAAAGTGTGTATCATTATCTGACAGAAAATGAACTGGACAAGCGTGTAAAGCGTCTGGAACTTATGAGGATTGAAGAAAAAAAGGCCATTGAACAGATGAACATTGCAGAGGCAGTGGAACGTCTCGAAATGATGGAATCCCAGGATATGGATTAAAGGAATAGACAAAAAAGTATGGTTGATAACAATTGAGAGAGATTTTTGTTATCAACCATACTTTTCTTTTAAAAACATTTTTAAATTCAAGATGGAATCTAACGAATCACTGTTCCGGTCTTTCCTTCCAGCGCCTCGTTTAATTTATCGTAAGAAGTGATGAGTGCACTTCTGCCTTCTCTGCCTTCTACAAAGTTTACGGAAGCATTGAATTTCGGGAGCATGTTGTAAACTCCAAAATGTCCTTCTTCCATATATTTTTTAGCCTGATCGACTGTAATTTCGCCAAGGTCTTTTTCATCGGCACGTCCCATATGGATCTTAACTTTCTCAACACTTGTCAGAATGATCAACATATCAGCATCTGTCTCTTCTGCCATCTTACCGGCAGTCAGATCTTTTTCAATAACAGCGCTGGCTCCTTTGAGATGATTGTCCTGCTCAAGTACCGGAATTCCCCCACCGCCACATGCGATAACAACCTGATCTGCATCTAACAGGGCTTTGATTGCATCAATCTCGACAATGCTGACTGGATTCGGTGCAGATACGATTCGACGGAATCCCTTTCCCGGCTCTTCCACGATATAATTTCCCTTTTTCCGCTCCAGATTAGCTTCTTCTGCATTCAGATAACGACCGAGAACTTTGGTTGGTGTATAGAATGCCTCATCATAAGGATCCACAACAACACTGGTAAGAACGGTACTGACTGTGCGGAAAATCCCGCGGTCTAAAAGCTCTTCGCGAATGTTGTTCTGGAGATCATAACCGATATATCCCTGACTCATGGCTGAACAGATACACATAGGTGCTGCTGTATAATCTTCATGCTGCTTTGCAAACTCATTCAATGCGGTATGTATCATTCCGACCTGAGGTGCATTACTGTGTGTAATAGCTACCTGATATCCGTTCTGGATAAGATCGGCAATTACTTTCGCTGATTTTTTCACTGCCTCTAACTGTTCCGGCAATGTTGTTCCAAGTGCCCGGTGTCCCAGAGCGACAACAACTCGTTTCTTCATAGTATAGCCTCCTGCTAAAAGTATTCTACCTTTAATCATACATGAGCGGGTTAAAATTGGCAAGATTTTAAGTGATTCTTGAAGAAAAAATCTGACAAAATATATCCGCAGAAGAAAAAACAATGCATAAATCCATGAAGGACCTCGACATTCTTACTGCATATACTATATTAAAAATATATGTGGATGATGAATATGCGCCTGAACGATTTTCAAGGAAAAGAAGTCATCAACGCCTGTGACGGTAAAAAATTAGGCTACATTGTAGATTTTGTCTTTGACGAAAAATGTGGACAGATCGAAGCAATCATTATTCCAAAGACATCAAAGTTCTGTAACTTCTTCTGTGACGGCTCCGAATATATCATTCCTTACAAATGCATTTGCAAAATCGGACCAGATGTCATACTGGTAGAAATGCATGAGAAAAAATAAGAAAAAATTAAGAAAAAGTCCGGGAAATGGGAGTAATAGTGGTTTGACTTCTCGTACGCCACAAGATATACTAATAAGGAAAGATTAGGAAAAGGAGCGCGAAAGAATATGAAATGTCCATATTGTGGAAATCCTGACACAAAAGTAATTGATTCCAGACCTGCAGAGGACGGAAGCTCCATTCGAAGAAGACGTGCCTGCGATATATGTGGGAAGCGTTTTACAACTTATGAAAAGATAGAGACAATCCCTCTTATAATTATAAAAAAAGATAACAACAGAGAACAGTACAGCCGTCAGAAGATTGAAAACGGAATTATCCGGGCATGCTATAAGCGTCCGGTGCCGACAGAGAAGATCCAGCAGGCGGTGAACAATATAGAGACAAAGGTATTCAGTCTGGAAGAAAAGGAAATTCCGAGCAGTGTGGTCGGCGAACTTGTCATGGACGAACTGAAAGATCTGGATGAAGTAGCATATGTAAGATTTGCATCTGTATACCGTGAATTTAAAGATGTGAATACTTTTATGGACGAGCTAAAGAAGATATTAGATAAGGAAGAAAAATGAGAACATACAAATTAACAATTTCTTATGATGGCACCCGCTATCAGGGGTGGCAGAGACAGGCGACGACAGATAATACAATTCAGCATATATTAGAGTGGAGCATTGGAAAACTGGTCGGATACAGAGTCCGTGTAGATGGCTCCGGGAGAACTGACGCAGGGGTTCACGCACGTGGACAGGTTGCAAGCGTACAGCTCTCCAAGCTTTACGATGTAAAGGAATTGAAGGATTCCATTAACAGATATTTACCGGAAGATATCCGGATCATGAAAGTGGAACTGATGAAAAATGGGTTCCATGCGAGAAAAAGTGCAAAAGGCAAGAAGTACGAATATTATATTGACTGCAGAGAAAAACCAGATGTATTTTCCAGAAGATATTGCTATCATTATCCACATAAGCTGGATATCGAAGCAATGCGCGAGGCAGCAGATTATATGATCGGACCGAAGAATTTTACAAGCTTTACGGATGACAGTGAGAATAAGGATCCAGTCCGCAGGGTTACCAACATTAAAATTGTAAGTAATGGAGAAAAGCTCCGTATTACTTATTATGGAACCGGGTTTATGTATCATATGGTCCGGATTATGACAGGCACACTTCTGGAGGTCGGAACAGGAGAGCGTGAAGCCTCTATGATTCCGGTCGTCATTGCAGCAGAAGACAGAAGCCTGGCAGGATTTCTGGCACCGGCAAGGGGTCTGTTTTTAAGAAAAGTGTATTACTAATGCCGTTACTGTCAATTTTGAAAATGGAAGAAAAAAATAGAAGACAAGAACACAGGAGACTAAAATGAAATTCATATCATGGAATGTAAATGGTATCCGTGCATGTGCCGGAAAAGGATTTATGGATTTTTTTCAGGAGACGGACGCAGACATTTTCTGCATTCAGGAGACGAAGATGCAGGAAGGACAGCTTGAACTGGACACACCGGGATATCATCAGTACTGGAATTATGCGAAGAAAAAAGGTTATTCGGGGACAGCAATATTTACCAAGCAGGAACCAATCAGCGTAAGCTACGGACTTGGAATCGAGGAGCACGACCAGGAAGGGCGTGTGATCACATTGGAGTTTGAAGATTTTTACTTTATTACCGTGTATACACCAAACTCCCAGAGCGAGCTTGCAAGACTGGATTATCGTATGAAATGGGAGGAAGATTTTCTTACATACTTGAAAAAGCTGGAAGAGACAAAGCCGGTTATTTTCTGCGGTGATTTGAATGTAGCGCATACAGAGATTGATCTGAAGAATCCAAAGACGAATCGGAAAAATGCCGGATTTACCGATGAAGAGCGTCAGAAATTCACAGAGCTTCTGAATGCCGGATTTGTAGATACATTCCGGTATTTTTATCCGGAGCAGACAGGTATCTACTCCTGGTGGTCTTACAGATTTAGTGCAAGAGCCAAGAATGCAGGTTGGAGAATTGACTATTTCTGTGTATCCGAGAGTCTGAAAGACAGATTGGAAGACGCGAAGATACTGACAGATATTATGGGATCAGATCATTGCCCGGTGGAATTGGATTTGAAATAGTTTTATAAATTTAATAATTAGTAGAAATAATAAGTGAAAGAAGCATAGATAATAACTATAAAGAGGTTTAAACATATAAAATATCTATTTTACATTATAAGCGATTACTGTTATCCTTATACCTGTTATCTTTAAGAATGCAAAAGAAAGAGAGAGGTTAACATGGAAAAAAAGTTTACAACAAAAGAAGTAGTAATTGTAGCTATGGTTGCGGCAGTTATCGGAGTCATTTTCACATTGCTTGATTATGCTTATATGCCAATGAGTGCAGTTCTGGGAACTGTATTTATGGAAATCACATTCGGTGTATATATGCTTTCAGCAGCACTTCCAATGTATCTTGTAAGAAAACCAGGCTTTGCAATTTTTGGTGCACTTGTAACAGCAGGTGTCAATCTTTTACTTGGAAGTCCTTACGGATTACAGTTAGTACTTGCAGGAGTTTTAGAAGGTCTCGGAGTTGAGATTGCTTATGCAATCGGAAAATACTCAGGAGATATGAAAACTATGGTTATTGGAGAAATTCTTGGAGCAGTATTCGTATTTTGTCGTGATGGATTTTTTTGGGGAACACCATGGGCTTACGGAACAGGAATTGCTATTGGTTGTGTGGTAGTACGTTTCTTGAGTTCTATTATTGTTGGTATTGCCGTAACAAAAATTATTACAGCGGCATTAGCTAAAACAGGTGTGTTAAAGGGAATGGCATGTGTAAAATAACAAAAGAAAATAGATGTTGTCTTAAAATTGAAGATGTTACATATTGTTATGATGGAGAGAGGCTGCCAGTATGGCAGCATCTCTCTTGCTGTTTTTCAGAAGGGAAAATTCATGCAATCAGTGGTCCGAGTGGTTGTGGAAAAAGTTCGATTTTATATCTGTTGGATGGATTGATACCACATATGTATGAAGGTGAACTAAAAGGAAAAATATATTTGAATGAAGAAGATATCACGGATGTAATGCCAAGGTATCGATGTGACAAAATTGGCTTTGTAATGCAGAATCCGGAAAGTCAGTTCACAACTTTTACGGTAGAAGAAGAACTGGCATTTGGAATGGAAAATCTGTGTACTCCTGTTCCTGAAATGGAAGAGCGAATAAAAGAGGCGTTGAAATTTGTCGGAATGGAAGGGTATGAGAAGATAGATTTGAATCAGCTTTCCGGTGGACAGAAACAGAAGATTGCAATCGCGTCTTTAATCGTTACAAAACCAAAGGTCCTTCTTTTAGATGAACCGACGGCGAATCTTGATCCAGAAAGTAGAAAACAGATTTTTCAGTTGATTATCAGACTGGCCCATGAACAAAAAATGACCATTATTTTAGTTGAACATAATATTGTAGAAATTATGGACGATGTTGACTGGATGATGGTTCTAAATGAAAATGGTGAAATTGTGCTACAGGGAGATATGCAGGAACATAAGGATCAGTTCCATAAACTGATACAACATGAAGAAGGAATAAATTCTGCCATTGAACATGCAACGAACGAAAGTGTTTTGGATATTGAACACTTGGAATTTACTTATCCGATTCCCGGACAGAGAAGAAATGCTAAAAAGACTGGAAAAAAGATTATTAATGATTTGAGTATGCATGTAAAAAGTCAAGAATTTTTAGCAATCGTTGGCGAAAACGGAGTTGGAAAGACTACGTTAATGCGCTTGATATTTCGCATTTGTAAGCAAGATGCAGGAACGATTAAGCTATATGGAAAACCGATAGAGTCATATCATAAAAGAGAACTTTATCATCAAATCGGTCTTGTATTTCAAAATCCAGAAAATCAATTTATTACCAATACAGTGTGGGAAGAATTGATGTTTAGTTTAAAAAGAATAAAGATTTCACAGCAGGAAAAAGAAGAACGTGTAAATAAAATGCTGGAGAAATTTCATTTGGAAGAGCATAAAGAGAAAAGTCCATTTGTTTTAAGTCAAGGACAAAAAAGACGTTTGAGTGTGGCAAGTATGCTTCTTACAAATCAGAAAATATTATTTTTAGATGAACCGACATATGGACAAGATTTTGAAAACCGACAGGAATTAATGAAAGATATGCAAAAGCTTGTAGAGGAAGGAATTACTATTGTAATGATTACGCATGATTTAGCATTGGTAAAACAATATGCAACATGTGTAGCAGAGATAGAGAAGGGAAAAGTAATAAAATATTTACCTACTAAAGAATACTTTCAAGTGAGAGATTAGAGGAGAAAAAGATGTTTGCATATATAGAAAGAGATTCTTTTTTACATCACAGGAATCCAATTGTAAAACTAATATTAATAGCCGTAATTACAATAATTGTATGTTTGTCTTATTTTCCAGTTTTACCAATTATTACGTTTACAATTATGTTTTTTGGAACATGGATATGGGGAAAGATTCCAATTGATGATTTGTTTAAAAGAATGTTGTTATTTATAGTAGTCAGTATTTTGTTTATGACCTCAATGCTTCTGCTTAGGGGATTGAATGATGAAGCGGATATTGTGCTACGTTTTTGGATTTTTAGATGGACAGAAAAGGATATTGTACAAGCAGTCTCGTTGGGATTCCGAATTTTGGCACTAGTTACAATGTCAATGAGCTTTGTACTGACAACAAAGCCGAGTGATTTGGTTCTTAGTTTGATATTGCAGTGTAAAATTTCGGTGATTCATGGATATGCTACAATGGCAACTTATCGTTTCCTGCCAGAGTTGCAAGATCAGGTGGACTCTATTCATCTGGCACAGGAAATCAGAGGAATTCCATGGAATAAAGGAATTGTTTCAAGATTCACTTCACCGTTTCGAGTAATGCTTCCACTTTTATGTGTGGCAGCTAGAAGAGGAGAACGAGTAGCATGTGCAATGGAAAGTAGAGGATTGGGACGAGAAAAAGAAAGAACATATTATAAAAAAACAGAGATCACTAAAACAGATAAAGTGTTTTTTGGTGGTGCACTTGTAGTTTGTTTAATAATTGTTGCAATTTTAGTAAAATTTGATTTATATAAATTGAATTTTGCGTCTATAAAATAATGGGAGGTAAAAAGGATGCCATATAAACATAAAAATATTGAATATGGACTGCCGCATGAGAGATATGCAAAAGAACAGGTAGAGGAATGTCTGGCTACGTGGAGAGAAGTACTGGAACTTGAGAGTGAACCAGTAGGAATTACATTTTTATTTACGAAAGAGGATTACGATGCATATCCGGTGGAGGAGACGAAAGTGGGAATGCCATACTGTGTTATGGTGAAACAGGCAGCTCTTTCAGGGAAAGCAATCAAAAGCCGCCTGGAACATCACAAATGTGATGGAGCAACGACTGCGTTGGCGTTGGAAGACAGTACAGAGAAGATTGAGAGTGGATTAGAGTATTATTCCTATAAACTTTATTCATCAGTTGCAACAGCGAGACGGATGAGAGAATCTATTAAAAGCTTACATAGAATGCCAGTTAAAACATATGGAGTAGCAGTTGTACCATTAAAGGACTGTGAGCAGACACCAGATGTTATTATTACGATGGTACACGCTTTGCAAGCAATGAGAATGATTCAGGGATATAGCTATAGATATGGGAAAAAGCCACCGATTGATATGGGAGCCATGCAGGGAATGTGCTCAGAACTTACAGTAGTACCATATTTGACAGGGGAGTTGAATGTTAGTGTATTATGTCCAAGTACAAGAATGTTGTGCAAGTGGGGACAGGATGATATGGCGGTTGGGATGCCATTTGAGTTATTAGAACAGATTACAGAGGGAATTGTGGCTACGCAGCCAAATTACTAAATATGTCATGAATTGCATGATGCATAGCTTGCAATAAGTATGTTGAATGTATCTATAAAAGTGAAGAATGATTTTAAAATGCGGTTTTGGGTTTTAACTCTCAAAATCGCATTTTCTCTTGAAATATAGGGATTTTGTGGGTATAATAATGTCATTAAAAAGAGGTTGAAAAATCCAATGGGGGAACAAGCTTATTGGTTTTTTGCACCTCTTTTTTCGATATTAGGAATAAAATTTCCAATATCAGATGCTTCCGGAAGAATGTATAAAAGCATCTTTCCAATGGATTTCTAAGAAAAAAACAGGAAAAAATAACAGAAATAACACATGAAAAGAGAGGATGACAGACATGAAATTTAAAGAAATTAATCCATCACCACGTACACTTATGACACCGGGACCAGTTGAAGCCGATCCTCGTGTTCTTCGCGCAATGGGAGCACATATTCTTGGACAGTTCGATCCGGAATTTACAGCACTTATGAACGAGACAATGGAGATGGAGCGTTATGTGTTCCAGACACAGAATAAAATGACATATCTTGTAGACACCACATCAAGAGGAGGTCTTGAGACAGTTCTGACAGGAGCAATCTGTCCAGGAGATAAAGTTCTGATTCCTGCATTCGGACGTTTTGGATATCTGCTTGCAGAGATTCTGGAGAGATGTGGAGCAGATATCACACTTCTTGAGAGAGAATGGGGAACCGTTTTTGAGCCGGAAGAGATTGAAGAGGCATTAAAGAAAGACAGCTACAAAGCCGTTGCATTTATCCACGGTGAGACTTCTACATCTATGATGCAGCCATTGAAAGAGATTGGTGAAATCTGTGAGAAATATGGTGCACTTCTGATTGTAGATGCAGTTGCAACACTTGGTGGAGCAGAAGTACATGTTGACGACTGGAAGTTATCCGCATGTATCTCCGGTACACAGAAATGTATTTCAGCACCTTCAGGTTCTGCACTGATCACATACAATGAGCAGATTGAAGAAATCGTTAAGAAGAGAAAGAAAGTAGAGAAAGGAATCCGTACAGCAGATGATGTAAATGGTTCACTTGCAGGAATCCCAAGCAACTATCTGGATCTTGCACAGCTTGAGGACTACTGGAGCCCAAGACGTCTGAACCATCATACAGAGGCTACAAGTATGCAGTATGCAGTACATGAAGCACTTCGCTGCATCGTAGATGAGACTCTGGAAGCAAGATGGGCAAGACACAGCCTCAATGACAAGGCTCTGTGTGCTGGTCTGAACGCAATGGGTCTTAGCATTTTCGGAGATATCGAGCACAAGATGCCAGTTGTAACAGCAATCAATATTCCGGAAGGAGTAGACGGAAAGGTAATCCGTGGAACACTTCTCAATGAGTTTGGAATCGAAATTGCAACATCATTCGGACCACTGGACGGTAAGATTTTAAGAATTGGTAACATGGGATATTCAAGCCAGAAGAGAAATATCCTGATTCTTCTTGGTGCTCTTGAAGCAGTTATGCTTCAGAATCATGTCAAGATTGCTACAGGTGAAGGTGTGGCAGCAGCGATGGAAGTATACAAAAACGCTGAGAAATAAGTCAGATTATTAAATTTGTAATAAAAATGTAATAATATTTTATTTGTAAATTAGTTATTGATATGATATTCTAACACCACGCGGATGATGTTTCTAATCATCCGCAGTGGTATCTATAAATATTTCATTCATTTCGGAGCCCAGAAAATATCAGGCAGAATTCCAAAGTGATGAACTAGTGACAACTAAATAATATTCGAAAGAAAAGTGCGGCGTATGTGAATTACTTGAAATTCAGTATATATTTTTAATTACGACTGGAATATATTTAAAGTATATGTTACTATTTCTATAAGGAATCATAAAACATACTTCTTTCGGATAAATTTATTTGTCAGGAAAGGAGTAAGAATGATTCAGACAAAAGAGAGAAAAAGATTTAAGGACTTAAATTTACTGGACAGATTCCTTTTTGCGGAAGCAATGGAAGATAATCAAAATATGGAGTTATTGCTAGATATTATTTTGAATCAGACAACACATTTGAAATAGCCGACTCAGACGGAAAAGGAGTGTAGACGAACAAATGAAGACCGTCAGGTCAGATTGGATGTCTATGCAATGGATGAAGAAGATGTTGTTTATGATGCAGAGCCCCAGAAGACGAATACAAAAAACTTTCCGAAGCGAAGCAGATTATATCAGGGACTGATAGACAGTAATTTGCTTCCACCAGGTTCTATTGATTTCAATGCATTAAATACAGTGGTCGTGATTTTGATTACACCGTTTGATATTTTTGGCCGTGGGTTATATAAGTATACATTTCATATGAAATGTGAGGAAGTTCCAGAACTTCAATTAGATGATGGCGCTACGCGTATATTTTTAAATACACATGGGAAACATCCGGAACTGGTAAGTGAAGAATTAATTGAATTGCTTAAGTATATGGAAAAATCTACGGAAGAAACTGCAGAACATTGTAAAAGCGAAAAGGTTCAGGAATTACATCAAAAAATTAGCCGACTGAAGAAAAATAAGCAAGTGGAGGCGAAATTTATGCAGGCGTGGGAAGAAAAAGTATTAGACCGTCAGGAAGCCTATGCGGAAGGAAGACAAGCGGGAGAGCAGATTGGAGAAGCACGTGGACGTTTGGAGGGTGAAAAAGCTGGTGAAGAACGTGAACGGCAGGAGATAGCTGGTTTATGTGGGAAACTGGCGGAATTGAATCGAATGGAAGATATACAGAGGGCAATTACAGATATGGTATATAGACAGAAACTTTTAGAGGAGTTTAAAGCGCAATAAAAAAGGTAGTTTCTTTATTATTCAACGATAAGTGTAGAATATCTGATTTACTCCGGAACATATACTGCTATAAAGGCAGATGTTCCGGAGTTTTTTATGAGAAAGTTTATAAAACTTGAGAAAATAAGTACCAATTGCAAGCGTATTCAAAAGAAGTGGAATAAGAAATGGTTGACTCGTGGGATTTTTACATGTGTGGTTGCAATAGCATTGATAGGTTCATGTAGGTACATATCAGGAATTGTCAAGGTTTCAAGCAATGTCAATGGGAAAGAACTTCCGATTTACTGTGTCCAGACTGATGAAAAGAAGGTTGCGCTCTCATTTGATGCGGCATGGGGGAATGATGATACCCAGAGAATCCTGGACATTTTAAAGGAACATGATGTACATGTCACATTTTTCATGACTGGCGGGTGGGTCGAAAGTTATCCTGACGATGTGAAAGCAATCTATGAGGCAGGCCATGACCTTGGAAATCACAGTCAGAATCATAAGAATATGTCTCAGCTTTCTGATGAGGAGAAGACGCAAGAGTTAATGAGTGTTCATGAAAAAGTGAAGGAGTTGACAGGAGTCGAGATGCAGTTGTTTCGCCCGCCATATGGAGATTATGATGACGCTGTTGTTTTAAATGCCAGGGAAAATGGATATTATCCGATTCAGTGGGACGTGGATAGTCTGGATTGGAAAGACTACGGGGGTGATAGTATTTTAAATACGGTGCTAAATCATAAGGCACTTGGAAATGGTTCGATTATCTTGTGCCACAATGGGGCGAAATATACGGCAGATGCTCTGGATGCATTGCTGGACGGATTGAAAGAAAAAGGTTATCAGGTAGTGCCGATATCGCAACTGATTTATAAAGAAAATTACCATATGGACGTGACCGGAAGACAAATTCCGGACGCGAAGTAGATACCTAGAAAAGCCCGTAAAATGGACGAAAAATCAGAACATACACATCAATTAAAGAACATATATAGAATAGTTTAATATTTGCTGTCTCTTTTATTTAAATTCTTGATTGGACAATGGAAAAGTAAGTGTGGTAATATTAAATGCGTACTTGTTAACGTTGATAATTATTGCTCAACAAAGCAGTGATACAACTGGGGAAAAAGAAAAGGAGAACTTAATGAAAAAGAAAATCGTAAGCGCACTTTTATGTGTCGCAATGATCGCAACTATGGTAACGGGTTGTGGTGGAAGCAAATCCAGTTCTACATCTGGAAATGCAGATTCTACAGCTAAGCAGTTTGAGATTAATGCAGCAATTGCAGCAAATCCACCTGCACTTGATCCACACACTGTAAATGCTAATGTTACAGGTGCAATTGGAATTCATATTTATGAAGCTCTGTTCCAGATGGATGAGAATTATGAACCACAGCCAGTACTTGCAGAGTCTTATGAGATGAGCGATGATGGAAAAGAGTACACAATCAAACTTCGTCAGGGAGTAAAATTCCACAACGGAGATGAGATGAAGGCAGATGATGTAGTAGCATCTATGAATCGTTGGATGGAGCTTTCACCAAAGGCTAAAACACTCATTGGCGGTTCAGTGTTTGAAAAAGTAGATGATTATACAGTGAAACTTACTGTAAATGAGCCATCTTCTGATATCATCATGGTTCTTGCAAGCCCGATTCAGTTTGCAGCTATTTATCCAAAGTCAGTTGTTGATTCAGCAAGTGATGAGGGTGTAAAGGAATATATTGGAACTGGTCCGTATAAAGTAGCAGAGTGGAAGCAGGATCAGTATGTAAAACTTGAAAAAAATGAGGATTATCAGCCGGCTAAAGGAAAATCCAGTGGTCTTGCAGGAGCAAAAAATGCACAGGCTGATACAATCACATTTAACATTGTAACAGATACAGCTACTCGTATTGCAGGTGTACAGAATGGTCAGTATGACATTGCTGAGGATATCCCGGCAGATCAGTACAAAGATCTTGCAGCAGACAAGAATCTGACTATGGATGTTCGTAGTGGTGGTACATTGAACCTGTTCCTGAATACAACAGAGGGTGTTATGGCTGATGAAAAAGTACGTCAGGCAGCTCTTGCAGCACTTAACTGTGATGATATTCTGATGGCAAGTTATGGAGATGCTGATCTTTATAAGCTGAATGCAGGTTGGTGTAATCCAGATGATGCTCAGTGGGGAACAGAGGCTGGCTCTGAATATTACAATCAGAACGATGTCGAGAAAGCGAAAAAGCTTCTTTCTGAGTCAAGCTACAACAATGAAAAAATCGTATTAGTTACAACACCAGAATACAATGAGATGTACAACGCAACATTAGTTGTTCAGGAACAGTTAAAAGCAGCAGGATTCAATGCAGAAGTTGAAAGTTACGACTTCAGCACATTCATGGAGCATCGTGCAGATCCGAAACAGTTTAGTATGTATATTACAAGTAACAGCTACAACATGCTTCCAATTCAGTTATCAGTACTGGATAAAGGATGGGCAGGACTGGATCGTCCGGAAGTAACAGACGGAATCAAAGCAATCCGTTCAGCATCTTCTAACGAGGAAGCAAAAGCTGCATGGGAAGACCTCCAGTCATTCATTTATGAATATGGTGCAGCAAGTGTTATCGGACATTTCACAAACATTACAGCTATGAACAGCAAAGTTGAGAATTATCAGTACCTGAGATTCCCAATTTACTGGAATATCACTTTTGCAGAGTAATAGATGGAAGAGTTTACTTACATCTAGGTGAGTCTTGAATAGTAAACACAGCGGCGGAATGCGAAAGCAACCGCCGCTTTTGCGAATTTTAGGAATATTTTCATTGAACTTGAAAATCATGGAGGAGGAAACTATATGTTATCTTATATTGGAAAACGTATTCTGTCATTGATTCCTGTACTCTTTGTTGTGTCATTTGTTGTTTTTCTGGTTGTATATATGATACCGGGAGGACCTGCGACAGCAATTTTAGGACTGGAAGCATCAGCAGATCAGATAAATGCTTTGAATGCGCAGCTTGGTTTTGACAGACCATTTCTTGTGCAGTATGGTGACTGGATCGTCAATGTATTTCAGGGGAACTGGGGGGATTCATTCTTTTTACATGAGTCTGTAACAGAAGCAATTGCTGAATATTTTGGACCAACAATCAGCCTTGCAATTCTTGCGCAGTTAATTGCATTAGTTCTTTCTGTACCACTTGGGATTCTTGCAGCATATAAGAGAGGAAGCGCGACTGATGTAGCAGCAGTATCTGTGTCATTACTTGGTATTGCAATTCCAGGATTCCTTTTAAGTATGTTTTTAATGTTATTTTTTAGTGTGTATCATCACTGGTTCCCGGTAGCAGGGTATGCACCATTGGCAAATGGACTGTTGGAACATTGGAAATATCTGTTTGTTCCAGCACTCTCACTTGGAATTGTACAAGCTGCTTATATTACACGAATGACAAGATCATCACTTCTTGAGGTGTTATATAAAAATTATATTCGCACAGCAAGAGCAAAAGGATTAAAAGAAAAAAAAGTAGTTCTTCGCTATGCACTTAAAAATGCGGCGCCTGCAATTCTTACAGCAGTCGGACAGTCATTTGGAAGTCTGATTACAGGAACGATTGTAACGGAGACATTGTTTAATATTCCGGGGCTTGGAATGTTGACAATGGGTTCTATTAATCGAAGAGATGTATATGTAATTCAGGGAGTTGTATTATTTGTAACATTATTGTATGTACTGGTAAATCTTGTGGTTGATATTTTGTATGGATTTGTAGATCCAAGACTGCAGCCAGGCAGAAATAAATAACGGGAGGGCGGAAAATGGTATTAACAAGAAAAGGAATTTCTGCCTCCAGTGAGGCAATTATAAAAGAACAACGACAGATCACAAGAGAAAAATTACTCGCAAGTCCGGGATTGATTATCGGAACAATTGGATTTTTATTAATTCTGGTTACTGCAATATTAGTTCCGATTCTCAACACGCAGGATCCAAATGCAATGGTGGTCATGGATCGTCTGAAAGCACCAAGTGCTGCACATATTTTTGGAACAGATGAATTAGGAAGAGACTTATTTATCCGTGTAATGTACGGAGCAAGAGTTTCTCTTTGGGTTGGCGGTTGTGTCGCAATCTTTTCCTGTGTTTTGGGAACAATTATCGGACTTTATGCAAGTTATTTCAAAGTGCTTGATCAGATCCTTATGAGAATCTGTGATGGATTGATTGCAATTCCGGGAATCTTACTTGCGATTGCATTGATTGCGGCACTTGGAACATCAAGCTGGAATGTAGTTGTAGCACTTACAATTGTATATACTCCAAACGTAGCGCGTACAGTACGTGCCAGCGCTATGGTTATTCGTGAGCAGACTTATGTAGAAGCTGCAAAAGTACAGGGAAGCGGAAATTTCAGAATCTTATGGAAACTGATTCTTCCGGGCGTTATTTCACCACTGACAGTTCAGGCTTCTTACATTTTTTCACAGGCAATTATTTCAGAAGCATCTCTTAGCTTCCTTGGAGCGGGTGTTCCGGCACCGGCAGCCAGTTGGGGAAATATGCTGGAAGCAAGTAAAGCAGTACTTTCAAAGGCACCTTGGACAATGATTGTACCAGGAGCAGCAGTTATTATATGTGTACTGAGTCTGAATCTTTTTGGAGATGGACTTCGTGACTTTATGGATCCGAGAACAAAAGGAGGCGTGAAAAAATAATGAATGATACAATATTAGAGATTAAAGATTTACACGTTCTGTTCCCGGTACATAAAAAGTGGCTTCCGGCAGTAGATGGCGTGAATTTGAAGATTGAAAAAGGTGAGATCACTGGCGTAGTTGGTGAATCTGGTTCCGGAAAAAGTGTTATGTCCCAGACAATTCTAAGACTTCGTGATCATGATACAAATGTCCGCTATGAAGGTGAAATTTTATTCGAAGGTGAAGATTTGTTAAAGCAGCCTTTAAATAAAATCCGTGATATCAGAGGAGACCGTATTTCGGTTATTTTTCAGGATCCATTGACTTCATTGAGTCCGGTTCATACTGTAGGCAGTCAGTTGAGTGAAGTACTGACTTTGCATAAAGGGTTAAATAAAGAACAGGCAAAAGAAAAAGCAATTGAAATGTTAAAATTGACAGGAATCCCAAATCCGGAGAACTGTTTTAAACAGTATCCATATGAACTTTCTGGTGGTATGCAGCAACGTGTTATGATTGCAATGGCATTATCCTGCGAGCCAAAGCTTTTGATTGCGGATGAGCCAACAACAGCACTTGATGTAACCATTCAGGAACAGATTCTGCAGCTGATCCGTGAATTGAACGAAAAGCTTGGAATGTCTGTATTGTTTATTACCCATGACATGGGAGCAGTTGCGAATTTATGCCATAATGTAAAAGTTATGTATCTTGGCCAGGTAGTTGAAGAAGCATCTACAGAAGAATTGTTCCAAAATCCGCTGCATCCATATACACAAGGACTACTGTCATGTATTCCGCACCTTGGAGTGAAAAAAGGAGAACCGCTGCCAGTGATTGAAGGATCAGTGCCTCCGTTATCTAAAGTACCGGTAGGGTGTCATTTCTGTACCAGATGTAAGATGGCAGATCAGCACTGCATGGAACATGAGCCGCCAGCCTGTGAAGTTGCTCCGGGGCATGTAGTGAAATGTTGGAAATATGCCGAATCCGGAAAGCAGGAGGTGTAAAGATGAGTGAACATTTGCTTGAAGTAAAACATTTAAAAAAATCATATCCGGTGTATGATAATTCTGGAAAATTATTTGCAAAGAAGAAACATATGTGTGCGGTCGATGATATGTCTTTCTTTATTGAAAAAGGAGAAACTTACGGACTGGTAGGAGAATCTGGATGCGGAAAATCTACGACAGGAAGAACAATTGTTGGTCTGAATCATGCAGATAGTGGAGAGATTTTATACGATGGAAAGGACTTATGTAAATTAAGTGATAAAGAATTTCGCCCACTGCGTAAAGACATTCAGATGGTATTTCAAGACACTTTATCAGCGCTTAATCCGAGACAGAGAATCGGAGATAGTTTAAGTGAGACTTTAAAAATCCACGGAATGACAGATAATGAGAAGAGAAGAGAAGCCGTAGTTGAAATCCTGAAAAAGGTAGGACTTTCCGAAGAGCATTATTTCAGGTTCCCACATGAATTATCAGGCGGACAGGTTCAGAGACTTGGAATTGCCGGAGCTTTGATTATCCAGCCGAAGCTGATTGTCTGCGATGAGCCGGTATCTGCGCTGGATGTATCTATTCAGGCTCAGATTTTGAATATGCTTGTGGAACTTCAAAAAGAATTGGGACTGAGTCTTTTGTTTATTTCTCATGATATCGGTGTAGTACGTTTTATTTCAGACAGAATCGGAGTTATGTATCTTGGAACTCTGATGGAAGAGACAGAGACAGAAGAACTTTTTGAGCATCCATTGCATCCATATACGGAAGCATTGTTTGAGGCGGTTCCTGATCCGTATATCAAACGTACGGAATTAAAAGGATTAAGTGGAGAACAGCCGGTTCGAACAGAAGATTTTAAAGGTTGTGCGTTCTATACAAGATGTCCATATGCAACAGATCGTTGTAAGGAAGAAAGACCGGAACTTAGAGAAGTGAAACCGGGACATAAAGTAGCCTGTCATAGATATAATAATGACTAGTATAAGCCTTTTAAATTAGCATAATAAATCAGAAAAAGCGTCACTTATATTTTGTATGAGCGGCGCTTTTTTTGATATGGTGTTGCTGAAAGTATTTAGTTGTAATTATCTTTTAGGCAGATTATTTTGAAAATGTAGAATAGATTTTTACCAGTTCTATGACCATGTCTACAACTTTATCCATGCTTTGGACAGAAATGTGTTCATAAGGACCGTGATAAGCGTGTGCCCCAGTTCCGATATCAGGGCATGGAAGTCCGCGAAAACTAAGATGACAACCATCAGTCCCTCCACGGATTGGAGAAATATTAGGAATTAGTCCAACTCTTTCACACGCAGATTTTGCATTTTCAATTAAGTGGATATTTTGTTCAATGATATCTTTCATATTATAATACTGGTCGGTTATACAAAGTTCTACGGTTCCTGCGCCCCATTTTGCATTTAATTGTTCAGCAATGGAAAGAAGGTGATTTTTGCGATTTTGAAACTCAGTGTTGTCATGATCCCGAATAATATAATCCATATGAGCAGAACCACAGTCTCCAGCTATATGAACTAAATGATAGAAGCCTTCATAACCTGCAGTATCACGTGGTGTTTCGTGTTTGGGAAGTTGGTTATTAATTTCCATAGCGAGCAGACAGGCATTGACCATAGTATCTTTAGCAGAACCAGGGTGGACGCTCACGCCATGAATGTCAAAAGAGGCGCTGGCAGCATTAAAGTTTTCATATTGTAAGTTCCCCTCCGTAGAGCCGTCAAGTGTATATGCAAAATCGGCATCGAACAAATCTATATCAAAAAGGGAGATACCGGTTCCAATCTCTTCATCAGGCGTAAAAGCAATACAAATCGGGCCATGAGGTATCTGCTGGGACTGCAAGTGTTCAACCAGTGTTATAATCTCAGCAATTCCGGCTTTATCGTCAGCTCCCAGAATGGTTGTGCCGTCGGTCGTGATCAGTGTGTGGCCGGTTAGAGCTTTGAGATGTTCAAACATATCAGGACTAAGAATAAGACCACTGCTTCCAAGGGGCAGATCTTTGCCATTATAATTTTCAGTTATGACTGGCTGAATTGCATGTTCGCAATAATCAGATACAGTATCTATATGAGCAATAAAACCAAGTGCAGGAGCATTTTCATATCCTTTCGTGGCTGGAAGTTTTCCATAGAGAAAACAATGCTCGGTGAGGTGAATGTCAGAAACACCGAGGACCTGCATTTCATCTTTCAGAAGATTAGCCAGGTAAAATTGACATTTCGAAGAAGGTGTTGTGTTACTGGTTTCATCGCATGGAGTGTTGATTGCGACATATTTTAATAAACGTTCATAAGCTTTCATAGAGCTCTCCTTGTGTGTGATTTATATTATATATCGTAGCATATTTTAAGGGGAAAAGCATTAGTTTTAAATCCCAGGAAAGCCCGTAAAATGGGCAAAAAACTAGAGTACACTCTATTTAAAGAACATATATAGAATAGTTTAATATTTGCTGTCTCTTTTATTTAAAATCTTGATTGGACAAATGAAATGTTAGCTTGATATAATAATGCTCGTACTTATGAATTGTTGACAATATGTGACAGGAAAAATACAGTGTCAACATGTAATGAATAATGCAAAGAAACAAAAGTAAACCTAAGGAGGAAACGAATGAAAAAGAAAATCATCAGCGCACTTTTATGTGTAGCAATGGTAGCAACTGTAGCAGTTGGTTGTGGAAAAAGTTCCGACAGCAAATCTACAGATTCTGCTTCCAGCAGTGATAGCAGTTCACTGGTAATGCCGGTATCTGCAACAGTAACAAGCTTAAACGGTGACTTAGAGACAATGGCAGAGGGAGCTTTCCAGCTTGCTCCATACCAGGATAAACTCTACTATGTTGACCAGGACGAGACAAGATGGTACCTGGCTGATAGCTGTGAGGTTTCTGAGGATGGTCTTGAGTATACATTAAAATTAAAAGATAATCTGAAATGGCATGATGGTGAGCAGATTACAGCAGATGACGTAATCTTTACATTTAACTGTAACCAGAACACAGACAACGGTGCCGGTTATACCAATGTTGTATTTGTAGGTGACAAAGAAGTTAAGGCTGAGAAGGTTGATGACCTGACAGTTAAATTCACACTTCCAGAAGTTTCTGCTTCTTACTATGAGCTTCTTGGAAAATTAATTCTGATTCCAGAGCATGCATTTGACGGAAATACAGACATCAAGTCTGCAGATGCTAACCTTACAGATATCGGATCTGGTCCGTACAAACTTGTAGAGTTCAAAGACGGTGAGTCTCTGACATTTGAGAAGTTTGAGGACTATTATGGTGATGAGCCGCAGATTGACCAGATTACATTCAAAGTTATTCCAGATGCAAGTTCACAGGAAGTTGCATTTAAGAATGGCGAGATCAATTTCTTCGCAGTATCTTCTGATGATGTAGCAACAGAGATGGAAGAGACAGACGGAGTTACTCTTCATAAATTAGCAGAGGGACGTGTAAAATACCTCGCTTGGAACAAATACTGCCCTACATGGGAGAACCGTGATGCAGTAAAAGCTGTATTTATGGCACTGAACCAGGAAGAAATTGTTAAGGGTGCTTACGGAGATTCTATGGGAACAACAGCAAACTCTGTTTTCAGTAACAGAAACCTGTTCTACGATAAGGACGTAAAAGGGTATGAGCAGAATCTTGACGAGGCTAAGAAGTTAGCTCAGAGTTCAGGACTTGCAGGAAAGACAATTACTCTTCACTATAACACAGACAGAAGTTACATGGAGGCAACAGCACTTCTGATTCAGGAGCAGTTAAAAGCAATCGATGTAAATGTTGACATTCAGGGAATTGATGCAAACGGGTTCTTCGATGTAGTATTCACAGATAAGGATGATTATGAGTTATACCTGAATGAGTATGCAGCAATCGGTGATCCAGGTGAGGTCGTAGCTGGTATGTTCGATGGAACATGGGGCAATAACATCGATACTCCACAGGAGATTCTTGACCTCTTCGAGCAGGGTAGAAAAACTACAGATGTAGAGAAGAGAACAGAGATCTACAAAGAGTTACAGGAGAAAGCAATGGAGTCTTATCTGACATACCCAATCGCTTACCCTAACTACTGCTTTGCTACAAGCGACAACCTTGAGGGAGCAGAGACATATTCAACAACACCAGTATTTGAGGATTATACAAAACTGTCTTTCAAATAAGATAAATGTAACAAGATAACGAAAAGCCGAAATAGATTCTGTTTTATGCAGAATCTATTTCTGAATATAGGAGAAAAATCAGAATGAAAAAATTTATTGCAAAGCGGCTTGCACAGATGCTCGTTGTATTTGTTGCAGTATCCATGTTTGCGTTTTCTATTATTTATTTCTCTCCTGGAGATCCACTGTATCTGTATACTTCACCGGCAGTTTCATCATATAAGATGTCGGATGAACAGTTAGATGCCATGCGTGAATCTTTGGGGCTGAATGGAAATGTAGCAGAGCGTTATGTGAGCTGGGCAGGAAAAATGTTACAAGGTGACTGGGGACTGTCTGTCAGTAACCACCAGCCGGTTAAGAAACAGATTATGGATAAACTTCCGAATACAATCGGACTTATGGGAGCAGCGTTGGTACTGTCAATTCTGTTATCTATACCACTTGGACTTTTAGCAGGATATTATAAGAATAAATGGATTGATAATATCGTCAGTGGAATTTCGTACCTTGGAATTTCCCTGCCAGCTTTTTGGTTCGGAATTATGATGATCATTTTATTTTCCCTGAATCTGGGCTGGCTTCCAAGTTCAGGTATGCACGCAATTGGAAATACATCTACTGGAGATTTGATTAAGCATGCAATCCTTCCGACACTTGTATTGAGTGTAAATAATACAGCAGTATTTGTACGATATATCCGTGCAAATACCATTGAGCAGATGGAAGAAGATTATGTTATGACAGCAGTTTCAAAGGGGGTGCCGCAGTTCCAAGTCATGAAAGGACATGTATTGAAGAACTGTCTGCTCCCGATTATTACAATGGTTGGAATGAACTTTGGAACACTGATTACAGGTTCATTCGTTGTAGAGTCTGTCTTTGGGTGGCCGGGACTTGGAACTCTTTGTATGAGTGCAATCAACAGCCGTGACTATACGATGATTATGGGAATCACGATGCTTGCCTGTGTCGTACTTTTAATTGGTAACTTCCTGGCAGACATTTTATATGGATTTGCGGATCCGAGAATTAAACAGGGAAAGGAGAAGAGTAATGGATAGAAAAGCAATGAAGAAAATGTTTCTTTCAAACAAAATGGCTGTTGTCTGTACAGTTCTGATTTTGATTATTGTAATTGCCTCTTTAATGGCTCCTCTTTCTCCGTATGATCCAGATGCGTCCAATGTAGCAGAAAAAATGCAGGGAATCAGCAGTACACATATTCTTGGAACTGATGATATCGGACGAGATACATTTACAAGAACTTTATATGGGGGACGTATCTCATTGCTTGTTGGATTTGCAGCAATGTGCGTGGCAGTTATAGTAGGTACACTGTTTGGAACCATCAGTGGATATATGGGTGGTGCAGTTGATGCATTTATGATGCGTATCGTTGATGTATTTATGTCTGTCCCAAGCTTGCTGTTTATTATTGTTGTATATGCATTTATGCCACGTAACCTTGTAACATTGGTAGGAATGCTGGCCTTTTTCTCATGGACCAAGGTAGCCAGAGTTGTGCGTGCACAGACCCTGACACTCAAAGAGCGAGATTTTGTGATTGCTGCAAAAGCTCTGGGTGTAAGCCAGGGAACTATTATTCGTAAGCATATCATTCCGAATCTGATGCCGCAGATCATCGTGTCAGCAAGCCTTAGTATCGCAAATGCGATTCTGGATGAGTCTACACTTAGTTTCTTAGGTTACGGAGTTCAGCTTCCGATGGCTTCCTGGGGAAGTATGTTGCAGACAGCTCAGAAATTTATTTTACATAACCCAATTATGGCAGTGGCACCTGGAGTGATGATTCTTGTAACAGTTTTATGTTTTAATGTATTAGGAGATATGTTACAGCAGATGTTAGATCCGAAATTAGTGAAATAGTCAGGAAGGAGAACAGAAAATGAGTAAAGTATTAGAAGTGAGAAATTTATCTGTATCATTCCGGACATTAAAAGGGGAAGTACAAGCTGTACGGGATGTATCATTTGATATAGAAAAAGGTAGTGTGACAGCTATCGTAGGAGAGTCCGGCTGTGGAAAATCTGTTACATCAAAGTCGATTATGGGATTGATTAAAAAGCCTGGATATGTAAGCAAAGACAGTCAGATAATTTTCCAGGGGGAAAATATTCAGGAATATAATAGAAAACAGTGGGAAGCTTACCGGGGACCGAAATGTTCCATTTGCTTCCAGGATGCGCTGACAGCGTTGAATCCGACTATGACTGTTGGAAAACAGATTATGGAAAAAATCCGAGTTCATAAGAAAGTGAGCAAACAGGAAGCGTGGGCAGAAGCAGTTCAGATGCTGGAGAGAGTAGGAATCCCGAATCCAGAGCTGCGTATGAAGCAGTATCCGCATGAGTTTTCCGGTGGAATGCGCCAGCGTGTTATGATTGCTATTGCAATGACACTGAATCCGGATCTTCTTATTGCCGATGAGCCGACAACTGCACTTGATGTAACAGTTCAGGCGGACATTCTGGATATGATGAAAGAGATTCAGAAAGAGCACCCGATGAGTATTATCCTGATTACACATGATCTTGGAATTGTTGCAAATTTTGCTACAGATATTATTGTTATGTATGCAGGAAAAATCGTGGAGCGTGGCACGGCAGAAGATATTTTCTATCATCCGACACATCCTTATACAAAGGCACTGCTGCGTGCAGTTCCGCGTCTGGATATGGAAGGCGAGAAACTGGAGACAATCGAAGGCGCACCGCCGAACATGATCAATCCGCCGAAGGGGTGTCCATTCGCACAGAGATGTAAAGAAAGAATGGACATCTGTGAAACAGCATTTCCGGAAGAAAGTAAGCTGAGTGAATGTCACGAAGTATGCTGCTGGCTTCAGAAGGAGGGACGATAGTGGAGAAGAACGAATATTTGTTAGAAGTAAAAGGACTGAAAAAATATTTCAAAGTCGGAAAAGGAACCTTAAAAGCCGTTGACGATGTCTCGTTCTACATTCGTCCGGGTGAGACACTTGGCGTCGTAGGAGAATCCGGCTGCGGAAAGACAACATGTGGAAGAACAGTTCTTGGTCTGTATGACAGAACAGATGGAGAAGTTCTCTACCGAGGAAAAGATGTACACAAACTGAAAGGTGAGGAGCGCAAGCAGTTCACGAAGCACGCGCAGATTATTTTCCAGGATCCGTATGCGTCCCTGGACCCGAAGATGAAAGTTCAGGACATCATCGCAGAAGGAATCCGAGCACATGGACTGGCAAAGAGCGAGAAAGAGATTAAAGAGAGGGTTAATGAACTTCTCGTAACAGTCGGTCTGGATGCACAGTATGGAGAGCGTTATATCCACGAGTTTTCAGGTGGACAACGGCAGCGTATCGGAATTGCCAGAGCACTGGCAGTAGAACCAGAATTTATCGTGTGTGATGAGCCGATTTCTGCTCTTGACGTGTCTATTCAGGCTCAGATTGTAAATCTGCTCGATAAATTGCAGGAAGAAAAGGGTCTGACTTATATGTTTATCGCCCATGACCTTTCTATGGTAAAATACATTTCCGACCGTGTTATGGTCATGTACCTTGGAAAAGTAGTGGAGATTACAGCCGCTGACCGCTTGTATGAGCAGCCGGCACATCCATATACACAGGCACTTCTGTCTGCGATTCCGATTCCAGATCCACACGTAGAAGCGAAGAAAGAGCGAATTAAGATGGGTGGAGAAATCCCAAGTCCGGTAGACCCACCAAAGGGATGCCGTTTCCAGAATCGCTGCAAATACGCAACAGAAAGATGCCGAGAGGAAGAACCAGCACTTCGCCTGATTGGGGAAGACCACTACGTGGCATGCCACTTGGAGGACGAATAAAGAAGTTACAGATGTGTAACAAAAATGTAGTGGATATAATTTTTCAAAAACCTATTGACCTTTCTCTGAATATAGAGTAATATTTATGTAACGCAAAAACAGATTGCGCTCTATAATTTAAATTCTGTGAAGAGAAAGAGTAGAGATAAGAGATTTCCCTACAGAGAGCTGTCGGTGCTGAAAGACAGTGGGAGGCTTATTTTGAAAATCATCTCTGAGAAGGAAAGCTGAAAGAATCACATCAGGTAAGTTTTCACGGGGATTTCCCGTTATAGAAATCACGTATGATTGTACGTAGTGAATATCACTTGTTTTAGAAGAACAGGGTGGTTGCGGAACTGATAATATGTCCGTCCCTATTTCAGGGGCGGACTTTTTGTATATATGATGCCAGTGACACAAGCTTTGCACTAATAGAAGCATAGATGTAGAAGAGTTAAGGCGTGGAGTAATCTGTAGGCATCATACTTATACACAACAAGAGAAAGGAGAAGATGCATGAGTAATCACACAGAGATCAGATGGCATGGCCGTGGCGGTCAGGGTGCCAAGACAGCAGCATTACTGTTAGCTGATGTTGCATTTAAGACAGGAAAATACGTACAGGGATTTCCGGAGTATGGTCCGGAGCGTATGGGTGCGCCGATTACAGCGTACAACAGAATCAGCGATGAGGTGATCCGTGTACATTCTAACATTTATGATCCAGAGTTCGTAGTTGTTGTAGACGAGTCACTTCTTGAGACTGTAGATGTAACAGCAGGACTGAAAAAAGAGGGGGCAATCCTTGTAAATACAGCCCGCCCGAAAGAAGAGATTATTCCACATCTGAAAGGATACGAAGGAAAACTTTACACGATTGATGCACACAAAGTATCTATGGAAGCTATGGGAAAATATTTCCCGAATACACCGCTTCTTGCAGCAATTGTAAAAGTTGCAAATATCATGGACGAAGAGACATTTTTAAGAGAGATGAAAGCTTCTTTCAAACATAAATTCGCCAGCAAGCCAGAGGTTATTGATGGTAACATGAAGGCTCTTGAGATGGCACTGAAGGAGGTAAAATAATGGCTACAGATATCAGCAAATTAGGAGTTAAGACAAAATGGCAGGATCTGACAGAAGGAATGATCGTTGCCGGAGCAGGAACTTCAAAGGATTTCCACACCGGTGAGTGGACAAGCGTAAAGCCGGAATTTATTGAAGACAAATGTAAACAGTGCCTGTTATGTGTACCTGTCTGTCCGGACAGTTGTATCCCGGTTAAGGATATGAAAAGAGGCGCATTTGATTATGACCATTGCAAAGGATGCGGTATTTGTGTAAAAGCATGTCCGTTCGGTGCAATTACGATGGAAGGAGTGAAATAAGATGGCAGGAAAAAGAGATCGTTTATCAGGAAATGAAGCAATAGCAATCGCTTTAAGACAGATTAATCCGGACGTATTTCCGGCATTCCCAATTACACCATCTACGGAGATTCCACAGTATTTCGCTTCATTTGTAGCAAATGGACAGGTGGATACAGAATTTATCCCAGTCGAGAGTGAGCATAGTTCTATGTCAGCAGCAATCGGAGCATCCGCTGCAGGAGCACGAAGCCTTACAGCAACTTCTTCTTGTGGACTTGCTTATATGTGGGAGGAACTTTACATTGCAGCTTCTAACAGACTTCCGCTTGCACTTGCACTTGTAAACCGAGCACTGTCCGGTCCGATCAATATCAACTGTGATCATTCTGACAGTATGGGAGCAAGAGATGCAGGCTGGATCCAGATTTACGCAGAGAATAATCAGGAAGCGTATGACAACATGGTTCAGGCTTTCCGCATTTCCGAGCATAAAGATGTACGCCTTCCAATCATGATCTGTCAGGATGGATTTATCACAAGCCACGCCGTAGAGAACATTGAACTTCTGGAAGATGCAGACGTCAAGAATTTTGTTGGTGAGTATGAGCCGGAAGATTATCTTCTGAATCCAGAGTGCCCGATGGCAGTCGGCCCTTACTCTATTACAGATTATTATATGGAAGCAAAGCGTAACCAGGCAGAAGGAACAAGAAATGTCAGCCGTGTCGTAAAAGAAGTGGCTGAGGATTTTGAGAAGCTTTCCGGCAGAAAATACGGACTTTTCGAGGAGTATCGTATGGAAGATGCTGAACGTGCAGTTGTTATCATTGGTTCCGCAGCAGGAACAACAAAAGATGCAGTAGACAGACTTCGCGAGCAGGGAGAGAAAGTCGGACTGATTAAGATTCGTCTGTTCCGTCCATTCCCGGCTGATGAGATTGCAGAAGCATTGAAAAATGTCAAGGCAATCGCGATCATGGACCGTGCAGAGAGTTATACAAATCACGGTGGCCCACTTGGAGCAGATGTGATGTCTGCATTATTCCGTGCAAGAAGCCAGGCACTCGCAATTAACTATGTATATGGACTTGGTGGACGTGATGTGCGTGTCGAAGATATGGAAAATGTATACGAAACACTGAAACAGGTCATTGCAGATGGTGATGCCGGAGAAATGTATCGTTACATGGGAATCAGAGAATAAGGAGGCGCGAAGAAGATGAGTTATAATTTTAAAGAGACAATGAACAAACCAGAGCGTCTTGCTCCTGGACACAGAATGTGCGCCGGATGCGGCGGAACAATCGCAGTAAGAAACGTCCTTCGTGGTCTTCATGAAGGGGACAAAGCAGTCATCGGAAATGCAACAGGCTGCCTGGAAGTTTCTACATTTACATATCCATATACAGCATGGGAAGACAGCTACATTCACAATGCATTTGAAAATGCAGGGGCAACACTCAGCGGTGTAGAAGGCGCTTACAAAGCATTAAAGAGAAAAGGAAAATTACAGGATACAAACTACAAATTCATTACATTTGGCGGAGACGGCGGTACATACGATATCGGACTCCAGTCCCTGTCCGGAGCAATGGAGCGTAATCAGGATCTTGTATATGTGTGCTACGATAACGGAGCTTACATGAACACAGGTATCCAGCGTTCTTCTGCAACACCAATGTATGCAGATACAACAACAACACCAGTTGGAAGCGAGAGCAATGGTAAACCGCAGAACAGAAAAGATCTGGCATCTGTAATTGCGGCACACGATATTCCGTACGTTGCACAGACTACATTTGTACAGAACTTTAAAGATCTGCACATCAAATCCGAAAAAGCTATCTATACACCGGGTGCAGCATTCCTAAACATTATGGCACCATGCCCGCGTGGATGGAGATACAACACACCAGACATTATGGAAATCTGTAAACTTGGTGTAGAGACATGTTACTGGCCGCTGTTCGAGGTCGTAGAAGGAAAATGGATCCTGAACTATGAGCCAAAGAAGAAACTTCCAATCGAGGACTTCTTAAGACCACAGGGAAGATTCAAACATTTATTCAAGAAAGGTAACGAAGATCTTCTTGAGGCATTCCAGAAGGAAGTAGACAGAAGATGGGAAGACCTTCTGTTCAGATGTTCAAGATAAGAGACAGATTTATTTTGAATCTGTAAATAGTAAGAAATGAAAGATTCGGGTTAAGCTTGTAGAGATGCACAGAAGAATATGTTATGCATTGCATGATGAGCATCTCACAGCAAGAATATAGTAAGATTTATGAATTAGGGAAATGAGGTAAAGGCATGGGACTTGCAATACCAATCGAGACAAGTGCAAGGCACATTCATCTGTGCCGGGAAGATTTTGAAATATTATTCGGAGAAGGAAAAGAGCTGACATTTAAGTCAGAGCTCAGCCAGCCGGGACAGTTTGCCTGTGAAGAGCGCCTGGAGGTCCGCGGACCAAAAGGAGCATTCGAGAGGGTTGCAGTTCTTGGACCTTTCCGTGGGGAGACTCAGGTGGAAATCTCTATGACAGATTCCAGAAAACTGGGAATTCCAGGAATGATACGTCAGTCCGGAGACACTGCAGGGACACCTGGATGTACACTGGTGGGACCGTGTGGAAGCGTGGAATTAGACCACGGTGTGATTGTGGCAAAACGCCATATACACATGACACCGGTACAGGCATATCAGTTAAATGTAAAAGATAACGACTCTGTATTCGTCATTACACAGAGCTTTGAACGGGCACTGATATTCGCAGATGTCATCGTTCGCGTCAGTCCGCAGTTCGCACTTGCAATGCACGTAGATACAGACGAGGCAAATGCATTCGCAGGAACCGAGAATCCGACAGGAACACTGCTCAAGCTCTTCGGAGGAAAATCCGAAGAACTACAAAGATGGGCAGATGAGATCCAGAGTGGTATTCATCGGATATAAAATTATATAATACAGGCACAAGAATAGTCCTATAAGGCACGCTCGCGCTACCTTCCGCTGGTAGCGGTACGTAAGCGACCAAAAGACGGTCGCTAAGTACCGACCGCTCCAGAGTACCTTTACGGACTATTCTTGTGCCTTATTTTATACTTTTAAGTCCTGGATTCGGGCAAGGAGGCACGCTTGCGCTACCCTCCGCTGGTAGCGGTACGTAAGCGACCAAAAGACGGTCGCTAAGTGCTGACCGCTTCGGAGTACCTTGTAGTGGAGGATTTTTTGTTATATACAATATTCTATATCTTGGATTCAGTTGGGGAGGCACGCTTGCAACATTTTTGGAAATTAGCAATAGGATTGAAAATAAATTATCAATATGATATACTGTTGATAAATAAAAATGTGGAAAAATATAAAAACGGTTACTTACAAGGGAAGAAAAATATGGAAAAAACAAATGAAATCGTATTATTTGAAACGCAAGATAAAGACTATTGGTAAACATATTAATAATGTGTTGAAAGAAGAATTAGATAACCAAGTGGTTGTCGCAAAATTTGCGACAGTTCAGAATGAAGGAACAACAATGCTGGTAAACAGCGAGTTTGTAGCACTTTTGAATCAGGCTAATACTGACAGTTCCAAGAGGGTGGCGGTTATCGGTGTATCGGATGCATAGCTTCGCTTCGTAACTAAACAGTCAGTCCAGTAGAGGACTTTTTTGAAAATCAACACAGCTTTATCTGTTCCCCAAAAGGACATAGTTTTAATCTGATAACCGTCTTTTTCCATTTCTTGTACTTTTTCATTTATTTTTTCTGTTACATTTTCAATGGTAATTTCTTCAATCAATATAGTTTTATGCACTGCCACGCCTCCATAATTCCAGATTTCATACGAGCAGCCTTCAGTTTTTTCCCAATTTCCATAGTTGCATTTCTCCTTTCGGGAACATCCTGCCACATTGCACTTCTAATGCCTATCAAACAGCTTTTACAAAAGGGGGTTTTGGTTGTCAAAATTGTTTTACATAGCTTAAATACGGCTCTTTTGGCTCATTATACTGTAATTTCAGAGTATAATCTATGACCTAGATTTATTTTTTCGTCTGTCCCTGCGGTACATGGTTCTGTGGATTGCCTGCGGGCTGACCGCCTTTATTTTTCAGCACA
>OGQI01000270.1_pt1 | contig 42463 bp, 49 predicted proteins | sample 1553171 | NCBI WGS metagenome assembly OGQI01 (sample SAMEA2579988, study PRJEB22360) | human gut metagenome | biome: human gut; feature: human-associated habitat; material: faeces | place: Denmark | collected 2008/2010
TCACCCTTAACCTGCTTGCCATCGAGAGCTGTCTGAAGACCAGTCACATCAGCTACAGCATGAGTATGAGCCTTGTTAGCTTTACCAGCAAGACCTGTACTAAGAGCTGTGGCTGTAGCATAGGTACTCAGATCAGGCTTATTCTTAATGAAATCCTTCTGAGTACTATCGGACTGATTCCAGTCAGACTGAAGCTGACCTGTAACAGCCTGATCCGCATATTGCTTAGCGAGATCAGCTTGTTTCTTGGCTTCAACTTCAGAAGCCTTAGCGTTAGTCTCAGAGGTACCCGCCGCAGTCTTAGACAGAGCCGCATTATCCTCAGAGAGCTTAGCCGCCTTAGCACTATTGCTAGCCGCAGTAGCCTGAGCAGTAGAGGTGCTTGCACTATTAGCCGCCTTAGTGGCATCAGCGTTAGCCGCAGTAGCACTATCCTCAGCCTCGCTAGCCTTCGTCGTAGCAAGGGTTGCCTGCTGTGTAGCGATGGTAGCCTGAGCTTTAGCTAAGTTAACCTGCTTGGTGCCTTCAGTGGTGACACTACCAACTTGCTTAGTGCCCTCAGCAGTAACTGCATTAACGCTAGTCGTCTGTTGAGCCTTCACAGCATTAACACTGGCAGTACCCTGAGCACTCACAAGACCAACCTGCTTTCCCCCTTCACTAGTGATTTTACCAAGCTCAGTAGAAGCGGTATCTGTGATGGATTTTACTTGTTTAGCACCCTCGGTCGTGATTTCATTAAGGGTGGTAGCACCTTCAGTAGCGCTTTCCTTAGCCTTATTAGCATAATACTTAGAAGAGTATTCAGAGCCATCCACAGTACCCGTAGTCTTGTTAGCCCAATCCTTAGCAAGATCTCTAGCAGAAATTGATTCTGCCTTTAGGCCCTCCATGGTGGTGATTGTTTCAGGAATCTTGTTGATTTCCGTAGCAACCTTCTTAACATCTTCAATGTTAGAGCCTACCTGCCTAACTTCAGTAATGTTGTCTGACACATTCTTGATGTTACCGCCAGTAATAGTAGGAAGGGCACCCCCAGTATTACCTAGATCACCATAGTCCTCAAAGATGGAGGTACTAAGGGAACCCTCAAGGTCATTACCAACGATGTTAATGTTATTGATGTTTCTAGAATCAGTAACTACATGGTCAATGTTTTCAGCTACGATACGGATCTCATCAGCAACAGGGACAACGACCCCTGCAATCTCTTCTACTCTATCTGCGTTAGCCTTAGCAGAGACTTCAGAAGCCTTAGCGTTCTCCTCAGAGACCTTAGCGTTCTCCTCAGAGACCTTAGCGGCATCCCTAGCGGCCTCAGCATCTAGCTTAGCCTGATAGGCGCCCTTAGCATCAGTCTTATAGACACCATAGGTCATAGCATCAGAATCAGCTTCAGGAGTACCTACATTGATGATACGTTTACCCTTAGCGTCCCAGTTTCCCTCTCGGTTGACACTAAGGGAATCCTCAAGGATATCTCGACCTTCTTCAGCGATATGAAATGCCTGCACCTGAGACGTATCCAAGTCAGTAGCCTTAAGAATGGAGGCATCCTTAAAGGTGACTACTCGTTCAGTAGCTGAAGTATATCTACGGATTGTTAAGGATTCTCCTGATGCAGGAGCTACCTTAAGTCTGATCGTAGTTTTATCTAGGAAGTAATAGTCACTGCCGGTATCACCATAGTCACCCCCAGTAAGAGTAGTGCCAGTGCCTAATCGTACAGTAACGAAAGACTTCTTTAGATAATCAAAGGGAATGGTAAAGTCAGTTCTAGTACCGTCCCCTTCATAGATGATAATAGTGGAAGCCATTAAATATTAATATCCATATTTGTAGTCCTCTAGATCGTCATTAACGAAGGACTTAATTGCATTAGTTATCCCCGGTATATTTGGGATAGTTGATGTAGACCTCTTGATATACCTAGCGATATCCCTTCGATCCTTATAGGTAGAATCATTAAGAACCATATCCTGAATTCTGCTGTATGTACCCAAGCCACCAAAGGCAAGAGATTCGCCATAGCGCAATGCAGGGAACATATCTAAGACAGTATTAGCGATACCATTCCACTTGATGTAGTTAGAATCTTCACCTAAGGTATCTCTAGTTTGAGCTGTAGTCTTAGCTGATGTGCCAATACCTACAGAATTCAATGCAAGAGCCATAGAGGCTGTATAGGGGTTTCTATTAAAGAATGCCTGCATCAAGAATGTAGTAAGTGCATCAGGGTCACTCAAGTCATCTATAGAGCCAATACCTAAGGTGTTTTGAAGGTACTGCTCTTTAGCTTCATCCTCCATACCCAAGGCTCTAAGGTTAACCTGAGCTAACGTAATTGCACCTGTAAGAGCACTAGAGGTGAGATAGCTATTCAATGCAGCAAGGTTACCCTCTTCTTCCCAGCGGTTCATTAGTTTAACGAAACGCTTATTATAGGACTGCACTGCGAAGGTCTTAAACTGGAGAGCCATAGACACTACAGGATTATTAGCTACCTGCCACGTAAAGACATCATCTAATTTGCGTCTCTGAAGGGTCTCCTCAATAGCGTAGTTAGTGAGCTTACGCAATACACTCATAGCTTTATCGTCATCTCTGAAGTCAGCCAATCGTGTACCTTTCTTGAGCATAGGTGTCTTAGCTGTCTCATCGTACCTAAAGAATCTCTTGCTAGCCATTAGGGTATAATCAAGATCAGCTTTAGTAATCCCTACTCTCTTAAGATCGATATCTCTAAGGAATCCTCTGTGAGCCGCAGTACGCCCATAAGCCTTCTGCATGAACTCCCCAAGGAAGCAACTAACGACTGTATCAATGATAGTGTTATTAGTGTACCTCTGAATCTGAGCAGCAGGGGAGTAGTCTGCAATAACATTAAAGATCCCTACAGCCTTAGCCATATAGGGATTAATGTTACGATATTTCTCTGCGTTACGCCTCATGATCTCTGAGGCATCTAAGGTATCATAAAGTTCTCTGCCAATAAGGTGATCCTTAATAGCGGTAATATCATTCTTAGTGAATAAACCGTTGCCCCATCTTTGGACAGTCTCATGTACCCCGGGGATCATTCTAATGAGAGCACCTGCACCATATGCCTGAAGTGCTGCTCCAACTTCACCGTAGTTAAGGATACCCATGAGAGTACCAAAGGAGGAGAAAGCTAACTGCTTCATGATATCTGCAAGAGCATCCCCAGTAGTGAAGTTAGCTCTGTTGGGATTAATAGCCATACCATAGGCACGCCTATGCATGACATTAAGAGCCTCACGAAGTTCATCCTCACCCTCAGGACGTCTATTGGTATTCTTTACCCAATAGTCATCAGCCATCTTATTGATATGCTCAAGTCCCTCTGAGAAGTCTCTGTTGTATACTCGTTTCTCTGCAAGTAACCCCGCAGTACGATTAAAGTATCTACCAGAGACATCAACAATATCTCCTCTGAGTTTATTCAGAGAGAAGCCAGAATGATCTTTATAAGAGGTATCCCAAGGCATCCTTCGTTTCTGAAAAGAGAAGTCTCTAGCATCATCACTAAAGTTGTCTACAGAGTGACCAGAGTGATTCTGATCTCTATATCCATATCCTGCCTTTCTAGCTTCATCCCAGAGCCACGCATTGAATTGAATATCTTCTTCCTCAGGAGTAAGCTTTACTTTGTTTACTTCAAGTCCCTGAGCTTCGGCTTTCTTAGCTTCCTTCTCTGCCTGAGCCTGTAGTTCCTCTTTCCAAATCCTACGGAACTCTGCAAGCCTTTCTGCGGAACGAGTTACGCCTGTATAGAGGTAACTCTGAAGATAGATACCTGCCTGCTCATCTCCACCTACTCTAAGCAGGAAGTCATGCATCTTCCATTTGTCAATAACTACTGGAACATACTTACCAATTCTATAGGCAGCATCAACTAGACCAAGATGATGAAGCTTAAGGCCACGGTGTCTATAGGTATCTGAAATTCTATCGGCCAGTGCTACAGCTTCAGGATCTTTACTAAGTGGATTCTTAGAGACATCATAGCCACCAATCTTGTCATAAAGAAACTCATTAGTCTCCTCTCTTCCGTACCTGTTGGATAACTTCTGTACATCATGAGGAAGGGTATTCATGAGGCTATCTGTTTCAACCCTAAGGCCCTCTACTTCATCAAAGAGAGTATTCTTAGCAGGGCTATTCAGTCTCTGCTTAAAACCTTCATCAGTACGGATACCTTGTTCCCAATGAGTGAGGTTACCAATGTATTCCTTAAGATCCTCAGATTTATCTCTATAAGACAATAGCTTCTGTTTGAATTCAACTGAAGGCAACTTAGAGGTAAGCTGTTCTCTAAGGTCATTCATCTTTCTAGCAAGAGGTAAAGTCTTATTAGCAAGTGTTCTCTCGATAGGGGTAAAGACAACATCCTCAGGGGGTTTCTCACCCTTTAGCATAGCATCATGAGCTATAGCAACCTTACGGTTAACTTGAGAGACTGTACGTAAACCTTTACCTAGTCCATCAAAGCCTAACGTAAGACCTGCAATAGCACCAACGTCTGCCCAGACATCATGATGAATACCTGTAACGTAATCCTGAAGCTGATTAGCTGCTACACCTGAGACAACATTAGCAGTGACCTTAGTGGCACCTAAAGCTACCTTAGAGGAGACACCAATAGGAGGAGCAACAACTGAAGCAACCGTAGTAACAATATCCACTGGATTACCTACAGCACTCCCTAAGCCACCTACTAAAGACATATACCAAGGGCTATTCGCAAACTGAGCTTCAACCCTTCGGTTCTCTGCAAGTAAGTCTGCATTCCTCTTAACGTCCTCCATAGAAGAAGCATTGTCTAGAACAAAGTCAATATCATCCTTGTCATAGTTGAATTGCTTATACAGCTCATCCTTTTCTTCTTCGGTAGGCTCATATTTCTTGGTAGTAAATCCCCCTCTGCGAACCCACATGCCAATAGGGGAAACCTTAACACCATCTACAAAAGCACTCTCGTTAAAGTTAAAGAGACTATAACTCTTAGTGTCTCCCTTAAGTACATCCTTTTCAGGAATGTTTTCAATAGGAGTAGTAGTTACATAGGCTTCATACTGAGGCTTAGAGGCTCCTAAGAACCTCCCTAGGTTAGCTACAGGATATTCCCCAGTGTCTACCGGAACGTATGAATTGTCGGCCATTTAAACTTGGAACCCTCCTCAATATTCTTAACAATCTTAGCTTTAATTCTAGCAGTGAAGTCCTTCATAGGAATAACCATATTCTCAGTACCATCAAGAGCAACTACAGAAATATTATCTCTATTGACATCATAGAAAGAACTATCATAAAGCATAGGTGTATTAAGACCTCTCTCACTCATGTAGTCTTTAAAGACCTCATTGGCATACTTAGCTAGATCCTCAGGAGACTGAGGGGTAACTCCAACCTCACCTAACCCCTGCTGAATAGAAGCAATTGGAAGAACAAAGCCACGGACACCTACGAATTCATTGGCTACCTTTTCCATAGCGGCCTTACCAAGCTTACGGATAGAGGTATCATCTGTAGGATTGGCATCCTTATAGGCTCGAATCTCAGCCCACACAAGAGTATCCAACATATCCGTAGTAGCTCTGTTGAGACCCCCAGTGCCAACTAAACCCTGAATCTCATTCCTGTCTACTCTGAATCTAGGCAATAGCTGCTCTAAAGGAACGCCTGATTCTAGTGCCTTTCTCTGTTGCTGAGCCTTAAAAGCCTGAGCAGAAGCGAGAACCTGAAGGGGATTCTTACCAAGCCTAATAGCCATATCTACAGTAGACAACTGGGAGTATACACGAGTGTCACCATAGGTGCCATTAGTGAGAATCTGCCGCACTGCTGAAGGATTAGTACTATAGAGGCTCATTAAAGTTTGGAACCCTGGGGATAACCCTGAGATAGAGATTGCTCTAGCTTGACCCGGGATATTATACTGGAAGTCACCTGCTTCCTTATCCGTAAGTAAATCTACAGCATCCTTAGATGAGATCTTACCAGTCATAGCAATTTCATTAAGTCTATGATCTAAGTCCTGATAGTACTCTTTAAGCATCTCAGTGACAGGCTCTCTAATGGAATTAGGGGTACCCTTAGAGGTAGCCATAGTGAGTAGCATTGAGATCTTCTTTGGGTCACCCCCAGTGAAGATCTTCTGGACAAACCCTTGCCCAATAACCTTCATATCATTGGAATTCAGAGAGATCCCTGCATCCTGAAGGACTTTCCTAAAAGCCTCCTCAGTAGGAACCGCAGTACCAGCAAGGTTAGCCTTAAGAGTATCCCCAAGGTACTCTTCATAGAGAGCATCACCCCGCACCTTCCCAGCGGCCTTAAGGTTAGCCTGAGCTGTTCTCTTAGCGTTCCTGATTGCCTGATCAAGGTACTTAGTTCTAGGCGTCTCTACATTGTTATTGGAGAGATACTCTTCATCCTTAAGTTGGCTGAGGAGAACATAGTTGCCATCCTCAACATACTTGTCAATATCATCACACCAATGAGAGAACTCCATAGCATTGTCAGTAGCCTTTACAGTCTCTGCATTGACGAGCCATGCCTTAAGGTTATCCTCACCCAATAGCTCTCTAAAGGTAGTCCCTTTGATAAATGGAATCTCTTTATCTGCAATACTCTCAATAAGCTGAGAACCATAGCGAGACTTAGAGGCCATCTGGAAAGCGTTGTTGAGAAGCTTATATTGCATCTCAGGGGAATAGTTAGCCCCCGTAGTTCTCCCCATTTGATCAAGGTAATTCAGGAAAGCTTGACCTGCATTAGGTGACCCTGAATTAATGATCGTAGCAATGTTAGAGGAATCAGCAATAAGAGATTTCTCAGTTTCCCATTTATCCTCTACAGCTTCCTTCTGAGCGATTACCTTTAGACGACCCTCAGGAGAAGTCTCAAAGAAACCCTCCTTAAAGAACTCATCATCCATAGAGTAACCAAAGGAATCAGCAAGATCCTTTTGGCTCTCTTTAGCGTACTGATAGAACTCTGAATCTACTTCAACCTGAGACTTACCAGCAAGCTTATTCGTATTAACCTGTTCATTAACAAAGTCCTGATAGGTCAGGTTGTATGCCATTCGACCATGCAGATACTTAAGTCTAGACATAGCAAATGGATTGTCCTGAAACGGAATACGATTATTCTTGATATCCTGCTGATACTGCTCAATAGAATGACTTTGGAAATACTTATCAGCTAAGTCCTCTACTTCTTTCTTCTTTACCTGTTGCCGCTTTGCTTCATCAAGCTGATACTGATCGAAGTCTTTAGATGCCTGCTTAAAAGCTAGACCTAAAGCATTCACCCAGTCACCTTCGAGGTCTGCAGTAACTTTAGAAGAATCAATGTTAAGGTTTGCACCCTTATATTCCCCGAGCTTAGCTAAGCCAGAATTGAAGTACCTCCAAGTACCCATCTCATTAGCAATGGACGTAGTACCTGCTGTATTCTTATAAGCCATTAGTAGTAATAACCTCCATAGGAACCTCTACGGTTATACCCCTGATTCATCGCACCTGTAAAGTTCTGCATGTAATCAAGGAAGTTAAACATGCCTTGGTTTTGTGTCTTAAGGGTACTATAATTAGCCATAAAGTTATTCATAAAGCTAGTACCGGTACCCATAGTAGACGAAGAAGTAGTAACACCTGCAGTAGACGTACCTAAGACATTCGCACCTGCAATACCAGAGAGACCCGCAGAACCCCCAACACTAGAGGTACCTGCAACAACCGTCTCTCCACCCACAGTACCCGCAATGGTACCACCAGTACCACCTACGGTACCTGCAGCACCTGCAAGAGCACTGCCTGCACCTGCTGTAGCTGCACCAATAGCTGCACCTTTAGCGGAACTATCGAGGAATTCCATAACGTAACTCATGCCACCCTTATATTGGCTCTTGAGTTGATCTCTAGCCTGCTCTACAGAATTCTTCATCTGGACATAGAGAGCATCCTTCTGAGATCTAATGTTAGTTACATCAGTCTCATAGGCATCCTTAAGTGCAGTCTTTTGTCGCAGTACTGCACCTGAGATTGATCTTTTGATTTGTCCTGCAGTTCGCCCTTCGTAACCTGTCTCAGCTAGAGAAGCTTCAACTGTAGCGTTATTCTGCAAGGCGTTATAAGACAACTGAAATAAGTTGCTCACAGCATTATCATAGGCACTCTGCTCTTGTCTAGTCAATTGGTTCTGATTCCAATTGTAGTTCATCTGAGCATAGTACATCTGTTTCTTGAATGCTTTAGTGAGAGATCTGTTGTACTTTGATTTCTGCCACAGGGAACTGCCACCACCTGCAAATGCGCCGATTACTGCACCTGCAGCAATTATTCCTGACATAGTTCCTCTCTATTGTTAGTTAATAACTGCCACTCATCAGTAAACTCTTTCTCTGCTTCCTCTACAGTAGATGCGTTACTAGCAAAGAACATTGTAATGTAGGTGTCCTCAAAGGCACTAAAGACCTGCCTACGGCCATCCATACCTTTCAATACAGAATAGCCAGAGATCTCCTCTAGGTGATCCCCTACGACAACCTTACAGTCCCCACTAACGATAACCACTGTAGGAATCTTAATGAAAGCACCTGCACCAATCTCACCCTTTCTCAATAGAATGGTTCTAACGTAACAGCCTGCCCACAGGAAATGATCTAATTCAATAGGTGCCTCAGGCAGAGACAGAGTAGCCATAACAAGACCTTTACCAATCTCTTGCTCCATAGGCGCCATACTAGGCAGAGCACCTACCATAGCTTTCTTAAGAGTTAATCCCTTTCTCACGTCTGACTATTCCTCCGAATATAATATCCTTCCCAACCACCAGAGATAAGGTTCACAGGCAACGGATTATCTGAAGTAACTGTAATCTTAACCTCAGTACTATTGTCCTGCACAGGGAACTTAAACTTACCTGTTGCTACTCTATAGGATCCTAAGACTAATGGAGATTCACTTAAGACCTTAGATGTACAAGTGTACTTGAAGTGCTTATTCTTGACATCATTGTCTACAGACACATCAAAGGTACCAGAGTTACTATAGTTAAACCAATAGTATCTCAGTTGTAATCTGCCTTCATCTTCAGAGATTGTAGCACCATCAGAAGTAGGTTTCTTAATCATTGGTCTAGACAATACAACATCAAATTCATATTGCCTGCCTACGAAGTAAGTCATGCCTCTGAGATCACCGGTCACCTTAAAGACACCATTAGCATCCCAATCGGTTACCTGATGATAGTAGCCATCAGTACCAACTAGACAATACGTAGCTGAGCCAATCTTAGGAACAGCACCATAGACATCCTTTAGGGAGACCTCGGTATAGTCATTGTAGTCACTGTACTTATTAGTAGCAGGGATGACATAGCGTACCTTACGATCCATAAAGTATCTTACAGGCTCATCAGAGAAGTCTACTGCCTGACCTGTAAGCCTGCTCTTCTCTAAGAACAGTCCGCCATCAGTGTTAATAAGGAAGTAGATTTCAGAGCCTACGAACTCTGCAAGTAAGACCTGAGTACCTTCATATCGGAACGTCCATTTGCACCATGACTGCTGCAGACTCTTGGAATTCTGAATGATGTACTTAAAGATCCATACAGTGTTAGGATGAGTACGTGAACATAGTGTGATTACATTGTCTGAAGTATTACCAGAGAGCCTAAAGATTCCCTTAGGAATATACGTAGGAACATGTGCAGCTACGTCCTCAGCATCCTTAAGATCAGCTACGTCCTGTACCGTATAGTATCTCATAAGAGAGCAATAGTTAACTCTGTTAGAGATAAAGAAAATACTTTGTCCTACACCTAAAGGCTGAGCACCATCACTGTAATCAAAGGAAGTGATTTGATCAACCTTAGCACTCTTAGGGGTCATTACGCCATCGCTAGAGAGAACAAATTGTCCCTCTCTAGAGAACAACATTAGTTCCCTGCTGAATGGTACTGCATGAGTTAGAATACAGACTTTGTTTGAAGATACAGCAAGGTCAATTGGATCAGTATCAGCAATAGTAGCTGCTGATCTAAACCAGAAATTAAAGAAATCAGCAGAAGCACTGAGGATAACATTTTCACCACTGATGAACCCTAAGCGATTTCTGTAGAAGAACATATCATTCAGCGTTTCCCCTACGAAGCTAGGCTCAGGATTGCTGTCCTCATCGCCTACTGCTCTATCAGTCCAAGTAAGTCTTTTGAAGTGGAAGGAGCCATCAGATTCTCTTACGAGAGCATGAGGCATACTAGAGTAATCAAATTTATACTGAATGTTTGGTGCGGCACACTCTAGCCACGCATTCTTACCTTCATTGTAGTTAACATAGTAGTCATCATCAGCCGAGTTAGATTCACCCTTAATGCGCATGATGTAACCATCAGGAGCAGCAGGGGGAAGCTTAGAGACACTGTTAACGTAACCCTTCAAGACATATGCATTAGTGTTGCCAAAGCCATCCTTAACAACAACATTAGGCATATCCCAGCCAGACTTAGATTGGATGGAAACTACGGAATCACCAAAGACTTTGAAGTTATAATTACTAAAGTTGAAATTAGGATTCTTAGCGAACCCCATATAGGCTCTGCCGCCAATCTGTCCTAATAGCCAATCATAGGTAGTGGCTCCCCCATCAGCACCCTGAGAACCTGTAGCTAAGTCTACAAGTTTCTCTGCAATGTACGCAGAGGTAGTCTGTAAAGCCTGCCTAGCTTCACCACCATCAGGGGTAATGACACCACACATAAAGGTACTGCCCATAAAGAGAGCATAGGTCTTAGCATAGGAGGCATTCTTAATGTACGCTAGTGCAGTGTCCTGACCTTTTTGAGGGGTAGTAGAGCTAGACATACCAACGGTTTTACTACGGTTCAGAATGAACGTATAGTCTGCAACAGTGACTGCTCTAAATTCATCATTAGCGTCCGTGACATTAAGATAACTAGCATCATTGTCAATAACAACTTTCTTTTCATTACCTTCAAAATCCCATACCTTTAGAGACCCGCTGGACATACCTAAGATATACTGCTCAGTCTCGTCTCTGTTAATGACATGATACTTAGTAGTGAGTGGATCTACTCTGTCCCCAAGTCTCTTAATGTGAACTGTAGGAGGTCTCTTTTGCAGGCCATCGACTTCACTAGAGAAACCATTGATCTGCTCCTCTACCTGATCAGCAAACCTAATGATATCCGGTTGCTGAGATACGCCACCCTTATAGGATACTGTTGATTGCGATACTAATGGCATCCCTATTAGCTCCTCTGGATATACTGAGAAATGTATTGGTCATCATTGAGGATATTATAGTTACCCGTAGTTAGATCATAGTCAATGATATCTGCATAGGCACTAGATTCCTCAGTCATCAGATGCGTATTCAGGTCATCTGAAGTAAGATATCTCATCTGGAAGATTCTAGCTGCACGACAAGTAATGAACTTACGGAATACCTCAGGTAACTCCTCAAAGTCTAATCCTCTAACCAGAGTATCTAAAGTCAAACCCTCAGGGAACTCATTGGTCTGCGAAAGAATGTCGAAAAAATAGCCGGATCGTCTGATCAACTTATAACCACTGCTGACAAACCTAAGATAATTATTAGGGCAGGGAACTAAGTTAGTATCAGCGTCCGGCAATAAAGCTACTGAATCTTCAATATTAAAGTCCCATCCTCTTGATTGAATCTCTTTAGAGACACTATCGAGAATCCTCACTGCATTCAGAACGTCTACATTCAGTTCATCTTCAAGTGAGTTGACAGGACTAGAGCCTACAGCAGATAAAATCTCATTCACTGCATCTAGTTTGTTAGAAGGAGTGACAATCATAATTTATCCTTTGTAGTAGTATTTTATAGTTGTTATTATGTATTATTTGGGAGCTGCAGGGATCTTAGGCTTCCTAGAGACTACCTTAGGTTTGACTTCAGTTGGGGCTTTAATCAAACCTAATTTAATCTTTTCTTCTACAGTCAAACGGGAGCCTTTCTTAGAACCCCCGTTGACATAGAAATAGGAATCCTTAATGTCGGATTCCGAGTACATTACGCACCAACCTGAGCAGTCTTAACGAAGAGACCCACGGCTTCAGGACGAAGGCCACCGTGACCCACAGCCATCTTAGCGATGATCTGATCAGCCTGATATTCAGCTCTGCGAGCACGTTCCATAGCGAGATCCTTCAGCTTAAGGGCACCCACAGCGGAACGGTGGAAGGCGATACCCTGAAGGACAGCCGTAGAGATCTGTTCCTTAAGAGCATGCTTACCATCAACGCCATTGTTCAGGAAGTTCGGGGTTTCCACAATCTGGAAGCCACAGACATTCTGAAGTCGACCCGTATTCGGATCAAAGATAGCAGCAAAGTTAGCAGCATCCGGCATAAGGGCACGGCAGATAGCCGAATAACCTTCGGGGGAGACAAGGAAATAACGGTCACCTGCCGGAACCCAATTCTTCGTAAACTGAGCACGGGCATCAATCAGACCCTGCAGGAGGATGTTGCCATACTCCACAGTCGTAGCTTCATCTTTACCCGTAACATACTCAAATGCCTTGCCCGTACCCGGGTTCTCAAGAGTAGTATTATCAGGGATGTTCTCAGGCATACCCTTGGCGCCCTTAGCACCCGTGTTAGCAAGTTCATTGATAGAGGCACAGTCGAAAGCCTGAGCAAGAGCTTCACCAAGCTGCTTCGAGTATTCCGTACGAACATCATAGTGATTCATTGCATCATCGATATCCGTGATAAGAGCATCAGCCGTGAGGAGACCATCGATAGCAATCACTCGCTCCGTGTTCTCCATCTTCTTACGCTGATCATCTAAGGAGTTACCCGGGGTAAGATACTTAGCATGGGTACGCCCCATGATGGCGAAGCTGGCACTTTTACCATGAGGAATAGTACGAACAATCTGTTTGTCCATCATGACAGAAGTTCTCGTGAAAGCCGTAAGGACTTCACCAGAGAAGATCTTCATGAACAGCTCATCACGATCACCAGCGCTCAGATTCTGACCAGGATTAGAAATAGAATTAGCGGTTAACGCAGCCATTTTATTATATTCTTATTGTAGTTATATTATTGTTATTAGGAAATGTTTTTATTATGGGTACGTTACAACTGAGTATAGTACATCTTCATTTCGATAGCTCTAGTGTAACTGGGGTCAGCACCATAGCGGGGGTCACTCATAGCCTCCACTACTTCCTGCTTACTTGAGAAGCCCTTATAGCCACCCGTAGTAACCCCACCACCCATAATAGTAGGATTACGTGTTCCTTGCTTAGCAATCATCTTAGCTTTCATACCCTCAAACATAAGAGTAACAGCTTCAAGATTGTTGTTGTCAATAGCTCGATTAAAGGAACTCAGAACCTTATTAGAGAGGTTTCCTTGTGCCCACTCAATAACCTTGTTGTACGCCTGTTCTCCACCTGCTGAATTATAGACAGCATTAGTGAACTCACTCTCAAGGTTCTGTCGTGATTCAATGAAACCCTCAATGACCTCTGAAGGATAACCTGCCTGAGCAAGGTCAGCCATAGTCTTACTAGACAAGGCCCCATACTCATTGTATTCCTTAATGGCCTGATTGAAGTCCACACCTTTAGCCTTAAGATCCTTACCAAGGGCATCTAAGGTTTTCGTGTGCTTATCAATCTTTACATTAAGGTCACCCTCAGGTTCCCCCTGTTGTGGTTCTGCCTGAGGTTCACCCTGATGTTCGCCTTCAGAAGGCTCACCCATATGGACAGCATCATTACTACCGCCATCCTTAAGCATACCCGTAGATTCATCACCATCAAGGGTAAGCTGCTGAGTACCTGAGATCATAATATCGACACCATTGTCGACACTAAGACCATCACTATTCAAGTTTGTTGTTTCTTCGCTCACCTGTTACACCCCCTGTTCCTGTTGAGCTTTGTTGTTATCTACTGCCATCTGAGCCTGAGCATCAATACCCTGCTGGGCAGCATACTGTTCCATCATTGCCTGCTGTTCCTTAGCAACCTGTTCAGGAGACTTAACGAGACCCGTAGCATCAATCTGAGCACTCGTGAAGATACGCATAGCTAAGTTCTGCTGATTGATCATCTGCATGATATCAGGGAACTGAGCAAGTACCTGAAGTGCCTGAGACAAGTTAGCAAAGTCATGACCACGACCCAAGGCATCAACACCAGTGATGACCGTAGGTTCAATCGTAGCGAACTTCTCAGAGATAGTCGGAAGGCTGCCATTAGACTGCATCTGATTGAAGATACAGGACACTAAAGGCAACTGAAGTTCCTGAGACAGGAGACTATAGACACCCCCTAAGGTATCCTCAAGTTCCTGAGCCATATATCTGATTTCTTCTGCTGTTCTTTAATATTATCGGGGAGGCGTTACTTCCCCACTTATAGTTACCTATAAGAATAGACTATATCTTACCTAAAGGTTTCTACATTTCGAGCCACTTGGCTCTACTCCTTTCGGATAGTCGTTACACTCACTTAACCTTCTTAGCACCTGTAACCCTAGCCCAAGATTTACCCTTCCAAATATTTTGGATAGTCCCACGAGAAACGTCTATTTTGTGGCGATTCTTAAACTGTGTAGGCGTCAATCCACTATCTCGGAATTTGTAAATAAAGAGTACTTCTTCCGTAGTTAGCTTATGCGTCCCAATAAGTTCCCCATGTTGTTCCATGTGTAAACCGTTGCCCCAACAGTGTCGAATATTCTGTTTAGCAGTACACCACTCTAGGTTGCCCACAGAGTTGTTATAACGGTTCCCATCCTTGTGATTAACTTGAGGGTAATTATTAGGATTCGGAATAAATGCTTGAGCAACAAGACGATGCAAAGGGATAAACTTAGAGCAATGATCTGCACCTAAATGTACCTTCACATATCTGTTTGTCTTGGTTATAGATGTACCTTTAATCCATTTGCCATTATCCTCATTAAAGATTGTTCCATCTTCAAATAAGGTATAATTATGGACACATGGAAAAGGTAGTAATTCATTAAGGTTGGTTTTTCTCATAGTTAAAAACCTCGTTAGCTCGGTATTGTCCCAGAGGGATGTTCACCGAATTAGTAGAATTTATAGAGAGCCACTTTTATTTAACCCTCTCAGCCTGCCGTTGCACACTAGAGTTGAGCATGAAGCAATAAGACAATCTCTGTTCGATACCCTGAGATACCGCATAGCAGCCCTGAAGGTCAGTCTGTTTGTTTGTCTGCATTGCAACAATATCGTCCTGTCGACCTCTTACGAAAGCCCCATTCTCAGCTTTAGTAAGAGCCTTAATGTTAGTCTGACAGGAAGGAGACACTAGGTACAATACCTTAGCACAAATCATAGCCATATCGTTAATGGCATGCTGAAGGTTCTCTAAAGAGATCAAGTCACCAAGGTAATCTTCAACAAAGGATCGACCATAGGATTCCCCATCTTTCTTAGTGAATCTCACAGGGATCCAAGGACATTTGCCATAGGGATACGTCTGTTCTGATCCGGGGATAATGGTATTATTTACTTCCTGATAGGATTCCCAAGTGGATCCCTCTAAGGTATCCCCACGGACAAGATAGGTATGAGTGTAGATGTTAACCTTCTCAGAACGATTAACCTCATTACCTGCATTGCCTAAGAGACTTAAGATACTCGGAGGGATAGTCCCCTGAGCTAAAGTATCTCTAGCGACAATCTGAAGTACATTGCCGATAGCATCTCTTTCAACTACAAAGTTTCTGAGAGTGTAGCACTTCATGCCACCCTCTAGAGGAGGCAAAAAGAGCAACGCATTGCCAGCAATAATGAGCTGTTTGATGCACTCAAAGAGCGTAGGTCTAAGACCATTATGCTCCATATACTTCACCATAGCAGCCTCCATCATAGACAAGCCATACTCTATGGCATCCTTAACCTGATCGTTGCCAGATGCCTGTAGTGCCTCATTAGCTGCAGTATCTAACCCAAGTCTAAAGAAAGGCTGACCCGGGGGAAGCAAAGATAACAACAACTTAGATGCTAAGTTATTGAGACCTCTAGCCCCAATAGAATTATAAGGTGTCGTATAGGCAGTGCCACCATCATCAGATTCCTTAGGGAACAACTGAGGGATAGTATAGGTAGCATTCTTCTCTGCTCTCTGGGTATACTGATCTCTGTCCGTAGACAATCTTTCGTATACCTTTTGTGCACCTTCAGCAGTTTGATTATCTAGTTTAGTTTCTGCCATTATTACACAATATTACGTCCCGTACCACCGGCACCACTAATGTTAATCTTAAGACTGCTCTTACGTTTCTTAGAGGTTGTCGACTGGGTGGTAGTAGAGACAGCTTTAGATCGCTTAGAGAAATCATAGGTCTCATTAGCACCTGTACCACCACTGTTCATGATACTCTCACCAACCTGAGGGTTTCTAGGGGGGTTAACTGCAGTAGTGGCCTTAGTATCATCGTAACCCTCAGTACCAACCGAAGTGTCTACAGTGGGAGTAGTCTCAGTAACCTCTTCATTTATCTTAAAAAAACGATCAATCGTACCGGTAGATGTTTTCTTACCACCTCTTGACTTACCGATATGATGATTACGATCCTGCCAAGATGAATCTCCACGTCCCATTATACAATATTCCTTCCGCTAGAGTGACCAGTCATGTCAACCTTAAGAGACTTCTTGCCTCTCTTCTTTCCTTTAGTTAACTGTTGCTTCTCTGATTCTGATTCAGTAGTGTTAGTCGTATCTGCATTCACAAACCCTAACTCAGGAGCAGGCGCTTCAGTAGTCGATTGACCAGAGTTACTGTGGTCACCAATAAGGCCACCAGTGGCTACCTTAATTACTTTCTTAAAGGGTTTAGTGATTTTACTGAAAAATCCCATTAATATCCTCTTTACTTAGATAATAGCAATTATAAATACGGAATCCTTTAGAGACATAACTATTCTTTAACATAGGAGCACACCAATCATTGACACTCCCAGTTTGAATATAGTCACACTCATCATTCTTTAGACAATCAATTAAATAATCAGACAACGCTCTAGCAATGCCTGCTCCTCTTTTAAAAGATACAGTCCATTCTTCATTAAGGATTCTTTGCTTATCAGAATACCAAGGGTAACCATAGGATAACAAACAGCATCCCACTAGTTCATCTGCAGATTGACTATAGAAACCAATAATACGATAATCATATTGGTTATTATTCAATACTACATCTTTAACAAAAGACCTAATATAGTCTTTATCTAAGTTTCTTATGAAGGATAAATTATTAGGATTATCTATAATAGATTCCATACATTTATCTAGAGCCTCCATAGCTGTCTTTAAGTCTACAATAGGTTTAACATAAAGTTTACCTATAGACCCCCTATAGTCCCCCATAGTATTCGTCATCCTTTTTTAATTTTTTACATTACATTAGTGCCTACACCCTTAGCTTTGTCTAAGGATACCTTAAGACCTTTCTTACCCTTACGAGCCTTCTGTTCTTCAGTCTCCTGAGCACCAAGCTCCGGTTCCTGAGGTTCAACTACAGGGTTGTCTAAGGCAGGCGCCTGAACTTTCACTTCAGGTGTCTTAGGCTTTGAAAACAGTGCACCGATTTTAATCACCTATATGGTTTTGTTCATTGAACTTATTTTCAAGGAAGTCAAGTACATCCTGTACACCACCACAGTAATCAATGGTAGGCTTATAGCGGATCATCTTGCGTACATCAAAGATCTTCTGAAGTCCCTCCAACAAGTCTTTCGGGACAGCCGGAAAGTTGTCGAAGAGAGGTTCATCAGGATCACTTTTAGTGGTATCTTTGATATCAATTTTCATAGATTCGTCTTTCACGATTATCTATCTCCTAGTGTGGTGAATTTATTATCAACTATCTGTCGTCTTAATAGGGACGATTTTATCAGGTGTCCAAAGGGTATCTTTAGTGTCCCCTTGACGAAGAATATAGGCCATTCTAGCTTGCAGCAAAGCATCATCTTCAGTAAGGCCAGCTTTCTTGTAGGTATTAACTACAGTCTCCCATAGTTTATCCTGAGGGACATCCTTAAGGATCCTCTCTGCTCTTACTGCTCCAATACCGGGGCAACCTTTATAGCCATCAGCAGTGTCTCCTACTAGTGTCTGAAACATATGCCAATAGTTAGCTTTATCTTCGTCAAGCCAATAGATTTGATCTTCATTTACTCTATAGAAATGAGTAGGAAGAGTTTTGAAATCCTTATCCAGTGACACAATTAAGGTTGTATCAGGGGTACTATTAATACCTATTACATCATCAGCTTCTAGAGATTCACTAGATTTAGATTCATAGTTATTTCTGATCCAATCCACTAATCCATAGTAGCAAGTAGGCTTTCTTTTATCAAGCCTATTGTTTTTATAATCAGGCATTAAGTGCTTCCTAAAGTTATCATTAGGGTCACTAAAGACAAACGAATAGTCATTCATTTCGACATTATGGTTTGTCTTTAGTATACCTTTAATACCACCAATAATCTCTTCAAATTGATCTATTGCGTCATCCAAATAAGCATGACAAGTATATAGACCATCTCCCCAATAGATATCCTTTTGGACAGCTGAAGAGGCTTTATAGGCCAATAGATCTCCGTCTATCAGCCCAATGTATTCTTTAGTAGCGCTCATAGGATGATGCAAGCTCAGCTCCAGAACGAGTAAGCAGCCATCGATTGCCTGCCTGTCGAATGTACTTATTGATTGACGTAATGTGACCTCGGGAGGCCATCTCAGCAATCATTCGTGCATTGTATCGACAATAGTCTGACTGAAGTTTAGGATGGACTTCACCAATGTAAGCAAGAGCACTGCAGTAGTTACTCATCTCAGCGTTACGCTTGTGAACAATAATCTCCCCAGTACTCTTCTCTTCTGTATAGAAATACTTAGGCATCTTCATAGCAGTCCTCCTCATAAGTAGCTGTATCAGAGATAACACTATAACCAAGCTTCATCAGGAGGTCATGAATAATCTCTTCAGGTGTCCAATCGTTTACCGTACAGGGCTCAGGATTGTAGTCAAGAATAGGCTCACCATTGAGTGTCACAAGAGCACCATAGGCAGGCATTGCACCATAGTGATCATGATGCACCTTCCACTTCCACATAATATGGATGTGCTTAACGTCATTCTTAGGAGCCTTATAGTCACGCAGCAGTGCTGCCTTAGTTTCTTTAGTCATACCAGTGTTTTCCATAGTAGTAATTAATGACAAGCTGCCCAGTTACAGCCAATCTTTCCTTCAGTATCAAGTTGACATTTAAAATTAAAGAATGCCTGAGTTTGTCTCATGGATTCCTGAGCAATCCTACAGCAATCTTCAGCGATTTCCTTAGTGCGACAAGCTATCTGACACTCATCATGAATCCATGCCACCATAGCAAAGTCACCATCCCAGCCGTGCTTATAGCCAGCCTTACGCATATTCTCTTCTACAAGACACACCCATTTCTTACAAACGAGAGCACCTGCAGATTGCAATAGAGTATTCAAAGCTGAGTGTTCAGAGCGTACATAGATAACACGTTTGTCCAAACCCAAGACACAATGGGTGATCTCAAGCTGAGGACTATCAGGATGATACCGCTTACGCCACTTCACTTTATGAGTACCCCCTACCCACTCTGAAGAGGAGACAAGACTATGAGAGATATCCTCTACTAGATCTTTATAAGCAGGAATAGCCTTAAAGAACTTCTCTTTAAGTGCCTTACCTGCCCTAGCGTCTCCCCCGATAACCTCACCAAGCTTAGCGTCTCCTCCTCCGTACATCATGCAGTAGATCATAGTTTTCGCTTGGTCACGTGTAGCAAGCCCTGCCATCTTTTGGTTATGCGTATGGATATCCCCTGAGAGGATTTCATTTACATATGCACCATTATCATATGGGGATAGGAAATGCCCAAGGCAACGCAGCTCAAGACCAGAAGCATCAATACCAGCCTCATACCATCCTTGTGGAACAGTAAATAATTCTCTGCATAATTTCCCATACGGAGATCTGTTCGCGGGAACTTGAGCAACATTAGGATAGCTATGAGTTGCACGGCCAGTGACAGCCCCATTAGGGTTAACGGAGCCATGAATACGCCATAGGTGATCATTAGGATCCTCCTTCATTAGCTTTAGCCACGCATTACTGCCTTCAGCAAGCTGACCAATACGTTTGTTTAACATGAGAAGTTCTAAGATCTTGCTAGTCATAGGGATATCTTTAGCAGTCTTTAGAGTTTCTTCATCAACCTTAGGCAACCCCGTATCAGTCACCTCCTGAGGCTCCCATCCTTGTTCAATGAGAACCTTAGCAACCTGTTGTCGACTATTGGGATTAAAGGTTTCATAAACAGGATACTGTACACCTGCTTTAATACCTTTCTTAGCGTTGTCTCTCTTGTATACCTTATAGCCAGTCAATAGAGGAGGGACACTATCTTGCAGCTCTTTAGTCAACTCATCTCTGCGTCCCGCAAGTTCACTATAGAGAACTACAGCTTTATCTCTATCAAAGACAAAACCATTACGCTCCTGCTTAGCCATAACCCATGCAATATCGTGCTCAAGCTGTACGGCCTCCCAAGGATACCCTTTGCCTAAGAGTTTATCAAAGAGCATCTTAGTGACAACTACGTCCTGATGGTTGTACTTGTACATCTCTTCTGAGAAGCTGTCCCAAGCCTCCTCCTGTTCCCCATAGGTGCCCTTTAGTTCACGCATACGATAGCCATAGGCTTTCAATGAATGGGAACCAAAGAGATCCTTAGGAAGCCTCCCAGAACGAATTAAGCCCATATCGAGATCTTTAATGTTGCTCCAAACTAGACGAGCAAAGACAAGTGTATCGATAACACAATCCCTAGGATCAAATACAAAGTCTTTACCTGATAGTCGCTTAAGACAAGGGACATCGTACTTGATACCATTGTGAAATACCAAGTTATAACCGCTAGTACCATATACATTAAGAGCATCAATGTATTCCTCGAGATCCTTATATCCTTTGTACTCCTGAGAGGCACTATCGTAGATCCATGCGCACCAGAATTTAGTTACGGTATCCAATAGTCCATTGGTTTCGATATCAGTAATGATATGTTTGTCTTTAATTGTCAGCATTTTCTATTCCTTAAATAGCTTTGCTTATTTCTTAAATAGCCTTGCTTATTTCTTAAATAGCCTTGCTAAAAAGATCCTACAGGAACATCAAAAGGAAAGCTACTGTAGTAGAGATCACCCACATTGCAATCACGTAGATCTTGAATACCAGACAGCTGATGTCTCTGTACTCAGCAGAATGCTCATGCTCAGCGGCTAGAATCACAGGTGCTATAGGAAGCAACAGGATAAATCAAAAGCATGAGAGGGCACGATCCGTAAGAGACATGTCCTTGTCGTAATACCAGAAAGTAAGTGGGGAAATAAACTCTTTAAAACTCATTTTCTTCATCCTCAAATGGGCAATCGTAGTCCTTTAGTCTGCCTGTTTCGGGATCATAATAAAGATAACCACCTATACCAGTCAAACCACTGAAACGATTCTTAAGTACTCTAATGGCCATGACATTAGGATTATCTCCCTGTTGATTCCTCTCTAGTCCAATCACCATATCTGCAAGCTGAGCGATAGCACCGGAACCTCTAAGTTGACTTAAAGACACCTGAGCTCCTTCTTCGTGACCTTTCTTATCGGGGCGCTTAAGGTGACTAACGACATACATAGTACACCCTGTTTCTTCAACAAGGGATCTAAGGTTTGTCATTAGTTTGTCAATAGCTTTACGCTCCCCGCCATCGTCACTATTGTCCATACCAGAGACAACAATAGAGATATGGTCTAGGAAGATTCTCTTGCATCCTAAAGCTACGATCATGTATCTAAGCTTACTAAGCAGATTCCCAGAATCAAGTGATCCAAAGTGATCATAGAGGAAGAACTTTCCGTTGCCAATCGTGGCATCAAAAGCACTCTTGAGTTCTTCTTTAGAAACACTATCGGGATCCACGCTGATAATGAGACGTCTATTAAGAAATATGGACATAAGTTCAAGTCCCGTCTTTGCCGTAGATTCCTCAAGAGCAACCACGCCACAAGTCTCGCCTTTAGAGACACCAAAGAAATATTCAAGCTCTCTGAGTAGAGTGGATTTTCCCATACCTGATCCTGAGGTAATGACATAAAGCTCACCGTGTCTAGCACCGTTTGTCTTGCTTTGGAGAGCTTGAAAAGGATAGGCCACACTGTCTTTAAGACTATCAAGACCTTCCACACACTTCTCATAGAGATCTTGACCTGAAACAATTCCATCAGGTCTGTAAGGCTTAGCGTTCCATATGGCCGATACAAGGTCACCTGATCTCCCAGCCTTAAGACACTCATTAGGATCCTTAAGAGGTAGATTAGCAATGTACGCTTTACCCAATGGGAGAATCTTTGCACAATCTTCACATGCTTTACGTCCCGGATCATCCATATCAAACATTAGGATGATCTCTTCAAAGTTATTTAGATACTCTAGGTTAGCTTCAATGGCTTTCCTAGCAGCCTGAGCACCATTAGGGATAGACACTACAGGCCACTTATTGCCTTGCATTTGAGACACACTAAGGGCGTCTATCTCACCCTCAGTGATTACTAGTTTCTTACCACTAGACCACAACTGAGAACCATAGAGGCACCCAGAGATCTTCCCCAGTACAGCAAAAGACTTATCAGGGAATCTAAGCTTTTGTCCTACAAGAGAACCCTTGTCATCATAGTAGCAAGCCACTTGACAAGGGTTACCCTTATACTCCCCCACGAAATACTTTAGCTTAGTACAAGTATCTTTAGTGATACCCCTAGCAGGCAAAGCAGAGATCTGTAGTTCCTCTAAAGGAATCATATTGGATGCTGACATCTTTACCCCCTTGGGTTTGTCCAAAGATCCATCAGGTCTAAAATAAGTGGTACAGCTATAGCAATACTTATGACCATCACTAAAAACAGCAAGAGCATCGCTAGAGCCGCAATTAGGACAAGGCTCATGACGCAGAAAGGTCGATTCCATGATCTAGCATATAACGTGCACTTTGGAAATCACGAAGATTATATTGAAATCCTGTATCAAAGCTGTATCGGCACTGATGTTCAAAAGGTGTCATATGCCCACTATCAATAAGCCGCTTAGCAAGAGTAAGATCCTTTAGGATATCCGGCTTAGACCCATCGTGATTAAGGTAAGACACTCGGGCACAACGTGCAGCAGAGATAAGTGTGAGAATCCGCAGATCATCGATAGCATCCATCTCATCAAAGTTCACATATGGAAGCGTACGCCCCCCGTGAGCATTGATATAAATGTAGGTGTTGCTAACGGCATTCATAGCCATCTTAATAGCCTTAGCGAGGTGCTGGATCTCTGGATCAGCATCAGGAGACAACCGGAGATCAAAGAAATTGCTCCACTCAGTAGCAGTGACAATAACTTTAATCTTAGTGAACGGCTCAAGGATGCGATTGATGTGCTGCTTATGAAACCCATTGTCAATCATCTTATGAGCAACCTCGATTGCCTTAAATGCAGCATCTTGCCACTCTTCACAAAAGATATCATAGTCATCTTCATTGACAATATCTTTGCCTTGCATGCCCTTGCAATTCTTATAGACATCCGAAGGCACCCAAGGATCATTCAAGATATTCTGAATAGTTCGCTCTACAGGTACCGCACGCGAGCTAGAGGCATTCCGAGAGAACATTCGGTGTGTCATGAATTCACTATGGATGAAACGAGGATACTCCAATTCAAACGTATAGAGGTTATTCCAGCGTGCACGAATGATAGCTTTAGAGTTACCTACGCAATAGACCTTAGAGATAGGATCCTCACTCATCTTCATCATCCTCCTCAATCTCATCATCATCAGCATCATCTTCAGAATCTAGGAAGGCTTCATATTCATACTCCCACTTCTCTTTCTGATTGTTGTGAAGCTCATCACGATATGAATCTCCATCAGGATAATGCCAATCTGATTTACGTTCAATAGGTTCCATAATTATGGTTTCCTTTAGTGTTTACTATGGTAGGCGATAGGGGATTCGAACCCCTAAGGATTTCTCCGAGAGATTTTAAGTCTCTTGTGTCTACCCATTTCACCAATCGCCTGAGTATTTGGAGCGTCCATGAGGAATCGAACCTCTCACCTCCTTCCAACTTTTTAGGTACAGCTTTAGAAGAACTGTGTTGGGAATGGACGCATAATTAGTTACTTCTTTTTAGAGTATTCAGTTTGATAAAAGCCTCTAGTCTCGTGTTGAGGTCTCTGAGTAATTCAACACCTTCTCTATGAAGTCCTGCACTCTCTGAGAGTAACTGTCTACACGCTTCGACTGACTTTGCATTAGCTCCTGAGGCATCCCTGAGAAGCTTTCTATCGGTGCTACTGAGGTTGTACTGCAACCGATTAACATGTTTAGTAAGGGCAGCCAAGTCAGCAGCATCAGAAGCTTTACTTTTAATGATAAGGCTAATTGTTTCATCTTTCCTAGCTGTTAGCTCCTTTAGTTTGACTTCATTCTGAGCTTGAATAGCTACAAGCTCTTCAGTGTGCTTATTGCTTTCATATTTCCTGCCACCAATGACACCTGTAATGAAAGCTAAGACTACTGCTAGTATGGCTACCTTCTCCCACATAGTTTATTCTTCTCTCTAGTAGTGGAGATTTTACGCGATACGAACTAAGTCACCTTTAGTGAACTCAAGTGTCCCATTGGCTTCCTTAAGATCAGCTTGAGACAACTTGCATCTATCAAGAGAACTTGCATCTTCATAGATAACGTAGACAGCACCACGGCCGTACCACGACTGAACATCAAAGCAAGGGCAGTCTTTAGCTACCCCGGGGAAATCTCTATGCCCTAAGACCTTAGCTTTAGGATACTTACTCTTAAGCCAGTCTAAAAGTTTCTTAAGAGATTCCTTTTGCTTCTCTGTAAAGTTGTCTACAGACTTACCGTTACGATCAGTCCCCCCAATAAGGCAAATGCCAACACTGTCATCATTATAACCCAGAACGTGACTGCCAATAGCTTCAAGGGGTCTGCCATTTTGAATAGCTCCATCCGTAAGAATGACAAAGTGATAGCCTATACCAAGCCATCCCTTTTGACGATGCATTTGATCAATAGTTTTCCAAGTGTACTCAGGCTTATTTTGAGTAGCGCTGCAGTGAACCACCAGATAATTCGTAGAACTGCGAGACTTGAACTTAACAAAGTTTCTATGGTAGTCAATCAGTGGTTCCTTAAAGGTAGTAGTCATTTATTAATTCTCTTGTTGTTATTGTTATTATTCTTGTTCTTCAAGATTCCCTCAGGGATATCTTTAGGTTTCTCTTTAAGCCATTCTTCGGGGATCAGCTTATCGGCAAACTTAATGCCGTTCTTGTTGCAGAAGCTAGCGTAAGTAGTAGACGATCCCTTATAAATGTACGTCTTACTTCTACTAAAGACAAACCGGATATCTAACTCAGGATGTTGCTCACGGATTAATAAATGCTTCTTCCTATCTTCAGCATCCCAGACACCCTTAGTTTCTATAATGATGCCATTAGGCAACACGAAATCAGGGGTATACTTGTGAGTACTCTGAGGAACGACATACTCTAAGTACTGTTCCTCATAGTGTGGCTCAATAGAAAAGGACTTGAGGAAGTCTGAATTCTTCTCCTCAAGTCCTGATCTGTAGGTACCCGCGTTGTGCCTTTTAGCTTTGCTGTATGCTGCACTGCGGGTGGTCATTAGATACCACCAAAGACGTACTTAAAGTAATAATTCTTAGGGTCTCGCTTCTCTTCACTGCCCTTATCAAAGATAGGAGATCCATTAGCGTACTTGAAGGTAGGTTTAGCATCACTAAGCGAAAAGTACATGTAACCAAGAAAGAGGCTACCATCTTGCACACTAGAGGCATCTACAGGAATACTTTCTACATCTTCACAGTATTCCTTATAGACATCCTTATGCATCAGCATGACTGCAACAAAGTCACAATCAATATCTTGCAGCACATGATCAGGGAATTTAATGGTGCATGGGTTCCACTCATAGAGATCGAAAATAGGTTCCTTTTGTTCCTCTTTAAGTTCCTCAATGTTAGTCTTAAGACCCTGCACAACATCCTGCAGCGTAGCAAGAGTGGATTGAGCCATATCAATGCGATTATCAAGTTCTTCCAAAGTAATCATCTTAGGTACTCCCTAGTAATTATTAAAAATCAGTGGCTCCAACAGCCTTACGTGATTCTACTTCATCTTCATCGAGGCTGTCAAATGGCGCCTCTTCCTTGAATGCCTCATAGCCTTCCTCTTCAGCAGAGAAGCCGTAGTCCTCTGCAGATGAACCACCGAACTCGTTAAGCTTAATCACTTGGACTGCAACCGGTCGAAGGCTAAGGCCAACCTGCTTAGTTGACTGCATGAAGTAAGGTGCTGCAGTGAAGCTAAGACGAATCACTGAATCACGACCTACATTGACGTCAATAGGCTTGCCCTTAGAATCAAAATGGGCAATCTTAGCGTTGACTGTAGATCCATCCTTTTTCTTGATTACAGCATTCTGCTTAAACTTGAGGTAGACATTACCTTCTTCATCTTCAAAGTAAAGATCAGACTTATGGATCTTTTTCTTATTCATTGCATTGGCTTCAGAGACCGCTTCATCGAAAGCCTTGTTCTGAATAGCCTCAAGCTTCTCAATGAGCTTCTTAAGTTCATCAGTCATACCCTCAAAGCGCATAGTGACACTAAAGACACCTTCAGGATTGAACTTCATATCAGGCTCCTTCAGGTGAGGATACTGAGCAAAGCCCTTCGGAGTAGTGTAACGTTCGATCATTTTAAAATGGTTTCCTTGTTTAATTAATTAATTAAGTAAAAGTTACTAGAGAGATTCCTTGGTTCTCTCTAGTAGTGGAGATTATATTAAGTTACTAGCAGAACGCATACATAGACTGTTTGACTACATCAAGATCTAATGTACCGTGCTTAGGAATCGGAGGCAACTCCTTAGCTTTCTTAGGAGACAACATATTCTCGACTTGATCATGAAGATCCTGCAGCACGTCATTCTGTTTGTAGGTTTCAGCAAAGACCTCACGAACAAGAGAGAACATCAAATCACCTTGACCTGCAGGGCAGCCATAGGAATCATGAATCATAGCGAACTGATGGATACCTGCATCAACGCAAGCGTCTACAGTCAACATAAGGTGACTAGCGTCCATAGAGTGCACATAGTTAGGAGCGATACCTTGCTTCTGCTTACGTGAATCGATTTCCCCCAAGTCCTCAGAGACACTGATTTGAAAAGTTTCACCTTCGGACTTAGCTTCATCAGGAGCACCCGATTCATCAGTTACATGGATAGTTCCGCTGCAGAAGGTCTTGAGTTTCTTTAGACGAACCTTAGGATACCGCTGGCGAACCAGAAAACCACTAGGAGTTACCCACTGAGTAGGCAGGTTCTCACCATTGATATTCTTGTCAGTAGCAAGTAAACCTGAGGCAGTCTGTAGCCAGTCCATAGCTTCTCTAGCTTTGACAACAACTTCACCTAATGAATTCCAAATCTTGTCAGCCATATAGGTTGCAGCTTGTCGAGGCTTAGAGAATGCTAAAGGATGATGTTCTAAATGAGGGTAGATAGTATCTTCAAGGATCTGTTCAGTAAAGCCAAACTTTTTCGCTCCGTATGAAAGTGTCATAGTTGGTCTCTTGGTTACCTTACGGGTAATTCCATAGGCCAGCCACTCAGCAGCAAGAGACTTAGTACCCTTGGAGACGTACTCAGCGCCATCTTCAGCAGTCTTTAGTTCATCTTCAGTACCCTCAGCAGCATCCTTCATCACAGCTTGTTTCACATGCTCAGCGACAATACCGTAGATATCGTGAACTTTATCATCAGGCACGAGGTTAACTGCAGTACCCCCAATCTCATCCTTTAGCATAGCTGAGAAGTGCTGGATACCACTGCAGCTGCCATCGAATGCTACTGGAATATGAGACACATAATCTGTACCTTGTTCCATGAAATCAGCCCATTCAAAGCAGAATGCTAGGAACTCCCAAGGGGAATCTGTTTCAGTCCATTCGAGGTCTGTAAGAGGATCTTTAGCAGTCCTAAGAATCAACTCAGTGTTCTCATAGACCCACGCAATGCGCTCCTCTAAGGGTTTCTTATCAAGCCCATAGCAGTTAGCACCTTGGATAGCTAACCAAGCTACCCCCGAATCTCCTAAAGGAGCACCATCAGCAAACTCTAGCAAGCTCTTGCAGAAATCAGTGCCCTGAGGATTCAGCAAGGTCAATGGATAGACACGACCACGAAAATCAAGATTATGAGGAAAGTAGATACGTTCATAGTCTTTGTAGATATCAGCAAGAGCAAGCTGAGCATTCACTGCATAACGCTTAGACTTACGCTTATTGTCACGCTGATAGTAGATAACCATAGCCTTACGCCATTCCTTCTGAACGTTAGGATCATTATCTGCTGCCTCTGGGCGCACTGGAGGCTCCTCAGGTTCCGCCAAAGGCATCTCAAGGCCCTCAGGGATATGTTTCCACTTAGAGATCTCCTGAGCTACCTTAAGTACCCTTTGATTGATCCTCCAAGGGGTCTCTTGGATAGCGTTAACAGCCTTGTAGACGTCAGGCATATCGAGATCTCCATAGAGATCCATAACAGTCTTTTCATTAAGACGAACTAAAGGGATAGGTCTCTTGAGATTGATGTAATAGCCGCCATTGATAGGATTAGTCCAAGGCTTGGGAGGGATGACCATAGGACGATTTTTGAAAAGCAAATCTGCCATTTCCTTATCGTTATGGGCAATGTATTGGACAATCTCAGGAGCAATCTCAAATCGATAGGAAAGCTTGATACCTTGGGAGTACCTAGAGATCTTCCCTAGACCGGTAGACACAATAAAGATATCGATCAACTTCATACCTAGATTGCAGCGAACAGAATCAGTCCATTTCTCCCACTTCTCTTTACGTTCCTCATCAGCTAACCATTTATCTTTGGCGTTAACAAAAGCAGTCTTGAAAGACATACCTATACGTTTGTTGAGGTTGACCTGAAAGTAGGATCGTTCCTTCTCAGACAAAGTAGACAATACATCTTGGAACTTCATCTCCAGTTCTAACTCAGTTCCTAACTCTTTTGCAAGGGACGTAAGGTTAATCTGAGGGATAGCATTAGAAAGAATAGCTCTAAGAGACAAGAAAGCTACATGCTCAATCTCTAGCTGCTTTAAGACAACTGCACAAATATGGCGCTTACCCGGTTTACCTGAATCAGCTTTAGTGTAGAAATCTTTTAGTCCCTTACAAAAGGCCGGAAGGGCTTCTTTAAGCAGCATTTTGGTTGTCCCCGTGTCTGCTAAAGTTTTATTCTCTCTGGCCTTATTAATTTTAGACATAAAAGCTTGATAAGCAAGATCCTTACTCTCTAACTCTAATTCTATTTCTTTATCGACTAAATGCTTTCCATATTTGAGACACAATTCATCATAACCACATTCATTAATCCGAATTGAATCAATAGCTGCTTTAGTGTCCATTTGGTTTCCTTTAGTTAACTTTAAGTTATCTTTAGTTAATCTTTAGATTAGTATCTATAGTAATAACCTACTTAGTTATTTATATTATTATTATTATGATTATACTCTTATAAGTTATTATTATAGTTATTATCATTAAAGTTAATATCTATAGTTCTCTATAGTTTATCTTTAGGTTATCTTTAAGTTAACTATAGTCCCTTGTCTCTCTGATTTGATCTACATCAATGTCTTATCCTACCTCTCTCTAGTACTGGAGATTATATTTTTTTTCTTGACCTAGATCAATATTAATATAATCTCCCCTATTAGATAGAGTAATCTTACTACTCTTCGTCTCGTTCAATCAGTGGTCTGCCATAAAGATGCCTATTGAGAAACTCTTTATAAGCTTCATATTTCTCTTTGTCTTTCTTACCAGATTCCCCATTTTTATGACCTGCCCTATAGGCATATTTGATCATATTTCCTTTACAGAAACCTATGAATTCCTTGTGAGAAAGCAGATCTTGCATTAATTCAATAGGCTGAATTAAGCCCTGATAATGCTTCTGATCTTCTGGCTTTCCACTATCGTTTATTCCTTCATTAACCCATTCATTGTCGTAAACCCATTCATTGCCGTATTCCTGCATATTAATTCCCATTTATTACATAGAATTCAGTTAAATCGATGTTGTCTTTATGCTCCTCATAGTACTCTTTAGAGTAAACTATTGAGGTTTCTTTGTGAATTAAATATTTAATATTCATGTTCGATACACCACATTTTATAGGGACGACCAACCATATAGTTGCCAAGCTGCTCATAAATGCTGAAGACCATACTCTCGCGCTGCTCATAGGTAACTTTGGAGTTCTCATAGAGTGAATCGATGTAGTCTACTGCAGGCTGCACTTGAGTAAAGACTGTAGCGCTCAGTGTGTTCTCATCAAAGCACTCTACGGGTACTTCTTTGCATAGATTGCAGCTGATCAATCTCATCTTGCCTCCTGGTGTTCTGTAATCGTGAATGACAATGTACATGTTGTGGTTTCCTATTTAAAATGGCCGCAGATGCCTCAGAATTGCTTCAGGTTAAACGATAGTGTACTTGGTGGTATGTTGATACCCCTGAGCACCTATCGTTTAACTGAGGTGAAATTAGAGAGGTTTTAGAGATCCTTCCAGTCACCAAGCCACTTCCATTTCTGAGAGTTGATATCATAGATCCTGAGCTGGACTTGAGTACCTTGGGGCAGCCCTGCCTTCTTTAGGAGCTCATAGAACAGGCCAGCGCACTTGAGTTCACTAAAGGTACCGTTATACATGCGATAGCGCTTGTTGCCATACTTGCGGACAAAGAATGCATACATGATGGTTCTCCTCTTATTGGATGTTGGTGAGGCTGACTGTAGGCTTGCCAGATGCTTTGATGATGTATTGACTATCTGTAGAGATCGTAGGGTTTAACTCACAGAATGCCTTGAAGGACTTGCATCCCCATACCTTGATTGCATAATGAATGATATCCCAAAGGTCACAGTTGCCTTCTCCATAGACCGTGTTAAGGAAGCTCTTGATATGCTTTGAGGTTGTGCGGGAGTACCAACCAAATATTTCCACTCGACTGTTGTTATAGTCGTGGGAGGCAACTTGGGTCTCATAAGAGATCAATCGTTCGGTGCTCTCATACTTATCTCGGGTAACAATGACAATGGCCTTGCCATAGAAATCCTTCTGAGAGGAACCAAAGGGTTTGAGGTTGTATGCATAGCGTGACATGATGTTGCTCCTATGAGTTGCTATTTAGGTTAGTTCTAATTGTAGAGACCTAACATTATTTTGTCAAGTCTCTATGTATTAGGACTATCCCTAAGGATCAAAGTTCAATATCGGCAGCCGGCTTGAGTTCATCATACTCTTGCCACTTGTCATCCTTAACAAGCCAATCGATCAGCTCATTGATATCGATGTTGTCATTGATTTCCCACTCAGGAAAGCACTTGATCTCTGAAGTGCTCTCAATGACTTGAAAGTAAGCATCACGTTCATCCGAGCGAATGAGACTGAAAACAATATCACTTGGTGCCCAATCCTTGAGTAATTCGTCAAGCTTATCCCCACAGAGCCAATGAATGCAATGATCCGTGTCGTCTATGGACTTGCAATAGTCGTTCCAAATGGAGATCACTTCGGCCGGATACAGTTCGTCAATAACGAGCATGAGTTTGCCGGGAAGAGGATTAAACTTATTGGTGGTGGTGTTTGTCATGATGTTGTCTCCTATAAGACTTGGTTTGACTTGGATTAGTACTTGTAATCTTTTATTACTTCTTACTTTAGCACACTCAAGAGAGCTTGTCAAGAATGTGCTATGTAAGTATTAATACCTACTTGGCAGCCGATTGCCACTTCCCCTCGAAGTTCTCAATGCCTTGCATGAGTGCATAATGCTTAACTTCTCGGATGACTAGAAGAGTACGTTCTTCATCTCTGAAGTCTGAGTAGTGCATTGCATTCCACAGAAGATAAGTCTCAAACTCATGAAAATGATCATCATCAGTCGTAAACTGGATCACATACTGAGCACCATCAGGGCACACTATAGAAACCCTCTGTGTCTCTGCATACGATCTGATAATCACTCTCTTTAATCTGAACTGTAGCATCTTTAGATCCTCCATGTGATCTGTTTGTCTATCGATGAGCACACTATAGCAAGTCACAAGTCACATGTCAAGCCATCCCCCATCCCCTGTTCATGGGATACCCATCGAACCCCTCACGCCATTATAATAATAGGCAAATGGACGACCTTCGGGTTGTCTTAGGTTGATAATAGGGGGCAACAGATATGATATAGGTAGAAATACCTATGTTACCCCGAAAAAACATAGATGAACCAAATGTAAACAATAGGGTCAGTAGTTACCCTAAAGCTACCCTAAAGGCTCCCCTAAGCTACCCCTTGGGCACCCTTACGCACGCCTACACATATATACGTAAATTAGGCAGCAGGTGTATACGAGCAGCAATGAGGAATCTCAAGGCACCCTATGGGGGACACATGCCCGTGTCTGTCTTAAGGTGCCACCTTACAAATTTATTATAAAATTCTAATCAAGGTGACCCTTAGTTTACCTAAAGGTATCTGTTGTTACCCTAGAGTTAACCACAAGTTATCGTCAAGAGATAGCAAGCTAACATAAGGAGGCGTACCCTAAGGGTTAACTTAAGGTACACCTTAAAGGGTCTATAGACTAACTATAGGCACCCCTTAAAGGGGCTATAGTAATCCACCTACAGCAGCTCTAAGTAGTGCATCAACTGTACCTACATCACCATTCAATAAGGAAACCACTAAAAGGACAATAATAATGATGATCTTGATAGCTACTACTAGTTTATGATTCAATGGTCTCATATGGATACTTTGAGTTAACTAAAAGGGAACATAAAGAAAAATCTAAAGTCAGTCTTTACGATCCCCTTTAGAATATCTCAAAGGGTCTATAGGTAACCCCATTATTTTTTTTTTTTTTAATTATTATTTTCTTATTTTTTGTCAGGAGGTGGTCAGGTAGATATCTTATATATACCTTTTTCTGGCCCCTTCTGGGAGTGGAGATTTTATTCGGAGTAGTCACTTCACCCTTATAGGGAGGATTTTATCTTGTAAACTTGTATCCCTCTGAATATTTGTATTTATTGAATCCCTTGGAAGTACCTGATTCTCTTACATTTTCTGTAATTATATTTATTCCTATTTTTCTTGTAATAAACCCATGAAAGGCTTCCAAAGATTCCTCTAGCCATTCTGAAGTTACTTCATTTATTCCTTCATCAGCATCAATACCCATGAAATCTACTAAATACTTGACACCTATAGCTAAGGCATCCAATCTATCATCGTGAACTAGTGATCCTCTGTCTGAGGTAATCCTAGTCATCTGATAGAACAGTGCATACTTGTAGTCACCTTCAGGGACACTATCGATATCCCTATTGATGCACTCAGGGGTAACTATCATCTTATGGTTACCTAGGACAGGCTCTAGGGTATCTATGATGCGTACTTCTTTCTGTCCTGTTGACTTAACTTCTTTAGTACCACATTCCTTATAGACCTTCCTAAGGACAGGCTCAAAGAGCTTGAGGTACATGCCATCCATTATGTTTACATAAGTTCGTTACGCTTATGCCTTGGGGCTATACATTGCTGTATAGATCGGACTATATCTTAACAATAGCTAATCTTCCAACCTCTTCTACCACGAATACCCTTATAGAGGAGGTTTCTTATATTACCTCTAGCAAATCCTAGAGTATCTGCACATTCTTGTATCGAATTAAACTTAAGTTGTCTACCATCAAGGTGCTCTGCTAGTACACCTTTAGCATTATTGGCAACTTTACCATAAGCTGGATTATTCTCACCCACTGGTTCTCTACACCCATACCTCCTTCTTGAAGGTTATAAGTATTAGGTCTAGCAATAAACTCTGTATCTACCAGTAAAGCCTCTACTTCTCTAGCTTCTTTTCTGTTCGACAGAACTAATAGAACTTCTCTTTTAAAGTTCTCTTTACCGTACTTCTTAATGGCTTGCTTTAGTATCCAACCACTACCTAAGTATCCATCATTAAGATTATCCGTAGAGTGCATCCCTACGTAAATCTTACCGTTTATTAGGTTTGTTGTCTTGTATATTATGTGATACTTGTATTCGTGCATCTTATTGTTATTATAGCTATTGTCCCCACTTTTTCAGATCACTTGATCTTACAATTAGTCTCTACACCTTCCTATTTCTAGGCTTGGCTCGGTATCGTCCCATAGGGAGTTTCACCGAATTTAATGGGTTTTATTTCGGCAATGTTGTTTACCGAAGTTACCTTCAATGACTACCTCATTAACCTTCCATTTCTTAGCAGTGTTCGCTAGTTTATTTAGGACCACATCAGAGTACCCCCCTAGGAGACCTCCTGCTTCCATCACGTAGATGTAACCATTAAGATAGTATAGTACACAATATCCCGTCTCATCACGCCCCCTGCCAGACGGATCAACACACATCATCTTATAGGTATACTTCTCCATCTCTGGGGAAGCTGTGTGGCACATATAATAGGCATCTCCCTTTAATCCCATTACCTTTGGGATTTCCTGTAGTGAGACCTTACGAGCAGGGTCAGGCATCCACGTTAGTTTCATAGGTGCCTCATCTGTACTGAAGGTACCCACAATGAGATCTCTAAGTCTCAATGGATACTTATCAGCATCAGATAAGCTAGTGTCTAGCATGAACTGCAGCAGGAACCCAGCTCTTCTATAGGACAGCTCTCGTTTCTGTAGATCCTCTTCATTGAATCTAAGGGGATCTGTAGGCTTACCTGCGTACTTCTCAGGATCACTGTCATACTTGTCTGCAATGAACTTAGCTAGGCGTGTACCATAGTTAGCTCTCTGGATATCGTCATAAGGATATCTTGCAGGGTAGATGATAGCAGTGTACCCTCTCTCCTGAAGCTCATTATAGAGAGACATTTCATTCTGAGGAGTACCAAGGTAAATGATGGTGCCATTAGGTTTGATAACAGCGTCAAACTCCTTCACCAACTCGAATAGCTGATCTCTCAATACCTGAGTGAAACTGTTGCTCGGTACCTCTACGTCATCACTAACAATGATATCTGCACGAGAACCTGTAAGCTGTCCTTTGATACCTACGGATTTAACTGAGGGGCTATGATCGGGTTTACTCGGACCAACGTCAAAGAGATTCTGAGTATCCCGTTGCCCCTCTCGTGCCTTTAGGTGCTCTAAGAATGGCAGCTCATTAATGATCTTCTTAATAAAGGTAGCGTTTGCATCAGCTCTTTCTTTATTAGCTGAGACAACCATAATCTTGAGCTGAGGGTTCTTCCATAGGCACCATACAACATAGGCACATGTAATGAAACTCTTAGCTACACCACGGAACCCCATAAGAATGAATCTATCATTAGGGGGATGCTGTAGTGTCTTAGCAATATCTACCTGAATAGGAGTAGTCTGTGGCAACCCAATAGTCTGCCACACTAAGCTGCAGAACAATGGAAAACTATTAAAGTATGGAATCAATGCTTTAGTTGACAAGGCCATTAGCTCCATAGTCTAACTCAAAGTTCTCCTTAGTAGCCTTCAGTAAGGATGCTAATGCATTGTCTCCATCTTCACCGGCTTTAGGGACACAATTGATGCCATTTCTCTGCAGCTCCTTGATAATCGCATTGTATAGCTGAGGGTTACGTTTCTCTGGGTCTTTAAGATCGTTCAGCATGTTCTCCAACATGTTGTCCTGAATCAAGCTCAGCAAGCTCTCTCTGTCTAATGGTTCTTTGTTCTTCATTGATTCTCACTCTCCTAGCAGCTAGGTATGGATCTACCCAGTGCTTCTTTATCATTGTTATAATGCCTACTATAGTGTACACAATGGTACCTATGTAAACCCAGTCACTAAGGGCTACCCCTAAAAATGTAACCCCTGTGACAGCTATAGGGGGAGACATACTAATAATATCCTTTACTCTGGATCCCCCATCTTCAACTGTAGATCCTATATCTAGAAATCTCATGAAGCCACACCTAAGAGCTTCCTAAAGTCTGCTTTGTGGAAATGCTTTCCCTTAAGCATCTTACCATCAGCTCTATAGGTAGGGCAGAGGTTACCATTGTCATCAACCATCTTGCTAACGAACTCCTCCCCTAGAGCCTTCATGCCTAACTCAAGAGGATACTTATGTTCGATAGCATACATGATGCATACCCAGATTAAATCACAAATCTCTTTGAAGTCCTCAGGGGTACCAGATTCTTCCTGCAGCCACTCTTCAAACTCCTCTCTAATAAGATCCGTATAAAGTCTACCGCTAGTTCCTGAAGGGTGAACCTTGTCGAACAACCGTTGCATCGTGTCCGCAAGATCCCCTGTGGAATATTCTAAAGACTCGCTGATTGCTAGAGCCATGGTATTCATGTTTTTCCTTTTTATCTAATTCAAATTTACCATCAATGAGAACATCAACATAATCCAAGATGGGTTCATCTTTGATATCCTCATAGGTACGTCCTGTCCATAACCAGATTCTCTTAGTGTCTCCATAGACATCCCTCACACGCTTCAGGATTTGCTCTACAGCGTGTTTGTTATAGGGCTCTAAGGGGTCACCACCTAAGATACTCAATCGTTCAATATAGGGCGATTTAAGAGCATCTAGGAGGGTGTCTAGAGTATCTTCAGTGAACTCTTGACCGTATTGGGGATCCTGAGCTTTCTTGTTGAAGCACCCTCGGCAGCATAAGGAGCATCCTGAGACAAACAGGTCTACCCCCATGCCATCCCCATTAGTCATACTACAGGTATCTATCTTAGCGTAGTTCATCGTTACATTGATACTCTGTCTTTAATTTCAGCTAACTTAGCATCGTTCATACGAGTACTACCATTAGCTTTAGTGTACCCTAGGTATCCGCAAACACGACTAATGACAGACAAGTTAGTAGATCCACAATGTGGACACTTATTCATGACATTAGTTGAATGCTTACCGCAGTCCTCACAATAGGCACTGTCAAAGTTAATACCCTGATAGAACCCTTTCTCCATACCTCGTAAGATCAGTGCCTTAAGTGCCTGAAGGTTCTCAGGGTTAGTCACTCGATTATAGACAATGTGGCCTCCGTTGCACAAATGAAACATCTCATATTCAGCATCTTGTTTCTCGAAGGGAGTGATGTTTTCATTGACATGCATATGGAAGCTGTTAGTGAAGTATTCTCCAAACTGATGGTCACCTGTATAGTCAGCATATTGTTTAGCTTGAACCCCACAAAGGTTCTCTGCAGGGGTACCATAGACAGCATAAAGGTATCCATCTTCTTTCTTGAACTGCTCTACCTTATCGTTAATACGCTTAAGTACAGTTCGGGCAAACCAAGGATCCTGATAGAGTGTCTTACCTGAACCAAGAATATTAAGTTCATTCAGTGCAGTGACACCAAAGGAAGCAGTCATGTAGTTAACCAAATCACCAATCTCATCGTCTGCCTTAAGGTTCCCCTTATAGAACCCTCCTTGCATGAATGCCATAGGATTGGTACAAGCCTTAGTGTGTCTAATGAGATCATAGCGTTTCTTAAAGAATTCTCTGATGACTTCCATACGATCACTAAGGACATTGAAGAAATTCTTGTTCTCGTTCTTGGCAACCTGCCAGATCAACGGAAGGTTCAAAGACACAGCACCAATGTTGCATCGACCAACAGTAATAGCTTTGCCCTCCTTATCGTGCCATTCAGTGAGGTACGCCCGGCATCCCATCGGCGAAGTAATAGCTCCAGTACGCTTGTAGATGTCTGCAGCCTTACCATGGTTCAAGCTAAGATAATCAGGGTACATGCACTTACTGGAACACTTCACAGCAAGTTCAAAGAGCTCCTTGTGATCTTCATCTTCATTGATCTTATTTTCATCATAGAGGAAGACAAGCTTAGGGAACACCACCTGTTTACCTCCATGCCCCCTCATGCGAATCTTAAGGATAGTCTCACCAATCATCCGCATGATGTCTCTATCAAGGTCATCCATCATGATGTCCCAAGTACCGAAGGTAAGCGTAGTGAATGCGAAGTCACCGCGAGAACACGGAACAGTATTGAGCTTCAGCTCAAGGGACTGGAAGCCTTGTTCAAGTTCACGCCTGAGATCCCCCATAGCCATTGCACAGGATTCATCATACTCCATGTTGCATTGTTCGAAGTATTTCTTAAATGCGTTATCGTAGGTCTTCTTAGCATACGGAAGGAGAACCTTATCGATCTCTGCAAGGGTGAATCCACCGAACTGCTGTGCAGTAGCCACAAGAGTGATGTCACCGATAACCTGAAGTGCACTCAATACACTCGTAGGTTCCGTGTAGTCCACATTGGACATACTAAAGCCACCCCTAAGGACATTCCCAATATCAAACAGGCAGCAATTGACAGAACCCATGAGCATATCTCGCATATCGTGAATGTAGATATCGCCACGCTTAGTTAACTCTTTTTCTTCCTTGCTAAGATAGAATTGTCGATAGAGCTCTTTTGTAAGGTATCCCTTAATGAGCGAGCCTTTTGTTGACACCAGAGAGCTATCGAAGTTAGCATTCTCTCTGTCCCCAAGTAGAAGCACGTTATCAGCTTCATCTTTAACTTTCTCAAATGATTTAGCATAAGTATTCTTATAGTCTCTATATTCTTGATATGAATTCGCTACATCAGTCAACCCAAAGTACTTCAAGTAATGAATTACTTCCTTATGAAGGTCTTTAGTTGGGGCATCTCTATCAATAATTAAACAAGAGTGAACTTTCTCAACCAGTTTGTTAAGAACATCAGGCTCCACATATTGATTCACTCTAGCAGCCGCCTTATAGACAGCTTCTTTGATCTTCTCTCCGTTCCAACCTTCTACAGTACCGTCTTTCTTAATAATCTTCATGTTCCATAGTGTATTTAGTTATTTAATTAGTGTTGCTCTTATCCGTGAACTGTGCCTTAGCAAACTGCTTTATGGCAGTAACTTCCTCAGAAGTAAGTTCACTAGTAATATTAGCATAAATCTTCTTCGTTACGCTGTTGTCTTCGCTATATACGAGGACATCAAAGGTAACTGTAGGAATGTCAGGTTTCGTTGTAAAGAATACCTTATGGTTCTCATACTCACAGGCACCTACATTGCCATCCCAATAAACTTGTATATTCATTTACTTAGCCTGTTAGATAGGTTCAGTAGTCCTACGGTAATTACTGTGCGTAAATCCTTTAGGACTACTGAAACACCCGAATTACTTGCTCTTCTCAATGCTAATGAGATAGTACAAAGCCTTTAGGGCATCCTTATAGGCTCGGATGTCTCCCTCAGTATGGTAAGATTCCTTGTTACGCTTCTCAATAGCTTCAAGAAGTTTATGCTTAGCCATCATAAAAACATTATCTTCCCATTTTTCATCAATCATCTTTGTATTTCTCCATAATATTAATTAGAGCCTCACCATCAGACTTATCGAATTTAAATCCAAGGTATTCCACAGTACCACTCTTATCGAATGCACTGTTAATGAATCCCAGTTATCAAAAGATTCAATCACAAGGAATCCTAGGGGTTATCCCTAGGGTGAATATCTCTAGGAGAACCTAGAGGTGAATTTTTAGTTGTTTTTAGTTTAGTTATGGGGGATAGGCCGCCGAACGAAACCCAAAATAAAAAGACTCTTTGAACCAGTGTTTGTTTGAGATGCTGGTCCACGAACGACAGAAAATACCAGCATCCTGGCCCCAGGTATTCCCTAAACCAACCTTCAAGCCATTCGTTGTGGCGTAATACTCTTGATAACCATCGACCCCAAATAGAGCATTTGTTGAAGCTGTTCTAGGAACAATACCTGCACCAGCCCAGTCAAGACCGCTGGTGCCATTTCTAACCCCTTTAAATCCTTTATGTCCGTCACCAAATCCAGTTGAATAAGAGGTGTGCAGTTTTTGATCAACAACGTTATCTTGTGTAATTTCGTGGGCGGTTGTTGTGGTATTCATTAACCCAACAATTGCTTGTTCCGGATTACACGCTCCTATTGTCCACTGGCTACACATCCCCGCTACGTCAGCAACACCGCTTGCTTGTCCGTTGTGCGTTGTTTTATTAAACGGTGTGCCCGACCCAGTTTTGGCGAATATGTTTGCGTAAGAGTGGTACGTGTATCTAATACTGTCATCGATGTGGTCCAGGCCGTACTCTTCTGTCGCCCCTTTGGGGAAGTTTGTAGTGTGGAATTCATCATACCACGCACACGCGTCTGCACTTGTTGCAGCCTGTCCGTGTGCGAGACTTAATAATGAAATAGCCGACCATTGGTAACACGTAACCAGCGAGTAGTAATCGCCGCGAGCACGGCTCAGCGTAATCGCATCATACGCCTTACCAACTGTCCCTGAAATACTTTTTGTGAAATAAGTTTTGGTAGTATCATCGGTACACATCAGCCGATCGGCATTTTTCACACTGGCCGCCTGACCGTTAACGTTCGAGCAAAGATACTTATCAATAAAGAATGCGTTTTTCAGCTTATTGCCATCCACGAAAGCGCGGTGAAGAATCCAGTCATCCCCAAAGTCAGGCGAGGAAAACACCGCGTCATGTGAAAACTGAGGAAACTTCGTTGCGTCTTTAATCTCCAAAGCATCCACATCATCTCGCTTGTAGGATGGCGCAGTGGCCTTACCAAGGCGATAACAAAACGCGGGAATACAACACATAATTGAGCCATTAGTGTGAATGTAATTCCCATAGTTATCACTAGTAGGATCTTCACAGCCTTCCATAGGAGCCAACCCCATAGCAGTCAAGTCCGCAGGATCACCTCCATAAACCCCCACACCGAACCCCTGTTGTCCTGCAATACCAATGGCTGACTTAGATTTCTTACCCCCAAGGAGCATCAGAAGTTCACTATTATCAACACTCATTAGATCCCTACCTTGGCTAGTGAACTAGCCTTAGCTAACTTAAGCCCCATCCCATCGGTATCCTTCTTGAATACACTCGGAGGTTCAGGCCAAGTAACTTCTTTAGGAAAACCACTCTGCTTTGTGATATCTCTAAGAGCCTGTCTATAAGTCTTCACTTCTTCAAGATCTTTAGGATCACTCGGATAGTCAGGCATAACGAAGAAGTCAGTCTCCTCAAGTTTCTCATCTCTGTCTCTTCTGATTCTTTCAGCAAGTTCTTCATCAGTTGGGACATAAGGAGGAACTTCAGGTTTAGGAATGTTTACCTCAGTAACACCAAAGTGTTTCTTAGTTTCTTCATCCCATTCACCAAAGACCATACGATCTTCATTCCAGATAACCTTACGGATATCACCAAGACAATCATACTGGTTACCCTTGTAGTTGTACTTAATCATTCTTAAGCCGCTCCCTTAACAACGCCTGCGATACCCTTATCGTTATTCCAATGACAAATCAAAAGACACGGAAAGGACAACTTAGGTGCTTCACCATTGACCCACGTCCAGTTTGCCTCCAAGGTAATAGTACCTGCTGACATCTTCACAACCTTAGTCCAAGCCTGTCCTGTAGCCCCATTCTTGACAGTAACAGTACCAGAGGTAGCATATTGTGAATCCTTAGCAGAGGCATCTACAGTGGTACCTACATCACTTGTGGAGTACCCTGCAAGAGCACCCCTATTACCAGTCTTAGGAATCTTATCATTGATGGTATTCAGAGTAGTCTGTAAGTCAGTCACATCAGCTACAGCATGAGTATGAGCCTTGTTAGCTTTACCTGCGAGACCATCTGTGAGAGCATTAGTGGTAGCATAGTCCCCTTTAGGTTGCTTACCATCAAGGGTACTCTGAAGGTTAGTCACATTAGAGATACTGTGTGTATGACTTTCGGATGCCATGGGGTAGTTAGTACCAGCAGTACCACTCATGCCCACCCACTTCTTCTTTGTCTTATCCCAGACTAACTGACCCTCAACACCAGCATAAGCATTGATCTGTGCAGTAGTACCAGTTAATTGTTTTCTTTGTTTAATTGCCATAATTCACTTTAAGGGGTACCTAAGTCCCCGTAATCTACAAATCCTTCAAAAGTAGCTACACTAAGTTTACCATTAAGTGCATCCTGAAGACCAGTCACATTAGCTATCGTATGGGTATGTGCTGTATTAGCTTTACCTGCAAGACCATCTGTAAGA